>OAWL01000011.1_pt1 | contig 170158 bp, 178 predicted proteins | sample 1501391 | NCBI WGS metagenome assembly OAWL01 (sample SAMEA2580211, study PRJEB22360) | human gut metagenome | biome: human gut; feature: human-associated habitat; material: faeces | place: Denmark | collected 2008/2010
GCCTGTGCCAGCCGCGCCCTCTGCCGATCGCCGTTTTCACGCCCAGCCGGTGGCTTGTGCCGATTGCGGCCCACAGCTGGAGTGGCGGGCGGGAACGCTAACGCTATTCGCTGAAGCGGCGCTGCAGGCGGCCATCGCGCGGCTGGCGGCGGGCGATATTGTGGCGATAAAAGGGATTGGCGGTTTTCATCTGGCCTGCGATGCCGGCAATAGCGTGGCGGTGGCAGCGCTGCGCGGGCGTAAACGGCGCCCGGCAAAACCGCTGGCGGTAATGCTGCCGACGGCAACGGGGTTACCCGCCGCGGCGGCAACGCTGCTGCGCTCGCCCGCCGCGCCGATTGTATTGCTGGCTAAAGCGCAGGTTCCCGGACTGTGTGACGAGATTGCGCCAGGGCTTGCGGAAGTTGGGGTGATGCTGCCGTCTAATCCGCTGCAGCATTTACTTCTGCAGGCGCTGGCGCGCCCGATTGTGATGACCTCCGGCAACCTCAGCGGCCGCCCTCCGGCGTTGAGTAATCGCGAAGCGCTCACCGACTTAGCCGCTATCGCCGACGGTTTTCTGCTACATAATCGCGATATCGTGCAGCGTATGGACGATTCGCTGGTGCGCTCAAGCGGTGAGATGCTGCGCCGCGCCCGTGGCTATGTGCCGGATGCGCTGCCGCTGCCGCCGGGCCTGGATAATATTCCGCCGTTGCTGGCGCTAGGGGCGGATATGAAAAATACCTTCTGTCTGGCGCGCGGCGGCGAAGCGGTGCTGAGCCAGCATTTTGGCGATCTCGGCGAGGAGGGCGTCGAGCAACAGTGGCGCAGAGCGCTGCAGTTAATGCAGAGCATTTATGCATTTGCGCCGCAGCGGGTGGCGGTTGACGCCCATCCCGGCTATCGCTCGACACAGTGGGCAGCGTCAATGTCGTTACCGGTCGAGCCGGTACTGCATCACCATGCCCACGCGGCGGCTTGCCTGGCGGAACACCGCTGGCCGCTCGACGGCGGCGATGTGATTGCCCTGACCCTCGATGGCATTGGCATGGGGGAAAACGGCGCGCTGTGGGGCGGCGAATGCCTGCGGATGAACTACCGCGAATGCGAACATCTTGGCGGCCTCCCGGCCGTCGCGCTGCCGGGCGGCGATCTCGCGGCGCGCCAGCCGTGGCGAAATTTGTTGGCCCAGTGCCTGGCATTTATTCCCGACTGGCAGTCATACCCGCAAACCGCCGCGCTGGGGCAGCGAAACTGGCCGCTGTTGGCGCAGGCCATCGAACGCGGCATTAATTCGCCGCGCGCCTCTTCCTGCGGACGGCTGTTTGATGCCGTCGCCTGCGCGCTGGATTGCGCGCCGGAAACCCTGAGCTACGAAGGCGAGGCTGCCTGTCGGCTGGAGGCGCTGGCCGCCAGTTGTCCGGGCGTCAGCCATCCGGTCACGCTGCCCTGGCGCGGCGGCGAACTGGATTTAGCCACCTTCTGGCAACAGTGGTTGCGCTGGCAGGCGACGCCCGAGCAGAAAGCCTGGGCCTTTCATGATGCGCTGGCCTGCGGGCTGGCAGCGCTGGCGCGCGACCGCGCCGCTTCCCGCGGGATCGCGACGATCGTTTGTAGCGGCGGCGTGTTGCATAATCAGCTGCTCGCCGCCCGGCTCAGCGATTACCTCTCTGACTTTACTTTGCTTTTGCCGCAGCAGCTTCCTGCTGGCGATGGCGCGATCGCCTACGGTCAGGCGGTGGTGGCCGCTGCCCGCTGGCAGTCTCAAAGGATTTAAGATGATAACGATGATTTTACGCCAACAGCCGCGTGCGGCGGCGCTGGTACTGGGGCTTATCGCCGCGAACGCCCTGGCCTGGCTATGGGCGTTTCAGGCGTTTGGCGACAGCGGGGCATTGATGGCCGCCAGTCTGCTGGCCTGGGGTTACGGCCTGCGCCATGCGGTCGACGCCGACCATATTGCGGCGATTGATAACGTCACCCGCAAGATGATGCAGCAGGGGCGGCGGCCGTTTGGCGTCGGGGCATGGTTCTCGCTAGGGCATTCGTCGATCGTGGTGCTGGCGTCGGCGGCGATCGCCGCGACGGCCACCGCCTTCAGCCAGCAGATGAGCTGGCTACACGAAACCGGTAGCGTGATTGGCACTGCGGTATCGGCGCTGTTTCTGCTGGCAATGGCGCTGGTCAATCTGGTGATTTTGCGCAGCGTATGGCGCAGCTTCCAGGCGTGGAAGCGCGGTGAAAAGGTCAGCGACGAAATCGTCAGTGGCGGCGGCATGATGAGCTGGCTGTTTGGCAAGACCTTCCGGCTGATAAGCCGCAGCTGGCAGATGTATCTGGTGGGCTTTTTGTTCGGTCTCGGCTTTGATACCGCCACCGAAATCGGCGTGCTGGGTATTTCCGCCGCCGGCGCGTCGAGCGGCATTTCGATTTGGTCGATAATGGTCTTCCCGGCGCTGTTCGCCAGCGGCATGGCGCTGGTGGATACGCTTGATAATGTGCTGATGGTCGGCGCCTACGGTTGGGCGTTCAGCAAGCCGCAGCGCAAGCTCTATTACAATATGATCATCACCGCTACCTCGGTGGTGGTGGCGCTGTTTATCGGCGGCCTGGAGGCGCTGGGGCTGTTAATGGATAAGTTCGCCCTAAGCGGCGGGGTGTGGCGCTGGGTAGGGGCGTTAAACGATAACCTCGGCGATGCCGGGTTTGTGGTGGTGGGGCTGTTCGTCGTTTGTTGGGCGCTGTCGGTTCTTAATTATCGCTGGCGCGGCTACGATAATCTGGCGCGCTAGCCTGGCTATTTTCCCGGCTTGCGCTGCGCTTAGCCGGGCTACCTGGACAATACCGTAGCCCGGCTAAGGCGTTTACGCCGCAAGCCGGGAAAACCATCACCTCACCAGTTGCTTGAGCAGCGCAAAGGCTTCCTTCATTTTGTCTTCACTCACCACAAAGGCCCGCAGCTGGTTTTCGGCATCCACGCCTTTCGCCACCAGCCCCTCTTTGGCGGCCACGATATTCCACGTCAGATCGTCGCGGCGGGTGTCGCCGGCCAGATGCAGCGGCAGATCCGGCGTTTTCACTTTCACCAGCATTGGCGGCAATGTGAGCTCGCCCGTTTGCGCCAGCAGGTTTTTACTCAGGCACATGGCGCTGAGTAAAATCGGCTGCAGGAACGGCAGTACCGTACCGTTGATTTCCGCACAGTCGCCGAGCGCATAAATCGCCGGGTCGCTGGTTTGCAGTTGATTATTGACCACCACGCCGCGGTTAATCTGCAATCCGGCATGGCGCGCCAGCGACGTTTCCGGGCGCAGGCCGGCGGCGGCCACCACCGCATCGACGGTTATCACGCGCTGGCGATCGAGACTGACGCGAATGCCATCGGCGGTTTGCTCTAACCCCTCAAGCGGCGCCTTGAGCATCAGATGTACGCCCATCTCGGTAAGCCGATGCTGCAGGCGGCTGCTGGCCTCCGGCGGCATCAGCGCCGCCAGCACGCTGGCTGAATTGTCGACTACCGTTACCGCTTTACCGGCGCGGCAGAAATCCATCGCCAGTTCACAGCCAATCAGGCCGCCGCCGACGATCAGCACGCGCTTCGCGTCGTGCAGCTGGCTCTGCGCCGCGCCATATTCGCGCTGGCTGTTCAGCGTCAGCATCAGCTCGCGTCCCGGCACCGGCGGGATAAACGGCGTCGCGCCGGTGGCCAGCACCAGTTTGTCGTAGCGCCACTGGTTATCCTGGCTCTTCACTAACCGGTTTTCGGCGTCGATATCGCTTACCCAGGTATGGGGAAACAGACGCAGATTGTACTGCTCGGCGAACTCGCCGGCGCTTTGCAGGGTCAGATCGTCGGCCTTCTGCCCGCGGCTGATGACATGGCTGAGGTCCGGTTTGTTGTACTCATCCATGCTATCGGCGGCGATTAACGTCAGCGGGATTTGCGTATCTTGCTTACGGATATTTTTCACCAGCTGGCGGGCCGCGAAGCCCGAGCCGATGATGACAATGCCATCACTCATTTTGCCTCCGTCGCCAGTACGTCAAAGACATCTTTGCCAAGAGAACACTCAGGGCAGAGGAAATTGTCCGGCACTTCACTCCACGGCGTACCCGGCTGTACATCCTGGTTAGGTTCGCCTTTCGCCGGGTCATAGACCCACTGGCACACGCTGCACTGCATCATGGGACCGAGGTCAGCGGCCGCGGCGGCGGCGCAGACGCAATCCTGTGGTTCCGGCGTTGTCGCTGCTTCAGCAACCGGCAGCGGAGAGAGGGCCCACTGGCGGGCGATGTCGCGTCCGTGTTGGCGGCACAGTTCCAGCGCGTCGATATCCGGGCGCCATTTGGCTTTCAGGCTCAGCGACATCTCAAAACCGGCATCCTGCAGGCGGGTGGACAGACGGTCTACCGCGCCGCCGCTCCAGCCGTGTGAGCCAAAGGCGCTGGCGCGTTTATTGCGAAAACGCAACCCGGTCATCTCTTCCACCAGCCCGGCGATTTTCGGCATCATCACGTTGTTCATGGTGGAGGTGCCCACCAGCACGCCTTTCGAGCGGAAAACATTGGTGAGAATGTCGTTTTTGTCGCTGCGGGCGACGTTGAAGATTTTTACCGCTACCCGCGGGTCGACTTCAGTGATCCCCTGAGCGATGGCGTCCGCCATCATGCGGGTGTTATTGGACATGGTGTCGTAGAAGAGGGTGATACGATCTTCCTGGTAATCCGCCGCCCACTCGAGGTATTTCTCGACGATTTGCGTCGGGTTATCGCGCCAGACCACGCCGTGGGAGGTGGCAATCATATCCACCGGCAGGTTGAAGCCGAGGATTTCGGTAATTTTCGGCGTCACCAGGCGGCTGAAGGGCGTCAGGATGTTGGCGTAGTAGCGCTGGCACTGTTCGTACAGTTCAATCTGGTCCACTTCATCGTTGAACAGGTGTTCGTCGCAGTAGTGCTGGCCGAAGGCGTCGTTGCTGAACAGCACCGCGTCGCCGGTCAGGTAGGTCATCATGCTGTCAGGCCAGTGCAGCATCGGCGTTTCCACGAAGATCAGCTGTTTATCATTACCGATATAGAGAGTATCGCCGGTTTTCACCACGTGGAAGTTCCACTCCGGATGATGATGGTGGCCGTTGATCGAGTCGATGGCGTTGGCGGTGCAGTAAATCGGCGTATCCGGGATCTGCATCATCAGTTCGGTCAGCGCGCCGGCATGGTCCTCTTCGGCGTGGTTAATGACGATATAGTCGAGGTCAGCCAGATCGATTTCGCTGCGCAGGTTCTGCACGAACTCGCGGCTGAATTTATGATCGACGGTATCAATCAGCACGTTTTTCTCTTCGCGGATGAGATAGCTGTTGTAGCTGCTGCCGCGCAGCGTTTTATATTCGGTACCGTGGAAATCACGCACTTCCCAATCGCGTTGGCCAACCCAAAGAATGTTATTTTTAACCGCAATAGACATAGCAACCTCAATCAATACAGTGTGTTTAAACTCAGTTGATTGGCTTATATCAAGTTGCGTGCCAACTTTTTAATTCATTGATAATTAGCTATTTTTAATTTTTTCTGATTTTGGTTGCTGTCAAAATGACAATGATTAAAATAGTCGTTATGACAATGTGTATTGTCACAATGACAATGGAGCGGCAATGAGTTTTTCCGTCGACGAGTTGGCGAGAATCGCCATTGATTTACAAAGCGATATCGGTCATGCCGACCGTTTTTCGCGCCTGATTACTACCCTGCGGCAGATCCTCGGCTGCGATGCCTCAGCGCTGCTGCGCTATGAGGCGCATCAGTTTGTGCCGCTGGCGATCGATGGCCTGGCGCAGGATGTGCTTGGTCGGCGCTTTGCCCTGGAAGGACACCCGCGGCTTGAGGCGATTGCGCGCGCCGGGGATGTGGTGCGCTTCCCGGCGGATAGCGATTTGCCCGACCCCTATGACGGGCTGATCCCCGGTCATGAGAGCCTGAAGGTTCACGCCTGCGTTGGCCTGCCGCTGTTTGCCGGACAGACGCTGATTGGCGCGCTGACCCTTGATGGTATGGATGCCGATCGTTTCGATAGTTTCAGCGATGAAGAGCTGCGATTGATTGCCGCGCTGGTGGCTGGCGCCTTGAATAACGCGCTGCTCATCGCCCGCCTTGAGGCGCAAAATGTGTTGCCGGTGCAACCGGTGAATGACGCGCAGCCTGAGCGTCAGGAGATTATCGGCCTGTCGGCACCCATGCTGCAGCTGAAAAAAGAGATCGATATCGTCGCCGCCTCGGATTTAAACGTGCTGATAAGCGGCGAAACCGGCACCGGTAAAGAGCTGGTGGCGAAGGCGGTGCACCAGGGATCGCCGCGAGCCGCCAATCCGCTGGTCTATCTCAACTGCGCGGCGCTGCCGGAAAGCGTGGCGGAGAGCGAGCTGTTCGGCCATGTGAAAGGGGCATTTACCGGGGCTATCAGCAACCGCAGCGGTAAATTTGAAATGGCTGATAACGGCACCCTGTTCCTTGATGAAATCGGCGAACTGTCGCTGGCGTTGCAGGCGAAGCTGCTGCGCGTGTTGCAGTATGGCGATATTCAGCGCGTCGGCGATGACCGCAGCCTGCGGGTCGATGTGCGGGTGCTGGCGGCGACTAACCGCGATCTGCGCCAGGAGGTGGTGGAAGGGCGCTTTCGCGCCGACCTGTACCATCGGCTGAGCGTCTTCCCGCTGTCGGTTCCGGCGCTACGCGAACGGGAGAACGATGTGGTGCTGCTGGCGGGCTATTTCTGTGAGCAGTGCCGCCTGCGGATGGGGCTGGCGCGGGTCATTTTGGCTGAGGCGGCGCGAAACAGGCTGCAGCAGTGGTCCTGGCCGGGCAACGTGCGCGAACTGGAGCATGCTATTCACCGCGCGGTGGTGCTGGCGCGGGCCACCCAGGCCGGTGATGAAGTGGTACTGGAGCCGCAGCATTTCCAGTTTGCGGTGACGGCGCCGATGTTGCCGACTGAGACGGCGGCAGCGGCGCCGGCGACGGAAAACGTCAATTTGCGCGAGGCGACTGACTCTTTTCAGCGAGAAGCGATTAGCCGCGCCCTGGAGGCGAACCAGCGCAACTGGGCGGCGACCGCCCGTGCGCTGGAACTGGACGTCGCCAACCTGCATCGGCTGGCGAAACGTCTGGGACTTAAAGGATCCCTGCCTGGTAAAAGTTCTGCAGGTTGATGGCGCCGACCAGTTGGCCGTTTTCATCCACGACCGGCGCGGCGCTGATTTTGTGTTTCATCAGCCGCTCTTTGGCTTCCACCGCGCGGCTTTCCGCCTGCAGCGTTACGCCGTTGCGGGTCATCGCCCGAGTGACGCTATCGTTGAGCGTACCGCCAGCAACCAGCCAGCGGCGCAGGTCGCCGTCGGTGAAAACGCCCTGCACGCGGTTGGCTTCATCGCAGACCGCCACCAGGCCGAGCCCGGTTCGGCTTAGTTCAAGCATGGCGTCCATGACGTTGGCCTCGGCATTGACCCGCGGCACTTCTTCGTCGCGGCGCATCAGGTGATGCACTTTGTTCAGCAGACGCGCGCCGAGGGCGCCCGCCGGGTGGGAACGGGCGAAATCTTCTTCATTGAAACCGCGCGCCTGCATCACCGCCATCGCCAGCGCGTCGCCCAGCATCAGCGTGTTGACGGTGCTGGAGGTCGGCGCCAGATGCATCGGGCAGGCTTCGCGCTCCACGGCGATATCCAGCACCGCTTTCGCCGCCAGCGCCAGCGGCGAGGTGGATTTGCCGGTCATCGCCAGCAGCGGAATGGATTTCTCTTCCAGCCGCGGCACGATGAGATCCAGCTCTTTCGCGCTACCGGAGTAGGAGATAAACAGCATCACGTCGCGGCTATCGAGCATACCGAGATCGCCGTGCAGGGCTTCCGCCGGATGGACGAAAAAGGCCGGGGTGCCGGTGCTGGCGAAGGTTGCCGCCAGCTTTTTACCGATGTGGCCGGATTTACCGATACCGGAGACAATCAGTTTGCCCTCGCAGTGGATAATGGTTTCCGCCGCGCGGATGAAGTCGTCGCCCAGGCGTTCCGGCAGGCGGCTCGCCTCCTGCAGCTCAAGCATCAGGGTCTGGCGTCCGGCCTCTAACAAAAAGTTACTCATGATGTTCTCCAGTAATAATGACTTCAATACCTTTGGCTTCCAGCGCCCGCTGGAATTCAGGGTCAATATCGGCATCGGTAATCAATTTATCCACGCGTTCAAGGCCGCAGACAATGTTGGGACTTTTACGGCCAAACTTGGATGAGTCGGCCATCAGGATCACTTCGCGGGCGGCGTTACACATCGCCTTACTTACGGTATAGACCTCGTTAAAGGTGGTGACGCCCGCGACCAGATCAATGCCGTCGGTGCCCATAAACAGCTTGTCGAAGCTGAATTGTTCGAAGGCGTTTTCCGCCAGTTGGCCGTGAAAAGAGGCCGATTTTTTACGGAAGGTGCCGCCCGGCATCAGGATGGTCTGCTCGTTATCGAGCTCGGAAAGCGCGTTGACGATATGCAGGCTGTTGGTCATCACCGTGATGTTATTGAAGCGGCTCAGCAGCGGCACCATCTGCAGCACGGTGCTGCCGGCGTCGAGGATAAGTGAATCGCCATCGTGGATGTATCGCACGGCGGCCTCGGCAATCTGCGCTTTCTTGTGGGTGTTGATCAGCGTCTTGTGGTCGATAGGCGGGTCGGCCTCGTCTTTATTTAACACTACGCCGCCGTAGGTGCGGATGACGGTCCCGGCATTCTCCAGTATCACCAGATCCTTGCGGATTGTGGTGCCGGTGGTGTCGAAGTGTTGCGCCAGCTCTTCGACCGAGCATTTGCCCTGCGATTGCAGGTACTCGAGAATGGCTGCCTGGCGCTGACGTGGTTTCATAGGCGTTGTATCCTGCGTTTAAGTTTCGAAGTGATAATTTCGCAAGATATTAACTTTCACAACGAAATTATGCATGTTTCGGATTAAGCGCTAATGATAGTGCATTCTGACAGAGCGGATCATTGGGAAAGATCACATCAGGCTGCAATTCCTCGAGATGTTTACCGCTAAGCGTGGGGATTTTTTGCGGGCTGGCGAAGACGGTGAGTCCCTTCATTAACAGCGTATCGCAAATACGATCGTTTTCATCGACGGCGATAGCGACAATCGCGCGCGGTTTAAAGCGCCCGGAGGAGCGGCCGACGCCGACGCGGCCCTGCTGGCAAAGGCGATCAAAGGCGCGATTGAAGCGGCGGATCTGCCAGCCGCCGAACGCCAGTTGGCAAAGCCAGGCAATAGCGGCGACGGTAATGAGTGCGGTAACCATAATGTCTCCTGAAGGTGTGATGCCGGGTACAACCCGGGTACCGTTTTTTGTCGGGTGGCGGCTGACGCCTTACCCGACCTACAGTTTTGTAACCCGGATAAGCGCAGCGCCATCCGGGAACCTTTTAAAACATCACCTGGCCGCCAGTGACGTTAATCGACTGCCCGGTACAGTACGATGCCTGCGGGCTGGCGTAGAACATCAACACGTTCAGCACATCCTGGTAATCGCAGCCGCGTTTCAACGGCACCTTATCGATGTAGTACTGCTCGACTTCGCTCTCATCAATGCCGAGCTTGGTGGCGTACTGCGGCAGCAGCGACTGGAACATCGGTGATTTCAACAGATTGCCGAGCATCAGCGAATGCACGGTAATGCCGTATTCCGCCAGATCCAGCGCCAGCGACTGGGTCAGCCCGACGCCGCCGAACTTCGCCGCGCTATAGCCTGAGTTATGCTTACTGCCGACTTTGCCGGATTTCGAGTTGATCTGAATGATGCGACCTTTGATGCCATCGCGGATCATCAGCCGTGAGAACTCGCGGGCGCAGAGGAAATAGCCCACCAGGTTGACCTGCAGTGAGCGGTCAAAATCGCCCAGCGCGAAGTCGCTAATAAAGGCGGCCTTAGCGATACCGGCGCTGTAGACCAGGAGATCGACGCGCGTGAAAATCTCATCCACGCCGTGAGCCAGCGCCGTGACGCTGGCTTCGCTGGTGGCGTCGGCGCCGAAGCCGTATGCCGTACCTTCGCCATATTCAGCGTTGATCTCCTGGGCGACGCGGCTGGCTTTTTCACTTTGGATATCGACCACCGCCACGCGGTAGCCCTCGGCGGCTAGACCGCGGCACAGAAACTCTCCTAAGGTTTGTCCGCCACCAATGACAACAGCAACCTGATTCATCTTTCTCTCCTTCTAAGCAACAAATTTCAGTACACAGCCGGTCGCGATGGCGTCCGGTACCGGGCCCGCGACGTGAACGGTTCCGGGAAACTCCGCCTGACGATGGCCGTCAAAGCGCAGGGTGATGTGGCCCAGCTCGCGCAGGTTTTGCTCGGCGACCTCGCCGACGGCGGTCACCGGATAATGCCGATCGCCGAGCTGTAGCTCTGCGCCCGGTACCAAAGGGCCGGCAAGCTCGCCGTGGTTGTGAATAAAGCAATACTCTTCGATATCCGCCGGTGCGCCCTCGCGGAAGGTAATAAGCATCTGTTCTTCCAGCGCCGTCGCCGCGCTGGCGCCGATACGGGTAATAGTGGTGTGGTAAATGACGGTCATCTTCAGGAACCTCTTATTGGTAAATAAATCCGGAAACGAACCACGCGATCAGCACGGTTGGCGCGCCGGTGAGGAAGCGGCTGACCAGCACCGACGGCACGCCGACGCGTACGGTATCCTGACGGGCTTCGGCCAGCGACAGGCCTACCGGGATAAAATCGCAGGCGGCCTGGGCATTAATGGCAAACAGCGCGGGTAGGGCGAGATGCGGTGGAATGTTGCCAAGGCCGATCTGGACGCCAATCAGCACGCCGATCACCTGGGCTATCACCGCACCGGGGCCGAGAAACGGCGATAACAACGGGAAGGAGCAGATCAGCGCCAGCGTCACCAGCCCCAGCGGATGGCTGGCGAGCGGCGCCAGGCCGTGGGCAATCCAGTCGCCGATGCCGGAGGCCATGATGATGCCGATCAGCGCCGAGACGAAGGCCATAAACGGCAGAATGGTTTTCAGCACCGTATCAATGGTGTCACGCCCGGCCTGGAACAGTACCGCAACCACCGATCCCATCCCCATCCCGACCTTAGCCAGCAGGCCGTCGCTCTGTTCGGTAATCTTCTTGCTGGCATCGTAATCGCGGCCCGCGGCGGGGAGTGGGTGCACTGCCGTCTCGCCGCTATCTTCCAGCAGTTTGATGTTCTCTTCTTTGACTCCGGAGACGTAAATATCTTCGACGATATACTGCGCCAGCGGCCCGGATTTACCGGTGGCGTGGATGTTGATGGTCGGAATACGGCGCTTCGGGTAGAGGCCGCAACGCAGGGTGCCGCCGCAGTCAATAATGGCGAGGCCAATTTCGCTTTCCGCCGGTTCACCTTCTTTAAATCCATCAACCGCCTGCCAGCCGGTCAGGCTGGCGAGCGTATCGACGATCGCCGGGCGGGTGCCTGCGGTGATATAGACAATCTTTTTGTCCTCAACAACGTCGAGTTCAAGCGGGCCGCCCCAACCGCCGGTCCCTTTTTCAATACGAATACGGCTCATGATGTCGCTCCTGACAGACGCACTTTCTGGTCAAGTTGAATCGCCATTTTTCTCTCGAAAATAGAGGTGGTCAGGTCGGTGACCCAGCCGCGGAAGAAGTTGGTTACCAGGCCAACCAGCAGGTAGCTCACCGCCAGCGGGCCAAGCGGCAGGCCTAGCGTGGTGAGGCCGTTGGCGATGCCGAGATAAACAAACAGCTCGCCGGGGTTGATGTGCGGAAACAGCCCGTTCATCGAATGACAGCTATAGGAGGCCGCCGCGTAGTAGCTCGGTTTGTATTTCTCCGGCATAAAGCGGCCAAGGCTTAAGGTCATGGGATTGCAGAAGACAAAGGTGCCGATGCAGGGCAGCAGCAGGTAACGGGTAAGCGGGTTGCCGGCGCAGCGCTGCGCCAGCTTTTCGATCCGCTGCTGGCCGATAAAGTTGATCAGCGCGTTCATGATCACCAGCAGGCTTATCAGCAGCGGCAGGATACCGGTCACCATACCGGTAAACACCTCGCCGCCTTTCTGAAACAGGCCGATGAACCACTCAGCGCCGTGGGTAACGATTTCAATCATTGTTCTCTCCTTCAGCGTGTTATTTTTCTTGCTAACTGGAGGCTGATTTTAATCACTTTGAAAGGTTTAAAAGTGTTAAATTGATCGCAAAATGAAAGATAAATATTTTATTTTGAAAGTTTGTGCGCGATGAGTGAAAAAATTAACGTGCGGATCGAATGCGGAGAACGTGCAAAAAAAGAACTATTTTGTCTGCAAATGTATTGCCGCTTCCTTGTTGGCGGGCGCATGCTTTACCATAATTACCCTTTGCCGATTTTGTTAAATGGAATTCCCATGTTGAAGCGTCGCTATCTGGCTTTACTCCCTTTATGTGCACTTCTGGCTGCCTGCAGCAGCAAACCTAAGACCCCCGCGGAAGCGGAGATGGCGAGCGGAACCGGCGGCTTTTTGCTGGAACCGCAGCATAACGTGATGCAGATGGGCGGCGATTTCGCCAATAACCCAGCGGCGGCGCAGTTCATCGATAAGATGGTGGCGAAGCACGGCTTCGATAGACAGCAGCTCCAGGAGATCCTGTCGCAGGCTAAGCGCCTGGACTACGTGCTGCGACTGATGGAGCGCCAGGCGCCGAGCGGGCTGCCGCCGACCGGGCCAAACGGCGCCTGGTTACGCTATAAGAAACAGTTTATTACGCCGGATAACGTGCAGAACGGCGTGGTGTTCTGGAACCAGTATCAGGACGCGCTGAACCGCGCGTATCAGGTCTACGGCGTACCGCCGGAAATCATCGTCGGCATTATCGGCGTGGAAACCCGTTGGGGCCGGGTGATGGGCAAAACCCGCATCCTTGATGCGCTGGCGACGCTGTCGTTTAACTATCCGCGCCGCGCTGAATACTTCTCCTCTGAGCTGGAAACCTTCCTGCTGATGGCGCGCAGCGAAAGCGATGACCCGCTGGATCTGAAAGGCTCCTTTGCCGGCGCGATGGGCTACGGCCAGTTTATGCCGTCGTCGTATAAGCAATACGCGGTGGACTTCAACGGCGACGGTCATATCAACCTGTGGGATCCGGTTGATGCCATCGGTAGCGTGGCGAACTACTTTAAACAGCACGGTTGGGTGAGCGGCGATACCGTCGCGGTGCAGGCGCTGGGCCAGGCGCCGGGTCTGGATAACGGCTTTAAAACCAAATACAGCGTTTCACAGCTGTCGGCGGCGGGATTAACCCCAACGCAGCCGCTTGGCAACCATCAGCAGGCCAGTCTGCTGCGGCTGGATATCGGCACCGGGTACCAGTACTGGTATGGTCTGCCGAACTTCTACACTATCACCCGATATAACCACAGCACCCACTACGCGATGGCTGTCTGGCAGCTGGGGCTGGCGGTTTCGCAGGCCCGCGGCGGTTATTGATCCTTTCATCCAGCCGACATATTTCGAGTTCCCCGGATGGCGGCGCGTAGCGCCTTATCCGGGCTACGGTCTGGTATCCGGTTGGTAGCCCCGGGACGCCGCGCTTATCCATCCGTTTTTTCCCTTCTGCATGCCTTTTGTTGACCTTTGTTACATTTCCTCTCGCTGACGCAGATTTACATTCTTTTCTGAATCCCATATTGTTATGTTATAACATTTTATTGGGGCGGGGATATGTTCACATCGGTTTTTATGGCATCCGGCGCGGCGCGCGTGGCAATCGCCTGCGGACTGCTGGCGGCGCTATGGCTGGCCACATGGTGGGCGGTGGCGCTGCCATGATTGAGTTGGATCATCTGGTTGCCGGGTATGAAGGCATGGCAATCACTCCGGCGATGAGCGGCGTGATTGCGGCGGGAAGCCTGACGGCGATTGTCGGGCTTAATGGCTGCGGTAAATCGACGCTGCTGAAAACGCTGGCTGGATTTATTCCGCCGGTTAGCGGCCGGCTTAACTGGCGCAAAGGGCGGCCCGTGGTCGGCTGGCTGGCGCAGCGCCATGCCCTGGAATCACAGTTTCCGCTGCTGGTGCGCGATGTCGTCAGTCAGGGGGCCTGGCCGCGGGTCTCGCTGCTGCGCGGTCTGGGCGGCGACGAGCGTCGGCGCATCGCCGCGGCGCTCGAGCGGGTGGGGCTCAGCGCGCTGGCCAATACGCCAATTGAAGAGCTCTCGGGCGGCCAGTTCCAGCGCATGCTCTTTGCCAGGGTGATGGTGCAACAGGCGCCGCTGGTGATGTTGGACGAGCCGTTTACCGGCGTCGATGAGGCCACCAGCCGCGAGCTGATGGCGCTTATCGTCGATATGCACCGCCAGGGGCAAACGATACTGGCGGTGCTGCACGATAACCAGTGCGTGGCCGATTTCTTTCCCGAGACGCTGCTGCTTGAACCCCAGCACGCGCGCTGGGGCGAGACGTCAAGTGTGCTTCCCGCCTTCAACACCGCGAGGCAGGCATGATCTGGCATACCTTTTTTCAACCTTTTATTGAATTTGGCTTTATGCGCCGGGCGCTGGTGGTGTGCTTCGCGCTGTCGCTGAGCACCACCATGTTAGGCGTGCTATTGCTGCTGCGACGGATGAGCCTGATGGGCGATGCGCTGTCGCACGCCATTCTGCCGGGAGTGGCGGCGGGTTATCTCCTTAACGGCATGTCGCTGCTGGCGATGAGCGTTGGCGGATTTATCGCCGGGATCGCGGTGGCGCTGGTGGCGGGGTGGGTCAGCCGGCGAACGCCGCTGAAAGAGGACGCCAGTTTTGCCGGGTTTTACCTCGGCTCGCTGGCCCTTGGCGTCACGCTGGTCTCGCTGCGCGGCTCCAGCGTCGATCTGCTGCACCTGCTGTTCGGTTCGATTCTGGCGGTGGATAGCGACGCGGCGTTCTTTGTCACCGGCGTGGCGAGCCTGACGCTGCTGTGCATTGCGCTGTTTTATCGCGGGCTGGTCAGCGAGGCGTTCGATAGCGCCTGGCTACAGGTCAACGCGCGGCGGCTACCGGCGCTGCTGCACGGCCTGTTTCTCGCGCTATTGGTACTGAACCTGGTGGCGGGGTTTCAGGTGCTCGGCACGTTAATGGCGGTAGGGCTGATGATGTTGCCCGCGGTAGCGGCGCGCTGCTGGGCGCGAACGCTGCCGGGCATTTTGTTGCTGGCGGCGGCGATCGGCGCGTTTTGCGCCTGGATGGGATTGAGCCTTTCGTGGGCAGTGAATTTACCCGCCGGGCCCGCCATCGTGCTGACCGCCAGCGTACTGTTTTTTATTTCAGTGTTTTTTGGCACGCGCAGCCGGCTGGTCGTTGGCTGGCGCAAATTAATGGGGTAAGGAAATGATGAAACGAAGTGCAGTGGTGATGGCGTTAGCCGTGGGGCTGATGGCGCAGGGGGCGATAGCAAAAACGCTGAACGTGGTAAGCAGCTTTTCGGTGCTGGGCGATATGGTGCAGCAGGTCGGCGGCGAGCATGTTCATGTCGATACGCTGGTAGGGCCGGATGGCGATCCGCACACCTTTGAACCTTCACCGAAGGATAGCGCGCTGCTCAGCAAAGCCGACGTGGTGGTGGTCAACGGGCTTGGTCTGGAAGGGTGGCTGGATCGGCTGGTGAAAGCGTCCGGTTTTAAGGGCGAATTAGTGGTGGCGTCAAAAGGGGTTAAGACGCATACCCTCGATGAAGACGGTAAAACGGTGACCGATCCGCACGCCTGGAATAGCGCCGCTAATGGCGCGTTGTACGCGCAGAATATCCTTGATGGCCTGGTGAAAGCCGACCCGCAGGATAAAGCGGCGCTCCAGAGCCGCGGTAAGCGTTATATCGAGCAGCTGACGGCAATTGACGGCTGGGCGAAGGCGCAGTTTAGCGCCATCCCACAGGCGAAGCGTAAAGTGCTGACCAGCCATGATGCTTTCGGCTATTTTGGCCGCGCTTACCACGTGACGTTCCTTGCGCCGCAGGGACTCTCATCCGAGAGCGAAGCTAGCGCGGCGCAGGTGGCGGCGTTGATTAAGCAAATCAAAGCCGATGGCGTGCATACCTGGTTTATGGAGAACCAGCTGGACCCGCGTCTGGTGCAGCAAATCGCTGGCGCGACGGGGGCGCAACCGGGCGGCGAACTCTATCCGGAAGCGCTGTCTAAGCCGGGCGGCGTGGCCGATAGCTACGTTAAAATGCTGCGCCATAACGTCGAGCTCATCGTCAATAGTATGAAGTAGCGGGTTGTCTGGTCGTCCTGGTTGCAGCGGGACGGCCCATTTTTGGATCCCCCCTCGTAAAATCACCAGCTCGTCCCCATATCTCTGCCGAAAGTGCTATCTTTGATGGCCTCTTTATCTGGCTTAAGCGGGGCGAAAATGACCGATTCAGAATTAATGCAGCTAAGCGAACAGGTTGGGCTGGCGCTGAAAGCGCAGGGCGCGACGGTGACCACCGCGGAGTCCTGCACCGGCGGCTGGATAGCCAAAGCGCTGACCGATATTGCCGGTAGCTCAGCGTGGTTTGAGCGCGGTTTCGTGACCTATAGCAACGAAGCCAAATCGCAGATGATTGGCGTGAGCGAAGTGACGTTACTGGATAACGGCGCGGTGAGCGAACCGGTGGTTGTCGAGATGGCAATTGGCGCGCTACGCGCGGCGCGCGCCACCTATGCGGTATCGGTCAGCGGTATCGCCGGCCCGGACGGCGGCAGCGCGGAGAAGCCCGTCGGCACCGTGTGGTTCGGTGTCGCCTGTGCGAACGGGCAGGGCGTGACCCGCCGCGAATGCTTTGCCGGAGACCGCGAAGCGGTGCGTCGTCAGGCGACGGCCTATGCGTTAAATCTGCTCTGGCAACAATTTCTACAAAATACTTGATACTGTATGACCATACAGTATAATTGCCTCAACTGAACAAATATTAACGGCGAAGCGAACGCGCTTCACCTCGCATGACAGGAGTAACAATGGCGATCGACGAAAACAAACAGAAAGCGTTGGCGGCAGCACTGGGCCAGATCGAAAAGCAATTCGGTAAAGGCTCCATCATGCGCCTGGGTGAAGACCGTTCCATGGACGTGGAAACCATCTCCACCGGTTCGCTTTCTCTGGATATCGCGCTCGGCGCAGGCGGTCTGCCAATGGGCCGTATCGTTGAGATCTACGGGCCGGAATCATCGGGTAAAACTACCCTGACGCTGCAAGTTATCGCCGCAGCGCAGCGTGAAGGCAAAACCTGCGCGTTCATCGATGCCGAACACGCGCTGGATCCGGTATATGCCCGCAAGCTGGGCGTTGATATCGACAACCTGCTGTGCTCCCAGCCGGATACCGGCGAGCAGGCGCTGGAAATCTGTGACGCGCTGGCGCGTTCCGGCGCGGTAGACGTTATCGTCGTCGACTCCGTGGCGGCGCTGACGCCGAAGGCGGAAATCGAAGGCGAAATCGGCGACTCTCACATGGGCCTCGCGGCGCGTATGATGAGCCAGGCGATGCGTAAACTGGCTGGTAACCTGAAGCAGTCCAACACGCTGCTGATCTTCATCAACCAGATCCGTATGAAAATCGGCGTGATGTTCGGTAACCCGGAAACCACCACCGGTGGTAACGCGCTGAAGTTCTACGCTTCCGTGCGTCTGGACATTCGCCGCATCGGCGCGGTGAAAGAGGGCGACAACGTTGTCGGCAGCGAAACCCGCGTGAAAGTGGTGAAAAACAAAATCGCCGCGCCGTTCAAACAGGCTGAATTCCAGATCCTCTACGGTGAAGGCATCAACTTCTTCGGCGAGCTGGTTGACCTCGGCGTGAAAGAGAAGCTGATTGAAAAAGCGGGCGCCTGGTATAGCTACAACGGCGACAAAATCGGTCAGGGTAAAGCGAACGCAATCTCCTGGCTGAAAGATAACCCGGCGGCGGCGAAAGAAATTGAGAAGAAAGTTCGCGAACTGCTGCTCAACAACCAGGACTCCACGCCGGACTTCGCGGTTGACGGCAACGACGCAGAAGAAACCGAACAAGATTTCTGATATCGTCTAAAAGAGTGACAAAGGGCTGCTGATGCGGCCCTTTTGCTTTTCTTAGATTATCGAGGTGCCTGTGACTGAGACTTCACCACGCCGCTCCGGCTATGCGCGTCTGTTGGATCGCGCAATTCGTATTCTGGCGATGCGCGATCATAGCGAACAGGAGCTGCGGCGTAAGCTGGCGGCGCCGGTAATGAGTAAAAACGGCCCTGAAAAGCTGGACATTACGCCGGAAGAGCTCGAACAGGTTGTCGGCTGGTGCCTGGAAAACCGCTATCTTGATGACCAGCGTTTTGTTCGCCAGTTTATTGCCAGCCGGAGCCGCAAGGGCTATGGGCCGGCACGTATCCGCCAGGAGTTGAATCAAAAGGGCATTGGCCGCAGCGACATCGAAAGCGCGATGCGCGAGTGTGAAATCGACTGGGCGGCGCTGGCGAAAGAGCAGGCGCAGCGTAAATACGGCGAACCGTTACCTTCCGCTTTTACTGAAAAAGTTAAAATCCAGCGATTTTTGCTGTACCGCGGCTATCTGATGGAAGATATCCAGGAAATCTGGCGAAATTTTGCAGATTGACCCATCGGGGATTTTACTTCCCTCTAAAGAAAACTTATCTTATTCCCACTTTATTCCGTCGGGCCGCTGCTTGTGATTGCATAATCAGCGTCCAGGGCGATTATTCCTTATACACAAAATCATTCAAGCTGCATCACGGCGGCAAGAGAGAACAGCTTCTGGGGCGTACGTGAGTTCACTACCGGGAGAGGACGTTCCGCCAGGTCAGAGGCGACTTGAAGGATGAAGTGTAGCTTGATTTCAGGATAATTATGAGCAAGAGCACCGCTGAGATCCGTCAGGCGTTTCTCGACTTTTTCCATAGTAAGGGACATCAGGTAGTTGCCAGCAGCTCCCTGGTGCCGCACAACGATCCGACCCTGCTGTTTACCAACGCCGGGATGAACCAGTTCAAGGATGTCTTCCTTGGTCTCGACAAACGTAATTATTCGCGCGCGACCACCGCGCAGCGTTGCGTGCGTGCGGGCGGTAAACACAACGATCTGGAAAACGTCGGTTACACCGCGCGTCACCACACCTTTTTCGAAATGCTGGGCAACTTCAGCTTCGGCGATTACTTCAAGCAGGATGCCATCAAATACGCATGGGAACTGCTGACCGGTGAGAACTGGTTCGCCCTGCCGAAAGAAAAACTGTGGGTTACCGTTTACGAGACCGATGACGAAGCTTTCGACATCTGGGCCAATGAAGTGGGCGTTCCGCGCGAGCGTATTATCCGCATCGGCGACAACAAAGGCGCGCCGTTTGCTTCTGATAACTTCTGGCAGATGGGCGATACCGGTCCGTGCGGCCCATGCACCGAAATCTTCTTTGACCATGGCGACCACATCTGGGGCGGCCCTCCGGGAAGCCCGGAAGAAGATGGTGACCGTTACATTGAGATCTGGAACATCGTCTTCATGCAGTTCAACCGTCAGGCTGACGGTACCATGGAGCCGCTGCCGAAGCCTTCCGTTGATACCGGTATGGGGCTGGAGCGTATTGCCGCTGTACTGCAGCACGTTAATTCCAACTATGACATCGACCTGTTCCGCAACCTGATTGCGAGCGTGGCGAAAGTCACCGGCGCGACCGATCTGACTAACAAGTCGCTGCGCGTTATTGCCGATCACATTCGTTCCTGCGCATTCCTGATTGCTGATGGCGTGATCCCGTCGAATGAAAACCGCGGCTACGTGCTGCGTCGCATCATTCGCCGCGCGATTCGCCACGGCAACATGCTGGGCGCGAAAGATACCTTCTTCTGGAAACTGGTTGCTCCGCTTATCGACGTGATGGGCGCCGCCGGTGAAGAGCTGAAACAGCAGCAGGCTCTGGTTGAGCAGGTGCTGAAAACCGAAGAAGAGCAGTTTGCGCGCACACTGGAGCGTGGACTGGCGCTGCTGGATGAGGAACTGTCGAAGCTTAAAGGCGACACGCTGGACGGCGAAACCGCCTTCCGTCTGTATGACACCTATGGTTTCCCGGTTGACCTGACTGCGGATGTCTGCCGCGAGCGCAACATCAAGGTTGACGAAGCAGGCTTTGAAGCTGCGATGGAAGAGCAGCGCCGCCGCGCACGTGAGTCCAGCGGTTTCGGCGCTGACTATAACGCGATGATTCGCGTTGACGGCGCATCGGAATTTAAAGGCTACGATCATCTGGAGCTGAACGGCAAAGTTACTGCGCTGTTCATCGACGGCAAAGCGGTTGATAGCGTCAGCGCGGGTCAGGATGCGGTTGTAGTCCTTGACCAGACGCCGTTCTATGCGGAATCCGGCGGTCAGGTAGGCGATAAAGGCGAACTGAAAGGCGCTGGCTTCTCCTTCGCGGTCAGCGATACGCAGAAGTACGGCCAGGCTATTGGTCATATCGGTAAAGTCGCCAGCGGTTCCCTGAAAGTGGGTGACGCGGTGCAGGCCGATGTCGATCAGGCTCGCCGTCAGCGTATCCGTCTCAACCACTCCGCGACACACCTGATGCACGCGGCGCTGCGCCAGGTCCTCGGTACCCACGTGGCGCAGAAAGGCTCACTGGTTAACGATAAAGCGCTGCGTTTTGACTTCTCGCATTTTGAAGCGATGAAGCCGGAAGAGATTCGTGCGGTAGAAGATCTGGTCAACGCGCAGATCCGTCGTAACCTGGCTATCGAAACCAATATCATGGATATCGATGCCGCTCGTGAATCCGGCGCCATGGCGCTGTTCGGCGAGAAATACGACGATCGCGTTCGCGTACTGCGGATGGGCGATTTCTCCACCGAGCTGTGCGGCGGTACTCACGCGGCGCGTACCGGTGATATCGGCCTGTTCCGTATTACCTCTGAATCCGGTACCGCCGCAGGCGTGCGCCGTATTGAAGCGGTGACCGGCGAAGGGGCGATTGCCAGCCTGCATGCGCAGAGCGATCAGCTCAGTGATATCGCGCAGTTGCTGAAGGGCGATAGCCACAGCATCGGCGATAAAGTTCGCGCGGCGCTTGAGCGTACCCGTCAGTTGGAAAAAGAGCTGCAGCAGCTGAAAGAGCAGGCTGCAGCGCAGGAGAGCGCTAATCTCTCCAGTAAAGCCGAAGAAATTAACGGCGTTAAGCTGCTGGTCAGCGAGCTGGCCGGCGTTGAGCCGAAAATGCTGCGTACCATGGTTGATGATCTGAAAAACCAGCTCGGTTCGACGGTCGTTGTATTAGCTACGGTAGCGGATGGTAAGGTTTCTCTGATTGCAGGTGTGTCTAAGGATGTGACAGACCGCGTGAAAGCAGGGGAGCTGGTTGGTATGGTCGCCCAGCAGGTGGGCGGTAAAGGGGGCGGTCGTCCGGATATGGCGCAAGCCGGTGGTACCGATGCGTCTGCTCTCCCTGCTGCGTTAGCCAGTGTGAAAGGCTGGGTCAGCGCAAAACTGTAATAACTATAAACGCATTTACCCTAAATAATTCGAGTTGCAGGAAGGCGGCGACGCAGCGAATCCCCAGGAGCTTACTCAAGTAAGTGACTGGGGTGAGCGAGGAAAGCCAACACACATGCAACTTGAAGTATGACGGGTATAGGTGCCGTAACCAGAGGGTTACGGCACCTTGCGTCATAAGTACTGATAACGATAAAGTCGGGTTGAAGTTGTGTAGATCGGCTAAACTTAGGTTTAACAGAATGTGATGCCGTGACTGCTTACACCGCGAGGTGTTTGTCATCGCTTACTTTTTGGCGTTATATGATGGATAATGCCGGGATGCGAGAGACCCGACTCTTTTAATCTTTCAAGGAGCAAAGAATGCTGATTCTGACTCGTCGAGTTGGTGAGACCCTCATGATTGGAGATGAGGTCACTGTGACAGTTTTAGGGGTTAAGGGTAACCAGGTACGTATTGGTGTCAACGCCCCTAAAGAAGTCTCTGTACATCGTGAAGAAATCTACCAGCGTATCCAGGCTGAAAAATCCCAGCAGTCCAGTTACTAAGCTTTCCGCGCCTCGCTTTATTGTGAGGCGCATCCCTCCGGCGGTCGTTTTTCTCTTTTCTTCTCCTGTTTCTTCTCTCGCGACATCCTCTCTTTTGTTTTTATTCGCCGTACGTCATTTTTCGTTGTCGCTTTTGAGTGGCCGTAAAGGGCTATTTCCTGTTGATAAAATACTCTTTTTGCCGTTTTTGCAGGCTAATTGCGCGTGAAGTGTGCAAACGGAAAAAGCTCTCGAAAAATTGTTTGACTTATAAGTCTCAGAAAGTAATATGTGCGCCATCGCAGCGACGAAGAGCAGAAACAAGTTCTTCGAAGCACTCGCAAGAGGCGTGTTGTGTGGTGAGGTGGCCGAGAGGCTGAAGGCGCTCCCCTGCTAAGGGAGTATGCGGTCAAAAGCTGCATCCGGGGTTCGAATCCCCGCCTCACCGCCATTTTGCATCCGTAGCTCAGCTGGATAGAGTACTCGGCTACGAACCGAGCGGTCGGAGGTTCGAATCCTCCCGGATGCACCATCTTCTCTCTGTAAACAGAAAGAAGAACGCTGTGAAAGCAGCGGCCCGCAGTGCGAGGCGTAATCGAGTCACTCTACCGATTACTCCATCATACTCAGTGTGGCATGTGTTAGTTGTGACACTGACGCGTAGTAAAGCAAGTTTCCCGATGCATCCGTAGCTCAGCTGGATAGAGTACTCGGCTACGAACCGAGCGGTCGGAGGTTCGAATCCTCCCGGATGCACCATATTCTCCTTAGTAACAGCCATACCGTTGTTACATGGTCTGCGAAATTTTCGCCAGCACCAGGGAGGATAACGTTGCGTAAGCAACGGCCCGTAGGGCGAGGCGTAGACGAGTCATCCTCCCGGATGCACCATTCTTGCCTGATTCTGAATTATTCAGATGAATTCTGTAGTAAACTAGTTATTCCGATGCATCCGTAGCTCAGCTGGATAGAGTACTCGGCTACGAACCGAGCGGTCGGAGGTTCGAATCCTCCCGGATGCACCATATTCTCCTTAATAACAGCGACGACGTTGTTTTATGGTCTGCGAAATTATCGCAAGCACCAGGGAGAATAACGTTGCGTAAGCAACGGCCCGAAGGGCGAGGCGCAGCCGAGTAATCCTCCCGGATGCACCATGTTCTCGCCACGAGATTTGCAACAGAATAACCTCGCAGTTAAATAGCTTTTCCGATGCATCCGTAGCTCAGCTGGATAGAGTACTCGGCTACGAACCGAGCGGTCGGAGGTTCGAATCCTCCCGGATGCACCATATTCTCCTTAGTAACAGCCATACCGTTGTTACATGGTCTGCGAAATTTTCGCCAGCACCAGGGAGGATAACGTTGCGTAAGCAACGGCCCGTAGGGCGAGGCGTAGCCGAGTAATCCTCCCGGATGCACCATCTTCTCTTCAATAAAACTCTCCAATTTTCATCCCATCAGTACGACGCATTTTATCTCCTCGATAATCAACACATTTCTTATTGGCAAGTCGCTCTTTCCACTATAATTTATCCCTGTAGATCTACCTGAACCGGGTGTGATGAATGCAAGGAGAGAAATCAATGAAATGGTTCAAAGCAATACCTGCCTTTTGCGCAACGCTTCTGGTCGCCGTATCTTTGGCAGGCTGTGCCGGATCGTCCACCAAAGAAAGCACCGGCGGTTATATTGACGATACCGTGGTAACTACCAAGGTAAAAAGCGCGCTGTTTAACGAAAAAGATATCAAATCCTCAGAAATTAGCGTGCAGACCTTTAAAGGCCGCGTACAGCTGAGCGGTTTCGTATCGTCGGCTGAGAGCGCTAAACGGGCGGTAGAGGTCACCCGTCGCGTGCAGGGCGTGCGCGTGGTTGAGAACGACCTGCGAATCAAATAATACCGTTTTCGCTATCCCGAGTTGATTAAGGCGCCTGCAGGCGCCTTTGCTGTCTCTGGCTCCCCCGCGACAAAACCCGCCTTTTGCGATACAGTAACGTTTCCTTATCCGGTTTGTGAGAACACGATGTACCAACGTTACGCAGGACTGATTTTCGATATGGATGGCACCATCCTCGATACCGAGCCGACGCATCGTAAGGCATGGCGTGAAGTACTGGGCCGTTACGGTATGCGTTTTGATGAGCAGGCCGTGGTCGCGCTCAACGGTTCTCCAACCTGGCGTATTGCCCAGGCGATTATCGAGCTGAATCAGGCTGATTTAGATCCGCATCTTCTGGCGCAGGAAAAGACCGTCGCCGTCAAAGCGATGCTGCTGGATAGCGTACGCCCGTTACCGCTGATAGAGGTGGTAAAAGAGTGGCATGGCCGTCGCCCGATGTCGGTCGGTACCGGTAGCGAAAGCGCTGTTGCCGAAGCGCTGCTGGCGCATCTTGGCCTGCGCCACTACTTCTCCGCGGTGGTGGCTGCCGATCACGTGGCGCAGCATAAGCCTGCGCCCGATACCTTCCTGCTGTGCGCGGAGCGCATGGGCGTCGCACCGGAAACCTGCGTGGTCTTCGAGGATGCCGACTTCGGTCTGGAGGCGGCGAAGCGCGCGGGTATGGATGCTGTGGATGTGCGTCTGTTGTGAGCGACGCGCTGTCGCTCCTGTCGCTTTTTGCCAGCAGCTTTTTAAGCGCCACTTTACTGCCCGGCAACTCAGAAGTGGTGCTGGTTGCTATGCTTCTTACGGGGGCAAGTCAACCGTGGATGCTGGTATTAATAGCAACAATCGGCAATAGCCTTGGAGGGGTAACTAACGTTATTCTGGGGCGCCTGTTTCCGCTGCGCAAGCAATCGCGCTGGCAGGAGAGGGCAACCGGCTGGCTTAAACGCTATGGCGCGGTGACATTATTATTGAGCTGGGCGCCTGTTATAGGCGATTTGCTGTGTTTACTAGCGGGATGGATGCGCATTTCCTGGGGACCAGTGCTCTTTTTTTTATGCCTTGGTAAGGCGTTGCGTTATATCGTCATAGCGGCGGCAACCCTTCAGGGCATGACGTGGTGGCACTAATTGGACTGATTGTTCAACCATTACAATTATGCTAATTCAAACGATTTCGACAGGCGGGAGGTCAAATTGATCCCGGATGTATCACAGGCGCTGGCCTGGCTGGAAAAAAATCCGCAGGCGCTGCAAGGCATTAAACGTGGGCTTGAGCGTGAAACGCTGCGCGTTAACGCCGACGGCACGCTGGCCACGACCGGCCATCCTTTAGCTTTAGGTTCGGCGCTGACCCATAAATGGATTACTACTGATTTTGCCGAAGCCCTGTTGGAGTTTATTACTCCAGTGGATGGCGATGTCGATCATATGCTGACTTTCCTGCGCGATGTGCATCGCTTCACCGCCCGCCAGCTCGGCGACGAGCGGATGTGGCCGCTGAGCATGCCGTGCTATATCGCGCCGGGTCAGGATATTGAACTGGCGCAATACGGCACCTCTAACGTTGGCCGGCTGAAAACGTTGTATCGCGAAGGGCTGAAAAACCGCTACGGCGCGCTGATGCAAACCATTTCTGGCGTGCACTATAACTTCTCGCTGCCGATGGCTTTCTGGCAGGCCAAGTGCGGCGTGGAAGATGCCGAAAGCGGCAAAGAGGCGATTTCCGCCGGTTATTTCCGCTCGATTCGTAACTACTACCGTTTCGGTTGGGTGATCCCGTACCTGTTCGGCGCGTCGCCGGCGATTTGCTCCTCGTTCCTGCAGGGTAAACCGACGACTCTGCCGTTTGAGAAGGCCGGAAACGGCATGTATTACCTGCCATACGCCACTTCTCTGCGTCTTAGCGACCTCGGTTATACCAATAAGTCGCAAAGCAATCTCGGAATTACGTTTAACGATCTGCACGAGTATGTGGCAGGATTGAAGCGGGCGATTAAAACGCCATCGGAAGAGTACGCTAAAATCGGTCTTGAGAAAGACGGCAAACATCTGCAGATCAACAGCAATATTCTGCAGATTGAAAACGAGCTGTACGCGCCGATTCGCCCGAAACGGGTGACCCGTAGCGGTGAAACGCCGTCCGATGCGCTGCTGCGCGGCGGCATCGAGTACATCGAAGTGCGTTCGCTGGATATCAACCCGTTCTCGCCGATCGGCGTGGATGAGCAGCAGGTGCGCTTCCTCGATCTGTTTATGGTCTGGTGCGTGTTGGCCGATGCGCCGGAGATGAGCAGCAGCGAACTGCTGTGTACCCGCACTAACTGGAACCGGGTGATTCTTGAGGGCCGTAAACCGGGCCTGACGTTGGGGATTGGCTGTGAAAGCGCGCAGTTCCCGCTGGCGCAGGTGGGTAAAGATCTGTTCCGTGATTTACGTCGCGTGGCGCAAACGCTGGACAGCATCCACGGCGGCGAGGCCTATCAACAAGTGTGCGATGAGCTGCTGGCGTGCTTTGACGATCCGGAATTAACGTTCTCAGCGCGCATTCTGCGTTCTATGATTGAAGAAGGGATTGGCGGTACCGGGCGTAAGCTGGCTGATGAGTATCGTACGATGCTGCGCGATGAACCGCTGGAAATTTTAAGCGAAGAAGATTTTATCGCCGAACGTGATGCGTCGGTCGCGCGACAGAAGAAAGTGGAAGCGGAAGATAGCGAGCCGTTCGAGGCACTTTTAGCACGACACGCGTAGTAAAAAGCGCTACAAAAGAAAAAGGCCACATCACTGTGGCCAAACTTTCATCTCTGATTCAGGGATGATGATGATAATAAATGCGCGTCTTTCATATACTCAGACTCGCTGTTGAACGAAGAGTTCATTTTATTTTAAAAAAAATCACTATCGGAGGTGAAGAATGCCGTTGTTAGATAGTTTCACAGTCGACCATACCCGAATGGAAGCGCCTGCGGTGCGCGTCGCGAAGAAAATGAACACGCCGCACGGCGATCAAATCACCGTTTTCGATCTGCGATTCTGCGTACCGAACCAGGAAGTGATGCCGGAGCGCGGTATTCATACACTGGAGCACCTGTTTGCTGGTTTCATGCGCGATCACCTGAACGGTAATGGCGTGGAAATTATCGACATTTCTCCGATGGGCTGCCGTACCGGTTTCTACATGAGCCTGATTGGTACGCCGGAAGAGCAACGCGTGGCCGATGCCTGGAAAGCGGCGATGGCTGACGTGCTGAAAGTCAAAGATCAGAATCAGATCCCTGAGCTGAATGTCTACCAGTGCGGAACCTACACCATGCACTCGCTGGAGGAAGCGCAGGATATCGCCCGCCACATCATTGAGCGTGATGTTCGCATCAACAGCAACGATGAGCTGGCGCTGCCGAAAGAAAAACTGCAAGAACTGCACATCTAGTGCGCATGCGTCGGCCCGGCCATCGCGTCGGGCCGCTCTCCGCTTATCATGTCGACAACGCTCTCCTTTTCCTTCCAGCACCGCGCGCTGGTGCCATTTGCCCATGATTACGCCCACGGCGATAGCGAACCGATGCATTGCCACGACTGCGCTCAGTTATTGCATATTCTCAGCGGCGTGGTTCGGGTGGAAACGCCGGTCGGATTCTGGGTCGTGCCGCCGGGGCGCGGCGTCTGGCTACCGGCACATACGCCGCACGCGTTGCGCATAACTGGCAATGTGGCCGCACGGACGCTATTTATCGATCCGCTGGCCCGTGCCGATCTGCCCTCTACCTGCCAGATCGTGCAGATCTCACCGCTGCTGCGTGAGCTTATCGTCGCGTCGCTGGCGCTGGAAGAGCGCTATTTCCCCGGCACCCGCGATGAACGTATCTATGAGCTGATGCTGGATGAAATTCGCGGGATGTCGGTATTACCTTTCGGTTTGCCGGAACCGCATAGCGATAGCCTGCGTCGGTTATGCCAGCGGGTGCGCGAAGCGCCCGGTGAACCGTGGGGCAGCCGTGAGGCGGCGCAAGCAGGCGGAATGAGCGAGCGTACGCTGAACCGCCATTTTCAACAGCAGACCAGCCTGACGTGGAGCGAATGGGTGCGCCGGGCGAAGCTGATGGAGGCGCTGGTTCGCCTGGCGCAGGGGCAGTCGGTACTACGGGTAGCGCTGGATCTGGGTTACGGCAGTCACAGCGCTTTTAGCGCCATGTTCCGCCGGGTAATGGGGACCGCGCCCAGCGACTATTTTCGCCCGTTGGATTAATCCCTGGCGTGAACGGCATTACACAACGCCTGTAAAGACGCGCGGGCAACGTCATTATCAATGCCGACGCCCCATCGACTTTCGCCATTGGCAAAGACGCAGCGAATATAGGCAACGGAGCGGCTGTCGCTGCGCGCCCCGAGGGTATGCTCGTGGTAGTCCTTGATAACGAAATGACGTTTTAACAGCGCGCTCAGGCCGTTGGCGGCGGCGGATAACAAACCGTTACCACGTCCGTTCAAGCGGCGGGTTTCGCCATTCATCCGCAGCGCAGCCTGTAACGTCAGTTCGCCATCCTGCTGGCCGTCGCTCTGATAGTCGAGTAACGCCAGCGTCGGCTGCGCCAGCAGGCCGTAACGGCTGCGAAACAGCTGCCATAATGCGTTATGGGTCATTTCTTTACCATGGCTATCCGTTTCTTGCTGAACGTACTGGCTGAAGTCCTGCTGCAACGCCCGCGGCAGCTTAAGACCATGGTTCTGCTCAATCAGCCATGCGCTGCCGCTTTTACCTGACTGGCTGTTAACGCGGATCACCGCTTCATAGCTGCAGCCGATATCCTGTGGATCGATAGGTAAATACGGCATTTGCCAGCGATCTCCCGGTTTACGGGCATCAAACCCTTTTTTAATGGCATCCTGATGTGAACCCGAAAAGGCGGTGTAGGCCAGACTGCCTGCCCATGGATGACGCGGATGTACCGGGAGCTGGTTGCAGTGCTCGACGATCTCTACCACCCGATTCATCTGCGTAAAGCGCAACTGCGGATCCACGCCCTGGCTATAGAGATTCATCGCCAGCGTGACCAGACAGACGTTGCCGGTACGCTCGCCATTGCCGAACAGACAGCCTTCAACGCGATCGGCGCCGGCCATCACCGTCAGTTCGGCGCTGGCAACGCCGGTACCGCGATCGTTATGCGGATGCACGCTGATACACACATCCTGGCGGCGCGAGAAGTGGCGGCAAAAATATTCAATCCGATCGGCGTAGACGTTCGGCGTGTTGACTTCGACCGTTGCCGGGAGATTAATAATCATTGGCCGTTCGCCACAGGGCTGCCAGATTTCCGCCACCGCTTCGCAGATTTCAAGGGCGAATTCCGGCTCGGTAAAACAGAAGGTTTCCGGTGAATATTCATATTGCCAACGGGTGTCCGGCTGCTGCTCGCAATGCTGACGAATAAGCCGGGTGGCGCGGGTGGCGAGCTCGATCACTTCGGCCTTTTCCATGCCGAAAACCAGCTCGCGAAACAGCGGCGCGGTGGCATTGTAGAGATGGATGGTCGCCTGCCGGGCGCCGCGCAGCGCTTCAAAGGTTCGTGCTATGAGTTCTTCCCGCGCCTGAGTCAGCACCTGAATGGTGACATCTTCAGGGATGCGCTGCTCCTCAATCAGCTGGCGCACAAAGTTGAAATCGGTTTGCGAGGCGGAGGGGAAGGCGACCTCTATTTCTTTAAAACCGCACTCCAGCAACAGATCCCAGAACTGCAGCTTACGCGCGGCGTCCATTGGTTCGGCCAGCGCCTGGTTGCCGTCGCGCAAATCGGTGGAAAGCCAGCGCGGCGCGGTAGTGATTTGCCGCTCGGGCCAGCGACGATCGGGCAGGGCGATAGGCGGATAAGGGCTGTATTTTTCGCAAGGATTGGTCAGCATGGTGTTCTCCTGTAGTCGGAGCTTTATCCTGCATGACATAACCCATCGGCGGCTTTAGCGAAATGGACAGAAGCTAGCGCGAAATGGACAAGGTCGCGGCAATAAAAAAGGGATCCGCAGATCCCTTTTGTTAATACTTAGTGTGCGCCCCCGCCACCGCCGCCGGCGCTGAACGGCGGCCTGGCGAACCACACCAGGCCTAGCAGAAGGATAAAGATCCCCGCCGAAACCCAGAAGATTTCGTTGGCGGAGATAATCAACCCCTGGTTGGTTATCTGCTGGGCAATCCAGCCGGAAGCCTGCTGCTGCGTCATTCCCATACCCTGCAGCTGATCGTACATCTGCTGGGCGTTGGGGTTGAACGGCGTCACCGACTCGGTGAGCTGCGCATGGTGCAGCGCCTCGCGGTTGGTCCACATGGTGGTGGTAATTGAGGTACCGATGGAGCCGGCAAGGGTTCGGGTAAAGTTCGACAAGCTCGACGCCGCCGCCAGCCGCTCCGGCGGGAGGCCAGAGAGAGTGATGGTGGTCAGCGGCATGAAGAAACAGGCCACCGCAAAACCCTGGATAAACTGCGGCCAGGCCGATGCGCCGAAGTCCATTCCCGGTTCAAAGGTCCACGCGCGCCAGTAGAAGCACACCGCATACATAATAAAGCTGAAGGTCACCAGCCGCCGCATATCGAGCTTATGAGCAAAGCGGCCGATAATCGGCGACAGAATGACCGGGATCACCCCGACCGGCGCCGAAGCCAAACCGGCCCAGGTGGCGGTGTAGCCGTATACCTCCTGCAAAAGCTGCGGCAGTAATACAATGGCGCCGAAGTAGAGCATATAGGCCAGGCTGATACACAAACAGCCGATGGTAAAGTTACGCGACTTAAACAGCGACAGGTCGACTATCGGGTTATCGTCGGTCAGCTCCCAGACGATAAGGAAACTTATCGCCACCACCGCCACGATGGTCAGGATGATAATCTCGTTGGAAGCGAACCAGTCGAGCTCTTTACCGCGGTCGAGCATCACCTGCAGGCTACCGATCCCGATAATCAGCAACGCCAGCCCGACGCCGTCGATACGCCGCTGTTCGGTGCGGGTTTCGCGGCCACGCAGGGTCTGCAGCGTCATGAGAACCACCGCCACGCCAATCGGCACGTTGATGAAGAAGATCCAGCCCCAGTGGTAGTTATCGCTGATATAGCCGCCGAGAATCGGGCCGCAAATCGGCGCGACGATGACCGTCATCGACCACAGCGCCAGCGCGATTGAGCGTTTCGCTGGCGGGTAGTTGCTGAGCAGTAGACTCTGCGATAGCGGGATCAGCGGACCGGCGACGATCCCCTGAATCACGCGGAAGAAAATCAGCATCGTCAGGCTGTTCGACACCCCGCAGGCCCAGGAGGCGATAGCGAATGCCACCGTCGACCAGACGAAGAGTTTCACTTCGCCGACGCGCTTCGCCAGCCAGCCGGTAATCGGGATGGAGATAGCGTTCGCCACCCCAAACGAGGTGATGACCCAGGTTCCCTGACTCAGCGACGAGCCAAGGTTACCGGCAATGGTCGGAATAGCCACGTTGGCGATAGTGGAGTCCAGCACCTGCATGAAAGTCGCCAGCGACAGCGCAATGGTCATGATGACCAGTTGCGCGCCTTCGAGCGGTTTTTGCTGTTGCATTACGCTCACCCCGAATTATCCGGCGTTGGCCTGGATGATACCGTCGATCAGTTTATTTACCGGCTCAAGGCCGATTTCACGGGCATTACTTTCATAGACCGGCGAGCTTCGTACCTGGCTTGCCAGCATCTCGCCTTCGCGATTGCTGGTGTCTACTTCAACCAGCGTCGACAGGCCAATGCGCAGCGGATGTTGCGCCAGCTGTTTAGCATCTATCTCGATACGAACCGGCAGACGCTGGACGACTTTGATCCAGTTACCGGTGGCGTTTTGCGCCGGCAGCAGGGAGAAGGCGCTGCCGGTACCCATATCCAGGCCGACCACTTTACCGGTGTACTTCACGTCATCGCCGTAGATATCGCTGACGATGGTCGCCGGCTGGCCGATACGCATATGGGCGAGCTGTGTCTCTTTAAAGTTGGCGTCAACCCACAGGTTGGTGGCTGGAACCACCGCCATCAGCGGGGTAGTGGTACCGATCTGCGCGCCAGGCTGCACCGAGCGGCGAGAAACGTAGCCGCTAATCGGGCTGACGATTTGCGTACGCTGCAGCGCTAGCCAGGCGTTGCGGACTTCGGTCGCCGCCTGCAGCACCGCCGGCTGCTGTTCCAGTTTGGTGCCCAATACGATTGCCTGATTGGCGTTGTACTGTTGAATGGCGACGTCGAGTTCGGCCTGCGCGCTGGCGACGGTGTCACGTGCGTGCTGCAGCTCTTCGCGGCCAATCAGGTTCGCGGCGCCCAGCGGGATACGACGATTAAGGTCTGCCTGCGCCTGGGCGAGGGCGGTTTTTTTGACGTCAATATTCGCCTGCAGCTGCTTGCTGTTGATCATCTGCTGGCGAGTCTGGCGCACGCTAGCCGCCAGCTGGGTTTTGGCTTTTTCAAACGCCTGCTGGGCGTCGGTCTGGTCGAGGGTGACCAGCGGATCGCCTTGTTGCACAAAGTCGGTGTTGTCGGCCCAGACCTTAGTCACGCTGCCGGAAACCTGCGCCATGATCTGTACCTGGTTCCCTGCCACATAAGCGTCATCGGTCTCTTCATAATGACGCAGGACTAAAAACCAATAAATGCCGTAGGCTACGGCCACAATAACAAAGAGCAAGGTCAGGAGCAGAAGGGCGCCTTTGCGTTTCCCTTTCTTGCTGCCTGATTGCTGCGGAGTTTGGCTCGCCGCATTTTCGCTCATCTGATTCTCCACAATTTTACATTCTTATTATTTCACATCGGCTGAGCCGACCTGTTTACCAGAAAGGCCAGCAGAAGATCTGCTGGCCTGACCGTGTTCCTTGCAACTCAAAATATTGTGCGGCTCCGTGCTTAGCGCAGGGATCCCGCCAGCGCGCCGTCTTCTTCCATTTGGTCGAGGCGGCCAAGCAGTTTACGGGTGATGTGCTCCAGCTGGTCTTTTTCCGCGGTGCTCAAAGAAGACCACAGCTGATGTAGACAGTTGTGCTGCGGAGGTAATACCTCGCGCAAGAATTGATGACCTTTGTCGGTCAGCTGCAGGTGCAGGCAGCGACGATCGTTATCGCTTTCACGACGTTCGATCCAGCCGCGTTTTTCCAGTTCGTCGGCGATGCGGGTGGCATTAGTGCGTGACGAACCCAGCGCGCAGCTCAGCTCGGAAGGTTGAATGCTGTGATTTTCCTGAGACTCAAGCGTTATCAGCGCCATAAATAATGTCTCGTTAATCCCTTGCGCTTTCAGCATTTTGTTACGGTTTTCCAGCAGCTTACCCTGCATGTGCATACAGAGACGGGTGAGGAGAATCTCCTGGAAAGGGAAATCTTCATGGCGGCTGGCGCGGAATTTGAGCATCTGCTCAATGGGAGTAAACGAACTATCCATTTGGGTATAACCTCATTAATTACAGCCGATATAATAACTATTGTGACAAATAAAGCAAATGAATTATTGGTCACTATTAATACTTAAAATCTCCGGCGAGTCGCCGATTTTCCATGCCAAACCATAGGCTAAAGCGCTGAGTTGCGTAGGGATAATAATGCTGTTCGCCACCTGTAAGCTCAACCTGAACGCGACGAAACCTACCCGTGTTGGTAGTCACGGGGGGTGACGTCAGGGAGCAGGAGTTTCCATATTGGTGACTTATTGATAACGTTGGTGAAAATTACGCCTGGAAAGAGTTATTCACCTTAGCAGACGGCGTGATGGCTTCACAATCGCTAAAATGGGAAATCAGAAAATACGCATTTTTATGCATATTCGTTTCATGTTGGTACAGGGGAAGACAGTCCCCACGGCGATAAAACGCCGCGGGGAGAGGGAGAGATTACTTCTGCGCCGCCAGCGCTTCTTTCACCCAGCCATCGAACAACTGCTGGTGGGCTTTAATCCAACCATCAACGTGACCGTTGATGTCGGCTTCTGAAGCATGGCCGGCATGCATCATCGCGTTTTCGGCGTTGATATCGGCAATTGGCAGCTTCATCAGGCTAAACAGCTTCGCCGCCGCCGGGTTTTTCTCGGCCCAGGCTTTGTTGGCGACGATATGCATGGTGTTCACCGGGAAACCGTAGTTGACGCCGTTCGGCAGCTTGGTGTCGATATCTTTCTGTTCTCCCGGCAGGGAGGAGAACGGTACCTGCAGCCAGACCACATCTTTACCCGGTTTCAGCACGTCGCTGACCCAGTACGGCGTCCAGGTGTAATAAAGAATCGGTTTGCCTTCTTTATAACGGGCGATGGTATCGGCCATCATCGCCGCGTAGTTACCCTGGTTATGGACCACTTTATTGTTCAGCCCATAGGCATCAATCTGATGGTTGATGACCGCTTCGCAGCCCCAGCCGGGGGTACAGCCGGTGAGATCGGCTTTGCCATCGCCGTTGGTATCAAACAGTTTGGCGATCTTAGGATCTTTCAACTGGTCGATGGATTTAATGTGGTACTGCTCGGCGGTTTTCTTGTCGATCAGATAGCCCTGCGCCGCGCCGGTGACGAAGGTTCCTTCACGGTAGAATTTTTTATCGCCGCCCGCCGCCGCGTACATATCATCGTGCAGCGGTTGCCAGTTGGTGGCAATAAAGGTGGCATCGCCAGAGGCGATGGAGGTGTAGGCGACGTTATAGTCGACCTCGCTCGGCTTTTCGACGTTATAGCCCAGTTTCTCCAGCGCGCGACTGACCAGCAGCGTCTGGAAGGTTTCTTCGGAAATAGTACTCTGCGCCGGTTTCACGGTGATGCCTTTACCCGGCAGCTCGGCAGCAAACGCGCTGGTCGTGACGAGGGCGGTAAACGCTGTGGCAAGGAGAGTTGTATGTCGCATCGTTATTCCTTCTCTTATTTACAGAAAGGGCGGGTAATCAGCCCCAGAGGTCCGGTGGTGTACCAGCGGCGGTTACCGCGGCTACGGGAATCGCGGCCGACGGCCTGCGTCAGGCGGTCAAGGATAATCGCGAGGATAACGATCCCGACACCGCCGACGCTCGCCAGCCCCATATCCAGTCGGCCAATACCGCGCAGCACCATTTGACCGAGGCCGCCGACGGCGATCATCGAGGCAATAACGACCATCGACAGGGCCAGCATCAGCGTCTGGTTGACGCCAGCCATGATGGTCGGCATCGCCAGCGGCAGCTGGACTTTAAACAGCAGCTGGCGCGGGCTGGCGCCGAAGGAGCGTGAAGCCTCAATGAGGTCTGCCGGCACCTGGTTAATCCCAAGGATCGTCAGGCGGACAATTGGCGGCAGGGCGAAGATAATGGTCACCACCACGCCCGGAACGTTGCCGATACCGAACAGCATGACGATCGGCACCAGGTAGACGAACGCCGGCGTGGTCTGCATCGCATCGAGTAACGGGCGGATGATTTTCGCCGCCCGCGGGCTACGCGCCAGCCAGATCCCCAGCGGCAGGCCGATTATCATGCAGAACAGCAGCGCGGTCAGCACCAGCGCCAGGGTGACCATCGCCTGCGACCATGCGCCGATAGCGCCGATGGCTACCAGCGAGATCAGGGTGGCGATACCCATGCCGACGCTGGAGATCTGCCAGGCGATCAGCGCGAAGAGAATAATTGCTACCGGCGCCGGCATCCCCAGCAACAGTTGCTGGAAGGCGCTGAGAATATAATCCACCGGCACGCGGATCCCCTGGAACAGGGGACGGAAGTGCAGCACGATCCAGTCGATGGCGTGGGTAACCCAGCTATCGAGCGGGATCAGCGTTTTATGGAACGGATCCATAATATTGAAATGTTCTGGCTGCGGCGCAGGCGCGCTGTTAAGCCAGTCGGCTCCGCCGCCGTCAGCGGGCGCCGGTGTTGGGTTGCCCCAGGCGTCGGCGGACTGCGCCGCGTTATCCGCTGGCGCTGCGGTATCCCATGGGTTTGATTGATCAGCCATTGTTTGCCCCCTCGCGATCTAAAGCCTGTAGCAGCATGCGTTTTGAAATAATGCCGAGATACTGGTGTCCTTCATCCACCACCGGGACGGCGCACGGCGCCTGGCCAACGTGGGAGAGCAGGTCGCTGAGCGGCGTTTGTGCCTCCACCGCCTGCGGGGAGTCAATTAACGCCGCATCGAGCCCCTGATTTTCGCTCAGCGCGCTTTTCAGAGAGTCGATGGAGACAATGCCGACAAACTTATTACCGCGTTCAATGACGTAGCCATATTCACGGTCTTCATCCTGCAATAATTTCAGCGCCGAACGCGGGCCGAAACCGGGAGTTTTACGAATCAGGCCAACCGGGCTACGGCGGGCAATATCTTTAGCGCTAAATACCTGGCTAATATCGACGCCGCGGAAGAAAGTACGAACGTAATCATTCGCCGGGTTATTCAGAATTTCGTCAGGGGTGCCAATTTGCACCACTTCGCCATTTTGCATAATGGCAATACGATCGCCAATACGCATAGCTTCATCAAGGTCGTGGGAAATAAAGACAATGGTACGTTGATGCTTTGCCTGTAATTTGGTGAGCTCATCCTGCATTTCAGTACGAATTAACGGATCAAGCGCTGAGAAGGCCTCATCCATGAGCAGAATATCGGGGTTGATCGCTAATGCGCGGGCTAAGCCGACGCGCTGGCGCATCCCGCCGGAAAGTTCGTCGGGATAGGCGTGGGCGTAATTTTCCAGCCCCACCTGACGTAGCGCATCCAGCGCTTTCTGCTGGCGCTCTTCGGCGGAAACGCCGGCCAGTTCCATACCGAACGCGGTGTTATTCAACACGTTCATATGCGGCATCAGGGCGAATGACTGGAAAACCATCGCAATCTTTTTCCTGCGCACCTCGCGAAGCTCGGCATCTGAGATTTTGGCGATATCGACGCCATCAATCAGCACCTGTCCGCGGGTGGGTTCAATCAGGCGATTGAGAAGGCGAACCATGGTGGATTTCCCTGAACCGGAAAGTCCCATGATGACGAATATCTCGCCTTCTTCAATGGCCAGACTGGCGTCTTTAACGCCAAGCGATAGCCCCGTTTTTTCCAGTATTTGCTCTTTGGTAAGTCCTTTTTCAATATATTTGAACGCGCGTTGCGGGTGCTCGCCAAATATCTTATAGAGATTCTTGATTTCTAATTTAATTGCCATGCAATAAATGATTTCCTGTCTTTAATTATATCGATATCGTACCTGGTGAAGATTATTACCTTTTTACACCCTAACATACTGAGATTCTGTGACAACCCTCGATGTGAATAGCTAGCCAAAATCTGAATAGGGATCTCTGGCTGAATTGCCCGTGATATAAGGGCTGAGCCATCATATACGGCTGGTGATATTTTTTGATTATGCATGAATAATGAATGGGAAAATTGGTGTAAATGAAGGAAATATGACACGAAAATGGCCAGGGGGTTATTTGTGTGATAATAGAAAATAATGTGAAATAGATCACTGGAGAATGTATCGATATATTCCCCAGCGATCGCGAGATTAAAAGTCCCAATCGTCGTCGGCGGTCGCTTCAGTTTTACCCATGACGTAAGAAGAACCGGAGCCGGAGAAAAAGTCGTGGTTTTCATCGGCGTTTGGCGACAGCGCCGCAAGAATTGCCGGGTTCACGGCGGCCATTTCCGCCGGGAATAGCGCCTCATAGCCAAGGTTCATCAATGCTTTATTGGCGTTGTAACAGAGGAACGCGTTGACGTCGTCAAGCCACGGGCTGTCGGCATACAGTTCGCGGGTATAAGCCAGTTCGTTATCGTATAGATCCATCAGCAGATCAAAGGCGAAATTTTTCAACTCCTCACGCTTCGCGGCGCTGACGATTTCCAGCCCTTTTTGATATTTATAGCCAATATAGTAACCGTGCACCGCTTCGTCGCGAATAATCAGGCGAATTAAATCGGCGGTATTGGTCAGCTTGCCGCGGCTGGAAAAATGCATCGGCAACCAGAACCCCGAATAGAAGAGGAAAGATTCGAGGAACACGCTGGCGATTTTTTTCTTCAGCGGCTCATCGGCCTGGTAGTAATTGAGCATCAACTGCGCTTTGCGCTGTAGCGGAGCGTTCTCCTCGCTCCAGGCGTAGGCGGCATCGACATCTTTGCTCTGGCACAGGGTCGAGAATATCGAACTATAGGAGCGGGCATGCACCGCCTCCATAAAGCTAATGTTCGACAGCACCGCCTCTTCATGTGGAGTGAGAGCGTCGGTCATCAACGCCGGGGCGCCGACGGTATTCTGGATGGTGTCGAGCAGCGTCAGCCCGGTAAAGACGCGGATGGTCAACTGCTGCTCCTGAGCCGTCAGGGTCTGCCAGTGCGGAATGTCGTTGGACAGCGGCACTTTCTCCGGCAACCAGAAATTACTGGTCAGCCGGTTCCACACTTCGAGGTCTTTATCATCCTCGATTTTATTCCAGTTAATGGCGCTGATGCGCGATAAATGGGTCATCCTGTTCTCCTTACAGCGCGCAGGACACGCAGCCTTCGATTTCGGTACCTTCCAGCGCCAGCTGGCGCAGGCGAATGTAATACAGCGTCTTGATACCTTTCTTCCACGCGTAAATTTGCGCTTTGTTGATATCGCGGGTGGTGGCGGTATCCGGGAAGAACAGCGTCAGCGACAGCCCTTGATCGACATGTCGCGTGGCTTCAGCATAGGTATCGATAATTTTTTGCGGGCCATTTTCCCAGGCATCCTGATACAGCGCCAGATTGTCGTTAGTCATAAACGGCGCCGGATAGTACACGCGGCCGGTTTTACCCTCTTTGCGGATCTCGATTTTCGCCACAATCGGATGAATGCTGGAGGTGGCATGATTGATGTAAGAGATCGAACCGGTCGGCGGGATCGCCTGCAAATTGCGGTTATAAATGCCGTAGCGCATCACGTCGTCGCGTAGCTGGCGCCACATCTCACGATCGGGCAGGGTAATCCCCGCACGGGCGAACAGTTCGCGCACCGTGGCGGTTTTCGGCTGCCAGTCACCCTGCAAATACTGCTGGAAATAGTCGCCGCTGGCGTAACGCGACTGCTCAAACCCGGCAAAACGCACGCCACGCTCGCGCGCCATTGCCATAGAGGTGCGCAGGGCGTGCCAGGTGACGGTGTAGAAATAGAGATTAGTGAAGTCCAGCCCCTCCGGGCTGCCGTAGGCGATCCCCTCGCGGGCCAGATAGCCGTGCAGGTTCATCTGGCCAAGGCCGATGGCGTGCGATGCAGCATTACCCGCCGCCACCGATGGCACCGAGCGGATATCGCTCATATCGGAGACCGCCGTCAGGCCGCGAACCGCCACTTCGACGGTGCGGGCGAAGTCCGGCGAATCCATAGCGTGGGCGATATTCAGCGAGCCGAGATTGCAGGAGATGTCCTCGCCAACGGTGGCGTAATCGAGATTTTCGTCAAAGGTGGAGGCGCTGTTGACCTGCAGGATCTCCGAGCACAGGTTGCTCATATTAATGCGCCCGGCGATCGGATTGGCGCGGTTCACCGTATCCTCGAACATGATGTACGGATAGCCGGATTCAAACTGAATTTCCGCCAGCCGCTGGAACAGATCGCGGGCGCGGATCCAGCGTTTACGAACGCGGTCGTCGGCCACCAGTTGCGCATACATCTCGCTGACGGCGATATCGCCAAAGGCTTTGCCGTACAGTCGCTCAACGTCATAGGGCGAGAACAGCGCCATCTGCGCGTCTTCTTTCGCCAGCTGGAAGGTGATATCCGGAATGACTACCCCCAGCGACAGGGTTTTAATGCGGATCTTCTCATCCGCGTTTTCCCGCTTGGTATCGAGGAAACGCAAAATATCGGGGTGATGAGCATGCAGGTAAACCGCGCCGGCTCCCTGACGCGCTCCCAGCTGGTTGGCGTATGAGAAGGCGTCTTCCAGCATTTTCATCACCGGCACCACCCCGGAGGATTGGTTTTCGATACGTTTAATCGGCGCGCCCGCTTCGCGCAGGTTGGAGAGCAGGAACGCCACGCCGCCGCCGCGTTTTGACAGCTGCAGGGCGGAGTTCACCGCCCGACCGATCGACTCCATATTATCTTCGATACGCAGCAGGAAACAGGAGACCAGCTCGCCGCGCTGCTGTTTACCGGCGTTGAGGAAGGTCGGCGTCGCTGGCTGAAAGCGCCCGGCGAGGATCTCATCGGCCAGCTGTCGCGCCAGGGTTTCATCACCCTGGGCCAGGGTTAGCGCCACCATGCAGGCGCGGTCGGCGAAATGCTCCAGGTAGCGTTTGCCGTCGAAAGTACGTAAGGCATAGCTGGTGTAGAACTTCCACGCGCCGAGGAAAGTACGGAAGCGAAAACCGTGTTGATGCGCGTGGGCGAAGAGGGCCAGCACGAAACGTCGCTCATAGCGGGCCAGCACTGCCGGATCGTAATAACCTTCGTCGCTCAGCCATTGCAGTTTCTCCTCCAGCCCGGCGAACGGTACGCTGTTGGGGCGCACGTGATTATGGATAAATGCTTCGACCGCCTGTTGGTCCTTTTCCAGGGGAATACGGCCGTTGCTGTCGTATAAATTCAGCATCGCATTGAGGGCGTGGAAATCAGACGCCCCGGCGGTTACACGTTCTGCGGTTGTCGTTGCCAAAATTCGCTTACTCCTTTACGCACGTTGTCGACATCTTGCTGGGTACCCATCAGCTCAAAACGATACAGATACGGCACGCCGCATTTCTGCGCGATGACCTCTCCCGCCCGGCCATAGGCCTCGCCGAAGTTACGGTTACCGGCGGCGATCACGCCGCGAATCAGTCGGCGATTATGCGGGTCGTTTAAAAAGCGGATCGCCTGGCGCGGCACGGCGCCTGCCGTCCCGCCGCCGCCGTAGCTGGGGACGATGAGAATATAGGGTTCGTCTACCTGAATTCGCTCGCGCTCGTTGAGCGGGATGCGCACGGCAGGCAGCGCCAGACGCTGCACAAAGCGATGCGTATTTTCCGAGCTGCTGGAGAAGTAGACGATGAGGCTCATAGGCTGGCCGTAGCCGCGGCGGGACGCAGGCGATTAATCATATCCGGGCGGAAGCCGGACCAGCGGGTTTCCCCGGCCATCACCACCGGTAATTGCTGGAATCCCTGCTCGCGCAGCATGTCGATGGCTTCAGGGTGTTGGTCGATGTTGACCATATCGAAGGCGAAACCGCGGCTCTCCATCGCGCGTTTGGTGGCATGGCATTGCACGCAGTCATTTCGAGTGTAAATAATAATGCGCATGATTCGTATTTCCATTTAAGATAACAAGACGGCGTAAAACATCGGGCCGAACGTTATGGGCTTACTGTTCAGGAAATACTAGATGTAGTAATTTAAAACTTCAACCACGCAATATATAGAGTTTTTCGATAAGTTATCCCCCACCGACTAGCCTGGCGGGGGAGGGAAGTCGATACCCGAAAATTACATCCGCATCGCGACCGCAAGTCGGTTGAAGGCGTTCATCAGGCTGATGGCGAAGGTTAAATCGCTAATCTGGCGGGGGGTAAAATGCTCTTCTAAAGGCAGGTACACCTCATCTTCAGCGTGGCTGGCTGCGATATCGGTAACCGATTCCGCCCATGCCAGGGCCGCGCGTTCCGCGGTGCTGAAGTGGGCGCTTACGCGCCAGCCTGCCAGCGCATCCAGCTTGTCCTGGGCAACGCCGGCTTTGCGTAACGCTTTGCTATGCATCTCAAGGCAAAAAGCGCAGCCGTTAATTTGCGACACCCGCAAATAGACCAGCTCCACCATCGTGCTGCCCAATTCGCTTTTTTCCAGCGCTATGCTGGCCTGAACCAACCCCTTATAGATTTCCGGGCTCAGTTCGCTGTACGGCTGACGTAATGTGGTCATCTTGCAGTTCTCCTCTCTAAGACCCGGGCAAAATAGCACTATAATGGACTGCATAAGATAGCCATATTGTGATGAAAAAAGCAGACCATGATGGAAGCCAAAAAAGTGCCGCGCTACCAGCGTATCGCCCGACAGCTGAAATCAGCGATTGAGAATGGCGAGCTGGCCCCGGGAAGCCGCCTGCCCGCGAGCCGGGTTTATGCGCAGGAGCTTGGCGTGTCGCGGGCGACGATTGAAAATGCCTGGGGCGAGCTGGTGGCCCAGGGCTGGCTGGAGCGCCGCGGCCAGGCGGGCACCTTTGTCAGCGAGCGCCTAAGCCCGCGGCAGGTCACGGCTCAGCGCCCGACGGCAGGCCAGGGATCCTCCGCGCCGCAGCCTTTTCAAATGGGGCTACCGGCACTGGATCTTTTCCCGCGCGGGGTGTGGGCGCGGGTGATGGGGCGGCGGCTACGGACGCAATCGCGCTTCGACCTCGCGCCCGGCGATCCCTGCGGCGAACCGGTTCTCCGTCAGGCGATTGTCGACTATTTACGTCTGTCGCGCAGCATCGAGTGCCAGCCGGAGCAGGTTGTGATTAGCGGCAACTATGCGGCCTCAATGGCGCTAATTTTGCGTACCCTCGCGCAACCGGGGCAGCATATGTGGATGGAGGATCCGGGATATCCGTTCATTCGGCCGGTGGTTAGCGCGGCGGGGGTCAATATCGATCCGGTACCGATTGACCAACAGGGAATGGATATCGACTGGGCGCAGGCACACTCTCCGCAGGCGCGTTTTGCGCTGTTGACTCCAGCGCATCAAAGCCCGCTCGGCGTGGCCCTATCGCTGGAGAGGCGCCGCCAGGTACTGCAGTGGGCGGCGCAGCGCGATAGCTGGATTATTGAAGATGATTACGACAGTGAATTTCGCTATCAGGGGAAACCGTTACCGCCGCTGAAAAGCCTCGATGCGCCACAGCGGGTACTGTACGCCGGGTCATTTAGTAAATCGATGTTTCCAGCGCTGCGCGTCGCGTGGCTGGTGGTACCGCTGCCGTTGGCGGCGCGGTTTCGCCGTCAGGCTGAATTGAGCCACTGTAATGTACCGACCTTATGGCAGCAGACGTTAGCGGACTTCATCAATGAGGGGCATTTCTGGCGTCATCTGAAAAAAATGCGCGCCAGCTACGCGTTGCGCAGGCAGTGGCTGGAGTCGGCGCTGCAGGCGCAGGGTTTTCAGGTAGTACCGCAGTCCGGCGGGATCCAACTGGTGATGGCGGTGAAGGGAGACGATCGCGAGCAGGCTCGGCGCTGCCAACGAGCCGGGCTGGCGGTGCAGGCGTTGAGCGATTGGCGCATGCTTAGCCGCGGTGAGGGCGGGCTATTGATGAGTTTTACGAATATAACGTCGGCGGTGATGGCGCGTGAAGTGGTAGGCGAATTAAAGCAAGCGCTGGCCAGCGGGGAATAACAAAAAACCCTGCGTACCATTGGGACGCAGGGTCAGACGCGTATTTGTTATCTTCACATGTAGTCTATCAATACTATTATCGACGCAAATTAAGCAAAACGCCAATAAATACCCCAACGGCGGCGGCCGCGCCAACGCTCTGCCAGGGTTTATCGCGCACGTAGCTGTCGGCGCAGCCGGCGGCATCCCGGGCGCGTTCAACGGTATCATAGGCCGCCTGGCGCAGGCGGGTATTGCCGTTCAGGCGGGCACGCGTCTCTTTCAGCAGCGACTGCGCTTTTTTGCGCGCATTCTCAGCTTCATCTTTCGCATCGCTGCCCCATGATTTCAGCACTTCTTCCAGCGTATCCGCTAATTGGCTGACTTCGTTATGAATATCCTCGGCGCTTTCATCAATATCGTTGCGGTTCACACGGTTAGCCATTGGTTTCTCCCTTTGTTCCATTCGAGTTATTAAGTGTAGGACATGATTTTGCATTATGCTTTTGCGGGAGTTTATGGAATTTTCTGAAAGCGCTGCTATTCGTGAATAAGGTAAGGTAAATGTGCGGTAAAAGATAACGAGGAATCAGTATGTATTTAAGACCCGATGAGGTGGCGCGTGTTCTTGAAAAAGCCGGCTTCACCATGGATGTTGTGACGCAAAAAGCGTATGGATATCGCCGTGGCGATAATTATGTTTATGTGAACCGCGAAGCGCGCATGGGGCGTACCGCTTTAGTTATTCATCCGGCGCTCAAAGAGCGCAGTAATTCACTGGCTGAACCTGCCAGCGAGATTAAAACTTGCGACCATTATGAACAGTTTCCGCTCTATTTGGCGGGGGATGCGCAGCAACATTACGGTATTCCCCACGGTTTTAGTTCGCGGATGGCGCTTGAGCGTTTTCTGAATGGGCTGTTTGGCGAAGCTCAGCCGCAGATGTCTCACGGCTAAATAGTCAAAAGCGGGTTGGTTGAAAGCGGGCGACTGGCAGCGGCCAGTCGCTGAATGACAAGGATTAGGCTTTAGCTTGCTGATAAGGGCTGACGCGGAACAGGCGACGGCAGAAGTCGAGAAAGTAGCCGTACACTGCGCCCATCATCATTGATACCAGAATGTTTGAACTGACCGCGGCGGCAATTTGATGCCAGTCTGCGCCTACCGACAGCAGAATCAATACATATACCGGTGACTGGAAAGTCACATATGCGACGACGTCAGCAATGTTTTTCATCCATCCCGAGGTGCTGATTCGGCGCGCCTGGCGCATGGCGAAGTCGCGATAGAAGCCATAAGGCACCGCAATAATAATGTTGACCGGGATCGCGACCAGGCGTGAAGATAACGACTGCTCAAAGGTCATTCCGGAGAGGAAAATTTCGATCATCATATTGACAACGGTGCAGTAGACCACCATTGCAAAGGTGTCTGCTACCGCATGACGCAAGCGGGATTGAGCAGAGAACATCGGTATGCTCCTCGAAAAATGAAGTCAATAACGCCGAAAAGTGCGCATGGTGTAGCGGTTTTGGGCTGCCTGTTTTGATGTGTGTAGAGTATATCTCTGCGTAGTAAGTGACAACTAGCTATAAATTTTTATTTATCGCCTTTTTGTCGATAAAACACTCTGTGAACTGGCGTTTTGCTCAGCTTGCGCTACTTTTGTTCCTTTGTTTGATTATATTGTTTAATATCAAATAGATATGATTTTATTTTGTAAGATGACGAGTAAGCATGACAGGGGAAGGGTGGTTGATAAGGCGGGCGCCTGATTACGTTATGTGATGCTGGTCACTATTGGCGTTATTTACTGGGTGAATGCCTTTTTATCAGCATTTGATGCTGTATGTAAAAAATGGGTTTTATTCTGATTATGTGAATTTAAATTCATTGTCGCAAAGCTATTGGCATTCCCCACGGCGGGCGATGATTTTATAACTCACTGAAGTGGCTATAAATATAACATTATGAATATTATCATGTCGCACTATGCATTATTCATCTGCGCTAGGCTGTATTTATGTTCTATTTCGCTATTACCCGCCAATAAATTTCAGCGCGTTCATAGGTGTAATCCTGTACATATTTATTTGAATAAGCTAAGGCTGGAAATAAATATACATATCTATTAAACTGACCGGGTAATTCTTGTTTTATTTTTTCGATTTGGGATTTTTGATCTTTATGTCTTTTATGTTACAAAAACTGAATAATATTCGCTCACTGCGTGCTATGGCGCGTGAATTCTCCACTGACGTGCTTGAAGAGATGCTGGAAAAGCTCAGGATCGTCACTGAAGAAAAACGCGCTGAGCAGCAGAAGACGCAACAGCAGCAGGCAGAATATCAGGAGAAAATTAATACCTGGCTGGAATTAATGGTTGCTGATGGTATTTCACCTGATGAATTAGTGCTGCATGAAATGGCCCCGGCGAAAAGCAGTAAAAAGCGTAAGCCGCGTCCCGCTAAATATCGTTATACCGACCATACCGGCGCAGAAAAAACCTGGACCGGGCAGGGACGTATGCCGAAGCCGATCGCTTTAGCCGTCGCGCAAGGGAAATCGCTTGAGAGCTTCCTGATTTAAATCGAGCGTAGGTTAAAACGGTGGGATTCCCCACCGTTTTACTTAGCAGACGCCGAAATCGCCTTCTTCGGTATAAGGCGTAACATCAACCGCTTTCAGAGTAAACTTTTCACCCTGCTCGTTACTTGCCTGAACGACGACCAGACTATCGCCATTCACTTCCACTACCTTCAATTTTGGCCCGCCGACGCGCGGTTGTACCAGATCGCCTGTTGCAAACATGGTGTTTCTCCTGTGCATTGGTCACAACTAAGAACCTAAACGATAGCTCAACGACGCTGACGGATTCAATGATCGTGCTGTTTTTTGTTAAAACAATGCGGGGTGGATGTATTATCTTTGTTAATGGTTTTAACGGCGCTGCGGTGAAGGCAACTAACGCTGCCAGCGAGGAATGATTAAAAACAGAACATGGTCAGATAAGCGAATATGAAGTATATCATTTTACTTATTATTATAATTGCTGTGCTCTACGTCCATTATCGCGGAAAGGTTCGCTATCGTTTCTGGCGGCAGCTTTCCGATCATTCAACTTTTACCGCGCCGCTTAATGGCTTTATGTACCTTTTTTCTCGCGTGCCAAATACGCCGTATCTACGCCCGGAGACTTTTCCAGAGTTGGCGATATTACAAAAGAACTGGTTGGTTATTCGTGAAGAGGGGATTAACCTGCAGCGTCTGGAGCAAATAAAAGCGGCGGAAAAATATAATGATGCCGGATTTAACTCATTCTTTAAAACCGGCTGGAAACGTTTTTACCTGAAATGGTATGAAGACGCGCATCCCTCCGCCAGCCAGCTATGTCCAAAAACGACCGAGCTGCTGCGTGGGATTCCTTCGGTTAAAGCGGCAATGTTCGCCACGCTACCCGATGGTAGCCGTTTACCTCGCCACCGCGATCCTTACGCCGGGTCGCTGCGTTTTCATCTCGGGCTGGCGACGCCGAATGACGACCGCTGTTTTATTGAAGTGGACGGCGAACGCTACAGCTGGCGCGATGGTGAGGGTGTGCTGTTTGACGAAACCTATATTCACTATGCGGAAAATACCAGCGGTGAGAATCGGCTGATTCTTTTTTGCGATATCGAACGGCCCATGCGTTACCGCTGGGCGCAGAAGGTGAACCACTGGCTGGGGCGAAATTTAATGAGCGCCGCCGCCGCGCCGAACGACGTCGGCGACCGCACCGGCGGAATTAATCGCAGCTTCCGTTACATTTATCAAATCCGCATTATTGGCAAGCGATTGAAAAAATGGAATAAAACGGTTTATTACATCGTCAAATGGCTGCTCTTTGGCGGCATCGCCCTACTCATCTGGCAGGCGTTTTAACGCCGGTTCCACGGCATGACCGCCAGCAGGCGCGCCATGCCGCAGAAACCGGTGAGACCAGCGAAAGTGAGCCCCGCGCCAACGAAACCACTCAGCAAGAAAAAGCCGCTGTTGACGGCGTATCCCAGCACTACGCCCAGCAAAATCAGCGCGCCTGCGGCGATTTGCACTTGGCGCATTAGCGGCAGCGGCTGGGATTTATCTTCGACTATCGGCAACCCCGCCGCCCGCCACGCCTGAATACCGCCAGCCAGCAGCTTAACCTGCGCGGGCGCGGCGGCGGCGGCCAGAAAACTGGCGTTATTTTGCGTGCGCGAGCCGGCCTGGCAGTGAAAAATGATGGTGTCGCCCGGCTGCGCATTGAGCGCCGCGCCGTGAGTTAATTGTTCTAATGGCAGCAGTGTCGCCGCCGGAATATGCTCGCGGGCGTATTCGTCGGCAGCGCGGATATCAATCAGCCGTGCGCCCTGGGTGATAAGCGCCTGGGCTTCGTTGGCTGAAACGGTGGCGATAGTCATAAGGACTCCTTACGGGCAGTAAATGGTCTTCAGCGTGGCGATGACCTGCTGAACGGCGGGATGGGTAATGAAATAGCGCAGGCGCTGCGCATCGCGCTCGCAGTCGATTAGCCCTTCATCACGCATTCGTGCGAGGTGCTGAGAGGTGGCGGAAGGGCTCAGGCCGGTGATTTGCGCCAGCTCGCCTGCGGTTGTACGCGGGGCTTCGCAGAGCATGCACAGAATCAGTAATCGGTGGGGATTGCTCATCGCTTTCAGCAGGACAGCGGCTTCCCCGGCGCTGGCCTGCAGTTGTTGTGCTGTGGTCATTTTATTTTAGTATTTGCTAAATTTAGATTATTCTAAAATAAAAGATGACCCTTTACCAGCCGTATAAAGAACGGAGCTCACGCCTGCTGAGCGGCCCTGGCGATATGCTGGCGGGCGTGGGCAATGCCCGCGTCGCGGCCGTGCGGGCGAATATCCATCCCTTCGGCGTAGATAAATTCGACGTCGCTAATCCCCATCAATCCCAGCACCGCGCGCAGGTAAGGGGTGACCGCATCGCTGGGTTGCCCGTCATGGACGCCGCCGCGCGAACTAATGACCACCGCACGCACGCCTTCCACTAGTCCCTGAGGCCAGGTCTCGGTGTAGCGGAAGGTTTCCCGCGCCCGTGCCACCAGATCGAACCAGTTTTTGAGATCGGTTGGCACGTTGAGGTTATACATCGGCGCGCCGATCACCAGCAGATCGCTGGCCTTTAACTCGCCGATGAGTGAATCAGAGAGAGCAACCCCTTGCTGAATCGCCGGGCGCGGGTCTTGCGCGCCGCGCAGCGCGGCAAACAACGCGCCGTCGAGTTTCGGCAAGGCGAGGGTGGTCAGATCGTGTTCGACGACCGAATCCTGATGACCGGCCTCGCGGCGGGTCTGCATATATTCATCTATTAGCTGGTTGGTTAGCGACGCCGGGCCGTTGATGCTGGATTTTAAAATCAAAACGTTACTCATGACGGACTCCTCATAAAGTTGATGGTCCGCAGGGTAACACTGTCTTTTTTTCTCCAGTAGTGACATTATTTTTTATCATTGTATCCATACAGGAACCAATCAATGCGCAGTGATTTAAATGCGATCCCGGTATTTGTCGCCGTCGTCGAATGCGGCAACTTTGCGCAAGCCGCGGAGAAGCTGAACGTGACGCGATCCGCTGTCGGCAAGAGCATTTCCCGTCTGGAACAGCGGCTCGGCGTCGCGCTGTTCCAGCGCACCACTCGCCGGCAGGCATTGACCGAAGAAGGCGAGGTCTTTTATCTGCAATCCCGCCGGGCGCTGGATAACCTGCGGGATGCGGAAAATGAAATTCAGCGTGGAAAAACCCTGGTGCAAGGGCGGCTGCGAATTAGCCTGCCGGTGCTGTTTGGCCAACGCTGCGTGGCGCCGATCTTGTTTCCTCTTAGCCAACGTTATCCGGAGCTTAAGCTTGAGCTGTCGTTTAGCGACCGTCAGGTCAATCTGTTTGAAGAAGGGTTCGATATGGCGATACGTATCGGCGCGTTGAGCGATTCCAGCTTTCTTAAGGCCCGGCGTTTAGGCCAGCACGGCATGATTCTCTGCGCATCGCCGTTATATCTGCATAATCAACCAGCGCCGCAGACGGCGGAAGAACTGCACGAGCATCTTACCATCGGCTATCTCTACGCCGGGCAGATGCAGAAATGGCATTTGCGCGATACGCAGGGAGTGGCGCTCGCGTTTCGCCCTCAGCCCGGACTGGCGATGGATGATTTCGCCGCCATCGCCGCGGCGGCAAAAAGCGGGCTGGGTATCGCCTGGCTGCCGGATTGGCTGGTGGCGGACGAGATAGCGCGGGGAGAACTCCAGCAAATATTGCCGTCGTCCGTCAGCGGCAGTTTTGCGATCAGCGCCGTCTGGCCGGAAGCGGTATGGGTGCCGCAGAAAATTCGCGTGGTGGTAGATGAACTGCTGGCGCGGCTGCCGCAGCAGTTAGCCGGTGGAGAAAACCAGGAGGATTCTTCAGCGTCAGGTTAATCCGGGCTTAAGGTATGCCGGCGATAATGACAGCATGATGACTGTGACGAGAACTCGCCATGAACCTGTTAGAAACGTTTAACCAGAACGCCTTCCTTACGCTGAATGCCGGGCCAGGTACGCCGGACAGCCTATTGCTACTGGCTCAATTCTCCGCCAGCTGGCTTATTCTCATTGTGCCGGCGATATTGCTGGGATTATGGTTCCTTGGCGGTCGTCAGGGGCATCGACAGGCGCTGTTTTGCGCCATGACGATTTTGATAGCGTTAGGGCTGGGGGTTGCCTGTGGAACCCTGTGGTTCCATCCGCGGCCGTTTATGATGCCGCTGGGTCATACCTGGATAAGCCACCCGGCGGATAACTCTTTTCCAAGCGATCACGGCACCGTAATGTTCAGCGCCGCCTTCGCGCTGCTGTCATTACGCCTGCGCGGCATTGGGCTGCTGGTGCTGGCGGCGGCGCTGCCGGTAGCATGGGCGCGTATTTTTCTCGGCGTCCATTTCCCGCTGGATATGCTGGGCGCGGCGCTGATTTCAGCACTGAGCCTCTGCGTAGCAAAAGTGGTCTGGCAACGGCTGGGGCAGACGCTGGTGGCGCTGTGCGAAGCGCTGAGCCGCCGTCTCTTCTCCTGGCTGCCGGCGCGCTTTACGCCGTAGTCACTTCCTTTGTACGCGCGCGGCCCGTCGATACAGCGTGCTGCGCGCGACGCCTAACGCCTGCGCCGCTTTACTCACATTGCCGTTAAAGCGGGCCAGCGTATCGGCAATCAGCTTTGCATCATGTTGTTGAAGCCCGCCCGGAGCGCTGGTTTGCTGCGCGCTTTGATACTCCTCCGGCAGCGCCGCGACGCCCAGGCATTCGCCATCGTCCGCCAGCGCCAACAGGACTTTGAGCAGGCTTTGCAACTGACGCACGTTACCCGGCCAACGACATAATGTCAGTTGATGAATCAGCGCGTCAGAGAGGGTTATATGGCGTTCTGCCGCGCCAAGCGAGCGCCACAACGCTGGAATAAACTGCTTGAGTTCAGGCCATTGGCGTAGCGGCGGGATGGTAAAAGCATACTCGCGCAGGCGGTAGAGTAGGTCTTCGCGAAATGCGCCTTCGGCGACGCGCTGCGCGAGATGACGGTGGGTGGCGCAAATCAAGGCGAAGTTCACCGGCGCGCTGCGATTCCCACCCAGCGGCATGACCTCTTTTTCCTGCAATACCCGCAGCAGACGGGTTTGCAGAGCCAGCGGCATATCGCCGATTTCATCGAGGAACAGCACCCCACCATCGGCTTCGCGAATTTTGCCGATATAGCCGTTTTTATTCGCGCCGGTAAAGGCCCCCGCCTGATAGCCGAAAAGCTCCGATTCAATCAGCGATTCTGGAATGGCCGCGCAGTTGATGGCGACGAATTTACCGCTGCGCCAGCGGCTATGCGCATGCAGTTCACGGCTGAGGAACTCTTTGCCGCAGCCGGTTTCGCCTTCGATACACAACGCGATACCGGCGTTGAGCAGGCGGACCATTTTCTCGCCTTCGCCGGACGGACAAAACGGCAGGTTAAGTGCTGGTTGCGCGGGGACGGCGACGCTGGCGCGGGTTGGCGCGCGCAGACGGTAGTAATAGCCACGTTGCTGGAAGGTCATCGGTAGCGGCACGCTGACCGCCGTTTGCGTCAGGCGGGGGAACAACTGCTGGAAGGTCATTTGCCCTATCTGTCCGGCCTGCAGGCCCAGCTCGCGGATGGCCAGGCGATTGGCCGCGGTCAGCAGGTTATCGGAGAAGACCAGCAGCAGCTCTTCGGCGCTATCGAGCTTCTGTACCCGCGAGTGCAGGCTCATTAACCACTGTTGCGGATGCAGACTCTGTTTCACCCACAGATATTCAATCTGTTTGGCGGCCTCTTTTATCCACGCCAGAGAGTGGGGATGCGGGATATGCGCCGGGCCGGAAATATCCAGCGCCCCGGCAATCTGGCCATCGGGGCTTTGTAGGGGAACCGCCGCGCAATACAAATCCTGATTACGGGTTAAATAGTGTTGGCGGCCTTCGACTTCGCAGCTGTCGTCAATCGCCAGCGCGGTACCGATAGCGTTGGTGCCGCGACCACTTTCGCTCCAGATATTGCCTGGCTCCAGCGCGAAGCTTTGCGCTTTTTCCATCGCTGCGCTATTGCCGAAGGTTTGGAGTACCAGCCCGCTGGCATCGGAAAGAATCACTACCGATTGCAGCCCGGCGGCACGTTGCGCCAGCGGCGTCGCCACCGGTTGCGCCAGCCGTTGTAGGCTGCGGTTGCTTTCCAGCACGTCGGCCAGTTCACCACCGCGCAGGCGCGGAAATTCGTCGCTCGTTGGCTGCAGGCCATAACGCTGGCTGCGTTGCCAGGAGTCGCTCAGCAGCGTGCTGGACTGCGCCTCGGGGGTGATAGTGAACGGATTTCCTTGCACGGCGCACCTCGTGGTCGGCTGGTTTGTGTTGCAATATTGTAGCAATTTGGTTTTCTTGGTGTTGCGATTTGCAACACAGAAGCGGGATCCTGTGCGACAAAGAGGACGCGAATCGGCAGAGGGATATAGGTAATTATTTGGAAATTATGAATTTTATGTGAAGTACGCAAACCTGGCATAACCCCTGCTACAGGAGAAAGCGTGCAGCGGACAATAGCAAAAACCACCACGCCGCTGCGCCTTAACCCTACAGAAGGAGATTGCTATGCGTTATGTTCATCCTGGCAAACCGGGCGCTTTGGTTTCATTCAAATCGGCCTACGGCAACTTCATAGACGGTAAATTCGTCGAGCCGTTAAGCGGCGAATATTTCATGAATACTTCTCCCGTCGATGGGAGCAACATTGCGCAGTTTCCCCGTTCCGACGTCAAAGATATCGATTTGGCCCTTGATGCGGCACACCGGGCGGCGGACGCCTGGGGGCGAACCTCGGTACAGCAGCGTTCTCATCTTCTGCTGCAGGTCGCCGACCGCATTCAGGAGAATCTGGAGTATCTGGCGGTAGCGGAGAGCTGGGATAACGGCAAACCAATCCGCGAAACCCTGAACGCCGACCTGCCGCTGGCGGTCGATCATTTCCGCTATTTCGCCGGTTGTCTGCGCGCGCAGGAAGGCAGTACCGCCGAAATTGACGACACCACCGTGGCTTATCATTTCCACGAACCGTTAGGCGTGGTTGGGCAAATTATTCCGTGGAACTTCCCGCTGCTGATGGCGGCATGGAAACTGGCGCCCGCGCTGGCGGCAGGCAACTGCGTGGTCTTAAAACCGGCGGAGCAGACGCCGCTGAGTATTACTTTGCTGATGGAAATTATCGGCGATCTCTTCCCGGCAGGGGTGTTGAACGTGGTGCAGGGCTTTGGCAAAGAGGCCGGCGAAGCGCTGGCCACCAGCAAGCGGATCGCTAAAATCGCCTTTACCGGCTCGACGCCGGTAGGCCGTCATATTATGGCCTGCGCGGCGGAGAATATTATTCCCTGCACCGTTGAGCTGGGCGGCAAATCGCCGAATATCTATTTTGCCGACGTAATGGATGGCGAGGAGGAGTTTATCGAGAAGGCGGTGGAAGGGCTGGTACTGGGCTTCTTCAATCAGGGAGAAGTCTGTACTTGTCCGTCGCGCGCGTTGATCCACGAATCGATCTACGAGCCGTTTATGGAGCGGGTAATGGCGAAAGTGATGCAGATCCGTCGCGGCGATCCGTTTGATACCGAAACGATGATCGGCGCTCAGGCATCACGCCAGCAGTTCGATAAGATCCTGTCATATATCAAGATCGCTCGTGATGAAGGCGGGCAGATCCTCACCGGCGGCGATCGGGCGAGCATTACCGCCGAGCTGGATAGCGGCTTCTATATTCAGCCGACGCTGATTAAAGGGCACAACGAGATGCGCAGCTTCCAGGAGGAGATCTTTGGCCCGGTAATCGGCGTGACCACCTTTAAGGACGAGGCGGAGGCGCTGGCGATCGCGAACCAGACGCAGTTTGGTTTAGGGGCCGGGGTGTGGACGCGGGATACTAACCTGGCGTACCGCATGGGGCGTGGCATCAAGGCCGGACGAGTGTGGACCAACTGCTATCACGTGTACCCGGCGCATGCCGCGTTTGGCGGCTATAAGCAGTCCGGCGTCGGGCGGGAAACCCACAAGATGGCGCTGGAAGCCTATCAACAGACCAAAAACCTGCTGGTGAGCTACGGCACTGCGCCGTTGGGGCTGTTTTGATTCATTTATAACGGCTGACCCGGGGGCGGCGTAAGCGCCTTCCCCGGGCTACCTATGGCTCTGGGCCACCCATTGCACTGGATCTGTAGTCCCGCGCAAGCGCAGCGCCGCCGGGCAATATCCGCGGATAAGGCGCCGCTTTTGCGCCGGATGGCGGCTTCGCCTTATCCGGCCTACGGTCTGTGCGCTCCCTGCGCCATGAGAGCCATAACGCAGAAGAAATATCGGGAGCGCAATGTGCTCTGAATTAACACAAAGCACATGTTTTCCGTACACAAAACCGTTGCAAACCGATAACAGTAGCACCGGGCGGCGCCCGGTCTCATCTTATTGTTTGCGCTTTCCAGCAGCGGACCTGCGCGCCATTCGCTTGCGCCTCCAGCGGCTGCGGCCGTTCGCAGCCCTGGCTGGCGTAAGGACAGCGTTCCCGAAAGTAGCAGCCCGTCGGCAGCCGGCGGTTACCCGGTAGTTCGGTATTGCGCACGCCTTCGCCTAATGGTGAACCGATGCGCGGTACCGACTCCATCAATAGCCGGGTATAAGGATGCGCAGGATTATCCAGCACCTGCCGTGCCTCGCCCATTTCAACGATTTGCCCGAGATACATCACCGCCACCCGATCGCTCATATGACGTATCACCGAGACGTTATGCGAAATCAGCACGTAGGTGAGATTTTGCCGCTGCTGCAGTTCGACCAGCAGATTGAGGATCTGCGCCTGCACCGAGATGTCCAGCGCCGAAGTCGGCTCATCAAGCACGATAATCTCCGGCTGCGACGAGAGCGCACGGGCGATGGCGATACGCTGGCGCTGGCCGCCGGAAAAAGCGTGCGGCAGCCGATCGAGATATTCGCTACGGATCCCCACCTGTAGCGCCAGCTGCTCGGCGAGATCGCGACGCGCTTTTTCAGGCATGCGCGACTGGATCCACACTGGTTCGGTGATGGTGCGCCAGACCGGTAGCCGCGGATCCAGCGATGAGAGCGGATCCTGAAACACCATCTGCATGCGTCCGCTCTGGTTTTCGCCGCGCGCCGGCGCGCGGGTGAAGTGGCCGGAAGAGGGCTTTAACATGCCCATCAGCAGCTTCGCCAGGGTGCTTTTCCCACAGCCGGATTCGCCAACGATTCCTAAGGTTTCGCCGCGCCTGGCCGTCATATCCAGTCCATTTAGCGCATAGACGCGTTCGATGACTTTCCCGCGCCAGTTTTTCTGCGCGGCAAAGGTCAGGTGCACATCATTGAGGGTTAATAGCGTCTCAGACATGGGCGTTCTCCCGTTGCGGGTACCAGCAGGCAGCCTGTCTATCGGCGGCGCTATCATGAGCCTGCAGCGTGGGGGTGATACCGCAGGCTTCACCCGCGGCGAAGCAGCGTTCGCGGAAGGCGCAGCCGGCGGGAAGACGCGCCAGATTCGGCACGGTGCCGGGAATGGAACGTAGCGGCGTGCGCGGTTCTCCCTTATCAGGAGCGCTGTTTAACAGGCCAATAGAGTAGGGATGCTGCGGCTGCTGCAGTACTTCTCCGGTGTTGCCGCTTTCAATGACCGCGCCGGCGTACATGACGTACAGCCGATCGCACACCTGAGAGACCACTGCCATATCGTGGCTGATAAACAGCACCGCCGTGCCGGTCGCCCGGGCCTTTTGCTTCAGCAGGCGCAATACCTGACGCTGCACGGTGACGTCCAGCGCGGTGGTCGGTTCGTCGGCAATCAGCAGGTCGGGCTCGCAGGAGAAGGCGATAGCGATCATCACCCGCTGGCGCATGCCGCCGGAGAGTTCGAAGGGATAGCGCTTGAGCACGCTTTGCGGATCGGCAATTTGCATATCCGCCAGTAGTTCGACGGCGCGGGCGCGCGCTTCACGCAACGACATGGGACGGTGCTGGCGGATGACGTCTGCCATCTGCTTACCGATGCGTCGGGTGGGGTTAAGCGCGGTCATCGGCTCCTGAAAAATCATCGCGACCTTGCTGCCGCGAATATCGCGTAGCGTTTTTTCCGTCAGGTTGAGCATATCGTGACCCATCAGGGTGATAGCGCCGCTATGAATGTGGTAGCTGCCGGCAGGCAGCAGGCGCATCGCCAGCATCGCGGTCACCGATTTACCAGAACCCGACTCGCCCACCACGCCGACGATTTCACCGCGATCGATGTGCAGCGAGATATTATTCAGCACGTTGACCTGGCCCTGATAGACCGGGAAACTCAGGCGAACGTTATCGATAGTTAAGACCCGATTTTCCATTAGTTGCGCCCTCCGGCTTTGGGATCCAGTAGATCCTGGATGCCATCGCCAAACAGGTTAAAGCCGACGGCGGTGATCAGGATCGCCGCGCCGGGGAAGGCGCAGTACCACCACTGATCGAGCACGTAGTTGCGGCCGTTAGCGACCATCGCGCCCCATTCCGCGGTGGGCTGCTGGGCGCCGAGGCCAATAAAACCGAGCGTGGCGGCCATCAGAATCGCGCTGCCGATATCCAGCGAGGCCTGCACCACCAGCGGCGGCAGGGCGTTACGCAGAATATGCCAGCTGATCAGATGCCAGCGCGAGGCGCCAAACGTCACCGAGGCCTCGACGAAAGTATGCTGACGAACCACCAGCGTCTGGCCGCGCGCCAGGCGCACGTAAAATGGAATACGCACGATGGCGATCGCCAGCATCGCGTTGAACAGGCTCGGGCCTAACGCCGCCGCCAGCGCCATGGTCAACACCAGCGACGGAATCGACAGCATAATGTCCATCAGACGCATAATCAGCGCGTCGCTGCGCCCGCCAAGCACCCCGGAGAGACAGCCCAGCAGCGAGCCGCTGATCCCGGCGATCAATACCACCGCCAGCCCTGCGGCCACCGACTGCTGGCTGCCGATCAGCACGCGGCTGAACAGATCGCGGCCGACCTCGTCGGTTCCAAACCAGTGATCGAACGACGGCGCCTGCAGACGCGCGGCAAGGTTGATAGCGTTAGGATCGTGCGGCGTCAGCCACGGCGAGAAGATCATTAAAAACAGCATGATCAGCATGATCGCTGCGCCAATCAGCGTTAGCGGGCTCTGGCGGATCAACCACCAACGACGCTTCCAGTGGCCGCTTTTTTCAGCCTTTGGCCGTGGAAGCGGTTGTTCCTGAGTCATCATCACTTAGCTTTCTCCCCGACCCATGCGCGGGTCGATCCATAAATAGAGCAGGTCGACTACCAGGTTGACCAGTACGTAAGCAAAGGAGACCACGATGGCGAAGCCCATCACGGCGGGGAAATCGAGCGCCTGAATCGAAGACACCACGTAAGCGCCCATTCCAGGCCAGGCGAACACCGTTTCCGTGAGTACCGCGCCGTACAGCAGATCGCCCAGCGCCAGCCCGAGCACGGTGATGGAGGGGATCAGCGCGTTGGGTAGCGCATAGCGCACCACAATGGTGAATTTCGGCAGGCCGCTGGCTAACGCGGTCCGAATGTAATCCTCATTGAGCTGCTCGAGCATCGCCGAGCGGATCTGCCTGGCGACGATGCCAAGATGAACGAAGGCAAGGGTGGCAGCCGGTAGAATGAGGTGCTGCAGGGCATTGAAGAAGACTTCAATATTGCCTTCCAGCAGTGAATCCAGCAGATAAAAACCGCTGACGCGGGTGGGCGGATCGAACCAGTCATCGAGCCTGCCGCTGCCGGGCAGCCAGTCGAGCTTGCCGTAAAACAAGACGATTACCCCGAGACCGAGCCAGAATGCCGGAGTCGAGATGCCGGTCAGCGCCATCAGGCGCACCAGGTGATCGGTCCAGCGATTGCGGTAAACCGCCGACAGCACGCCGAGCGGGATGCCGACCAGTAGGGCAATCAGCAGCGCGCAAAAGGCCAGTTCCAGCGTCGCCGGGAAGAAGGTTTTTAAATCTTCCAGTACCGGGCGGCCGGTGCGAATCGAGGTGCCGAGATCGCCGTGGAGCAGGGCGTCAACGTAGCGGGCAAACTGCTGCCAGAGCGGTAAATCCAGCCCCAGCTGCTGGCGAATATGGCGGACGATTTCATCGCTGGCGCGATCGCCCGCCAGCAGCCGCGCCGGGTCGCCGGGAATCAGGTGCGAAATAATAAAGGTAATCACGCAGACGCCGGCGACAACTAAAATCAGCCCCCAACAGCGCTGCCGTATTAAACCCCAGAAACTCATGATGGCGCTCCTCGGTCGGGCCTGCGACGGCCCGACCCGACAAGATGGAGAGACGGCCCGCTACTTGTGCATGTCGGCGATATTGTAAATCTGCTCAAGCATCGGGTTGAAAACGAAGCCTTTCACCTCCTTAGTTCATGGCGACCTGATAGTTCTTCTGGAACAGGTAGACGTAGGCGGCGTCATCAATGACGGTTTTTTGCGCCTGCTGATAATCTTTGGTCCGCGCCGCCTGATCGGTGGTGGCAACCGCCTGTTTCAACAACGCATCAACCTGTGGGTTATCGTAGAACGCGCGGTTTCCCGGCAGCCCTTTTTTGTCCGACTCGAACCAGTAGTTCATAAACATATAGGGGTCGGCGAAATCCGGGCTCCAGTTACCGATAGCGATGTCGTAATCACCTTTACCCACACGCTCGCGCATGGTGGCGTTGGCCAGTTTCTCCAGCTTGACCTGGATACCCAGCGCCTGCAGGTTGGCCTGAGTGGAGAGCGCAATCGGCTCCCAGTTCGGATCGTTATCAGAGTAGAGGAACGTCAGCGTTTTCGGCTTATCCGCTACCTTGTCCAGCGCCGCTTTGGCTTTGTCGAGATCTAATGAATACTGCATGGCGCTGGCGTCGTAACCCCACATGCCATCGGGGATCGGCCCGCGCATCTGCTTACCGTTACCGCCGAGAATGCCGTCGACCATGCCTTTATAGTCCGTTGCCCACGACACCGCGCGGCGCAGATCCGCCTGGTTCATCGGCGCTTTGCTGTTGTTGAGATACAGATAGGTGACGCGCAGCGCCGGATAGTCGTAGACCGTCACCTTGTCCTCTTTCTTCAATGCCGCAAACTGATCGACCGGCAGGGCGTCGGCGATATCCAAATCGCCCTTGGTCAACTGCAGACGGCGAGCGGCGCTTTCGCCGATGATTTTCACCGTGACGCGCTTAAAGGCCGGCTTGTTGCCGCTGAAGTGCGGGTTGGGTACCAGCACCAACTGTTGGCCTTTCTGCCAGCGCTGCAGGCTATACGCGCCGGAGCCTGCGGTGTGCTCGGCCAAATAGGCGCGGGCGTCATCGGCGGCGTTGGCTTTCAGCACCGCCGGGTTAATGATGGAGGCGCCGTCATTGGCGAGGGTATGCAGGAACGGCGCGAAAGATTCCGGCAGCGTGAAACGTACGGTGGCCGGATCGACGACATCCACCTTCAGCCCGCTGGGAAACGCCTCCGATGGCCCCTGTTTAATGCGCATCAGGCGTTCAAAAGAGAGTTTGACCGCCTCTGCCGTCACCGGCGAGCCGTCGGCAAACTGCGCGCCTTTGCGCAGAGTGAAGGTCCAGGTTTTGCCGTCGTCGGAGGCCTGCCAGTTTTCGGCGAGATCGCCTTCGACATCGGTTGAACCTTTGCCATTATCGGTTTTGTATTTGACCAGCCGCTGGTAGGCCGGATAGGTCACCGTCCAGTCGTTGTTATCGATGGTGACGGCCGGGTCGAGCGTTTGCGGGTCGGCGGCTTTGCCGATCACCAGCATATCTTTTGGCACCGCGGCAAAGGCGGAAGGGATGGCGGCGCAGAGCGCGGCGGCTAATAGTAACGGGCGAAAACCTACGGATGCTGGGCGAGTCATGTTCATGGTGAAACTCCGTCAATCTGAGCGGGGGAGAAACAGGCGAAAACATCATCGAGTAGCGGATAACCGGCCGCGTCCGGTAGTTCGAAGTGCCACCATTCCGTGGTAATACCTTTAAAGCCGCCGCCGAACATAATGGCGTTCAGCAACAGGCGATTGCGCTGGGCCTCCTGAGCTACCGCCGGGTGGTAGGGATGCGAGCGATCGTCCATTTCGTCAAAGGCGGTGCCCATGTCGAGCAGGTTGTTGTGTTCATCGAGTAGCGTTACGTCGATGGCGGTGCCGCGGCTGTGGTTGGAGCCGATATTGGCCGGTACGACATAATCCTGGTTCGGGCAGGCATTCCACAGCAGTTGCTGGGCGCGCTGTGGACGATAGGCGTCAAGTACCAGCAGGCGATAGCCCGCCAGCGCGGCGATGGCGATAGATTTCTCCAGCGCGACGGCCGCGTCGGGGTGCAGCAGGCAGCGGGCTTCGCGGTAAATCGGTTGGCCGGTAATGTTATCGGCGGTAGCGTATTTCAGGTCGACAGGCAGCGTGGGAAAACGCGCGGCGATATCCACCAGGGAAAGATGGCTCATCGAAAATTTCCTTAACGTTCAAACTGACCAAATTCCTGCTGCAGCGCGCGGTTCGCGGCAAGGCGGCTGGAGAGGCTCGGCCCCAGCCGTTCCACCACCGCGGAGAGCAGCAGATTAAAAAGGCAACCGATCGGCGCCAGCGAATCCCAGAAGTGGCCGGTATCGGTTTTTACCTGTAGTAAATCAACCGGATAGTCGCGCGCCCACGGACACCAGATATCGGTGACCAGCGCGGTGGCAACCCCGCGTTCGCAGGCGACCCGGCAAAACTGGCGCGCGGCGACGGAGTAAGCGCGGGTATCGGTCAGCACCACATAGGGGCGCTGGTATTCAGAATTCAATGATTCCAGCCAGCTACCGGAGCTGCCGTCGGCGTAGGTCACGCGCGGGCGCAGGTATTCCAGATGGCTGAAGAACGTGTTGGCGATGCCGCGGGTCGACTGAATGCCAATGATGATAACCGCGTCGGCCTCGGCGATGCGTTGACTGACGCGGGCGAAGGTCGGTTCCTGCGCCAGTTGATAGACATAGCGAATGGCATCCAGCTCCATCTGCAACGACAGGCTGGCGCGATCCGGCTGCGCCTGCTGCTGTGACCAGGAGTCAAGCCGGTCGATCACTCCCCACTGGCGGTAGGGCGTTGAAGCGGGCTCCTTCAGGCTGTGCTTCACGTCATCGAGATTGCGATAGCCCAGCTTGCGCAGATAGCGGCCTACGGTTATCCCGCTGGTGCCGGTGGCCTGCGCAATGCTGTCGGCAGTCTCAAACGGGATATGCTCCCGATGGCTTAACAGCCAGCTGCCAATACGCTTTTCGCTCGGCGTGAGCTGGCTGAAAGTGGATTCAATAATGTGAAACAAGCCGTTGCTATCGTTCATCTCTGCCCTTAATGATAGTTCGCTCTCATTTAACAGAATTCTGATACTCAATTAACAAAGCACGATGTGTGCCAGCTATTGCGGGAAATAGTATTTCCCGCAATAACGCTAATCTATTGGGAGGTGTGCGGATCCTGAGCGTAGGATTTGGTTATTCATTGCACAAATAAGGTGCAATGAATCCTGGTTGTGCATCACAAAATAAAAACATTTCATTAACATTTTGTGATATGGATAAAGCATGGATGCTATCAATAGGAGGTGTGCTGGCTGGGTGACGACATTACGCTGGACAGGAAAGGGTGAAAAATGAAAATCGCATTTGGCGAAATAAGATCGTTATTACAAAGTCAGCGTATTTTCCTCGGCGGGCAGAGGCTGGTTTGCGACCATCCGTTTTATCGTGATGAGCAACCAATTGAAGTACCAGAAAATTTATGCACTGAACCTTATACCACCTATTGGGGGCGCTGTGGCGAGCGGTTGGCTTCGCTGGGGGCTTTCAGTTACACCCGTACGTTGTTGCCGGCGTTTATTCAGGTTGGGCGCTACACCTCAATCGCTGATAGATTACAGGTATTAGGCGATCGTCATCCCTTAGAGTGGGCAAGCTCCAGCCCGGTTTTTTACGCCCGTCATTCAGCGCTAATGGAAACCCTGGCAGCGGATAACGGACGGGAAAACCATTTTTACGCTTTTGAAAAACAGACGCGCCCCATCGTGATTGGCAATGATGTCTGGATTGGACAAAACGTGACGTTGGCGCAGGGGATTACCATTGGCGATGGCGCGGTTATCGCCGCCAACGCGCTGGTGGTGAAAGATGTTGCCCCGTATACCATGGTTGGCGGGAACCCGGCGAAGCTCATCAAATACCGTTTTGCCGAACCGATTGTTGAGCAGCTGTTAGCGTTGCGCTGGTGGCAATATTCTGCGCAGGATATTGCTATGTTTCCGGTGAACGAGGTGGCGCGCTTTTGTGAATTACTGCGTCATGCGCAGGAGCAAGGTGAACTCACGCCGCTTGCGCTACCAAAGCTGACGGCAACGGTGGTGAAAACCGTGGTCGCTGGCGGCATGAAGATGAAATCATAAGGAATTTAAGATGAAGTTAAAGTTGGGTGTGGCCCTGATGGCGGCGGTGATAGCCTGCGGCGTCCAGGCGCGCGATATGCAGTCGATTCAACAAAGCGGCGAGTTAAAAGTCGGCGTGCCGGGGGACTACGCGCCGTTGGCCTTTCATAACGGCGCTGGTGAACTTATCGGCTATGACGTCGATATGGCGCACGATCTGGGTAAAACGCTGGGAGTGAAGGTGACGTTTATTATCACCAGTTGGCCAACGTTATCGACTGATTTAAAAGCCGATAAGTTTGATATCGCTATGGGAGGCGTAACGGAGACGGCGGCACGGGCAAAAGATTTCTCCCTGAGCCATCCGGTGGTGGCCAATGGTAAAATCGCCCTGGCGAACTGCAGCGCCGCGCCAGCGCTCGGCAGCCTTGAAAAAATCGACCAGCCGAATGTGAAGGTGATTGTGAACCCCGGCGGTACCAACCAAAGTTTCGTTGATGAGCATATCAAGCATGCGCAGATCATCCGTGTGCAGAACAATGTCGATAATCTGCAGGCGCTGCGGCAAAAAACGGCCGATATGATGGTGACCGACCTGATAGAAGGGGATTACTACCAGAGCAAGGAGCCTGGCGTGTTCTGCGTGGCGAATGAGACGCCGTTCCCCGGCACCGCCAGCTATAAGGTCTATATGATGAATAAGGATAATCCGGCGCTGCTTGAGAAAGTGAACCACTGGCTGGATAGCCAGGACAAAAATGTGCTCAAGCGGAAGTGGAAAATTCAGGGGTAATTCATGATTCGCGCTGCCGCCAGAATGCGACATTCTGGCGGCGCAGTGGATTAGCTTTTCTGCCGCGCCTGATAGCGGAAGTAGCAGTAGTAGCCAATCGAGGCGGTCAGGCAAAGCATGTAGCCGAACGACTCGCTACCCTCTTCAACGGTGTTTTTCACCACCCGCGCGTAGTTCTCATCGAGTACGGCATACCATAAGCCATGCATGCCGAACAGCCGTGAGAAGACCAGAATCGCCAGCAGGCCGCTTATCATCATGCCGTAGTAAGGCGTGCGGGTGTATTGCGCCAGTTGCGACAGCGTTTGACGAGCGTGGCGCAGCGGAGCGATTAGCGCGGCTATCGTCGTTGCCAGCGCGAACCACACCCAGCTACCGTGACTAATAAGATCAAACAGCGCATCCAGTTCGCGGATCAGCATCGCCAGGAAGAAGCCGCCAACGAGGATATTACAGTAGCGCAGGAGCTCATATTTTTTCGCCAGCAGGAAGTGAATCAGCACGATTATCGCCAGCACGCCCTCCTGCACTACCTCGGTAAGCGAAATCTCCGGGATATCGTTGCCAAACACCCGGATATCCATCCATAGACAAAGTACCGCGATGGCGGAAGCCGCCGCTGCGCCGAGAAAGAAAAGTAAGCTTCTGATGACAGACATTAACACCACTATTTATGTTCAAAACAGCAATGATAAGTATCGTGAATGCGACTTCCTGTTCACTTTGTGCGACATCGCGGCGTGTTTTAAACCTTTTGAGCTATTTAGCGCTAAATAGCGCAACTGCAGGTGAGAAAGGGGAGCTTTGCTCCCCCTGCTTAGCGGGGTAATTCAGACAATATCATCGACTACGCCGCCATCGACCCGTAGCGCGGCGCCGGAGGTGGCGGATGCCTGCGGCGAACAGACGTAGACCACCATATTGGCCACCTCATCCACCGAGGCCGCGCGCTGAATAACTGAAGCGGGGCGCTGCGCCATAACAAACTCTTTCGCCAGTTGTTCCAGCGGCTTACCGGTTCGCGTGACCTCATCTTTCATCATTTCGGCAAAACCGTCAGAAAGGGTTGGGCCGGGCAGCACGCTGTTTACGGTGACGCCGCTGCCGGCGACGTATTTCGCCAGTCCGCGCGCCAGCGACAGTTGCGCGGTTTTGGTTACGCCGTAGTGGATCATGTCGGCGGGAATATTGCGTGCCGATTCGGAGGAGATAAAGACCACCCGACCCCAGCCTTTACGCACCATGGCGGGCAACAGCGCGCGTGACAGGCGAACGCCGGACATCACGTTGGTTTGCCAGTAGTTTTCCCAGGTGGCGTCATCGGTGGCGTAAAAATCCTGCGGGCCGTAAATACCGGCGTTATTCACCAGGATATCGACTTCATTCACCGCCTGCAGCAGTTGGCTGACGCCCGCGGCGTCACTGAGATCGGCCACCGCGGGATAGGGCCGGAATCCCGGCACCTCCTGTTGCAGCCGCGCCATCGCCGCATTAACGCTATGTTCGCTGCGGCCGTTGATAATCACTTCCGCGCCGCTGGCCGCCAGCCCTTTGGCAATGGCATAACCGATGCCGGCCGTGGATGCCGTCACCAGCGCGACTTTCCCCGATAAATCAATATTCATGGTTGAGCCTTTTTTATGGAATGGAGTAGTAAGCGTAGCAGGTGGGGGAAGGGGGCTTCGGTCAGTGGCAATCAACAATATCGATGGTGATATCGAAATTATCCGTTAGAGCATAGCGGTGAGAGCCTCTAATAATGGAGGCTGTTTTTGGCGATTACACTGATACTGATGAGTAAACGATGAATACTACTTTTCCCAGTAAAGTCCTCGGCGATATGCGCGTTACTGCCGTAAGCGATGGCTATTTGCAGGTAGGTTTTGGCCTGTTAACCAAAATTGATGAAGACGAGTGCAGAAACATTCAGGCAAACGCCCGTATAGCACAACCGAATACGGTCAACATAAACACCTTTCTGGTACAACAAGCCGGGATGAATATCCTGATCGATAGCGGCGCTGGCGGCGTTAAAGGGTGGGGAGGCCAACTGATCAATAATCTGGCTAAACTTGGCGTCAAACCAGAGGATATTGACGCCGTACTGTTGACCCATGCGCATCCCGATCACATCGGTGGCTTAATTAATTCGCAGCAAGACGCGGTATTTCCTCGTGCTGAATTGATAATACCTCAAGATGAATTCAGTTATCTCGAAGATGACCGTAATTTGGTTACGGCCAGTGAACGCGTTAAAGGTAATGTTATGTTCGCGCGCAGCGTGTTTAAACAATATCAGCATCGTTTACGGCTGATTGATGAAGGCGAGGTGTTTGCTGGTATCAGTGCCCTGGCATTGAAAGGACATACGCCAGGTCATACGGGGTATCTCCTCTCTGGAAGCATAGAACGCGTATTAGTGTGGGGGGATATTGTGCATTTTCCCCATATTCAGTTATTAGACCCCGAGGTCACGATAGCCTTCGACTTCGACCCGCTTTTGGCGCAGGAGACGCGCATTCGCCTTCTTGAAAAGGTCTGCGCTGAACAGATACTGGTTGCCGGGATGCATTTTGATACAGCAGGTTTCGCCAGGATTAAAAAATGCTCGTCCGGCTATCAAATTATCCCGGCGGACGGAATTAATAGCCAGTCTCACGCAGCCGTGGATCCTGAAATACGGATGCCACCATGAGGTTCAACTGCTGCAAATCGAAATGGGTGCCCTCAGGGCGGCATAGCAGCTCAATTCCGAAATCATTAAACTCACCTGTTAATGGATGGATTTTTATTTTTTGCTGGATCTCATCGCTGATTGAGCAACGCAGCACCAGCGAGACCCCTTTGCCATCGGCGATATTTGAGAACAGCACCGGGTAAGAGCCGCACTCCACGACGCGCCTGGGAGTAATGTTGCCTTCACGGAATAACATATCCAGATTGCGCGTTGAAGTTGCGCATTTTTTACTACTCAATAAAAAGACATTGTCATCCAGAGCGGAGGTCGCGGTGATGGCTGGATGATCTTTCGCGGTGATAATCACTAACTCACTAGTGAGCAACATAGCGCGCGTATGCTGTGGGGAGGAGAAGCCCGCGCCAATAATGACCGCATCATATTCGTGTCTATCGAAAGCATTAAGTAAACTGCTGGTATTGCCGATTGAAACATCAATATCCCAGCCTAAGTCATGGCCTGAATCAATCAATGCGCTGATAACATAGGGCGGCAAACATTCAATGATGCCGATTTTAATCGTTAATCGGCGTCTTTTTGAAAGGGTAATGTTGTGTTTGCAATCATCCGCCAGGTTAAGCATTTTGAGGGCATATTCATACAATATCTTTCCCTGCTCGGTTGGGATGCACCCCTCGTTCTTCCTGTCTAATAGCGTGGCATCCAGGCTACTTTCCAGGCTGCGTATCCGATGGGAAATACTGGATTGCACTCGATTCAGACGTTCTGCCGCCAGGGTGATATTCCCCGTTTCCACAACAGTAACGAACGCCAGAAGTTCATTAAGCTTCATCTTAAACCTTATATGAGCGTTATTTTCTAACCGCCAGCATATTTATAAATTTTGGTGACTACTTTGTCATCAGATTTTTAATTATTGACGAATATAGCGATGATTATCGCGGTGACGAACGGCCATCGATTTTTTCGCTAATAATCTCGATTTTATTCTCTGGTTTTTCCCTCTGGCGACATTCATAACAATAAAACCATTTGATCTGTTTTGATAAGGACCTGCGGATATGTCGCTGGTAAGTAGTTGTTCACTTGATCAAGGTTTTGAGGCGCCGAGGCGCTATTTAGCCGCCGCGGCCATACTAATCGGCGTGCTAATGGCGGCGCTGGATAGTTCCATTGTCAATGTCGCCTTGCCTTCGATTGCCAGTGCGTTACGGGTCGATTCGGCGTCCGGTATCTGGATCACCAACGGCTATCAGGTAGCCAGCGCGGCGACGATGCTGATTTGCGCGTCGCTGGGCAGCAGAATCGGTGAGAAGCGTTTTTATACGGCGGGAATGGTGTTATTTACGCTCTCTTCGCTGGGCTGTAGCCTTGCGCCGACCTTTGGCGTACTGGTTACCATGCGGATACTGCAAGGGGTAAGCTATGCGGTCATGATAAGCGTGGGGCTGGGCTTGTACCGGGTTATTTTCCCACCCCGCGCGCTAGGAACGATTTTCGGGCTGAATGCGCTGGCCTTCGCGGTTGGCACGGCTATCGGTCCGGCGCTGGGCGGATTTATCATCTCGTCGCTCTCCTGGCCGTGGCTTTTCTATATCAATATCCTGCCTGGCGGCGCTGCGATTGTTTTCTCCTTGATTTCATTAGGGGAGGATAACGAAAAGGAGCAGGGCTTTGATTGGGCCGGGGCCGTGAGTTCAGCGGCGGCATTAGGCTTGATGGTGGTGGCGGTCGATCAAATTGGCCGCTGGGAGGGCCGAACGCTTATCTACTGCGCGGTGGCATCAGTGGCGTTATTTGCTTTCTTTATTATCGCCCAGACGCGAGCGAAGCATCCACTATTGCCGCTTGATATATTTCGCTCACGCCAATATACCCTGGCGGTGATCTCGTCCAGCTCTTTGTTCATCGCCCAGGGAATGGCATTGGTCGGTTTACCGTTTGTATTGCAACATACCTACCATTACTCAGTACTGGAATCGGCGTTTATCTTTACGCCGTGGCCGGTGGCGGTCGCAATCTGCGCCCCGCTGGCGGGAAGCTTGTCAAACCGTTTTAATCCGACGCAGATTTCAACTGTCGGGGTGGTTATCTTTTGTCTTGGCTTAGGCTCGCTGGCACTGTTGCCGGGCGCTGCGACGGTGAATGATTTTCTGTGGCGGACCGCCGTTTGCGGGGTGGGGTATGGCTTATTCCTGCCGCCAAATAATAAGGAGATGTTTGCTAATGTCTCAGCAAATCGCACGGCAACGGCCTCCGGGGTATTATCCACCGCCAGGACGACTGGGCTGTCCATCGGTGCGGCGCTGGTGGCGATGGTTATTGCGCTGTTGAACGGCTTAACCGGCCCAGGCGGCGCACAGTTTGCCGTTTATGTGTTTGGCCTCGCCTGCGCTATTGCGGCGATATCCTCTATTGCCAGTACCTTACGCTTGCATCGCTAAAGAAAGGAATGCCGGTAGTGGTGAAAATGCAACCGCTACTGGCACGTTCGATTATGAGTTTTTAGCATTTTTACCCGTTTAGCGCGGGTTCAAAATTTTTAATATATTCAGCAAAACAGATTGTTTTCTTTCGTTATAATAAGGCACTTGAATGCGCTGACCCCCGGACTGGACCTGCTTTCTGATGCTGGAAATAAAAAATATCGCCTGCCTGCGGGATGAACGAACCCTTTTTACCCACCTATCGTTTGCGGTACAACCCGGCGAGATTATTCAAATTTCAGGCCCCAACGGTGCGGGAAAAACCTCGTTATTACACCTCCTGACCGGGTTATCGACGCCAGAAGAAGGGGAAATTCTCTGGCAGGGCAAACCGCTGCGGCGTACTCGCGATAGCTGGCACGCGCAGCTCTTGTGGCTCGGTCATCAGGTGGGGGTTAAAGGGGCGCTAACGGCGGACGAAAATCTGCGCTTTTACCATCCTGAGGCGACCATTGAGGCGCGCTGGCAGGCGCTGGCGCAGGTTGAGCTGGTGGGCTTTGAGGATGTTCCGGTAGCGCAACTCTCTGCCGGGCAACAGCGGCGCGTCGCGCTGGCGAGACTATGGCTCAGCCGCGCGACGTTCTGGATTTTAGATGAACCCTTCACCGCGCTCGATGCGGCTGGCGTGCAAACGCTGACCACCCGGCTGGAGCAGCACGTCGGCCAGGGCGGTGCGGTCATCCTGACCACCCATCAACCCTTGCGCCCGCTCTGCGTTCCTTTACGCACGATTATGCTGAGTGACGATGAGGCGGTCGCGGCATGATCAAGCAGATATTCTGGCGCGACCTGCGCCTTGCCTTTCGCAATTACGCCGAAATTATCAACCCGCTGTGGTTTTTCCTGATTATTATCACTCTGTTCCCCCTCAGTATCGGCCCCGAACCGCAGCTGCTCCGGCAGATTGCGCCGGGCATTGTCTGGGTGGCCGCGTTACTCTCTTCGCTGCTGGCAATGGACCGGCTGTTTCGCGATGACTGGCTGGATGGCTCGCTGCAGCAACTGATGCTGATGCCGGTGCCGCTGTCGCTGGTGGTGCTGGCAAAAATCGCGGCGCATTGGGTGGTCTCCGGGCTGCCGCTGCTGATAATCTCTCCGCTGATCGCTATGTTATTCGGACTTTCGACGGCGGAGTGGCAGGTGCTGGCCCTGACGCTATTGATGGGCACGCCAACGCTGAGCTTTATTGGCGCCATCGGCGTGGGGCTGACCGTCGGCCTGCGGCGCGGCGGCGTATTGCTGAGCCTGCTGGTGCTGCCGCTGATGATTCCGTTACTGATTTTCGCCACCGCCGCCGTGGGCGCGGCGCAGATGCAGTTGCCGGTTGACGGCTATATGGCCATTCTTGGCGCCTTTCTGGCGGGAAGCGCCACCTTAAGTCCGTTTGCTACCGCGGCGGCACTCAGAATTAGCGTGCAATAATTCCCGTTCCCTCGGGGCAATGAGGCAAAAAAAATGTGGAAAGTGTTACATCAACTCGCCATTCCAGAGCGCCTGTATAGCGTATGCGGACGATTCATTCCGCTGATGGCTATCCTCAGCGCGCTGTTTCTGGTGGTGGGCTGCGTCTGGGGATTTGTCTACGCCCCGGCAGATTATCAACAGGGTGAAAGCTATCGCATCATGTATCTGCACGTCCCGGCGGCGATGTGGTCGATGGGGATTTACGGCTCCATGGCCGTGACCGCTTTTGTCGGCCTGGTCTGGCAGATGAAAATGGCGGATAAAGCGGTGATTGCGATGGCGCTGCCAGGCGCGGTTTACACCTTTATTGCGCTGGTGACCGGTTCCGCGTGGGGAAAACCGATGTGGGGAACCTGGTGGGTCTGGGATGCGCGTCTGACATCCGAACTGGTCCTGCTGTTTTTATACGTCGGGGTGATTGGCCTGTATCACGCTTTTGACGATCGCCGGCTGGCCGGGCGCGCCGCCGGGATACTGGTGCTGGTTGGGGTGGTTAACCTGCCGATTATTCATTATTCCGTGGAGTGGTGGAACACCCTGCATCAGGGCTCGACCAATATGCAGAAAACCATCGATCCGTCGATGCGCATGCCGTTGCGTTTAACCATTTTCGGTTTCTTATTCCTCTTTATTACTCTGACATTAATGCGTATGCGTAATTTAATTCTGTTGCAGGAGCGCCGCCGCCCGTGGGTCGTGGCGCTGGCTGGCGCTAGTAAACGCGAGGAGAACTCATGACCAGCGCTTTTCACTCCTGGAGCGATTTCTGGCAGATGGGCGGCTACGCCTTTTATGTCTGGCTGGCGGTTGCAGTGACGGTCATCGCGCTGCTGATTTTGTTCATCCATACCCGCTGGCAGCGCCGGGCGTTGCTGGCGGATGTACGCCGGCAGATGGCGCGCGAGCGGCGGGTATTGGCGGCGCGTAAGCAAAGCACAATGAAGGGAGATGCGTTGTGAATCCTCGGCGTAAAGTACGTCTCTGGCTCGCCTGCGGAGTGATTGGGGGGCTGGCGCTGACCGTTGGTCTGGTGATGTATGCATTAAGCTCCAATATCGATCTCTTCTATACCCCAGGCGAAGTGATATACGGCAAACGGGAAAATGGCCAGAAGCCAGAGCCGGGACAGCGTCTACGTATCGGCGGCATGGTGATGCCCGGCAGCGTGAAGCGTGACGATAAAACCCTCGATGTGACCTTCAAACTCTATGATGCCCGCGGCGTCGTCGAGGTGAGCTATACCGGGATACTGCCGGCGTTGTTCCGCGAAGGGCAGGGGGTTGTAGCCCAGGGGACGCTGCAGGACGGGACGCATATCCGCGCGAAGGAAGTGCTGGCGAAACACGATGAAAATTACACCCCTCCGGAAGTGAAAGAAGCGATGGAAGAGAATCATCATCCGGCTGAGAAGCCACAGGGAGCCACGCAATGATCCCTGAAATCGGCCTCTTCCTGCTGTGCCTGGCGCTGGGCATTTCCTGCCTGCTGGCGCTATTTCCCTCCTGGGGCGCGATGCGGCAGGATGCGCGGATGATGGCGCTGGCGAAGCCGCTGTCGGTAGCGATGTTTGCCGCCATCCTCGGGGCGTTTCTCATTCTGGTGTACGCCTTTGTGGTGAATGACTTCACCGTTCTGTATGTCGTCAGTAACTCGAATACGCTGCTGCCGGTGTGGTATCGCGTAGCGGCGACCTGGGGGGCCCACGAGGGATCGTTGCTGCTGTGGGTATTGCTGATGAGCGGCTGGACCTGCGCGGTCGCGGCCCTGAGCCGTAATATTCCGCTGGAGGCCTCTTCGCGGGTACTGGCGGTAATGGGGATGATCTCCTTCTGCTTCCTGGCGTTTATCCTGCTGACCTCAAATCCGTTCGTGCGCACGCTACCTGATTTCCCCATCGAGGGGCGCGATCTGAACCCGATGCTGCAGGATATCGGGCTGATCTTCCACCCGCCGATGCTGTACATGGGCTATGTGGGTTTCTCCGTGGCCTTCGCTTTCGCCATTGCGTCGCTGATGACCGGGCGCCTTGATAGCGCGTGGGCGCGCTGGTCACGCCCGTGGACGCTGGCGGCGTGGAGCTTTCTGACGGTCGGTATCGTGCTGGGGTCGGCGTGGGCCTATTATGAGCTCGGCTGGGGCGGCTGGTGGTTCTGGGATCCGGTAGAAAACGCCTCCCTGATGCCGTGGCTGGCGGGAACGGCGCTGATTCACTCGCTATCGGTCACCGAAAAGCGCGGCAGCTTTAAATCCTGGACCGTACTGCTGGCGATTCTGGCGTTCTCGCTGTGCCTGCTGGGCACTTTCCTGGTGCGTTCCGGGGTACTGATTTCCGTACACTCCTTCGCTTCCGATCCTACGCGCGGCATGTTTATTCTGGCGCTGTTGGTGATCACTATCGGCGGTTCGCTGCTGTTATTCGCCATCAAAGGCGGCAAGGTACGTTCCCGGGTGCGTCACGAACTGTGGTCGCGCGAGTCGCTGCTGCTGGGCAACAATGTGCTGCTGATTGCCGCCATGCTGGTGGTGCTGCTGGGGACGCTGCTGCCGCTGATACACAAGCTACTGGGGCTAGGCAGCATTTCTATTGGCGAGCCGTTCTTTAATTCCCTCTTTATTGCGCTGATGATCCCGTTCTCGTTGCTCCTTGGTATCGGGCCGCTGGTGCGCTGGCGTCGCGATGAATTCCACAAGCTGCGTAAGCGGCTGCTGATTGCCGCGGTGGTTGCCATCGTACTGGCCATCGCACTGCCGTGGCTGATGCAGGATCGTGTTAAAGCCATGACCGTGGTTGGCCTGCTGATGTCGCTGTGGGCATTCGTGCTTACCGTGATGGAAGTGGTGGAGCGCGCCACCGACCGCCACCCCTTCTGGCGCGGGCTGACCCGCCTCGGACGCAGCCACTGGGGTATGGTTGCCGGCCATGTGGGGCTGGTGGTCACCGTCATTGGCATCGCCTTCAGTCAGAATTACAGCATTGAACGCGATGTGCGAATGAAGCCGGGCGATAGCGTCGATATCCACCAGTATCACTTTGTGTTCCGTGACGTGCGGGATATCACCGGGCCGAACTACTTTGGCGGTGAAGGGGTGATCGAGGTTTCGCAGAATGGCCATCATGTGAGTACGCTGCGGGCGGAGAAACGCATTTACAGCAGCAGCCGGATGGAGATGACCGAAGCCGCCATCGACGGCGGGCTGGCGCGCGACCTGTACGCTGCGCTGGGTGAAGAGCTGGCCGACGGTAGCTGGGCGGTGCGCTTGTACTATAAACCTTTTGTTCGCTGGATCTGGTTCGGCGGGATGTTAATGGCGTTTGGTGGCGTGCTGTGCATCCTGGACCCACGTTACCGCTTACGTAAATCACTGCCGGAGAACGCGTGATGAACCGCAAAGTCTTATATTTACCGCTGGCTATCTTCCTGATTCTGGCGGCGGCGCTGATGTGGCAACTGATGCGCAATAGTGACGGCGACGATCCTACCGTGCTTGAATCAGCGCTGGTGGGTAAGCCTCTGCCGGATTTCCGCCTGGCGTCATTGGAAAAACCGGATGTCATGCTGGATCCCTCTAACATTATCAATGGTAAACCGGTGCTGATTAACGTCTGGGCCACCTGGTGCCCCACCTGTCGGGCGGAGCATCAGTATTTGCGCTCCCTGGCGGCGCAGGGCATTCGCATCGTTGGCATCAACTATAAAGACGATCGCCAGAAAGCGGTGAACTGGCTGCACGAATTGGGCAACCCGTATGCGCTGGGAGTGTTTGACGGCGACGGTATGCTGGGGCTGGATCTTGGCGTGTATGGCGCGCCGGAAACTTTCCTCATCGACGGCAAAGGCATTATCCGCTACCGCCATGCCGGCGATGTGAACGAGCGGGTCTGGCAGCAGGAGATTCTGCCGCTGTGGAATAAATACAGCCAGCAGGGGGGCGCGTGAAATATCTGCTCATCACTTTACTGACGGCGCTGCTCTCGTTTCAGGCGCTGGCGGCGATTGATACCTATCCATTTAAAGATGAGGCCCAGGAGCAGCAGTTCCGCCAGTTGACCGAACAGCTGCGCTGCCCGAAATGCCAGAACAACAGTATTGCCGATTCGAACTCGATGATTGCCGCCGACATGCGCAAAAAGGTCTGGCAATTGATGGAGCAGGGACAAAGCAATCAGCAAATCACCGATTACATGGTGGCGCGCTACGGCAACTTCGTGACCTACGAACCGCCGGTGACCCCCGCGACGATCATCCTCTGGCTGCTGCCGGCTTGTTTCGTTGTGGGCGGCGCGCTGGTGATTTTTCGTTTAAGCCGTCGCTCACGGGCTGAACGCATCAGCGAGCTGAGCGCGCAGGAACAGGAACGCTTAAAGGCGCTGCTTGATGACAATAAAAGGACCCTGAAATGATTGTCGCTTTGCTCATCATGTTGGTGTTACTGCTGGGAAGCGCGGCGCTGCTGTTTATTCCGTGGAGCGGCAGGCAGCGCGTTGACCGCAATACCATGAACCATATGATTTATCGGGCGCGCCTGCAGGAGCTTGATGAGGATCTTTCAGCGGTGAACGCGGCGCAGCAACAGCAGCTGGTTGACGATTTACGCTTGAATTTATTGGAAGATTTGCCCGAATCTGCCGAAACGAATCACAAAAATAGTAGTTATTGGGTGTATATTCTTGGGGTTATTATACTAACCTCTTTATGCGTAGGGGTTTTTATCCGAACGAGTTACATGACCCGCGTGGTTGAGTGGCAGCAAGTTGTCCAGCAAACGCCGCAGTTGATGCAGCGGGTGATGGATCCACAGGGTAAACCGTTGTCGGAAGAAGAGCTGTTTCGACTGGCGCTGGGACTACGCACACGCCTGCAGCAATACCCGGCCGACCAGCTGAGCTGGACGATGCTCGGCAGGCTGCAACTGGTGCTCAATAATCCAGGCGCCGCGTTACAGGCGTTTGATAAGGCGCGACAGCTGGCGCCAGGCAACGCCGATGCGCAACTGGGATATACCGAAGCGTTACTTCACTCTACGGATCCCAACGATAGCCGTGAAGCCCAGCAACTGCTCGATACGTTGCTGAAGAATAACCATAACGATGTACGGGTGCTTAGCCTGGCGGCGTTTAACGCCTTTGAGCACCAGCAGTATGACAAAGCGATCGCGGCGTGGCAGCTAATGCTGCAACTGTTACCGGCGGATGATGCTCAGCGAGAAATTATCATTCGTAGTATTGACCGGGCTAAAAAAGAACAAGCCGCTATTCTGCAATAATTAAAATAACGTGAGTATTGCTCGAAGGCATATTGGATTTGCAATGGGTTATCGCTCTGAAATCACAGGATAATCACCCCCGGCTGATTATCCTGGCTCCGAAAATTTCCAAAAATTTAGTTGGATTAGAAGGTGAGTGCAATCGTTATAGATTTATTTATATAACGATTGCCATCTGGCAGGGACTTTTGCGTCTTTCATTTAGGAAAAGGGTTAAATAATAAGATGAGTAAACTTTCACTGGAACGCTCTGGTAGGCGAAAAATTATATTTATCGCCTTGCTGGTTGGGATCATTATTGGCGTGGTATTGCTGGCTGGTACCGCGACTATTATGCATAAAACCAGCGATACCGAATTTTGTGTGTCATGTCATACCATGCAGCAGCCTCTGGCGGAATATCAGGGCAGCGTGCATTTCCAGAACGATAAAGGTATTCGCGCCGAGTGCGCCGATTGCCACGTTCCTCATCAGCCGATCGATTATATGCTGACCAAAATTGGCGCCCTGAAAGATGTCTGGGGTGAAATGACCGGCAAAATCGACACTCCGGAAAAATACGAGGCGCATAAACTGGCGATGGCCCAGAGCGTCTGGGATGGGTTGAAGAAGAGCGATTCGGCGACCTGCCGTTCCTGCCACGACTATAAAGCGATGGATATTCTGGCGCAAACCCCTGAAGCCCGTAAGCAGCATCCAGTGGCGATCAAAGAGGGCGAAACCTGCATCGACTGCCATAAAGGCGTGGCGCATATTCTGCCGAACATGAGCGGCCTGGCGGCGGCAGGGGCCAGCGAGCTCGCTAACGCGGCGGCGAAAACCCCGGCGACCGCGACTACCCTTTACACCATTCAGACCCAGCCGTTCTGGCTGAGCGAGAAAGCAGGCGACCATAACGACGGTAACCTGATGGCCTCCACTGAAGTGAAAGTGGTGAAGCGTGAAGGAGACATGGTGCTGGCGGATGTTCATGGCTGGCAACAGGATGGCGTCACCGAAGCTTTCTACGCCGCGCGCGGCAAACGCATTATGAGCGCGCTGCTGGGCGAAGAAGCTCGCAAAGCGTTAAAAGTCTCTGGCTCCGTTACCGATGAAGAGACCAAACAGGTCTGGCATGAAGTCGATCTGCAGGTCTGGCTGCCGGCGAAAAATCTGATTGGCGATCAACAAAAAATCTGGAGTTACGCTTCTGAATTAATGGCTAACAACTGTACCGGCTGTCATGGCCTGACCGAGTTGAATCGCTTTAACGCCAACCAGTGGATTGGAGTGGTTAAAGGTATGTCCGGCCGTACTTCACTGACTCAGGAACAGGTTCGTCTCCTGACCCAGTATGTACAAAAACATGCGAGCGACATGCCAGCAGCGGCCAATCAGGACAAACAATAAGGAGCCATGATGAAAAAGAATAACGATTATGACATGGCGGATCAGAGCCAGGAACCCGGTATGAATCTGACGCGTCGCCGTTTTCTGGCTGGCGCCAGCGCCCTGATGGCGGCGCCGCTGCTGGCGGGGTTATGGCCGCGTTCGGCGCTGGCGGAGGCCATCAGCCAGGCGATGCCGCAGTTTATCGCATTGCGCCAGGCGGAAAGCGGGATTCTCACCGGCGCCCACTGGGGCGCGTTTGAAGCCATCGTCCGCGACGGCAAAATGGTGGACGTACGCCCGATCAAAGACGATCCGTATCCCAACGAACTGATTACCATGGCGCCGTATCAGGTTCACGCCGAAAACCGGATTAAATATCCGATGGTGCGTAAAAGCTGGTTAGAAGGCGGGGCGAAAAACGGTAAGCCAGAGCTGCGCGGCCGCGATGAGTGGGTCCGCGTCAGCTGGGATAAAGCTCTGCATCTGGTGGCGGGTGAAATCAGCCGTCTGCAAAAAGAGCATGGCCCATCATCTATTTATGCCGGTTCTTACGGCTGGAAAAGCGTCGGGATGTTCCACAACCCGAGAACGCTGCTGCAGCGCATGATGAACCTGGCGGGCGGCTTTGTCGGCTATTCCGGTGACTACTCCACCGGCGCGGCGCAGGTGATTATGCCGCACGTGGTCGGTTCCGTTGAGGTTTACGAACAGCAGACCGCGTGGCCAAACGTGATTGATAACAGCGAGCTGGTGGTGATGATCGGTTGTAACCCAATGATCACGCTGAAAAACAGCTGGAACCTGCCGGACCACGTCGGCCAGACAGGCTTTGAAGCGCTGAAGAAAAAGGGCACCCGGATGATCTGTATCGACCCGGTGCGCAGCGACAGCGCGCGTGAGTTAGGCGCCGAGTGGATCGCCCCGCGCAGCTACACCGACTGCGCGCTGATGGCGGGGGTGGCCCATACGCTGCTGGCTGAAAATCTGCATAACCCTGATTTCCTGAAAACCTACACCGTAGGGTTCGATAAATTTGAAGCCTACCTGAACGGTAAAGAAGATGGCGTCGTCAAGGATGCCGACTGGGCTGCGGATATCAGCGGCGTTGATGCTGAGACCATCAAGCAGCTGGCGCGAGATATGGCGAAGCATCGCACCATGATCATGGGCGGCTGGGGCATCCAGCGTCAGCATCATGGCGAACAGGCCCACTGGATGATGGTGACGCTGGCGGCGATGCTGGGGCAGATTGGCCTGCCCGGCGGCGGTTTCGGCTTTAGCTATCACTACTCTTCCGGCGGTAGCCCAACCGCGCGCGGCGGCATTCTGGCGGGGATCTCCGCCGGTAGCCCAACGTCGCCGGCGGCGAAAGATATTACGCCGTTCCCGGTGGCGCGCATCGCCGATGCGCTGGCGAACCCAGGCAAGACCATCGACTATAACGGCACGAAAGTCACCTATCCGGATATTAAAATGGTGTACGTGGCGGGCGGTAACACCTTCCACCAGCATCAGGATACCAACAACCTGGTGAAAGCCTGGCAGCATCCGGAAACCGTGGTGGTGAACGAACCATACTGGACGGCGACGGCAAAACATGCCGACATCGTACTGCCGGTGACCACCACCTACGAGCGCAACGACATGGATATGGGCGGTGACTATTCGCAGCTTTATGTCTTCCCGCTGCGCCAGTGCGTACCGCCGCAGAACGAAGCGAAAAACGACTTTGATGTCTTTGCGGGGATTTCCGAGATCCTTGGGGTGCACGAGGCCTTTACCGAAGGCAAAGATGAGATGCTGTGGTTGAAGGGCATGTATGACGAGATGAAAGCCCAGGCGCGCAACGCTCGCGTGGCGCTGCCGCCGTTTGATATGTTCTGGGCTTCCAACAACTACATTCGCTTCCCGATCCCGCAAGAGAACACCCAATGGGTGCGTTTCGCCGATTTCCGCGAGAACCCGCTGCTCAACCCGCTGGGGACGCCGTCAGGGAAAATCGAGATCTACTCTGACGCCATCGCCAAAATGGGCTACGAGGACTGTAAAGCGATTCCAACCTGGATGCCGCCGCACGAGTGGTATCGCGGGCCGGAAGCCGAGAAATATCCGCTGTCGCTCAATACCGGTCACCCGATTAACCGTCTGCACTCTCAGCTCGATAATACGCCGCTGCGCAAGAAATACGCGGTAGCCGATCGCGAAGCCATCTGGATCCATCCGAAAGATGCGAGCGCGCGCGGCATCAGTGAAGGCGATCTGGTTCGCGCCTTTAACGATCGCGGGCAGATCCTGGTCGGAGCGGTGATTACCGATAACGTTCGCGAAGGCGTGGTGCGCATCAGCGAAGGGGCATGGTTTGATCCGGCCGATCCGTCACAGCCGGGATCGCTGTGTAAAAACGGTAACGTCAACTGTCTGACCTTTGACGTGGGCTCCTCGAGCCTGGCGCAGGGGAACTGTGGCCAGATGTCGCAGCTGCAGATCGAGAAGTACACCGGACCGGCGCTGAAAAACACCGCGCACGATGTGCCGGTAGGCGCGTAACCCGCAGCTGACGTTTGAAAGACAAAACGGACACTTCTGTGAGGGAGTGTCCGTTTTATTGTTTTATGGCTTTAACGAATCGGCCAGGTAAGCGCTAGTCTGCGTACCGTCTTCAGGAATTCGTAGGTAGTCGTTTCCCATAACTCAGGCGAAAAATCATATCCATATCGGCTTTTGAATTCATCATCCAGCCTGTCGCTATAACTCTCAATGAAAGTATCAATTTCTTGGCCTGCTGGCTAATTGATAGTGACGCACCCACTGCTTTTACTTGCACCAAGCAAAGATTTGATATTTTCTCGATTAAGATAGATTGCTCTAGAAATCACGTCTTCGCAACGGTTTCCAGAAGTGAGCGTTTCTGTCGGGTAATTCACTCTCTTGATTTTTCCCGCCTGTAGACCATGCTCATTTGATACATGCGAGAAACAATAACGTCATCTTTAGCCGAAGGCGATACAGGTAGTTGGCCTTTGATATATCTAATGATGCCCCTTAACAATAAGAGACCACCATGCTTGAACTCCGTCCTAATTGCGAATGCTGTGATAAAGATTTGCCTCCTGAATCGAAAGAGGCATACATCTGTTCATTCGAATGCACATTTTGCATTGATTGCGTGACCCAACGGCTTAGTGGCCTGTGCCCGAACTGCGGAGGGGAACTGCTGCGACGTCCAATACGCCCCGAAGCATCTCTCCTGCGATATCCTGCATCCAGTCAGCGTCACTATAAACAGTAGAGATGAAAACTATGTTTGCTCTTTGCTTATAACGTCCTAAGTGATCCTGCTAGTCGTCTGCTGAGTACCAGAAACGGTTGTTAAGTATTGGGGCTCCATCATTGTATTGCTTTATGCAACTGCTGATTATGGTTGCTATGGCAGGCATTTTTCCACCGGAAAAAAAGCCGTAACCTAAGATTACAAGGATTACCCTGGGTTTGAGATGCCCCTTCCTGAAAGATTTCGAAGAAGAACCTTTACGCACTTTCATCATACTTCTTTCAAAACTGCATCCTAAACGTTTATGGTGTGGATTCTCCTACAATTATGAAACAGATGTTATTGATGCCGAATGCACAAAAGAATAAAGACTGGGTCAAGCTTGCACACACGCCAGGGAAAATAGAGCGCCTGGAGGCGTATTTCAGCGGGCATGGTTATGAACCTCATCGGCACGATACATATGCGATCGGCAGGACATTGTCTGGTGTGCAACGTTTCCGTTATCGTGGCAGTAAACAACATAGTTTACCTGGTGGGACGATGGTCTTACACCCGGATGAAATTCATGATGGAGAGGCAGGAACGCTCGAGGGATTTCAGTATCGGATGTTTTATATCGAGCCCGCTTTAATTCAGAAAATTTTAGGCGGCAAACCGTTACCATTTATTCACAGCGGGATCTCATCTGATCCCCGGTTATTTGCCGCTACCGGGCCGCTTTTAAAAGCGCCAGAAGATTCTATTGATACGCTTGAAGAAGAGGATGCCCTTTACGATCTTGCCCAGACTCTGGCAGTCGTGTCAGGGCAGCGATTTCGTCGATGCCTTGTGGATTATCAGTCTGTCGAGCGCGCTCGCGAATATATACAATCTGAATTCAGCCAGAACATCACGCTGGATACGTTGTCCTCCGTCTGTGGTAAAGATCGCTGGAGCCTGAGCCGGGATTTTCGAACTCTTTTCGGAACGAGTCCTTATCGCTACGTAACAATGCGCCGTCTCGCATACTGTCGACATCTGATTCAGTTAGGCCTGTCACTTGCGGAGTCTGCGTTGGCGGCAGGGTTTTCAGATCAAAGTCATATGACACGCCAGTTTATAAAAGCATATGGCATTTCACCGGGTCGTTGGCAAACATTTATTCAAAAACGCCGTCCCTGAGTTGCACGATCGTTCAATACCGGTACCGCAATATTATTTATCCTCGGCGTTTCTTAGCCATTAAGGAATGTCATCATGTACTCACCTGTAAATCTGGAACAGAAGTTCTCTCTCTTCGATACTCACTGGCAGCCAAAAGTCATCGCGCAGATGAACGACTACCAATTCAAAATCGTGAAAATAGCGGGCGACTTTATCTGGCACTCACATCCGGAAACCGACGAATCCTTTATCGTAGTTGAGGGGGTTTTGCGTATTGATTTTCGTGACGGGTATGTCCTTGTCAAGCCAGGAGAAATGTTTGTTGTACCTAAAGGTGTTGAGCATAAAACGTCAGCTGAGACGACGGTAAAAATGATGATGATAGAACCCTGTGGTGTCAGGAATACCGGGCATGAAGGTGGGGAACGCACCGCAGAAAACGATATTTGGATTTAATTTGGGGAGATTTTAAGCCAGCCGATCGGCTGGCTTAAATAGTAGAAAACAGGTACATCGGCTTTTCTCCTCACTCAGCTTTGCTTCATGCCTGGAGCGGACGTTGCTAACCTGGTGATGTGGCTTTATCGGTGCATATCAATATCGCTAACATTGCTAAACTCAACGAGATATATGCAACCTGAATACGGAGCTCTTGATGGTCACCACACATGTTTTCATCGCGGTCAGCCTTGATGGTTATATCGCCCGACAGGATGGCGATATCGACTGGCTGTTGAAGCGCGATGACCCGACAGAAGATCATGGCTATGCCGCATTTATCGCAGACAAAGATTGGATCATTATGGGGCGAGGCAGCTATGAGAAGGTGCTGACTTTTGACGAATGGCCTTATGACCGACCCGTGCTGGTGCTTTCCCGGCAGCTAACTGATACTCCCGTGCCCGAAGCGCTGAAGGGTAAGGTGCAGTTTTCATGCTTCACGCCAGGGGAGGCTCTTGCTCACCTGAAGGAGAAAAACGTGCACAGGGTATATATCGATGGCGGGCAGTTAATACAGTCATTCCTGCGCGAAGGCCTGGTTGCCGATATCGTTATCACTACCGTTCCTGTCCTGCTCGGGTCGGGAAAACCGCTGTTCGGAGTACTGCCCCATGATATCGATTTGACTCTATTATCCAGCCGCAGCTTCCCGTCGGGTCTGGTGCAGTCGCACTATCGGCTGATGTCATAAGCTGAATCTAAGCATAGTAGCGACCTCCGCCGATAACCGCTGTGGTGATTGTGGGATCAGCCGAAAAGGATGCCATCTCTACAGGGATATTACTGTTCCTGCAAAAATATCTGGCCTGAATATAAACAACTCGATATTCTGAAATGCTTTGTATTTTTTGTGAACAGGAAAAAGTATGCTGAATACATTACCCGATTTACACAGAAGTTTTGCAGAGCAACTCAAACTTAAATTTCAGTCTGATTCGCGAATTCACTCCCTTCTCGCTGGCGGCTCGATTGTTCATGGCGGGTTTGATAAATACTCCGATCTCGATTTTGTCGTTGTCGTAGACACTCTCCACTATGACGAAATCATGACGCAGCGTAGGGAACTTGCCGGAACATTAGGCCATCTGCTCCATGCTTTTACCGGGGAACATGTCGGAGAGCCTCGCCTGCTAATATGCCTGTATGGCCCAGAACTACTTCATGTCGATCTGAAATTCGTCACTCTGGAAATGCTCACTCAACGCGTTGAGGAGCCAGCAGTGTTATTTACCCGTGATAACACTGCTCTGCAGCGACAACTGGCAAAATTTAGTGCTTACTGGCCTGACATGACGCCGGAGTGGTTTGAGTCCCGAGCCTGGATCTGGCTGCATTATGCAGTGGTTAAGTTGGGAAGGGGCGAACTCTTCGAAGCGATTGGTATGCTGTCATTCTTCCGCGAGCAGGTGCTGGGGCCAATGCTGTACCGTCGTGCCAATCTTCCGCAACGTGGGGTTCGCCGCATTGAATTCCACGGCATTGACCCTGATGGCCTGCTGACTTCCACGCTGGCAACGCACGATCGTGACTCCGTCAGCATCGCCATCAGAATGGCTGTTGACGCTTATATCAATCTGCGAGCTGATGCTCTGCCTGAGAATATCGCAGATGATGCGGCTCGTTGGGCGGTTCTTGCGATGCTGAAAGCGTATTCTGACAGGGCTTAAACCTGTACTCCGGTCGCTTACACGGCCGGAGTAAAAGTACCAGCGATCTAAATCCCAGGATTGGCTGTCGCAGTTTAGTTACTACAATCCCATGCTAAAGCCAGGTTCAGGTGTCAAGAGTAAGGTTCGCTATCTAAAAACGTGACCTGCCTGTATGCGATATTTACACCATCACCACCATCATAGAGAACGTAGCCCGCTTCTTTGGGTTTGGCTGATTCGATTTCTTTAACTGAGAGAGGTTTGGTTTGTCTTGGCATTGCCGAGTTTCCATAGTTTTAGGCACCTCAAAAACAATAAAGCTTTATGAGGTGCCTAACAAGGTGCCTAAAAGGTTCGGATTTAATTAGTTCAGTTAGGACTTCGCGGGACAATTTGAGGGCACAAAAAAGCCCGCAGGGCTTGCGCCGTGCGGGCTCTTAGGACTTCATCGGATGACTCTGGTAATCACCGATGGAGAATTTTGGTGCTGGCGGAGTCTGAATTGGTTGTATAACTCATTGTTTAATGGCTGATAACCTTCAGTTCAATTTTCAATTTGGTCCCATTGTTGGTCCTAAAAGAAAATGTCAGGTTTTTTCGGGGGAGGGGAGGTTACAGCTGGAGTCTCTTCATCTGTGAGATTAGCACTTTGCTTTCCTTTAGTCTGCTCTGTATCTAAGCGATTATTTCACGGTAGTTTTTAGCAGGCCGGTCGAGCGCCTTGCCATCAGAATATCTACTACGGAAATATACGGGGTCTGTTCTTGCCATGAAAATCCTTTCCGGTCGATACGGACAAGCCCGTATTTTTCTACCAGAAAGTTCACCGCATCGCTGAGCGATACTCCTGCATCAATATGTTCCCGTATGGTGGTTTCATAACTGAACGGTGTGTCATTCAGCGTCAGGCCATAGTGCTCCGATAAAAGATGAGTCAGCAGCCGTTGCCAGGTTTCAACGGGTGACAGATAGGGCTGAGTCGCCCTTGTCGGGTGTAATGATAAGGTTTGCATGATGTTTGCTCTATGAGTTTAAGAGATAAGCGTAGAGTTAATGGGGGTCAAGCTAGTCGGGATAAATAGCGATGTAGACGTAACCACAAGAGCCGAGTGTATCGGCTTCGCAAGTCAGTCCATTGTGATATAGCGTGATGCGGTGCTGATGGCGGGAGGTGAGCTCACCGGAAACGAGCATCAACTCCAGCTGTTTAAGCAATACCGGAAACGCCTGGTCGAGATGGCGTAAATCCGCGTCGCTGAATGTCCCGGTGATACTGGCACGATCAGCCAGGTAATGCAGCCGGTTGCCTTCCTGCACCAGTCGTGCGCCAAAGTACGGCGTGACGGTGGTTTTGAGTCCCCACCAGGGTTCGGCAATATCGTGGTTTACTGCCGGTATTTCATTCGACAATTTAGCTTTCCTTAAATTAACGTTAATTGAGCGTGACGCTGCGCAGGACGACATACGGACCGTTGCGGTCCTGACGGCGCTCCGCGAAGACTGCGAGCACACCGCTGATATCCTGCACCTCCCGCCCGGCATAGTGGCAGACGCTGCCGGACCACTGGTATTTGCCGGTGCAGAAGCGAAACAGCCGGGACTGTGGATGCTGGCGGTATATCGCCATTGCCTGGCGCTTGCTGATAATTTTCATCGGGTTACTTTTCTCCTGTGCTACAGCCAGCCTCGCTCTGCAAACGAAACGATTTCCATCCCGCCCACCACCAAGTGGTCCAGCAGGCGGATATCGACCAGTTCCAGCGCCTGTTTAAGACGGGACGTAATCTGTCTGTCAGCATAACTGGGCTCTGCCTCCCCTGACGGGTGGTTATGTGCCAGAACGGCAGCTGCAGCGTTGTGCTTCAGACCGGCCTTTACGACCTCGCGCGGATGAACGGTGATAGTGTTGATGGTGCCCATAAACAGCGTGTCGTGGGCTATCAGGCGATGCTGATTGTCAAGCCACAGGACTGAGAGAGCTTCCCTCTCCAGAGGCGCGAGATGCAGGCGCAGCCAGTCGCGAACGGCATGGCTTGAGGTAAATGACGCACCGGGTTCGCGTAGCTGGCATTCCAGCAGGATTAACGCTTTCCTGACCGTCTGCTGGTCGGCGGGGGTTAATTCACAAGCAAATAACGGTAACTGTTGTTCCATAGCGGCTGACCTCAGTCGATGATGTGCATGATGGCGCTGCATTCCGCGTGGTTAAGCGCGTAGTCCCGCAGGCGATAGTAGTGCTCCGTCATGGCGTCGCATTCGCTGCGCATAGCGTGATGGCTGTAAGTCATCAGACAGACGGCAATTCCGGCAGCTTCTGCACTGACTTCGCCGCCGTTGCCGTTCATGGTGTTAAATAGCGACCACTTCTCATCGGTATCTCCATTTGTTTCCGGAGCCATAAACGCACCGCCGTTACTCAGTGTGTAAAAATTCCAGATACCCCCGCTGTAGTCTGCGCAGAAGCGGTCCATCCAGGCGAAGATGTGCGGCTCCAGGGTTATCCACTGCGGTATGCTGCCGAAGTGCTGCGGCCAGAAGCTGATGCGCTGCTCGTCCTGTACGAGGGTGGCGGTCAGCGCTGGCGAAGAACTGGCAGGTTGTGGCGGTAACGGGAGGGTATCGTTAAGGTTAATAATGTCGGTCATGCTGGTTTTTCCTTGTTTATTTATCGGATTGGGGATGCTGGTTAAGCCGGAGTGACGGGCAGGACTGCGCATAGCCATCCTCATCACAGCGTGACGGCCAGTGGCCCTGAGGGAGACTTAAGCTGCACAGGCTGCGTTCACCGGGACGATAAAGAAGGTGCGAGCACCAGGCGCAGAGGTCGTCGTCAGAGATGGAGCTGCTGCTGGGATTGTTTTCCAGGGCGGTCAGATAAAGGGGGGCCTGATGGGTGTTATCAGGTAGTGGTGGCATCAGCTCAGCGCCTGCTGCAGTTCTTCCGCCATTACCCAGAGGGCTCGGTTGAGCTTAACGTCGCCGTCGATACCTTTAACTGCACGGGTATGGCTGCGTTTGCCTCTGGCAGTACGTCCTGGCAGCCCCCCTTTCAGCAGGTTCTCCTGGCAACGATTGAAAACTGACCACAGGTCGTCCTGACGGTCTTCATAGCGTCGGGGCGTCAGTATCTGGGATGCTGTTACCGGCTGGTGCTCTTCACCAAAGCGGTACGTCAGGGCGGCTCTTGCAAACGCCTGCTGTGCCGGGGGCGGGAGTAAAAGCGACTCCATGGCACCACGTTTTTCTTCCACCTTGTCAAATATCCCCAGTACTTCATAAGCGCCTTCAATGACTTTCTCCACCACGTTACCCCGGTGCGGAACTCTGATTTCGCCAAACGACTGTCCGCAGACGAGCGAATTCGTGCAGACGCTTCGGAATATTCCTGGTAACAGCTGAAAACTGGATTCGCCACCGTGCGAATTGAGGATGATGATTTCAGGCACCTGCTGGCCGTTAATCTGACCGGCGCGACGCAGGCGGAGCATATGCTTTGTGTGCTCCCGACGGTCCGGATCCCGAACGCGTGACTGACAGGCAAAGAATGGCTGGAACCCTTCGCGCTGCAGATTCTCCAGCAGGGTGATGGTGGGAATAAACGTGTACTTTTCACTCCTGGAAGCATGTTTGTTCTCTCCGAAGACGCTGGGAACATGCTGCATGAGCTCTTCAGGTGTTAAGGGACGATCGCGGCGTATCTGGTTTATCCGCCCGAAGCGGCTTGCTAAGCGCATGGTGAGTACCTCTGTAGTTAATGAAACGGCATAAACAAAAAAGCCATGTACCCCGAAGGGAACATGGCCGGTTGGTGTGGTCGGGGCCTGAGGTGAGTCAGGAGTGGGAAATTCCGTGGCTGGCGATGTGGCGGTTAAGCCATTCCCCGGCGCTGGCTTCAAAACTCCACGCCCGCCAGATCAACTTCCCCTCGCTATCCCGAATCACCAGCCGAAAATGCGTACCCTGGTCGTCTTCGATAGCAACACTGAGGTAAACCGCCACCACAGCCTCCGCCTGTTCACGGGTGAACGAACCGGGAGGTAACGGTGAGTCGTCAATGTTTTGCATGGTGAGTTCCTTAGCAGGCACAAAAACAAACGCCCTGCTCATTCGAGCAGGGCGTTAGCGGGTTTAATGAGAGTATTAAGAGCAGTGCGTGTATCAGTGATTTTCGAGAGCGAGGGTTTTCGCTTTACCACTGACATAGCGGATATTCAGCGTTGTGACGCCAGCCTTTATGGAGGGTTTCAGGTCTGCAATTTCATCGCATCCCATCCCGGTGATTTCCCGGATTTCTGGGTTTTCACGGGTTTTGCTGACGACATACCAGTTACCGGCAGGGCAGGCAGTGCCTCCGTCCTGCTTCAGCAGGGTGAGGAACGATGAATCAATAAGCTGAGTATATAATCCGGCCTCGTCAGCACCTTTAATCAGCGTATCTTTCTCTTTACCGCCGCAGTTACGGCAAAAGAGCCTGTCGTCCTGTGAACGCAGAATCTGGGCTGTATAAGCCGGTGCTTCATTATCCAGCGAGAAGGTATTACGTTCTCCGTTCTTCCAGATAACGCTGAGCAGCGTGACGCCATTTTTCTCTGTTACCGATACACTTCTGGCGCTGCTCAGGTTTGAGCGGTCATTATCGAACTGAATGCTGCTGATGGCAGGCGTTGCCGCAAGTTTATCAATGTAGAAAAAATCAGGCGTCTGATTCGCCGCCGCTCCCGGGGAACTGTCAGACATCAGAATGGCATAGCGGCTTGTATCCTGGATTTTGCTGTAGCTGGCGGTCTTTATTTTATATCCCTGGGGGTAATCCGCCAGAAAATAACTGTCCTTTTTCTCCGGCCCGCAAAGATGGCAGACCATATGCCCTTCGCTGTCGGTTGTCAGACGGGGAAGATTGTCAGCCGGAGCGGCGGTAGCCGGTTGGGTAAACATCAGGTACAGGGACGCTATCATCAGTCCGGTGACGCGGATGATTTTTTGTCTGTTAATCATAAAGTTGTCCGTAAATGTTAATAAAAAATAGCGTTGTCTGGCGGAAAGAGAACCTTTTCATTCCGCCATGCATTCAGCAGCAGCCTGACCGGTGTAAGCAATAAAATCAGGCGAGGTAAAAGTCCGGGCGGGATTCCCCCAGTCTTGACCGTAACGCTGAACGAGTTTCTCCCAGGCACAGTCACACAGGGCGGTATCACCCTGTGCGGTGCATTCGCGCATAAAGGCACGTTTTCCCCCGGGCTCATCACAGGCGGTTAACAGCAGGAGGGAGGCAAGAAAAAGCCCTTTGTGTTTCATCATCACGATTTACGCATAAACAAACCGAGGATGAGCAGGAACACGATGATGATTATCCAGATGAGCCCGCCGATAATGCTGCCGAGTGAAGGGAACCAGACTGCGGGCCATACCAGCCCCTGTCCGATTGCATAAGCCAGGCCACGCCATACCTGAGGCCCCCATACAGCCTGATAAATGGCCGTGATGAGAGCCAGCACACAATAGATACTGATAATAAAACGTTTCATTCATGACTCCATTTGAACAATAAATAGCGCTGGTGGCGGGAGAGGAAACGGCTGTTGATAAGGGGGGCTGATTTAGTCACTGACGGTGAAGGTGCCTTGGTCTGTGAATATCCGGGCCTCCAGGAAATTACACGAGATACCGGTCTGCCAGAGTGGATTTCCGAAACGCCAGGTCAGACTCTCGGCAAACTGCATTTTGCGGGGGGTAAACGTACCTTTATTGGGCCACCATCCTTCCGGGGTGGTCTTGCCGTTATACGTTGTCTTTCCCTTCTTCAGTTGCGGGCAACGCCCCCGGTTAACATCAATTTTGTCTATCTGAATGTTGTCTGTTCTGGCGGTCACGGTGACATAAACGCAGTCATGGCATTCGTAGCCACTTTTCTCGATATTGACTTTTATAGCGTCCTCATCAGCCGCCTGAGCGGGCATCGCGGCCAGTACAGCAAGGGTGGCGAACGCGATAAGAACAGTTTTCATGGCACTTTCTCCGTATGTGACAAATCCTGCGATATATCGCATTGATTTTTAATGGATAAATAACATAACCCTATGATTCCCGGTTGATTATGTAATCACGGGATTCATCAGGTACAACGATGAATTTCGATCGGCTCGATCGACAAAATCGATCGTCATTGAGCACAAAAACTTATCGATACACGTCTTCAGGTTTATCGAAAATGAAGAGGTTAACAGAAGAAAAATCCCCAGAGGGAGCCTGCTGCACGGGCGACGGTGTGGGTCACCGCATGCAGTGCTGTGCGGGCTATCTGCGGCAGCGGTGCGAGGTCAATGATGTTATCAATCACCTCTACCACGGCATCGCCAAAGCTGCTGCTGGCGGTATTGATAACGGTATCAGTGCGATACCGGTTCTGAAGATGAGGCACAAGTGGACTGCGGGCTTGCTTTGGGAGGCGGGTAATCATGGCCTCCACCAGGCGCGACAGCCGGTAATGCCCCCGGACAGAGACTGGCAGAATATCTATTTCTGCTATCTGCAACTGACGTGCCACAGCCTGCTGTTTCTGCGCAATACGCTCCGCCTGTAACGCCGAGGGCTGAGCCGACAACCATCGCCACTGCTCGGCGGGTTCGGTTTTGTCCACCTGGTTGAGTATCCACAGCACCGGCGGCAGCGGTCCACTGAACTGCGCGAATACGTCCTGATAAAACTGCTCTTCCACCGCAAATGCTCGGTCATCAGCCTTGAGCACCCACAGCACCATATCGAGCTGAGGCATGAGGTCACGATACAGCTCACGGTATTCACCGTCGCGGGTAACAGACTCGCCCACGCCGGGCAAGTCGACCAGCGTCAGATAATTGCTACCGAAGCGCAGCCGGACACGCTGTGGCTGACGGGTGCAGGCTTCCACCGCGTTCACGGCGCAGACTTCGCTACGGAACAGTGCATTACACAAACTGCTCTTCCCGACACCGGTTTTGCCCATAATGCCAATCACGGGTTCATACGTGACGAGACGGTTAAGCTCCTGGATAAGGTGCTGGCGCAGTGCGTACGGATAACGCCGGAGATGACGACGGATAAGGGCATAGCCCGAGGGATGTTTCATATCGGCCTCTGAATGAAAAAGGCCATCCGGTGGGGATGACCTGCTGGAAATAAACGGGAGGAAATTCACTGAGGTGATATATAACTGAGATTTATTTAAAAAACACACCAACCTCATATTAACTGGCAGTGTATAGCCAGAACGGCAGTATTCACATGCTTTTTTGTTTATCTACTAAAGAAAGTGTCGATAAATGAAATTTCCGGAAGTTGCCACTTAACTAATTTAGTCCAACGCTGTCGGATTAGACTAAATATCAGTTTTTCATATTGACTTGCGATCGCATTACAGATTAGTTTTCAATTATCAAAAAACATTTTCTGGAGGTATTGTCATGCAGGAGTTTCCATTTAACGCTTTCCCCACGTCATTACTTGAAACTATTTTTGATATTGAGGAATGCACACAGGCCCCGGCGGAAATGATTGCATTAACATTGCTGAGTGGATTATCACTGGCATGTCAGAGCCTGATTAAGGTGAAAATAACAGACACCATGAAGTCTCCGGTATCATTGTATTCATTCGTGATAGCAGATTCTGGCGAGAGAAAAACAGCGGTGGAAAAACTGCTTTTCAAACCTTTTCATGAGCATGATCTGCGTGTATTACTCCAGTATGAAGAGCAGAAGAAAGAACATGAGGTCCAGTCTAAAATATGGAGCAAGAAAGAAAATGCTCTTCTGAAATGCATTGATAAATACACGATGAAAGGAATATGTACAGATGAACTTTCACGGCAATTAGAGAAGTTATCCGCTGAAAAGCCAGTACCACCGAAAGCCAGAAGGTACATGTATTACAATGTCACCCCTGAAGCTCTGCAGTTTGAAATGTATACCCACTCGCCACAAACAGGACTCATAACTGATGAGGGGGCTAATATACTTAGCAGACGGACCATGAGTGATTTGGGGTTTATGAACTCCATGTGGGATGATGAAAATTTTCATGTCAATCGGAAAACAGGACCGAGTTTTACGATTGAGAATGGACGTATTACGTTGTTAGTCATGGTACAGAAAGCAATATTCGATGATTATTTAAAACGCCATGGAGAAAATGCACGCGGGAGTGGTTTGTTTGCACGCTGTTTTATCTTGTATATTGATACGAAATTATCGACACAGGGCCAGCGTTTTATTAGTCGTCAATCTTCCCCTCAGTCAGGTGAGCTGGAGAATCTTAATCACTTCTACCAGCGTATGAATGAACTGGTAGAAAAAAGTGCTTCTCAACACGGGACCGGGCATCAGACATATTTATCATTCGAGCCCTCCGCCCTGGAGGCATGGAAAGAAATTCATGATGAAATAGAAAGTGGTATTGGCCCCGACAGGGAATATGCAAACATGAATGATTTTGCATCCAAACTTCCGAATAATGTTGCACGTCTGGCCGCGCTTCTGAGTTACTATACCGAAGGTGAATGCGCGATAAAAAAAGAATATGTTGAAAATGCCTGGTTGCTGTGTGAATGGTACATGCAACAGGCGATAAAGGTTTTTGGGGCTCAGGAGGGCTACCACGAGGCGCTGCTATTATCATGGCTGCGTCGTGAGTTCAATGAAACAGATATGAATCATGTCAGATTTAATACAATACGAAATGCCGGGCCTAATGTATTACGTAAAGGTAAGTTACTGGAAAGAGTCATTGAGAGACTTGAAAAGGAAGGCGCGATAGACATCGTCCGCTCAAGACGCAAGGCACGAATGGTTTATGCAGGCCGTCATTTTCGTAACAATCCATTTACAAAAAATGCCGCGTATAAGCACTACTGGCCGCGATAGTTGCGACTGATCGCAACTAATCGCGAGGTTAGCCTGTGGAAATGCGCAAAATTGTTGAAAACTAATATCAGAGTAAAATTATTATCTGGCTTGCCATTTTTCATGAGATTTACTCAGGCGGAGGGCTTATTGTTATATTTTCACTAATGAATTTACTGTCGGTATAGTAATACATGTTTATTATTAATACATCCACTCTCTATTCAGATTAATTATTATTAATATGCTAATACATTATACCCATACAGTAAGTTAATTATAACGCAACACACTTTGATTATGTAACACCATACGGTTAATGATTACTATCCGATAATGTTCATGTACATACCTGCATGTAACATTACCACGATGATTAATCGTATGGTTACTTATCCTTTCTTATCTCAATCTTACACATTGAGTGAACTATTTATTCAGGTGTTTATATGCCAAATAATTCCTTGAATGCTGATTACCAGCAGGCATTTTACGATGTTATTCGTAATGCAGTAGACGAGTTTCCGCGTACGTTAGCACTACGAGTTGATTTACGTTTTCCCCGCAACTATCAGTATGGAGATTCGAATAAAGAGGTTACGCGTTTTATTGAATCACTGAAAGCTAAGTTGCTGGTCGATTGCCAACGTAAGAACCGACGCTGGAAACGTAACCGATCTAATAGATTACGGTATGCATGGGTACGTGAAGTCGGTGAACTTAACCGCCGTAAGCATTACCATGTATTGCTGTTACTGAATAAAGATTTCTATCACGGTGTCGGGAGTTATAATGCCGATGACAGTTTATACGCATTAATCCAGCAGGCATGGTGCAGTGCGTTAGGTCTGGATTCGGGGCAATACTCTGGTTTAGCGAATATGACTGAGAACGGTTGTTTTTATTTAAACAGAAAATCCGCTAATTATATGCAAGAAGTTACCAAATTACTGAAGCGCATGGAGTATATGGCTAAAGACCACACCAAGAGCTATGACGATGGATATCGATCAATTGGAATGAGCCGGAGGTAATCAACATTCATCTGGAAGAACTGACAGTCTTCAGTAGAGGACTGATTCTGTCAGTTGTTTCATTATCATCTGGTCTGGCGTTTTTTGGGCTTGAGCACTCTCTCGAATGCTGATTTGACGTCAGGATCGTTACGTGACCAGTCCATAATAGTTCGCTCTCTTAACGCAAAAAGCTCAGCTTCATTCTTGGACTTATTATTTTTATCTGTGGCTGAGGGCCAGCCGTGTATCGCTATATAGTCATTAATCTCATCTTCAATATCTCGGAGAGCATCCTGCTTGTGTAACCACCCTTCAGGTGAAGATTTTACATGCAAAAGCCTAATAATTTCATTTTTCACCGGTTCAAAGCGTGCAGCTTTCTCTTTTCCACCCTTCACCGGAACATCCGTTTTTTTAGCTTGCTGCTGTTGCCACAATTCGTGTTCTACAATGCCACGGCAGTAATCAAGGTTTTCAATACCTATGAGTATGCACTGTATCGCTTCATTCTGATTCGAGTTAAGGAGCCCAAGTCCCAGATACCAGTTAACGTCAGCGAGAAAACAAAACTCATCTACAGTTTCGCGAATCGTGCCCGGATCATCAAATCCCAACCTGTAAACTTGTTCATCAAACTTACGGCGGACTGCCGAGTTATTAAGCATGCTGTCAACCAGAGATTGTACAAACTCATTATATTCATTTGCACCTGAAGCCTCTTCTTCCTGTTCCCAGCCAATATCCTTGAGCGCCCGAGATAATGCTGAACTCTTGTTGTTGAACGTAGTTTTCAATTCAACGATAAAATCATCAAAACTAAAATTGTCCATAATTCAGTCAGTTAAACTTCGTAAAAAATGAGGTATTGCAGCCGTATGTTGTACAGTTGCCGCAGCAGATAGTCTGGCTTCCATCCAAAGCAAACCAAGAGAGGAAGCATTTTAATGGAACCAAAGTCTGTAAAAATCCTGCGTGTACCTGCACTTGTCAAGAAGTTAGGCATTGGGCGTTCAACGGTATACGACTGGCTTGACCCTAATTCAGATCGTCATGATCCGACATTTCCCCAAAGGGTGAAACTGGGAGCAAAGACGGTAGGTTGGCTAGAATCCGAGATTGATGCTTGGATCTTGAACAAAGCAAAACAACCGCTAACGCCAGTTTCGCCATAGTTTGGAAGATTATATGGGATAGAGTGAGGACCGCACTCTTCCCATTGGTTTTAATTCTATCTCCGCATGTGCAGCCATAGTTTCAGATAAAAAAACAGATTGCTGATACCGCTGTACCAGGCACTGCATGCCTATCCCAAAACCTGTGCCGTATTGCCGATTAGTAGCTGACGTTATTACGACAAAGCCGGAGGAAATAACGGGACTATACCCACAGCGGTACGCTGGCGGCATCCTGACCCCTTACCGTTACGTCTCAAAATGCCATCAATAACAGTTTGATGCAGGGTCATACCCTTTCTCTCAGTGCAGAGGGCGCGTTCACAAACAACGGGACGCTCACCACCGGTGACGACAGGGGACCTGCTGATGCAGGCGGAAAATAACATTACCGTCACGGAAAATCAGATTAATTCGGCCTATATCACATCGGGTTTTGGTGCGAAGCGGGATACCGGTCAGTCTTCTGCCGGTGCGCAGGGCAGCATCATCACGGCAGGAGGAAATCTTGTCCAGATGGTGGGAAACAATCTGACCGTGACGACCTCTTCTGTCTCTGCAGGAGAAAACGCCCTGCTCTCTGCCGGAAATGATCTCAGTCTGAATGCGGCTGCAACACATCAGACACAGAGTGACCGGACCCGTGAAACACACACCACCGGCGCTGTCGTTTCCACGGTGGCCGATGGGGATAATCTCACACTGTCCTCCGGACGGGATATTTCCAGTCAGGCGGCGAAGATCGTGGCTGAAAACAATATCACCCTGCAGGCGGGGCGTGATGTGAACCTGCTGGCAGAGGCCAGCACCGAAGACAACAGCAATATCTCAGGAGATTAACGAGTCCGTCCGCCAGCAGGGCATTGAGATTGCCAGCGGTTGTTCAAATGCCTGAAGGCCATGAGGTTTATTCATACAGAGTTCTCAGCGTGAAAAATAAAAATCCCCGCGATCCGGTATGGGATTGCGGGGGATTCACGAAGATAATATCCATCTGAAATTATTAGGAATCAAAGTGGGTAGGCAGATTTACGAAATGTGGCTTCAAAAGGATTAATACAGAATCACGTTTGAGCCAGAGATAACTATTAGATTGGATCTAAATTATCTTTTTTGGCAATAGCGAAAAATGATTCCTCTGGCACATTGTCTTAAGGAAAGTGTTGATATTATTGTAATTGTGGAGTAATGAATCAGTAATCATCGCTTCGCTTCATTGTTAGAAACTCGTCGAGTTCTACGTATCCGTAACAAAGTATGCAATTAATGTCCGTTCACCGTGAGTCGAGAGGGGCTACCGATATATTAAAATATTTTGGATGAAGCCCTCCACACGGACCTTTTAGCGTGACTTATATGATTTTGTAATATAAGGATATTTATGTATTTAGGTAGCCTAAAAATTTCGCGGTTTCGATCTTGTGATGATGTGACCGTTAGTCTCCGCCCAGATTTAACTGTATTGGTTGGTGAAAATAATGGTGGAAAGTCCAATGTCGTAGACGCAATCAGATTGCTTACTTTGCCGTTGAGTGGACGCCGCGAACGATATCCAGAAGATGAGGATGTACGACGCTATTCGACAGTCCCAAGTTTTCAAATCGAAGGGGCTTTCCAAGGCCTAAGCGATACTCTAAAAGGTCTATTGATATCAGCAGTTCCCGATCCTACCAAGAGCGAGGCTACCTTCGGCTATCGATATGAATCGCGTTCTGAACATGCTCCCCGTGGTAAGACTACCGTGTGGGCTGGACGCTTCGACACTAATGGACCAGAGCTTGGTTCTTCTGAGTTGATCAGACACGTTTATCTCCCTCCTTTAAGGGACGCACATCAGGTGCTGGGTACTAGCAGCGGCACTAGAGTGATGGCATTGCTGCGTAATTTCTTGCCAAAAGAGCGGGAGCAGGATTTCCTCGCTGGTGTCAGGCGTGCGGATAATCGGCCTGAGATCTTAACTACAATCAATACGGATATCAGTGCTGCTCTCGGACTACTCACTAATGGAGTACGTCCGCAGATAGCGGCATTGGATTTTGGTAGCGAAACCTTACTCGATGTAGCTCGTGATTTGAGATTTCGTATGGCCGATACAGGTTTGATACCAGAAGATATTCGGTCTTCTGGTCTGGGGTACTCAAATTTACTCTATATGGCCACTGTTGTTGTAGAGTTGACTAAGGCCAAAGAGGCAGACCTCACGATTTTCCTTGTTGAAGAACCTGAAGCGCATTTGCATCCGCAATTACAGGTACTTGTGCTTGAGTTCCTCTTGGATCAAGCGCGCCAATCAGCATCACGTATCATTGAACCAGGAAAGCCTGAAGGCCGCATCCAAATTGTTGTGACAACCCATTCCCCCAACCTGACAGCATGGGTTTCTCCACGCCACCTAGTGGTCATGCGTTCGCGGCATCGTGAACAAGATGGAATATCCATCTCAGAATCAGTGAGTGTGCCCATTGCCGAAATAGGTCTAAAGCCAAAGACATTAGATAAAATTAGCCGATATCTTGACGTGACTCGTTCCGCTTTGCTGTTTGGTAACAGAGCTATCTTGGTGGAAGGGATCGCGGAAGCACTATTGTTGCCCGTGCTAGCACAAAAGCTTGTGCTAGCCGATGATTTAGATGGGTGGCTTAGGTTCAAGGGGGCTGTAATTGTGCCTATCGAAGGTGTGGACTTCCGTCCATATGTTGAGGTACTGCTACGGCCATATGGTGATGCACGTATTGCTGATCGGCTGATAGTGATCACTGATGCGGACCCAACCGTGTTGGGAAATAGGAAAGTTGATCTGGAAAATCTGGCTGCAACGCATGGAGCTCCAGATGCTCTGATCGTGCTAACCAATCAGCATACATTGGAGCACGAAATTTTTGGCGCTGGAAATGAAAGTTTCCTGAAAAGCGTGTTTCTTCGTTTGCATCGTAATTCACGTAGAGACTGGGAAGCGCAGATAGAGGCCATTCCAGAACAAGATCGCCCCAATGCATTTCTTAAATTAATTGAGGCGAAAAAGACTCGTAAAGGCGATTTGGCGCAAGCTATGGCTTCGCGCATTGAGGCGGGTGAACCATTTGTTGTACCTCCTTATCTCATTGATGCAATTCGTGGAGCTTCACGTATATGACTGGCATCCACAATCTAACCCCAGAGCAAGAAACATTTGCTGCCCACATTGGCGGAGCTTTCGTTAATGCTTGTCCTGGAGCCGGAAAAACACGCACTATCATTGCTCGGCTAGCGAGGATCGCCGCTACGTTGCCTCCTCGTCAGGGCATAGCGATACTTTCATTCACAAACTCCGCTGTAGACGAGTTTCGCGAACGATGCCTGGCTGCTGGGCTCGATACGCTTTTGCAATATCCTAGTTTCATGGGAACACTTGATGCTTTCGTCAGACATTTCGTTGTACTACCAAGCTGTGCGGTATCAAACCAGATACGACCAATCATCCTTGATAGTTGGGATACTCTTGGCATAGAAATTCGTTTATCAGGTCAATTTGCCTTTCGAGGTGAACCGGTAAGCCTCGATTTGTTTGATCCAGAAACCAATATTATTGTTCCTGATAGGATCGGACATGTAGGTTTGCAAAATCATGTCCGTCAACATCAGCTTCGATACCAACAAGCAGCAGCACATCGGCGAAGATCTTTGTTACAAGCTGGCTATATGAGTGCAGGAGATGCACGTGCTCAAACATTGCGGTTGATTAGAGATAATGTAATTGGTGGGGCACTTGCTCGCGCATTAGCGGCACGTTTTCAAGAAGTTATGGTTGATGAAGGGCAAGATTGCAATCCACTTGATCTACAAATACTGACATGGCTCAGAGCACATGGGGTAAATGTTACGTTCGTCTGTGATCCTGACCAAGCAATCTACGAATTTCGTAATGGTAATCCTCAAGGAATACAGGTATTTAAGGATACATATCCTATTGCGTCACATAAGGAGTTGACGGGTAATTTTCGTAGTAGTCCCGCAATTTGCCAGTTAGCGGCCTCTTTAAGGCGAGAAGGTCAGGTTGATCGGTCGCTTGGTGAAAGTGCGAATGTTGACTATCCAATTTTACTTCTTACCTACGGTGGCCGGGGTCCAACGGCAATGATTGGTCAGATATTCCTTGAACGGATTACGGAACTGGGACTGGACTCAACCAAGGCGATTATTTTGGCTCACTCAGGCAAAGTTGCGTTACGCGCAGCTGGTGTCACTTCCAGCAATTCAATCGGAAACTCGCGAATTGAGACGCTGGCTCGTCAAGTGTCAACGTTCTGGTCACCTGCCGCAACCCCAAAAACGAAGGAGAATGTAGTCCAGTCAGTCGAAATATTATTGCTGGATTTAATGGGTGTGCGTCAACCAAATGAGCATCTGATTAAAGCCATAGAGCGTCTTGGTATGGACCGGCGTGCCCATCGGAGATGCGCCCTAAGTTTCCTCATTAACCTTCCAAAAACGTGTAGAGATTCGGATGAAGAGCGGCTTGCCTGGATAGCCTGTGTTCACGCGGAAATGGAGAGGTTGCATCTGCCACTCCAGGCTGGTGTAAGCGTACGTCGTTTCTTCCGACAGCCACCTAATGCGCATTGGTCAAAGCATCTTCAAGTGCCCGCAGCTCTCGGTTTTGCATGTGGCAATATACATGAAGTGAAAGGTCGTGAGTACGATGCCGTATGCGTCGTAGTCCCGCCAAATCGAGCTCCTGAAAACAGAGTTGAAGCACTCTTCGAGTCATGGCAAGCGCGAGTAGATGCTGAGGCAAAGCGTGTACTTTACGTTGGCTTAACCCGTGCTCGTAATTTTGTTGCTCTTGCGATACCAAACGCCTTTGCAGGGCGCTGTGTGGATTTGCTGGCTACACGCCAAGTGCCCTATACAAGAGTGGATTTGTGAACCAGAAACCAATAGTTTTCATATCCTATTGATATAAATTAATTTCAAATGGATTTTTCACTATGTGGCATGACAACGAGACAACTGTCGATTATTTAAATTTTGGTGTTGTTGCTGATGCATGTGCAAGCCTGCTGAAGCAGGCTAATGGGGAACCTATTTCTATAGGCGTCTCAGGTGGCTGGGGAGCAGGTAAATCTTCTCTGGTGAAAATGATTGCATCACGCTTGGAAGGCCCTTCATCAGAAGAGTCGTGTAGGGAGGAAAACAATCTAGAAAAGCATTCATTTGTCGTGCTCACTTTTAATCCATGGCTTTACCAAGATTTTGAGTCCGCCAGGAGTGCATTGTTACAAATTGTGGGAGACGAGATTGTTCGGCTTACTGATGAAAATAAAACTATCGCCGACAAAGTATCTGAACTGTGGCGAAGGATAAATCTTCTCCGAGTCGCTCAATTAAGTGGTGAAGCTGCATTGACTTTAACTACTGGCATTCCTATCGGTTCTCTTGGAAAAACCGTTAGTAAATTGGCTGGTTGGTTTACGTCGGATGACAAATCGAGCAATGAATCATCAGATACAGATAGTCTCGAGCTAAGTGCCAGCGGTCTTCTAAAACCGAGTGAGCCATTTTCGATGCCAGCCCATATTCAGGCATTCAGGGATACTTTAGAGAGTATTCTCGAAGAGTTGAAAATCACGTTAGTAATATTTGTGGATGATTTAGACAGATGTTTGCCACAAACAGCAATTTCAACACTTGAATCAATTCGTTTGTTGCTATTTATTCGCCGTAGCGCTTTCGTTATTGCTGCAGATAATGATTTCATAAAAGCTGCAGTGAAGGTTCACTTTGATGGCGCTGGAATTACGGGTGATGTTGCAACTAACTATTTCGATAAATTAATACAAGTTCCACTCCATGTTCCTCGCCTTGGTTTGAATGAGGCAAAAGCGTATCTGGTGCTTTTGTTGCTTGAGCGAGAAACCAACGCAGGCCATTTCAGTAAGGAAAGGTTCAATCATGCTCTTAGCGTTATCCCTGAGAAACTGCGTAATAGTTGGAAAGGTGAAACGATAAATCAAGAGTTTTTATATGAATTAGTAGAGCATGTTAATGCACTCAAAAGTTTAATGGATTTAGCCCAAGGTCTTGCGGCTCTTCTTCATAGCTCTTTAGCAGTAAACGCTAATCCCCGGCTAATGAAAAGATTTTTAAATACTGTTTATTTGCGTGATGCTCTTTCTGCGCCACAGGGAATAACGTTAGATATAGCCGCACTGGCAAAATGGCATCTCCTTGAAAGGTGCGACGAAAGCCTTGCTGAGGAACTTGCTAGTCGTGTTCATTCGGATAATGACGGTAGGGTACAAGTTTTGGCGGATGCTGAAGCTGCTGCAGCGGGTCAGAGTAGTTTACCTGAGCCTTTCAAGAATACGCCATTTACTCAGCAATGGCTCCAACTCCTGCCAGCCTTGGGAACCGAGGATCTACGCCCGCTTCTCCACCTCAGCCGCGACTCTGGAACTCGTGACTTCGGTGATGACAATATGACTCCTGATTCTAGAAAATTGAGAGACGCACTGAAAGTTGCAACTAATGGTCATGAGTCCTTAGTTGAACTTATGAGGAAAATAGGACCTTCGCAGACAGAGTTGGCGATGACGAAGGCCTGGCAGAGCAATAGTGCCTCACGTACCTGGAAGAGTAGCAAAGAAATTGTAATGCTGATTGAGTGCTGCAAGGTTTACCCGGAAATTGGGAATAAAGCGGTCAGCTTGTTGGATCAGGCTCCTCTGAAACTTATTGGCCCAGGTTTAATCCCAACTCTTGGTGCTCAGCCATGGGCACAGCAACTTTTAGAACGATGGAAAGATCTTAACGAATTACCAAAAACAACTAGGAATGCAATTGGGAACCTTGGGAGGAGGCGCTAATGGGAACATCAACTTCTAGTGGGGGAGGCCGCGCAGGCTCACCGTTTGATCCTGAATGGTTAAAACCTGAAAGTGGCTCTACCACAGGTGGAGGAGATTCGCCTGATTCACCATCGGAGGAGAACGGTGGAAATGTAGTTCCTGATGGTGCAATAGCACCAGAACGACGGTTTGGACCTGCTCGTTCGCTACTTGGGGGATATCTGCAAAATGGCAGCCACGATAATTTACGTGGTGCGACAAAAAGCATGGTCTCCAAAGGAATGGGGGGCGCGCGACGAGCAGCCGCTACTATGCGAGGTGTTGCCAGTGGTGTCGGTAGTCTTGGTGAGTTCCTGACGTCTGTTAGGGATAGAAACGACCAACGAGTGATTGATTGGCTTACTCACGTTCGTCAAGAGAACCTTTCGGCAACAGATCTTACTCTTGAAATTTTGAAAGAGGTTATTCCTGGGACAGGAAGCGTTGATGACGAATCGCTCCGTAATGCTGGCGCGGAGGCTATGGCGCAACTCTATGAGCTTTATCCGGACGTGGACATATTTAATCTCACAGATGTGCAAATAGCTGAAGTCATGGGGTTGACCATTGCGAATGAGATTTGTAATCGAATAGATCTCCAGCTTGGACAGACTTACGAAAAATTAAAATATGATCCTTTATTAATTCAGGAACGGCGTTCTGATATTCGCGAATGGGTCGGTGCTGAGGTTAGAGTGGTATTGGAAAAACAAACTACAAAAAATACAGAACCGAAAAGCTTGGCTCAGTCTATTCTCTTGTCTGCCTTAGAGGTATTTTCAGAATGATTAAAGTTATGTGTGCTAAAGCAGAACTGATTCCAGCACAGGTTCCTGCTGATGGGCGAGTATTCTCCTATTTTAAAGGCGCTAAGCGTGCAGGTGTTGGTACAATTGCGAATCGATGGCATGGTGCATTAAAACGGAGTGGGTTTCGACCTTCAACAGAGATTTGGGATTTTGTACAATTTTGCCTCGCGGTATGTAGCGCGGATCTATCAAGCCCTAGAAGAACAAGTGCAGATGGCTGGACTCGGAATATTCAACTTACGGTTGGATTGTGCGATCCAGATAAATGGCTACCGCTGAAATCTGATCTTGAAGATATGCTAAAAGTTCTGACTGGCGATTATTGGTTATTAAATTTCAATAATGCAGGCATGGAACCTCCTCAAGGAGACGGCGCTTTTCTCAGCAATGACTGCGTGTCTTTATTATCGGGTGGACTAGATAGTCTAATAGGTGGGATTGATTTGGTAGCTAAAGGCCAAAAACCTCTATTTGTTTCTCAGCTCGCACATAAAGATTCAGAGCGACAGAGGGCATACGCGGCTATGCTGATGGGAAATGGCTCACATTATCAATGGAGTCATGGTATCAGCTTCAAAGGATCGCGCGAACCTTCTACACGTGGTCGTTCATTAGCTTTTTATGCATTTGCACTGCTTGCTTCAACGAAAATCAACCTACCGAAACCAACAATATTTATCCCCGAAAATGGGGTGATCTCCATTAATCCTCCTTTGGTTCCAGGGCGTGTATCTAGTTTGAGTACTCGAACAACGCATCCTATGTTTATCGATATGTTGCAAAGAGTTCTGGATACTTTGGGTATTAATGTGCAGTTTCAATTGCCTTACCGTTTTAAAACTAAAGGCGAAATGATGCGGGAATGTCTTGACCAAGACCTCTTGCAAAAATGGGCTGCTGATTCTACAAGTTGTGGCCGTTTTAGAACTTATAATCGTCAGCACTGTGGACGCTGTGTTCCATGCTTGATCCGTCGGGCTGCATTCCTTGCATGGAAACCTGAGGGGGATACAACGTCTTACCGCTTTGGGTCTGTTGTTGGCAGTGACAAATCAAGTGCACCCGATGATCCTATGGCTGTTGCACTTGCCATCCTTGATGTAAGGAAGAGAGGGCTTGACAGATTTCTTGGTGGCTCGTTGGCTTTTGCACCGATTAACGAGCGCCCTATGTACCGTAGAGTTTTGCAAGAAGGTATAAAAGAGCTAGAAACTGTACTCATTCAGGATAAATTGCTTTGATTGATTTTCACTGTCACGTTGATTTGTATCCCAAGGCTAGAGATGTTTATGCTGGTGCGATTGAGCGTAATGTTTTCACTTGGTTAGTTACTACGAGCCCAAAGGCTTTTCAGGCTACAAGTCATGTTTTAGAAAAACATGAATCGGTAATGATCAGTCCTGGACTTCATCCTGAAATTGTCGCTGATCGTTTCCAGGAATTGGAAATGCTTCTCGAGTTGATTCAAAACGTAGCTGCTGTAGGTGAGATTGGATTGGATGGTTCAAAACGATATTCCACCAGTTACGCGATGCAACGTCGAGTGTTTTCCGAGGCGGTCAGGAAGTGCCACGAGGTTGGGGGACGAGCAATGAGCATTCATTCAAGACAGGCCGTTCCGGATGTGCTAGCTACCTTAAAAGCGTTCCCCTCTCACGGAATTCCTATTTTACATTGGTTCACTGGAAGTGTTACGGAATTGAGGGATGCTTCAGCACAGGGATGCTGGTTCAGTATTGGTCCGGCTGCTTTCAACTCTGCCGCAGGGAAAGCTCTAGCTACTAAGCTCCCTAAAGACAAGGTTGTGCCAGAGAGCGACGGGCCATTTGCTCAATTTGACAATCGAACTGTGATGCCATGGGATTTCAATATTACAGTTAGATTGCTGGGTAAGGCGTGGTCAATGCCTGAAAATGATGTAAAGCTACAATTGTTAAGCAATACGAAAATGTTGCTTGGACAGATCGGAGGCAATCGAATTGCTCTCAACTTCTAAAGAAATGGTATTGAATCACCACGAGTTTAACATACATCTTCTATGCCGGATGGTGTAAACCGAATGCCGTTTGTAGGCAAAACAAGTAGTCGCTACTTACTCGCCTCGTAATCCATAAGGGGAACTGGCAACGAGAGCGATATCACCGATGAGTTTTTCTGGGGTATCATTATTGTATGCATTTGATCGCCAACACTAAGCTTGCTGGATTTTGATTCTACAAAAGGAGAGTGTGATGGAATCTGCTCGCGATAAACGCACTGGAGAGATTGTTGAGGCTGAGGATCTCTGGTTGCTGGATAGCGTTGATACTGAAGGCTACGTGTGCTGGGGATGTGGTATAACCATGTATCCTGCTGCATGGGAAAAAGATAAAAAAGTCAGAGCCTATTTTAAAAAGAAACGCCATATCCACCATCGTCATGAATGTGATGCTGATGCTGAAAGCACAGTAATTCGCCAAGGCCAGAAGGCGAGTGTCCGCAACATACTGGACAGTGCTCCGGGTTTAATGCCCTCGGGATTAAAGTTGATCGAAAAACGCCCGGTTGTTGAACCCGGTTTCTCTGGTGATGAAAGTAAATCCAGTTCGACACGTTCAGCATCCTCACGATCTGGTGAAGGTAATTCACCTGAACGACAATCCCGGCGTCAAGTGAATGCTATTCGCAATATTTGCCGTGCCTTCATCCGTTTCCCACATGACCGTGGAATGTCGCTTAACGTTCCTGGTATCAGTGGTCAAATCTACATGACAGCGTTTAAAAAGCTCCGGAATGAGGTTCAACCTTACCCGGAGCCGAAGATCTTTTATGCACCACTGCTCTGGAATAAATTTACTGAAAATGATGAAAACCTCATCATTCCACTATCTGGTGAATGGGGTGAGGATAAGTCAGGTAAACCTAAACCCACCCGAAGCTACCAGATATACATCGATTGGGCTGGCTGGTCAAAAGCCAAGCGTACCGTGGTTCGCAAAGATCTGGAGGCCGCCCGGACAGAGGCGATAGAAGCCAAAGGAAAAGGGCTGAAAGATAAAGCTTGGGTCTTCTTTATCGGCGAGCAAAGTGCGGATAATCCGGAGATCTTCTACGTTAGCGATTATCGACTCATCTGCGCGATTGTAGGGCATATCACTTATCCATGACGTGAAAAGGCCTTCCCGAGTGGGAAGGCCTGCTCATATGGCTATTTGTGACTACCGCCGAAATTCCGTTCACCTTCTTCGTAAATTTTACTATCGAGTTTTGTCAGGTAGTCCAGACGATGGACCACTTCTCCAAAATCATAGATATAATTTGCTGATTTTCGATCCAGGATATACCTGCAGTTTTCTGGAAAATGAACCAGCCCAGGATAGTCCTCTGGTACGAGCCCTAATGCACTGTACCAAGCTCTGACGATCATCATCCTCAAGCTAGTGTCGATATTATAATCTCCCAGCCTGTTGTAAGCTTGTTCGTTAAATATCAGGCAAACGTGGAAGTGGCATTTACCTGCCTGACCTGCTCCCCATCCGCTAAAACTAACCGCAGTAACAACTTACGCTTTTGACCAAAACTATCGGTTGTTTCTAACCGATTTCGACCCAAAGTCACATGTGGATAATTTAAAGACTCATTGTGATTTGACTTGACAGTAGCTGTCAAATGAGTTTGAGTTACCACAGTTTATTGTGCTATTCAAGAGTGGCTATCGATGTCGAAAAGTGGTCACTCTTTCTGGATGCTTGCAATTTTCGATTAGGGCCGCGAGATAATTATCCTCATGTTCATCAGGAAAGAGCTCGTGCGACGATAAACGTTCAGACTCCGGCAGTTCGAAATCGATTCGAATCGCGCCAACAAGATATAAGCCTGCAAGATTAAGTGCGTACGGACCTGATCGGCAGATTACACATGATTGCCTCTTCGGTCGAAGTGGCTGTAGACCATGAAGAACTCGATCGTGTGTATACACCGCCATTTCATTTTGTTTATGCTTAAACAAGTACAGGATGGACTTCGAACCGTTACTTCCGACGAATTGGTAATGATCATTGCCAGAATTGGGAGCAAAACGATGACTCGCAAAAAACATTGCCACTCGCAAATCACTGCTTAAATCCAAATACGGCGAAAACAGTCCATAGTGCTGCAGTAGAGTATTAAGTAGGTCAGCCAGATTGTTATCCATGCCCATATTCAAATCCAATCGAACGCGGCCAAAGAGACTCACCAAAGGATCATCTGAATCCTCCATATCTTGTGCTGAATATATCCACTCACCCCGTTTTCTCAGTTCATTTATTCGCCGATCCACTTCCTCAATGTCGAATTGTGAATAGATAATCTTCGACCACTCATACAAGTTAAGACCATTAAAATGATGAAATGATCGCTGATGATTCTGCAGGAGATTTCGCCAAATAGAAGGAATAAAAGAGGTCTCACCAAGCCCTTCGATAAGAAAGTATGGATTTCTGATTGGGCGAGTAATCTCGTAATGCATAATCTGCCCACGAAACAATAGGTTTTCCCCTAGGGACTCTTGGATTTTGTTAACCTGCCTCGTTAATTCGTCGTATGACTTTACTGTTTTTAAAAAAATATCTCTGCAGGATGTCTTACCGGACTTTGCCATCTGGTACCATTCAGGAAAATGATTTTTGTGAATTCGTGTGGCAAGATCCGAGCTGGCTAGAGGTCCGCCATAGTAACGATCTATAATTATATCACCATCTATATTCACATATCCTGACGAGATTAGTGCTTCGGCTTCTGCAGTTTGGATCCCAAGGTCAGAATAAATCTGTCGAGTCTTTTCTAAATTTGGGGGGTAAAAATTGTTTGGCCAATCGAAGTCATTACTGTAGTAATTCCAATAGTTATTATAATTCGCCATGAGTTTCTTATTTTCCAATAGTTAGCTAATATTAAAGCCGATATATAAAACCGTTTTATATTTTAGAGAAAGCTTCCGAATAATCTTTATTATCACCAATGTATGTACTTGTCAACTAAATATGGCCGCCGAGTTAGATTTTTCAAGTAATGGTTCTCCGATTTGTTTAGTAGTTATTTGACCCAACGTTATATTCATGCAGCCATAGAACGCTGTAATACCTCACGATAAGTGAATCGCCACGGATATTTAGACATGTCCTTGCCAGCGCGATTACGCTAGTATGGTTCCCCCCATGTAGCCAATTTGTCAGAGGTCGGGTCAATACCTTTCTGAACATATAAATCTGAACCGATATTTTCTAGTAACTTGTTCCTCAAGGAAACATCAACCCGGCCAAGTAAGGATATATTGTCAATATGTTCTGAGCCACACTTGCAGTCTTCCTCATGAATAACACGTTCCCAACAGCCGTTACTATCGATTCGATAGTGCATCCCATAGAAGCGACCAATACTCATGATACGCAACCCTGGATGATCGATACCATATTCAAATACACATACAATATTTTCAGGCATTTTTACTATTCCAACGCCCTTCCCATATCTTGTGTCCATACCATGGTAAATAAGTCCATCAAGTTCAATTGATATCTCATTATACTTTTCTAATAGCTTATTGATTTCAGGAAGAACAAAACAAGGGTCACTTACACCATGATACAGGGCGCTTCCACATAGAATCTGAACTATTTGTGAAGAGATAATGGCCAAACCGTCCGGAGGCGGAAGGTCCCTAGTCCAAAAGGGTCTATACATTGCACTTCTAGAAGGCATGCGCTTTTGAAGGTGACAGGAATACTCAGGTAACTCCAATGACCTCTTGAACGCCTCAAGACCTTCATCCGAAAGGTGTCGCATCTTCACCCATGGCATTGCCAAAAGTTCGCGATAAACAGGATCCTCACATGGTTCTGGAAATAGCCAGCCAACACTATATCCCTCCACATATTTACGCAGAACCTCTGCTGGAGCGCTGATATGACAAATAATACAGTCTCCATCTAACCCTTCACGAATTAAAGGCCCCACCATGTACGCATCCTGTCGCACATATCTTGGAGCGCCATGATCTGTCGCAATTTCGGATAGATGAACAGCCTGAAGATTGTATTGTCGTAGTAACTTCTGGCTTATTAAATAAATGTGGCCAATATCTTCGGATGGAGCGAAACAAGCATTTAGAGTACGCAACCAAACTGGATCTTCAAAGCAATCCTCTACCAAATTGACCACATACTTAGAATCAAATTTATTACATGCAAACCAAGCTGCAACACGTGGATCGCCACTAACATCAAGGAAAAAGGAACGAAACCCATAATGCTGAAGGATTGCTTGGTTGGTTGCATTATCGCCGGTATCATTCCAACCGCGTACTAAGTGTTGCAAGGCTCTCTTTGCATAATAGGTCCACATAATCATCAAATCGGGTACGCACCCTTGACGCTGAAATGACGTGGGCATTGAGGGCGAGCCATCTGAAGATAGGTAATGTTGAGTTTGTCCTCTGTGGAGAACTCCTGGCCCATATTGTTTAATAACTATTTTGAGTTCTTCGAGCGTCTCGCAATGACAATGTTCCATCCCACCTCTCCATTCCAACTTTAATAGTTGAATAAATGCTCTTGACTAAAATTTAGTGTGCCATTATACCTATTCGTCTACCATTATCCCTTGATAGGTACAACCTCGTCGGATAGAAGCTTCTTGGATTGTAAGTTTTGGACCCAACTCAATCTGTAGCGCATTTATTCTAAGACCAAAAAAATCAAAATGCTGAAGATCAGTTTTTAATTCTTCAATAAATACGGATTTATAAGCATTTGCATCAAACCCTTGGAATAACACTCCAGCATTATCCAATGCAGTAAAAACTCTAGAAACAGCAGAATTGAATATCGGCAACAAGTCCAAATACACTTGCTTTTTGGGGTATCGATCTACTTTCGTTTTTTCCCACACTTTTTCAAAGGCCAAGCCATTTTCCAGAGAGACGAATCTGGATAAAGCATTTGCTTTACCCATTGGGTTTAAGTAGTCCGATTCGCTGCGTGGATCTAAGCGACTATAAACATCTTCTAACTTTATCAAATGCATCATCAACGGAGGATTGCCACCTGTCGTTCGATGCCTAGCAATTAAATATTCAGCCCCAAGTAGACGCTCAGGTTTCCCATCCAACCAAATAGTCTGGAGAAGGCTATGGAATAGAGGATGATCACGGTGATGAAGAGCATTTCGAATTGAAATTAAGAGGCTAGTCTCAGGATGCTCATGGAAGTCAAATATCGCTTGTGATACATCATATAACGTATGAAAACCCTCAAGATTTTGCTCAAATGCTCGATCTAGGTTGTGGATAGCCTCTTCACGGTCGATTGCTACCAATTCTCGGTATCTTAAAAATGCTTCCCCATAGAGTCGCATATTGTTGGCAAAACGCCCAAGAGCATTAGTAATAATTGATACATCGCCCATATCAACCCTCAGCATCTTAGTATTTATAGACTCTTCTTGTGAGTCCTCGGTTGGATTGCATAATCATATAATGGCGTACTGAACATAGCTATCAATAGCGCAGGGAATGTCCGCTCCTGGCACAAACCAGACTGTCAGATTCGATGGCGATCTATTCCAGGACAGGTTTGAGCCAATGCACCTTGCCGGGAAAACACCAGTCCAGCTCAAAATTCAGCCCACAAGTTTTAACCCCGTTTTCCCAGTTTCAACAATGCTCCCTCTGTCGGCCTTGCTAACAAAATCAGCCCACCACTGCATCATAGGTCGCCGTTGCTCAAGATAGTCACTGCGGTTGTAAGCTCGACGTACCTCATTTTTGTCTACATGAGCCAGTGCTGCTTCAATGACATCAGGCGGAAATCCTTCCTCATTGAGTGCCGTACTAGCGATAGAACGTAAACCGTGTGATACGAGTACGCCTCCTAAGCCAGCACGTTTGAGCGCTGCATTCACTGTTTGGCTATTCATCGGCTGGGTTGGTTTGATGCGACTGGGAAAGATAAACTCCCGGCCACCACTGAGTGACTTCATCAATTCCAGAATAGTGAGAGCTCCATCAGATAATGGAACTGTATGGTCCCGATTCATCTTCATTCGAGCTGCTGGAATTTTCCATTCGTTAGCATCAAAATCGATCTCATCCCATCGAGCTTCAGCAGCTTCGGCAGGGCGTGTAATGGTGAGAAGCTGCCACATGAACAGGCATCGTGTGGACAGGCTGATACTTGCCGTGCGCATAGTCTGCATTAGTTGTGGTAGTTGATCCGGGCGGATACTAGGCATGTTTTTCTTCTGCGGTTTCTCGAACGCTTTCCCTATGTTTACGCTGGGAACTGCATCAATCAAGCCTGTGTTCTGCGCATAAATCATGACTTCATTAATACGCTGACAAAGGCGGCGAACAGTCTCTAATGCACCTCTTGCCTGTACCGGCTGAACTGCTTTAACCAGAGTATGAGCCTTAATCTCAGTGACACTGATATCCCCGATTGCCGGGAAAACATCTCTCTCAAGCGAGCGCCAGATATCGTCGGCATAGTCCTCTGTTACGCTGGCTTTCTTCACATTCCACCAACGTTCGGCGACTAGCAAGAAAGTGTTGGTTTTGGCCTCTTGTGAATTTCTGACCTGTTCTTTCTGATGCTCCTGCGGATCAATATCTTTCGCCAATAAAACTTTAGATTCGGCTCTGAGTTTACGTGCATCAGAAAGCGAGACGGCAGGGTAGGCACCGAAGCTCTGTTTGGTTCTCTGCTTGGTTAGAGGCCGATAGTAACGGAATTGCCAGAGTTTACTACCGCTGGACTTGATTAGCAGAGTAAGCCCATCACCATCATACAGCTGGTAATCGGTATCTTTAGGTTTGGCGGCTTTAATTTCCGTATCGGTTAACGGCTTGGTTTTTCTTGCCATGGGGAATCTCCATGCGTTTAGGCCCAACGAAAACAGTAGAGCTTTTCGTTGGGCCTATCAATGGGCCTAAAAGGTTCGGATTTAATTAGTTCTCTTCGGACTTCGCGGGACAAATTGAGGGCACAAAAAAGCCCGCAGGGCTTGCGCCGTGCGGGCTCTTAGGACTTCATCGGATGACTCTGGTAATCACCGATGGAGAATTTTGGTGGAGCTGGCGGGAGTTGAACCCGCGTCCGAAATTCCTACATCCTCGGTACTACATGCTTAGTTTGTCTTTACATTCGCACGCCAGCTGCGGACAGACACGCCACTAACGAACTAGCCTGATTAGTTTTAGCACTTCAACCCCAGGCAGGGCATCCGCGCGATCTCTTTTGGGTTTGACCTCTCTTGATCCCCGTCCTAAGAGCGGAGGCTAGGGAGAGAGGGCTCTAAGCAGGTTATTAAGCTGCTAAAGCGTAGTTTTCGTCGTTTGCGACTATTTTTTTGCGGCTTTTTACGAGGCCAACCGCCCCTCGGCATGCACCTTGGGTTTCGCGAATCCCGTCGAATCCAGAATCAGCCCCAATGTGTACTTGAAGTATAACAGATTTATGAAGGTGGTTACCAGCCCCCGAAGCGAGGATTCTGGCGGCATATCGAGTGAAAAAGCAGCGACAACAGCAATATAGCGTGGGGCCAGGGGGAGCTGGCCCGCAGAGAGGGGGAATTACCGCCCGGCGTTCTTCATGATGCGCGCCTTATCGACCGCCCATTCACGATCTTTCACGTCGGTGCGCTTATCGTGCTGTTTCTTACCTTTCGCCACGCCGATTTTCACTTTGCACCAGGCGTTCTTCCAGTACAACGACAGGGCGACGACGGTATAACCTTCGCGGTTGATGCGGCCGTATAGCGCATCGAGCTCGCGCTGATTGAGCAGCAGCTTGCGGGTACGGGTCGGATCGCAAACGTAATGCGTGGAGGCGACCGCCATTGGCGTAAAGTTGGCGCCGAAAAGATAGGCTTCGCCATCTCTCAGAATGACATAGCTATCGCCGATGTTGGCTTTGCCGGCACGCAGAGATTTCACTTCCCAACCCTGCAGCGCGAGGCCTGCCTCGTATTCATCTTCGATAAAGTATTCGTGACGGGCGCGTTTATTCAGCGCAATGGTGGCTGATCCAGGTTTGTGGGCTTTTTTCTTAGTCATAATGTCCTGAAGTCATCGCTAGTTCTAAACATTGTTACCTCAATCCTTCCTGCGAGGCGTAATGGGCTATCTTAGCACGAGTTACGGTACAGCGTTTTTTTTAGCAGCAGATAAATGATATTATTTGTCCCGTGTTTAAATGTGGAACCTGCTATGCCTCAGATTAGCCGTACTGCGCTGGTGCCTTTCAGCGTGGAACAGATGTATCAACTCGTAAATGATGTGAAGTCCTATCCCGATTTCCTGCCTGGCTGCACCGGTAGCCGAGTACTGGAGGCCGGGCCGACGCAAATGACGGCGGCGGTTGATGTGTCCAAGGCCGGCATCAGCAAGACTTTCACGACGCGTAATACACTGACCGATAACCAGAGTATCCTGATGAGCCTGGTCGATGGGCCGTTCAAAAAGCTGATTGGCGGCTGGAAGTTTATTCCGCTCAGCCCGGATGCGTGCAAAATTGAGTTTCATCTCGATTTTGAGTTCACCAACAAGCTGATTGAAATGGCTTTTGGTCGCATCTTTAAAGAGCTGGCTGCCAATATGGTGCAAGCGTTCACCACGCGCGCCAAAGAGGTGTATCGTGTCGGCTAATATTGTGGTTGAAGTCGCCTATGCGTTGCCGGAAAAACAGTACCTGCAACGCGTGAAGCTGCAGGCTGGGTGGGGCAACGGTCGAGCAGGCGATTATCTCCAGCGGTATTCTGGCGCTGCGCGAAGATATCGATCTGGCGAAGAATAAAGTCGGCATCTACAGCCGTCCGGTCAAGCTGCATGATGAAGTCCATGATGGCGACCGCGTAGAGATTTATCGCCCGCTGATTGCTGACCCGAAAGAGCTGCGTCGGCAGCGAGCTGAAAAGCACGCTGAGAAATAAGCGGGAAGGCACAATTAAAAAAAGCGCTCATTGAGCGCTTTTTGCATTTCAACTGGCCTGAGATTACTTGGTCAGCGCCGGTTTGTTATAAATGTTGGTTAACACACCGCTGCTGTCGAAGGTCAGCGTCAGTGTCTGCTGGGTCACTTTCTCATGCCCCGGCTGCTGGCGGAAAACGTAGAACCAGGTGTTGCTACCAAATGGATCTGACATCATCGGCGTACCCAGCGCATAAGCAACCTGCTGTTGCGTCATGCCGACACGGATTTTTGCTACATCATTAGGTGCCAGATAGTTACCCTGGTTGATATCAGGACGGTAAACCACTCGTTCCAGAGTGGAACAGCCTGCGGTCAACATAAGGAGAACCGCTGCGGCAGCAGTCAGCGTTTTACAGCGCATAGTGATTTGATTCCTTTTTGGGCCCGAGCAATACGTGGCTCATCTGTAATATGCCGATAATAATAGACCTTTGCCCGGTTGGGAACCTTCGACTGCAGGTCTATTGGCAATTTGCTGTTCACTATGACTCTGTGAAAATCAAAAAGTTTACGCCGCAAGCAACTCTTTCGCGTTCGCCAGGGTGTTGCGGGTCACCTCGCTACCGCCCAGCAGACGGGCCAGTTCCTGCAGTCTGGCGCGTTTATCCAGCGCATGCATGTGCGTCTCGGTCATCTCGCCATCGGTCTCTTTGCAGACGAAGAAATGATGGTGACCACAGCCAGCAACCTGCGGCAGGTGAGTCACGCACATGACCTGCGTGGATTCTCCCAACTGGCGGAGCAGTTTGCCGACAACCGCCGCCGTCGGGCCGCTAATGCCGACATCGACCTCATCGAAAATCAGCGCCGGGGTCTCCATTTTACGAGCGGTAATAACCTGAATAGCCAGTGCGATACGCGATAACTCGCCGCCGGAGGCCACTTTAGCGATCGGCTGCAGCGGTTGCCCCGGGTTGGTGGTAACGCGGAACTCAATATGGTCGGCACCTTCGGCGGTCAGATGGCGTTCATCAAAGGCGACATCAATGGCAAACACGCCGTGAGGCATAGAAAGTGAGTGCATACTTTCAGTAATCAACTGGGTGAGTTCGTCGGCGCTGCGCTGACGCAGGGCGTGCAGTTCTTGCGCCGTTTCCAGCGCCAGGCGGTGATGCTCAACGACCAGCTGGCTCAGCGACTCCAGCGAACCGGCGCTGTCGTCCAGCAGACGCTGCTCATCCAGCATGGCCTGATAGAACGCCGGCAGCTCTTCCGGCGCAATCTGATGCTTACGCGCCAGCGCAATCTGCCGGGAAATGCGCTGTTCCAGCTCGAACAGACGGTTAGGGTCGAGATCGAGACGGTCATTGTAGTGGCGCAGCTCATCAGTCGCCTCGCTGAGCTGAATAGAGGCTTCTTCCAGCATATCGAGCACGCCGGAGAGTTTGCTATCCATACCGACCAGCTCGCTAACCAGCTGTTTAGCGGTATAAAGCTGGCTTTGCAAATTGGCCTCTTCGCCGTCGGCCAGTACCGTTAATGCATGCTGACAGGTACTGAGCAGCTGGCCGCTGTTGGCCAGACGTTTGTACTCTTCGTCAATCTGTTCGAACTCGCCCGGCAGAGGATTAAATTCGTTCAGTTCTTTGAGCTGGTATTGCAGCAGGTCTGCGCGGGCGGCGCGCTCCTGGCTCTGCTGCTGATGCTGCGCCAGCTCCCGGCAGCTCTGGTGCCACTGGCGGTAGCGCTCCGCCATGCGTTGAGTAAGCGCATACTCACCGGTATAACCATCAAGCAGGGTTTTCTGATGTTCGGCTTTGGTGAGTAACTGATGGGCATGCTGGCCGTGGATCTGGATAAGCAACTGGCCCAGCTCGCGAAGCTGAGAAAGAGGCACGGCGGTGCCGTTGATGAAACCGCGGGAGCGGCCGTCAGCGCTGATCACGCGGCGAAGTAAACACTCACGCCCGCTCTCCAGTTGGTTCTCTTCCAGCCAGCGCTGGGCGGCAGGGGTATCTTTCAGCGCGAAGCGCGCGCACAGGTCGGCACGGCTGGCGCCGCGGCGCACCATGTCAGCTTCGGCTCGGCCGCCGAGGCACAGCCCCAGCGCGTCGATGGCAATGGATTTCCCGGCGCCGGTTTCCCCGGTGATGGCGGTCATGCCGCTGTGAAAATCAATTTCCAGTTCACGAACGATAGCGAAATTGCTGATGGTGAGTTGCGCCAACATAGCTGCCTTCCTGTATGAAAAACCATTACTGTGTTTTCGTACAGTATAGACTGGTTTTTTATCCAGTAAAGAGGCAGCTTGTAAAATCAGAACAATTTTTTCGACCAGCCCAACTTAGTGCTTAATGTATTGAAATAGCTGTAGTCTTTCGGGTGAATCAGATTGAGGTGATAATCACAGCGGCGGATGAGCACATCTTCGCCGTCCTGGATGGGTAGCGCAATCTGGCTGTCGCAGCTGATTTCCAGATCGTTGCAGCGCTGCGAGAAGCGCAGGCGAATGGTGCTATCGCCGTTAATCACCAGCGGTCGCGCTGATAGCGTATGCGGGAACATCGGCACCAGGGTGATGGCGTCCAGAGAAGGGGTGAGAATAGGGCCGCCGGCAGAGAGCGAATAGGCCGTCGAACCGGTAGGCGTGGAGATGATCAGGCCGTCGGAGCGCTGGGAGAAGGCGAACACTTCATCGATATAGACCTCGAACTCAATCATGTGCGCGACTTTACCCGGATGCAGCACTACTTCATTGATAGCCGTGCTGATACGCTTCTGGCAGTCATGCTGGCACACCTGGGCTTCCAGCAGAAAACGTTTTTCGGCGATATAGTGGCCTTCAAGTACGTCGGCCAACTGCTGGAGCGCGTTATCCGGGTCAAGGTCGGTAAGAAAACCAAGATTGCCGCGGTTAATGCCGATGACGTTGATGTCATAGCGCGCCAGGGTACGCGCCGCGCCGAGCATATTGCCGTCGCCGCCGACCACCACCGCCAGATCCGCCTGCTGGCCGATTTCCGCCAGCGTGCCGGTTTTAACATTGCTAAGCTGGAGTTCATGGGCGATTTGCTGCTCGACCAGCACCTCATAGCCTTTGCCGCATAGCCAGCGCCAGAGCATTTCATGTGTGGTCAGGGCGGTTGGGTGACGAGGGTGTCCCACAATGCCGATACACTTGAAATGGTTCTTCATGATCTGGATGTCCTTGGGTTAAATGAATGATGACAATCTGTCTGCTTCCCTTGAATCCCGGAAACTGATCCCCATAATAAGCGAAGTTAGCGAGATGAATGCGAAAAAAACGCGGAGAAATTCATGAGTAGTAAAGAACAGAAAACGCCTGAGGGGCAAGCCCCGGAAGAAATTATCACGGAGCAGCACGACAACGTAGAGGCGGTAGAGCCTGAGGTTTCTGCTGAGCAGGTGGATCCGCGCGATGAAAAAATTGCGAATCTGGAAGCACAGCTGGCCGAAGCGCAAAAGCGTGAACGTGATGTGATGCTGCGCGCAAAAGCGGAAGAAGACAACCTGCGTCGTCGCACCGAACAGGATATCGAGAAAGCGCATAAATTCGCCCTGGAGAAGTTCGTCAACGAACTGCTGCCGGTTATCGATAGCCTGGATCGCGCGCTGGAAGTGGCTGATAAAGCTAACCCGGATATGGCGCCGATGGTTGAAGGGATCGAACTGACTCTGAAATCGATGCTGGACGTCGTGCGTAAGTTTGGCGTGGAAGTGGTTGCCGATACCAACGTACCGCTGGATCCTAACGTGCATCAGGCTATCGCCATGGTCGAGTCTGACGATGTGGCTGCCGGTAACGTACTGGGTGTTATGCAGAAGGGATATACCCTGAACGGTCGTACTATTCGCGCCGCGATGGTAACCGTCGCGAAAGCGAAGTAATTCGTTAGTTCGCCAGTAACGGCTGCCTGCGGGTGGCCGTTTTTATTGGCTTTAAATAAAAAAACGGCGAACCGAAGTTCGCCGTTGTTCTTTGCTGGCTGCGCTATTCCGCCACGCTTTCGCGTAATGATTTCACCGGCATCACCTTCACCTGCTTAATCATATTGTCCTGTACGTCGAGAATATCGATATCATACTGTTCGATACGTACGCGGGTTCCAGGGACCGGGATCTCCTCCAGCGCTTCCAGAATGATGCCGTTAACGGTACGCGCGTCGTCTTCCGGCAGGTGCCAGTTGAACGCTTTGTTGATTTCCCGCACGTTGGCGCCGCCGTCAATAATCACCGAGCCGTCATTAAGCGGCGTCACTTCTTCGGCAAGGGTCGGCGACATCGAGGTGGTGAAGTCTCCCACAATCTCTTCAAGAATATCCTCAACGGTGACCAGCCCCTGAATATCACCATATTCATCAACCACCAGGCCGACTTTCTTTTTATTACGCTGGAATTTCACCAATTGCGTGCTGAGCGGCGTACCTTCCGGCACAAAGTAAATCTCATCTGCCGCTCGTAACATGATCTCTTTTGTGAACTCTTTCTTTTCCGTCATCAGCCGATAGGCTTCACGGACGCGCAGCATACTGATGGCATCGTCCAGCGAATCACGATACAGCACGATACGACCATGCGGCGAGTGGGTTAGCTGGCGGACGATAGATTTCCAGTCATCGTTGATATCGATACCGACGATCTCATTGCGCGGCACCATGATGTCATTAACGCTGACCTTTTCCAGATCCAGGACCGACAGCAGCATGTCCTGATTCCGCCGTGAGATTTGTGAACGGGATTCATTCACAATCGTTCGCAGTTCATCTTTACTCAATGCGCCGCTAATAACGTGATCGGTCTTAATGCCCATCATGCGCATCAGTACACGGGTAATGGTGTTCAACAGCCACACCAGCGGCATCATCAGTACCTGTAGCGGCGCCAACAGGAAACTGCTGGGGTAGGCGACCTTTTCCGGGTACAGGGCGGCAATGGTTTTAGGTAAGACTTCGGCAAACACCAGTACGACAAAGGTGAGCACGCCGGTGGCGATAGCCACGCCGGCGTCGCCGTACAGACGCATGCCGACGATGGTTCCCAGCGCTGAGGCCAGGATATTGACGAGGTTGTTGCCGATGAGCACCAGGCTAATGAGGCGATCCGGCTTACGCAGCAGCTTTTCCACCCGCTTAGCCGGGCGGTTGCCTTGTTTCGCCATATGGCGCAGCCGATAGCGGTTCAGCGTCATCATGCCGGTTTCGGAACCGGAGAAATAGGCGGAGATAATCACCATGATGATCAGCGTGACGATCAGCGTGGTGGTAGAAATGTGTTCCAGGAGAGACTCCTTAGTCTTTAACTAACAAACTGCTGAAGGACGCGGCTGCCAAAATAAGCCAGGGTCAGCAGCCCGGCTCCGGCGACGTTAAACCAGACCACCCGGCGGCCGCGCCAGCCTTCGTGGTAGTGCCCCCACAGCAGTACGATATAGACAAACCAGGCCACGATAGACAGCACCGCTTTATCAATATTTTCGGTATTAAACAGGTTGTGCATATAGAACAACCCGGTGCACAGCGTCAGGGTCAGCAGCACGACGCCAACCTGGGTGATATGAAACATTTTACGCTCAATACTCATCAGCGGCGGCATTTCGCTGCTGAAAGCCAGCTTTTTATTTTTAAGCTGGTAGTCAATCCACGCCAGCTGCAGCGCGTACAGCGCGGCGATGATAAGCGTGGCGTAGGCAAAGAGCGACAGGCCGATATGCACCAACATCCCCGGGGTGGTTTCGAGGTGGGTGATGTACTCGTTAGGCACGAAGGTGGCGAAGGCGAGATTGATCAGCGCGAAGGCGTATACGATCGGTAGCAATAACCAGCCGCGATTACGCGAGGCGACGATGGTCATCACCGTACAGATCATCAGGCTGACCAGCGAGCCGACGTTAAGTAAGCTGAGATTTTGCCCACCTTCGCCGCCGGGGAAAATACGTGACTCCAGCGCGAAGGCGTGGCAAATCAGCGCTATCGTCGCGGAGAGAATCGCCATCCGCCGCCAGCTGCTGTTTTTTTGCAGCAGGCCAGGGATGATCAGCGCAAGGCTGATGGAGTAGGCGACAAGGGCAAGTAGAGCAAACACAGGCATAGGAGCGTCGACTGTTGACTAAATAAGAAAGAGAAGCAGTATAGCGTCACGCGACGTCTGCTCCAACCGTTGCAGCACATTCAGGTTTATGTCGTGTTATACTGCGCCAAATTCGTATTTTTGTGTCGCTGCGGCGACCGACCGTTTCCACCTCAGGCGAGAGACAATGTTTGATAATTTAACCGATCGTTTGTCGCGTACGCTGCGCAACATTAGCGGCCGCGGACGCCTTACCGAAGACAACATTAAAGACACCCTGCGCGAAGTGCGCATGGCGCTGCTGGAGGCCGACGTCGCGCTTCCGGTGGTGCGTGATTTCATCAGCCGCGTCAAAGAGAGCGCGGTAGGACATGAAGTCAATAAAAGCCTGACGCCAGGTCAGGAGTTCGTCAAGATTGTCCGCAACGAGCTGGTTGCGGCGATGGGCGAAGAAAACCAGACGCTGGATTTAGCCGCGCAGCCGCCGGCCGTCGTCCTGATGGCGGGCCTGCAGGGGGCGGGTAAAACGACCAGCGTCGGTAAGCTGGGTAAATTCCTGCGCGAGAAGCACAAGAAAAAAGTGCTGGTCGTTTCCGCGGACGTATACCGCCCGGCGGCGATTAAACAGCTGGAAACGCTGGCAGAGCAGGTCGGCGTGGATTTCTTCCCGTCCGACGTTGGCCAGAAGCCGGTTGATATCGTCAACGCGGCGCTGAAAGAAGCGAAGCTTAAATTCTACGACGTGCTGCTGGTGGATACCGCCGGCCGTCTGCACGTCGATGAAGCGATGATGGACGAAATCAAACAGGTCCACGCCGCGATTAATCCGGTTGAGACGCTGTTTGTCGTCGATGCGATGACCGGTCAGGACGCGGCGAATACCGCGAAGGCCTTTAACGAAGCGCTGCCTTTGACCGGCGTGGTGCTGACCAAAGTAGACGGCGACGCCCGCGGCGGTGCGGCGCTGTCGATTCGTCATATCACCGGCAAGCCGATTAAATTCCTCGGCGTCGGCGAGAAAACCGAAGCGCTGGAGCCGTTCCACCCGGACCGTATCGCTTCCCGTATTCTCGGCATGGGCGACGTGCTGTCGCTTATCGAAGATATCGAGAGCAAAGTTGACCGCGCGCAGGCCGAGAAACTGGCATCCAAGCTGAAGAAAGGCGACGGTTTCGATCTGACCGACTTCCTTGAGCAACTGCGCCAGATGAAAAACATGGGCGGCATGGCCAGCCTGATGGGCAAACTGCCAGGCATGGGGCAAATCCCCGATAACGTGAAAGCGCAGATGGACGACAAAGTGCTGGTGCGTATGGAAGCGATCATCAACTCGATGACGATGAAAGAGCGCGCCAAGCCGGAAATCATCAAAGGTTCGCGTAAACGCCGTATCGCCGCCGGTTGCGGGATGCAGGTGCAGGACGTGAACCGCTTGCTGAAGCAGTTCGACGACATGCAGCGCATGATGAAGAAGATGAAGTCGAAAGGCGGCATGATGAAGATGATGCGCGGGATGAAAGGGATGATGCCGCCAGGATTCCCAGGCCGCTAATACGCGTCATAATTCAAGCCGCAGATGCGTTGGCTGCGTTCGTTCACCCCGGTCACGTACTTGTGTACGCTCCCGGGGATTTACTCACTTGCCGCCTTCCTGCAACTCGAATTATTTAGCGTATGTAGTTTTGAATTGATTTTTGCACAGAAATCAGTAAAATTTTCGGGCTTTTAATATGACACCGGGCTCCGTTCCTCGATGGGGCCCGGTTGTTTTATTCACACAAGAGGATGTTATGGTAACTATTCGTTTAGCACGTCACGGCGCTAAAAAGCGTCCGTTCTACCAGGTTGTTGTCACCGACAGCCGTAATGCACGCAACGGTCGCTTCATCGAGCGCGTTGGCTTCTTCAACCCGATCGCTACCGAGAAAGAAGAAGGCACCCGCCTGGATCTGGATCGTATCGCTCACTGGGTTGGCCAGGGCGCTACTGTTTCCGATCGCGTTGCCGCGCTGATCAAAGCCGCTAACAAAGCAGCTTAATCTGTCACGGTGGTCATGATGAGCAAGCAACACACCGCACAAGCACCTGTTGATCCGATTGTATTGGGGAAAATGGGTTCTTCCTACGGTATCCGTGGTTGGCTCAGAGTGTTTTCCTCCACCGAAGACGCTGAAAGCATTTTTGACTATCAGCCCTGGTTAATCCAGAAGGCGGGTCAGTGGCAGGTTGTTGAGCTGGAAAGCTGGCGCCACCACAATCAGGACATCATCATCAAGCTGAAAGGCATTGACGATCGTGATGCGGCGAATCTCCTGACTAATTGCGAAATTATCGTGGATTCATCGCAACTGCCGGCGCTGGAAGAGGGCGACTATTACTGGAAAGACCTGATGGGTTGCCAGGTAGTTACCACCGAAGGCTATAGCCTGGGTAAAGTCATTGATATGATGGAAACCGGGTCGAATGACGTTCTCGTCATCAAGGCAAACCTGAAAGATGCATTTGGCATCAAGGAGCGGTTGGTTCCGTTCCTCGATGGGCAGGTTATCAAGAAAGTCGATCTCGCTACTCGTACTATCGAAGTAGATTGGGATCCTGGTTTTTAAATTCTCCGGATAAACGGTAAAAGACGGCGCTATGTGGATTGGCATAATTAGCCTGTTTCCTGAAATGTTCCGCGCAATTACCGATTACGGGGTAACTGGCCGGGCAGTAAAAAATGGCCTGCTGAGCATCGAAAGCTGGAGTCCTCGCGACTTCGCTCATGACCGGCACCGTACCGTGGACGATCGTCCTTACGGCGGCGGACCGGGGATGCTAATGATGGTTCAACCCTTACGGGATGCCATTCATGCAGCAAAAGCCGCGGCAGGTGAAGGCGCAAAGGTGATTTATCTGTCACCTCAGGGACGCAAGCTTGATCAAGCGGGCGTCAGCGAACTGGCAACGAATCAGAAACTGATTCTGGTGTGCGGTCGCTACGAAGGGATAGACGAGCGCGTAATCCAAACCGAAATTGACGAAGAATGGTCAATCGGCGATTACGTTCTCAGCGGTGGTGAGTTACCGGCAATGACGCTGATTGACTCCGTTTCCCGGTTCATTCCGGGAGTACTGGGACATGAAGCATCAGCAACGGAAGATTCCTTTGCTGATGGGTTGCTGGATTGCCCGCACTATACCCGTCCTGAAGTGTTAGAAGAGATGGAAGTACCGCCAGTATTGCTGTCGGGGAACCATGCTGAGATACGTCGCTGGCGTCTGAAGCAGTCGCTGGGCCGCACCTGGCTTAGAAGACCTGAACTTCTGGAAAACCTGGCTCTGACTGAAGAGCAAGCAAAGTTGCTGGCGCAGTTCAAAAGCGAACACGCGCAACAGCAGCATAAACATGATGGGCAGGCGTGAGCCCCCAATATCAGTTTACCCAGGATAAGAGATTAAATTATGAGCAACATTATTAAGCAACTTGAACAAGAACAGATGAAGCAGGACGTACCTTCCTTCCGTCCGGGTGATACCGTGGAAGTGAAAGTATGGGTTGTTGAAGGTTCCAAAAAACGTCTGCAGGCATTCGAGGGCGTGGTTATCGCTATTCGTAACCGCGGTCTGCACTCTGCATTCACTGTTCGTAAAATTTCCAACGGCGAAGGCGTTGAGCGTGTCTTCCAGACTCACTCTCCGGTAGTTGACAGCATTGCTGTTAAACGTCGTGGTGCTGTACGTAAAGCTAAACTGTACTACCTGCGTGAGCGTACCGGTAAGTCTGCTCGTATCAAAGAGCGTCTTAACTAATAAGCGCATCACGCTACATCCAAAGCGTGTTATAAAACAAGGGGTTAGCATAATGCTAACCCCTTTTTTATTACTGGTGTCCACGAAATGTCCACGCAGAATTGCTTGATGTCCACAATGACCACTTTACACAGGTAATAAAAAACCTGCCGGAGCAGGTTAGAGCCATAGTTGATGTTGTTGCACTCGCGTCGGATGCGGCGGGGCTGGATCTACTTCACCCGGCTTAACGATAAATCGTGCCAGAGTTTCATGGGTCATGAATGTACAACCACAATTAATGTTTTGGCACTGGTGATAGCGTTCCTTTGTTTCCGTACTTAAGTAGCGACTGGTGCGCGCATGGGCGGCACTTTGACATAACGGACAGTGCATCATAATTCACCCCTTAAATTATTAAATCTTGAGGGAGATGATAAACCTGAATTTTACATTTGCAAGTTACAGGTTGCATTTTTATTGTTCGGTGGATTCATATTCAACGTCGGATAGCCTAACCTCAAGCTCTAAGCTCGTCGTGTAGCCGTTTCCATTGATACTATGCGTCACTTTACTAATCAACCACGATTGCTCGTCTATGACGCGCTTAAAGCCCATAACCCGCACAGGCGTCTCAGGGTAAAGATCTGCGCGGCCTATCGCCAGCGTAATTGAAAACTCAGCAACGCCTCGCTGCAGCTTATCCCACTTAGCCTGAGCGGCTCGCATCGCCTGCGCTTTCGATGCGTAGACCGTCGTCAGCGCCAGCACGTTATCGGCCTCACCGGCCATATACTCACCCTCGCGGGCTTCCTGCTCTTTTTTGGCCTTTGTCTTTTTGCTGACCGGCTTTGCTTTCGGATGCTCCAGCGCGCGCAGGTGCTTCTCTTTTGGTTTGCGTTTCAATGTCACTTTTTGCTTTTGCGGCTTCGGGTCTTTGGTGTGCAACCATTTCGCGGTTACGCCGGTGTATGCCCCTCGGTCGGCAATGGCAAACTGATGACGGTCACCATCGCTGCGGGTCAGCGTCATTTGTGGGACGGGCTTACCACTGGCCGTCACCGCGCTACCGGCTTTCAGAAACAGCAATTTCCCCGCTTTCACTGACACTGCCGCCCCGTTGCGGTCGGCCAGTCTGGTCAGGAATACCGCGTCGGATTCCTGCGACTGGTCGATATGCGGTACCGGGATTTTTTTCAGCGGCTCCGCGACACTGGCCGTCAGTTTGTTACGCTTTGCGATGGTGCTGACCAGTTCGCCGAGGGTGGTATCGTGCCAGGATTCCTCACGCCGTGAATTGAGCGTTCCGCGAAAGTCTGCGCTACGCGCCCGGATGGTCAGGGTATCTGGCGCCCCTCGGTGCTCAATCTCATCGACCGTGAAATCGCCTTTATTCAGCAATGCCGAACCCTCCCAGCCAAGCCACAACGTCAGCACCGCCCCGCGCAGGGGTAACTCGACTTTGCCGTCAGTATCGTCGAGCTCGATATCGAGCTGGTCGGCCTCAAATCCCCGATTGTCTGTCATGGTGAGAGATATCAGTCGGTCGCTAAAATTGCTGGTAATGTCCTGACTATTCAGCGTCAGCATAAATGCCGGTGCGAGACTGGTACCGGCATCAATGGTCATGCCCGTCATCATACGGCCAGCCCTCCGAGTGTACCCTGCAGCTTATCGGCCAGATTACCGGCAGAGCCGAGAAGCTCACCGGCCTGTTTATTCAGGTCGCCAAACATTGCCGTCAGTGACTCATCGACCCGCTTCAGTGAAAGCGTGAAATCAATCTTTCTGGCCTCACCATCGCTGAAAAACTCGGCGTGTGTGGTTGATACCTTGTCGACAATATACATTCCGAGGATATTGCCGGTTCCCTCAATCAGCGGCCACGCTCTGCCCTCGTCGGCCATCAACTCGACGGCCTGCAGTGAAATACGACCGCCGGTAATAGCGGGGTAAAGCGTGCCGGCAAGTTGGATCGAGGTTTCACCCTCGCCGAGAAACTGATACGCAGGCGGTTTGCCTACCCGGTCGTTAGACGCCCAGCGATAATCCTTCGAGTGCTGCATCGACTGATAAGGCAGGGTGCGGCGTTCAAATACAAACATGCCGAGAGCAAGCATCATCGTTTAATTCTCCCTTAGTCGTGGCTCATGCTGGCGCGCTGGCGCGCACGTTTTTCGCGCTCAATTTGTTCGAGCGTGTCGCGTAGCTGGCGGTCGAGTTGATGACCCGGCGCGACACCGCCCGGTAGCGTAATGTTGTATTCGCTTTTGCTCTGGTCGATGTAAGAGCGTCCCGCCGGTGCGGTAACAGGCTGATAAGCCTGATACCCGCCATAGGTGCTGGTCGCCGGTATGTAGGAATTCCCCTGCGTGGCGGCGTTGGTTTTGGCGGCGGTCTGGTCGAGGCTGTCCGATTCTTTGTTGATGATGCCGAGCTTTTCGAGAAGCCAGTCGACACCGCTGCGTAGCTTATTGAAAACGTTTAGTGGTGCCATCAGCGCTGAGGCCAGCGCCTGACCGAAAATAACGCCAGCATTTTTACAGCTATCGAGCGTCTCCTGCGTAGCTTTGACCGGTGCAATCAGGTCTTTAAACCATTGCCATACGCCGCGCAGTTTCTCACCGAGGCCGTCAAAAATAGGTGCCAGTGGAGCGAACATTTCCCCAACTGGCGCAAAGGCACTCATGATGCCCTCTATCACTCCTGAGAAAAATGCGCTGATGGGCTCCCAATATTTACGGATAAGTAGCGCCCCGGCCACAATCGCCGCCCCGACGGCCACAATCGGCCAGGTGATTGCACCGAGCGCGGTTACAATGGCACTACCGGCAACAGTCAAGGCCGTACCCATCACGCCAGCGGCGGCAATGATGGCATTAATCCCCATGACTACCGGCCACGCAACGAGACCAATGCCGCCGATGACACCAATAAGAGCCAGCGCGCCACCGGCAATAATGCCGATGGTTTCCGCCAGCCCTTTATTTTTCTGGATCCAGCCGTCGAGCTTTAACACGTATTTTGTTGCGGTCTGAGTGAGTTTGCGCAGTGAGCCCTCTTGCTGGTCAAAAAGGTCGGTACCGACAGCCTCATAAGCAGACTGAAATTCTTTAAAGTCGCCGCCGAGGTTATCCTGCATCACCTTGACCAGTTCCTCGGTTTTTCCGTCTGATGCTTTCAGCGCGGCGGTGAGCTGGTCAAGTTTGCCGCTTGAGGCAGCTTCCATCAGTACCGCCGCCGCCGAGCTGGCCTCCTCGCCGAAAATGGTTTTCATGTACTCGCCGCGCTGGCTTGTCCCTAGGTTGTTTTTCTCAAAGCTGCGCTGCATTTCTTTCAGGATGGAGAATATCGGGCGCGTGTTCCCCTTGCTGTCGGATGTTTTGACGCTGAGCTCCTTAATGGCTTCAAACGCTTTTCCGGTGGGAGCCTGCAGGCGGCTAAGGATGGCGCGGCTCCCCGTACCCGCCATTGACCCGGTAATTTTGGCGTCGTGCAGCGCACCGACCATTGCGGCGGTTTGCTCAATGCTCACCCCGGCATTTTTCGCTACCGGCGCGGCATAGGTCAGCGCGTCGTTCAGTCCGTCAAAATCGGCGGCGGTTTTATTCATGACCGTAGACAGTACGTCACCAATATGCGCAACCTTGTCATTGGAAAGCTGAAACGCAGAGCGCATCCCCATCAACAGTGCGGCGTTTTCTTCCATTGTGCGACGGTTAGCAAGCGCCATATTCAGCGTGACTGGCGTTGTTGCCTGAATCGCTGCGGCATCACCACCACCTTTTGCGATAATAATCTGCGCGCTGGCGGCATCATCGGCAGAGGCGGCAGTGTTGTCGCCGAGCTGGCGCGCCTGTTTGCGTAGCGCCTGCATTTCTGGCGACTGTTTGTCGACCCCGAGTACGGCCTGCAGCTCGGAATTTTTCTGCGCAAAGTCATAACCGGGCATCAGCAATTTAACCCCGGCCATCGTTCCCGCCGTGGCAACACCTACCCCGGCAGCACCTGCAGCGGCCATGTTACCGGCAAGCTCCTTACCAGATTTATATCGCTCCTGTACCCGGTTTAGTTTTGCCTGCTGCGCACTGACGCGCGCCAGTGCCTCACGCTGGCGGTTAAGCTGCGCCGTCGTTTCGCTAATGGAGGTTTTGAGCCGACGCTCATCGGCCGACAGGGTGCGGGTATTGATACCGGCCTGCATCAGTTCTGAGCGCTGTCGCTGTACCGATGTTCGCAGGCTGTTGTATTTCGTCTGCAGCTCAGAGGCGGCACGTTTCGCCGCTTCGAGCGCCTGCGCCTGCGCGCGGGTCGGATTAGTCGTGTTTTTAAACTGCACGGCCAGCTCACCGGCTTCGCGTTTGGCTTTTTCAAGTGACTGACTGGTCACGGCCAGTTGCGCACTGGCCTTGCGAAAGCCGTCGATTTTCGACGCCTGCGCGTTCAGGGTGCGCAGGTCTTTTTGTGTATCGCGAATATCGCCCGACAGGGTTTTACTTGCCGTCTGGATAGATTTTAGCGGTCGGGTCGCCTGATCTACCGCTTTCAGCAATACCTCAATTCTCAGGTTATTACTCATTGTGGTTTCCGCTACGCAGTAGCGCCTTTTCGCGCCATGTGATGAGCTCGGTCAGGCTCAGGGAATAGAGTTCTGATGGCGGCCAGTGGAAAATCACTGCGATATCCGCCATCAGGTCATCGGTCGACAGGTCGGGCGGAAAATCTATCCCACCGAAGCCGGTGACAAAAAACCAATCACCTTGCCAGCGAGCTGCATCAAATCTGGTGCGTTTATTGCGGTAAGTTCCTGGGTCGTCAGGGCTGGATAGGTCATGCGTGGCAGCACTTTAATCAGTGCGTCAACCTCAGATTGTGCCAGCGCCGCCAGACTGACACCGCGCAGGGTTCCGGCAGTTGGTTTAATCAGAGTGACCTTATGGATTGTCTGACCGGCGCGCTTGATTGGCTCATCAAGAGTCACGACATTCGGGTTATCGGTGTCAATTTCATTGCCAGTCGTATCAACAAATTCAGGTTTTTTACGTGGTGCTTTTGCCATGATGTTTTTCTCTGCTCAGAAAGGGATTAATAACCGGCCAGCAGTGCTGACCGGTCAGGAGATTACAGCCCGATTGCGCGGCGGTGCTGTTCCAGACGGTCGACGCCGTTCACCTTCTCGACCATGTTGACGGTGTCGATTTCGATAACGTCGCTACCATCAATTGTGAGGCGGTAGTAGGTGCAGACGGTCGACAGTTTGGTCGAGGTGTTTTCACCCTGTTTATTCTCGCCGCCGTCGATTTCTTTATGACGGCCACGCATGACCACCTCAACGGCCACGATTTCGCCGGTGTCGTCACGCTGGTATGAGCCAGCAAAACGCAGCGGCACAGCATCGGCACCCGGCGCGGCATACTGCGCAAAGAGCGCCACATCAGGCAGGCCACCGACAGACCACTCGACGGTAAGCGCATCGTCATCGAGACCGAGGTCAATCGCCGCCGCGCCGTTCATGCCGCCGCCGCGATAGTTTTCGAGCTTACGGGTCAGTTTCGGCAGCGTCACGGATTCAACAACGCCCATGTAGCTCAGGCCGTCATTGAACATGTTCAAATATTTGAGTTTGCGGGGTAGTGCCATGTTGTTTCAGGCTCCTTAGCTGTTGACCGATTCGGCCAGATTGACCAGATATTTATCGGTAATACGCTGGCGCAGGGTCAGGCTTTCCAGCGGGGGAACCGGCGTATAGTCGTAATCGATATACAGTTTCCCGCCTTTCAGGCTCTCTTTATCGTTCGATTCCTCATCGAACCAGCATTCACCATCCACGATGTAGCCATTCGATTTCAGCTCGCGGAATTTGGCGTTAATGCCGTCAACAATGTCGCGGATAAGCGATGCGGTGATGGGTTTATCGACCGCCCACATGTGCGCCTCGGCCATCGTGTCGGCCAGTACCTGCGCGGTGCGGGTGTAGTTCTCAAACAGGAAAAGCGGGTCATCAGAGCAGGTGCGGTTACCCCAGAAGCGGAAACCATCTTTGCGCACCAGTGTTGTGACCCCGGCCTCGTTGAGCAGGTCAGCATCAGTGCCGGATGCCTGCAAATCCCAGAAGACAGACGCGCTGATGCCGGTGACGCCCTGTACGCCCACGTTAGACAGGGTTTTGTGCCAGCCGATGGTCTGGTCGATATAGGCGCGCAGGCCGAGCGCGCGCGCGGTGGCGTAGGCTGTTGCGGTGGCGTTCGTGGTGGTGTCCCACGCAAGGAAGTCAGGCCAGATAACCATCAGCTCACGCTGACTGAAATTCTCGCGGTATTTGATGGCATCAGAAAGGGTTTTACAGCCCAATGCACTGACGTAACCAAACGCACGCAGGCTGATACACACCGAGGCGAGTGCGGTTGCGACTTCCTGCGTATCGAGACCCGGCACGCCGAGAATACGTGGCTTGACGCCGGTGACCGCCTCGGCGGTTAACAGTGCCTTGATGCCGGTGTATTTACCGTTCTCATCCGTGCCGCCGATGATGTTTGAAATGGTCTGCGCTTCGGCGTCCTCTCCGGTACCTTCGGCAACACGCACGACGACGGTGACGGGTTTTGACTGGTCGGCGATGGCCTGCAGTGAGGTTGCCAGCGTGCCTTGTTTACCGGCTTTCGCAATAGCGCTCTGCACATTGGTAATCAGCACCGGCTCGTTGAGGGGGAATGTTGCGCTATCCGCATCGCTGGCCGTGCAGACCATACCGACGACAGCGGTCGCAACGGTGGAAATGACGCGGGTGCCGTCGTTAATTTCAAGCACCTGCACGCCGTGGTGAAAATCACTCATCCGGGTAACTCCGTGGTTAGTGGGTGAGTAATATTTTCTGTTGTGCGGTGGGGGCGGGCTATGTAATGGCGATGGCTGGCTGATGGTACAAAAGAAGGGCATAAAAAAGACGGGCATCAGCCCGCCTTGCATTATTCCGGCTTGACCGGCCACTCGATATCCGGCGCACCCTCGGTGCTTACCGCCTGAATGTCCTTAATGTAATTCATCCAGAGAATCAGGCTGGCCTTATCATCATCACTGATGATGCCGAGCTGCAGCTCTGTTTGCCACCCGGTGATTTGCTGCTGCGCCTCAGAAAGCAGAGCCTGCTTTTGCTGTTCTGCGACGGCAATTTCATCAGCATGTTGCGCCGCCGTGTCGGTCACCCACTGGTTACCGTCCCATTTATCATACGCCGTGACAGGTGCCAGTAACGTCAGCGTATCCGGCAATTCGCCGAGAAAAGCGATGATTTCCGGTTGCCCGGTCTCAGTGCTGTAAGCCGTTAAACCGCGATAATCCGCAATAGTTTCCCATTGTTTTTCATCCGCGCTGCGCACCAGTGCAAAGCCATCACCCGGTAATGCTGGCTTATCGGCATAACTGAAAGCAGGCAAGCCCACACCCGCGGCTAAATATTCCATCGTCACCGCCTGAAATTCGCGCTGCTGAGGCTCCACGTTGTACACCGTGAGCCAGCCAGCAACGGTGGCAATGCCGCTTTTATTCAGTTTTGCCGTAGGTAAATCAGTGTTGTATTTGTTCATTATGCTGCTCTCACAATGTAGTTAAATGCAATGTTGCGTGGGCGGGTTTCTGAGCTACCAGCTTCACCGGTATACATAGCGCCGCCCACGCCGGAATTAGAAAGCTCAGCACCGGCAGTCACTGGCATCTTGATTCCGGCGTCAACGGATTTATATGTACCGAGCGTGTGGCTATGTTTTTTTATCATGTCGTCCTGCCATGCCAGTAAAGACCTGCCAGGATCCACGCCGCGTCCGTTGTCCCACCCGCGAATAAATTCACCGCGCAGGTCAGGTAATTTGCCGGAGGGATATGCCGATGCCAGATAGGGATACATCGCCTTATCGAAGGTGGCACCATTACAGATAAGCCAGCCCAGCGGGGCAGTCACCAGCGGCCACGGGTGCGGAATACCGACAGGGGCGTCTTCCCGCACAATAGCGCCAACGTCTGCGGCGGTCGGCTTATTTGCCTGAGAATACAACTCATACCAGTCACCCCAGCCCGTCGTCCTTGTTCTGACCCATACCCTGTTAGCGATGCTACCCGACGTACCATATCCATAAAGTCGTTGAATCAGCCTGTACCCGTTATCCCCGCTACCTGACTGCCACGTCATCACCTCAACAAATACCGTACCGGCGTTATTAGCAGGCTCCGGGGCATTGAGTGGATTTGTCAGCACAAATACGCCCTGAGTGAGAAGACTATTCAGATCCTTTCCGGTTTCAGCCGCTAAAGCAGGAGCAATACCATAGGATGACAAACCGATATTTTGCTGCGCTGAGAGCTGCGCGGCGGTGCCGGCACTTTTAATCTCACTCAGATTGCCGGTTTTTGACAGTCGGTTATTAGCATTATCGTTTGCTGCTTTAACGGCTTTTGGCGTGGCGGCCAGCGCCTCGCTGGTACTGTTTGTTGCACTACTGAGCTGCACAAAACCTTTTGCGGCTGTAGTCGCATCAGGATGATTGCGGGACTTTTCATGTTGAGCAAGCACATCATCGACATATGATTTAACTTCAATAACCTGCTCATCGACATACTGACGGGTTGCCAGCACGACCGACGGGTCGATTTTTAGCGTGATGGCCGTCGTGCTGGAGACAATCAGAATCATGCGAATGGTCTGCGTGCGGCCGCTCCCCTCCGCCAGTTTCGGCTTGTAGGTTTCGGGGCAGTTCGCCACGGCAATCAACACGCCATCATCATCATAGAGACCAATCTCGCGGATCCAGAAACCACCTTCATTTTCGGGAATAATTTGTTCCGCGATAATCTGGCTGACATTGGCCGGGTCAACGGTCAGCATATTGAGCGGCGCGATGCGCTGCTGGTTGATAAGCGCTGTTTGTGCCGGGTCTGGCGTCGGTAATTTGCCGTTGGCATCTCCCACGGCCATTTGCGTCAGGTTCAGCTTAGTGCCGAGTGCGGTCGCGTTCGCCAGCCGTGCCGCGCCCTGATTGGTCAGAATGGCATAATATTTTGCTGTCATGCGTTCACTCTCAGGTTATCAATCAAATGAATAGCCGAGGCCGGATAAATACCGCCACCGACAATAATTTCTTCGGGCAAATAGGGGTAAACCGTCAGCGCATCACCGTGATAGCAGGCCGCGCCGACATACAGCTCGCCGGTTGAGCTCAGACTGATAGCCAGCCCGGTCAGGTGGCGGCTTGCCGGTTTGGCGTCTTCAATCAGGCGCTCAAGCTCCTGATACATTTCCTCAGTGATACCGCTATCGAGCACACCAACAACGAGGCGGAATGTGCCTGGCTCCTCGTTGAGCTTCCACCACTCGCGCACCTCAATCAGATAGCCGAGCGGCTCAACCACCCGGCGCAATGCGCTGATGGTGCCTTTGTGCTGATGGACAAAAAACGAGGAGGCACAAACACTGCGCTTTGTCGCCTCCGGCCACGTCTCATCCCACCGGTCAACCGACAGCGCCCACGCCAGATAAGGCAGCAGATTGACCGGGCAGGTGCGCCAGTTCCATAACGTGCGCAACGGTACCGGCACGCGCTGAATCTCAGCGAGCGCGGCAGCGGCGGCAACTTCCAGCGGCGACGAGCCGACGGGTAACAGTCGGTCACTCATCTGAGCCCCCGATAGTTATCCGGTGCTCGGTACAGTTCGACGCCTGCGACTTACTCAGCACGATATCGGCCTGCGGTGATGCCAGTTCGACACGCTGCACCCCTTCGACATGCAGCGCGGCATAAATGGCTGACAGCCGGATATCGCGCCCGAGACGGTGCTGCGCGCTGATGTAGCTCTGCAGCTTCTGCTCTGATGCCTGCCTGATGGGCTCAGATTCGGGACCGGGGTAAACGTAGAGCGTCGCGTCAATCTGGTACGGCACAATCTCCGCTGACTGGACGGTCACCCTGTCGGCCACCGGGCGAACATCCTCAGCGTTCAGCGCCTTATCAACAATCGCCAGCAGGTCAGCGCTGGCGGTACCGTCGCCCTCGCGGGATAACACGGTAATCGTCACGCAGGCTGGCGACGGGCTTTCGACCGAGACGTCAGCGACCCGCCCGTCGGCGCTGCGGCCGTGATATTCATAGGCGCCGACCGGACCCGCCACGCTCAATCCCTCAAATGCCTGTTGCGTGCGCAGGCGCAGGTCGGTGTCGGATTCCATAACGGCAGGCGTCGGCGGGATGGTGGTGTCATCTGCCGGTGTGATGGTGAGGCGCTCGGTATTATTGTTTCCGGCCACGACGTCGAGGTCGTTACCGGTTGAATACGCCAGCGTCACCGCCTGCGCGGCTTCGTTCACCCGCTGACGCCAGATAACCTCACGGTAGGCGTTTTCCTGCAGCAGCTTAACAATCGGCTCTGACTCAAGCGTCAGCGTCCGGGCGATGGCCTCCTGCTGGTCTTCGGGATAAAGTGAAATCAGCGTCGCAATGCGTTCCGCAAGGATGGTTTCATAATCCAGCACCTCAACCACATCGGGGATAGGTAACTGACTCAGGTCAACAGTTGCCATAGTGATTTAACTCAGTGAAAGGGTGGTAGAAACTGACGCGCCGGTATCGGTTCGCGCCCCGGTAATATCGACATACATTTCGCCAGCCTCGCCGGTCTCAAAACTGATGGCGGTCAGGCGTATGCGTGGCTCCCACTTCTGGATCGCCGAATAACACGCCACCATGATTTGCAGCCTCAGCGCGGAGTTTTGCGGCATATCAATCAGCACCGACAGAAGCGAGCCATATTCACGACGCATCACCCGCGAGCCGACCGGCGTCAGCAGAATATCGCGCATGCTCTCGCTGATGTGCTCAATGTCACTGATAGCAAGGCCGGTATTGCGGTTCATACCCTGATAGCGCGCCGTCATTTGGTGCCCTCCGTCCAGCTACCGCCTTTTTGCACGCCGCCGTGACCGTGGTCATCCACCTGCACGCCATTTGATTTAAATGTCCCGTCGGTGTGCTCAATATTGCCGCGCATGGTGCCGCCTTTCTGCACCTCAAGCGTGCCGGTGGTCAGCTTGTTGGTACACACGACCTCGGGGGTATCGAGGGTGATGCGGGTCACAGCTTTCACCAGCACGACTGGCACAGTGACGGTGATGGAGCCCGATGCTGTCACATCAGCCGTTTTGACGCCGCTGACCGTCAGCGCGCCGGTCTCGGGTTCATACTCAATGACCGCGCCGTCAGGGAAAGCCACATGCCACGCATCCGCTGAGGCAGACGGGGCGGGATTATCATCGGAGAAAATCCCCGGCAGCACGAAAGCGGTATCGAGCTCGCCACCGATTGCCAGTAGCAGCACCTGCTCACCGACCGAGGGCGCCCACCACGTCCGCGAACGACCGGCGCGATGGGTTAACCACTGGAGCCAGTCGGTAAAAATTCCGCCCGTCTGCACGCGACAGCGCCCGGTATCAAGGTCAGTTTCGACAATGACACCGGTGCGAATCATGTTGCGTATAGTGCGGGCTAGTTCCTGGATAGATGCGAGAGTATTCATAGAAGAAAGGATGCCGCCTGGGAGAGCCGGCGGCAATTTGCGGGAGTTTTATGAGGGACTACACAACGTATGGCTAAATTTCGAGTTCAACAGTAACTTTTTGTTGATAAATAATAGGTTCCTTTAATTCTTCACAAACAATTTTGAATTCAATGTTTCCTTCCCCTGGAGCAATGGGAATAAGAATAATTTTCTCAAAGGTGATAGAGCGGCTTTGGATTAATTTCTTTGACCTAAGCAATACTCTATTTTTTTTACACTCAACCCATTCACTTTTATTAAACGGCTGCACTCTACTGATGATTCCATTAATGGCTGGAAGATCATATTTTGGAGCTGAGAAAGAACCACCCAAATAATTCCCTCCACTTAAAATCCTGTCCCTCAGAATATCCATGCTAGTTTTAGCTCTAATTTTTCTTTCTGCCATTTCAATTGGGCTTATCGGTATATTTAACTCCGGCACTCCCGTTGAAAATCTCTCAGTATCATATTCGTCAACTGCAACAATAAAACCAGGGAGCGTAATATCAATAAAAATATCAGTTGCAACCTTTCTCCCGTGATTCTCTAACACAGGCTTAACATACATAGAGTGATTATTATAGTAATGAAGCATAGAAGCTTTTCTATTGTATTCATCCACCTTGTTGTTTGATGGTATTTTTTTGTTGTAGCTTTCCACGTCCTCACTTGAAATATACTGTTCCAATTTCGATGGAATATCAGAAATATTAAAAGGTTTTATGTGTTCTTGTGGATTGGGGAGGTGAGAAAATTTTAATACTAAATCTTCAGGGAATGATGATAATTTTAACAATGGCTGCTCTGAAAGTAACTTACTTTCATATTCCCGCAAACGTTCCCTTAGCTTTCTGTTTTCCGTTGATAACTCAGCCAACTCGTTGGATACTTCTTTCGGTGTGGCCTGATCCCCTCTAACCCATCCTATACGTGGATTTCTTCGCATAACCTTGGGTAGAGCGATTGCAACTATAGTTGCCAAGTCTTCAATTGATTCCCAAAAGTCACACATTTTATTAGCTTTAGCCTTTTCAATGAATACCTCCAACCTTTCTGCTTTAGCATGTTCGGTTTCTCTCTCATTTGGTTTGGTTAGTACATCTCTATTACGAATAAAAGCTAACACAGGTATATTTAACGACTTCGCATAGTCATACTCCATCTCTGTATAGCTAATTCCTTTCGCAGATATCGAACCATATTTATGACCAATAATAATTATATAATAATCGCTTGCATCAATCGTTTCCTTAATAATATCCCACTGTTCGGAATCATCCGCACTAAACATTTCCATGCCAACGGGGAAATGATAGAGGCTCAATACTGTTTCAATTATTTTTTTACGTGCTTCTATTAAATCAACATACGTTGAGCTGACAAAAACCTGATATTTTTTATCGTCCATAAATCCCCCTAGGTAAACATGGATAAATTACTCTAAAAAATGTCAAAAGGTCTAGCCTTTTATGTGATGAACGATTTCATCGAAAATAGCAGTCTCAACTGATATCCTGTCATACGACGAAAAACCTAAAAGCTGGCGCTGTGGGTATTCGACTGCAGCGCTTCTTTGGGTTGGCCTGTCCTTTAATCCGAGCTGATGCACACGGGCGATGCGCTGCACTTTTCCGGTAAATTCCACCACCGCCGCGCTATCGTTACCGGTCACTTTCATAAAGCGGTTAGTGCGCAGTTTGGAGAACATTTCACGCTTAATGCGGCCTTTCTTACCCCGCACCGGCTGGCGCTTTCGCGCGGCATACGGGGTGCCGTCGGGTGCCTGCTGTCGCTTAATCCGCTGTTGCTGGCTGGTGCGCAGCTTTTTCGCAATATCAGCCGCCATTTTCCGCCTCGCCGCCGGTGATAGGCAGGTAATCAGACCGGAAAGATGCTCCTGCAGCGCGGTTAATTCACTCATCCCACTTACTCACCAGCTCACCGTTAATGTACAGCTCAACCGGGCGTGTCACCGGCTCAGGTGGCGACGGCTCCGGGGCATAGCTGACATGCAGCGCGCCATCGACCTCTTTAACGAGGGTACGCTCGGTGAGTCTCAGGCTGATACTGATATCGAGCGAATCGTCGTTATTGATATCAATAATCCAGGTGAATCCCTTTTCCCGCCCCTCGTCGGTGGTCATGATGTCTGGCTGATGTTCGCGCAGCCATGCCTGCACCGGGACGAAAATCAAATCGAGGTCGCCGGTGAAGTCGGTCACCACTACGTTAAGCACGTACACCTTTTCAAACGACAGCGAGCTCGCCAGTCGGGAATCGGTATGCCCGTTATCGGCGAAAAGGCGCAGCATATCGGGGTTATTTCGGAGCTGCGGCACGGCGTTAATCAGCGCTTTGCGCAGGCTTTTGTGCTTCTGCATCGAGTTCATCCTGACAGTGTTTGACGGTTTTGACCTGCAGCGCGCAGGCGGTCAGCGCCCCCTCAAGGCGGCGTATATCCGCGCTCAGGTCGCCATTTGTTTTCGGGTCACTTCCCGGCATCGGGCAAAGGCTCACCCTCGGGCATCCGTTGACCACAATCACCGGCGCTGGCGCAGGCGGCGCGGGTGTGCAGCCGACGCACAGCATCAGGCAGAGCAGCGTTATACCAGCGGCGAAAGGCTTCATTTTCATTGAGTAACCTCGTAATTGTCTGCTCACGGCGACTGGCTTCTGCACTGGCCTCTGCGAGCTGTTCGCGCAGTGCTACCTGCGCGGATTCATTACGTCTGGCGAGCTGACCGGCGACACTGAGCTGATTTTTCAGCATGCCAATCGTCGTCTTTTGCTCGCTCGCGACGCGGTTTGCCGTCTCAAAGGCGCGGGATAAATTGCCGTTCTCATGGCGCAACCACAGCAGACCAAGCACGGCCAGTACAAGGAGCGTTATCAGGATTTTCATACCATCACCCCGCCAGCTGTGCGCCAGACGGTCACCAGTTTTTCGAGACTGTGCTCACGCTGGCCATAACCGGCCCCCGGTAATGACGCCCAGATATTGCGGCAGCGGGAAATTGCACGTTCAATACGCCCCGCCTTAATATCATCAATCGCGCCACGCTCCCGGATTAACTGAATCGCAAGTTTGTCCTGCGACAGTGGGCTGAAATCCGGTAATGCGAGCTGTTTCTGATAGTGCGGCCAGTATCGATAAAGCTGTTGATAACGCCCGGATGCCGTGGACTTTTCGCCCAGACGGTTAAACACTTTCGCGGGTCGGCCATGCGCGAAAGGGTGGTCGCTGTAGTCGCTGAAAATCTCCGGCTTGCCATCAAGGCCAGTGACAATGACGTCGTAACCACGATTTTTTGTCAGCGGATGCGTCGCCGTTCCCTCAGAATACGCCAGCATGTCCAGAAACGCGGCGATATTCTGATGAGTATTAATGACCGGCATCACTCTCCCCCTGTTGCGATTTAAAGCGGCGCTGAATGGCGATTTCCACGACCTGATAACCGGCGATGCCAAGCATGGATCCAATTCCACAGATAGCAGGCAGTGACATATCAGGAAATTGCACCAGAACAACACCAGCGACCATCGAGACAAAACCACCGAGCAACATGCGACCGATAAACAGGCGCGGGGTGATGGGCTCACCACCGGCCAGCACTTTTCCGACAACAATCATCGCGCCAATCAAAAACAACGACAGGACGCCTTTTTCCCCTTCTGTCATGGTTACTCCCAAAGATTGATAGTTTCAGTTACGGGTGACGATGCCACGTCGGGCAGGTCAATCGCCGTGCCATGCGGCAGAATGACGCCAAGCTCAGACAGACCCGGATTAGCCTGCAGCACCGTCTCGACAACGCCCTCAGTGCGCCCGTAATACCGGGCGCAAAGCGCGTCGAGGGTATCGCCCTGCATCGCATAGGCTTTCATCAGAGCTGACCCACGATGCAGCGTGGCTTATCCTGCAGGCGCGCAACCGACCAGCGCATATCCCGCCACAGGTCATCAATGGTGGTTTCGACGCTGTCGGCTTTTTTGTCACCCTTGCCGGTAGCCTCAACGCCGCGATAACGCTCATAGAGGGTGGCGGTTGTCATCGCCGTTACGGCGCTCAGGTAGTGGAAAACGCGCACATTCTCGCCGTCGATTTCCTCGGCGTCAGGCACGTCGGCCAGCCGCTTAAACCCTGCGGCAAGCTGGCGCAGCCGGTAGTCGTAAAGCTCCGCATTGGTTTCCGCCATGCCGGTCTTGATGGCGTTGCGCAGGCGCGCATCGGAAACCGTCTGCTCAAGGCGCATCAGCCCGCGCACCCGCTTCGGATCCACATCAGGAAAAAAGAACGTGTTTTTAATCACTGCGTCGCCCGTCTCAGGGGCGGGAATCACCACGCCCGGAATGTCCTGCAGTTCATCGGGCTGATTCAGTATCACTGTCGTCATGACAACCTCGTTAGGTTGGGCGGTGGACGCCGGTCGCCGTCAGGGTCAATACCCGCTTAGACCGGCGTGCCGCCCGGCTCGGGGAGCGTTCAGTTAACCGGCGGTTTTAACCGCCTTTGGTGGACGCCCGCGCTTTGCCGCCGGTTTGGTGGCAGGTTTGCGCGTGCGCGGTTTAGTCGTTTTACGGGGTGCCGTTTCTGGTTTTGGCTTTAATGCGCGTTCCAGTTGTTCAATCGCTTTGCGTACACCGCCGTTGCGGTCGAGCTGCATAGCGCGCTGAAACTGTGCCAGCGCCTCCGCGCTCTGACCGGCATCGCGCAGGGTCAGGCCGGTCACTTTATGCAGACGGGCGCGCACCATATCGGGAACGTCGGCACCGTCGGTCAGGTCGATGGTGGTCAGCAGTAATGCGAGGTCGACAGGCTCACCGGCATCGCGCAGGCGCTGTGCGGCAAGAGCCACCTCTTCAACCAGCATGTAAGGCGTCGTGCGGCGATGGTCAGAGGTGAGGCCGTATTTCAGCACATAAGGGGCTATTTCCAGCGCGCCAGCGATATCACCGGCATCGAGACGCCACAGCATGACGGTCATTACAATGTCATCCTGTGCACCACGGCCATCAGCCAGCACACCGGCGACCCACGGCGCATAGAACGGCAACAGCTCGCGCTTTTTCTCGGCTTTGCGCTCATTTGAACGGATGTTTTTTAACGTGCGGCGGTCTTCGGCCAGCTTTACCAGCATCTGCTCGTAGGCGGTTGCATGGCGCAGCGGGGCTTTTTCCCGCTGCGCGGCTTCTGAGGCCGAGACCCGCATCATGTGACGCTGTGCGGGGCTCATCATGGGTTTACTCTCCGCTTTCCGGTGCTGCAGGAGCGGTGAATTCGCCCAGAGTGATATTTTCCAGCAGGCACCCGGCTGCATACGCCTCGACCACATAATCGATGTTCATCGACTCGTAGTTTTCCACGCGGTCGCGTTTGGGGTTTTCGATGACTGAACGGCGATGACTATCATCCATGAAGTAGATAGAGAGGTTTTCCAGCGTGGTCACTAACACCGCATTCGCCGGGAAGTAGGGCACGCGCACGGCTGGCAGGTTGCCGATTCGCTTCTGGCTGATAATGACGTCTGCCGCAAGCGATTCGCTGTTTTCCTGCTGTTTATTAACCAGCGGGAAATATTTATCGGCCAGTAGCTTGCGACCAACAATAGCAACCAGTTTGGTTGAGTCCTGATAAACCTCATCAATCAGGGTACCTGTCGCATCCATTACCAGCGCGTCGAGGTTCTCGTAGTCGCCGTTTTTGCCAACACGAATCACATCGGAAACGACCTTGCCGTCAGCATCGGTGATTTTGCTCATCACGCGTGCCGGGGCTTCATTACGGTACTTCTGCAGCCAGCCGACCGCCACATCCTGCAGCATTGGGTTGATTTTGCGATTCGAGGTCGGTGCACGATGAGTGCCGTTAAAACCGGCCATGATGAAATCCAGTGCCTGACGCTGGATAATGGCGTCGCGAATGCGGCGCTGGAAGTCCTGAAAACGCGCCCACAGGTCGAGCGTTTTATAGCGCAGGTGGAAGTCAAAGTTGACCTGATCGCACTCATACTTATTGGACTCAAGCGCGACAAAGTCAGATGTTTCGCGCTCATCGTCGCCAGAGGTGTCGGTCGTACTGGCAATAGTGCCATCTACTCCCACACCGATTTTTTCACCTTTCAGTTCATCAACCGGAAAAATGTTAATCATCTTCAGAAACGCGGATGACGCCTGCACGGTGTTCATCAGTGTTTGCGTAACGGACGGTTCGACGGTGAATTTTTTGCTGACGTCTTCAACGCTGATGCCGTTCAGTTTGGCGAGCTGGCTCAGATAGGCATTGAATTTAAAACGGGTTTCCTGACGCATAGTATTTCCTGTTTGAATTAATTGGTTAGTCACAGCATCGGGCGGGGTCGCCGCCCGGTTTCAGACCTGCGGGTTATCAGCAGTCGGTCAGCAGCTCATCGCCACCGCCGCCGCTGGCTTTTGCGCGTCGCGGCTGGCTGAAACTTTCGGTTTTATCGAGGGTGGTTTTCAGGACGGAAAATGCATGGCTGGTTTCTTCAACCTTGCCGGTCAGTTCCTGTTTGAAGGTCGCAAATGCGGTTTCCATATCGGAAATACGCTTATCCTGTGCGGTCAGGTTGGTCTGCACATGCTCGCTGACGGTGGTCACCGCTTCATGCACATCATTCAGGCGCGCATCGTCGCTGACCTGTTTGCGGCTGAAAATGGCGCTCACCTTATCGACCAGACTGTTAAGCACCGTGCCGGGGACGTCTTCAAATTCCAGTTCCGCCAGCGTGGCGACGGAAAAGACGTTTTCAGGATTGGCCTTAAAGCGCTGCAGCGGGTTGTATTTCGCGGTGCGGCAGAATTCGAGATATTCAGTGCCGAGACTTGCCGGGTCATCGGTCACAGCCAGACCAACGAGGTAGCACTTGCCGGTATTGGCAAAATTCGGCTGAATTTCCATAGAGGTGTAGACCTTCTGCGCGGCTTTATTCAGCGCGACAAGGTCATCGGTCGGAGTAATTTTGGCGAATAATGCCCACTTGCCGTTCAGCGCGGAATCGTCGTCAATCTTCTCGGCTTTCAGCTCAACAACATCGCCATAACGTTTAAATACGCCATCAGGCAGCAGACCGCGAATGTGTTCGAGATTGATGCGGCAACCATAGACGCGCGGGTCATAGGTTTCGGCCATTTCCTGAATATCATTACCGCTGAGAATTCGCCCGTCGCAGGTGTCACCCTCGACGCCGATACGAAAGAACTTTGAGACTTTTTTTGCCATTGTCAGGAGTCCTGAGGTTGTGGTTACGGGTCACCGCCAGTTTCCAGACTCAGACCACCCTCAGCCACCTGTCACGACTGGACAACCTCCCACACAACAGCACCTTAGCGAATCACTGATGGCCATTAAGTAGCCTTGCCCTGAATCCATTACGGCGAGGCATCAATGACCATTTCCACCGATACAACCTTGTTGCATGACCCGCGACGACAGGCATCGCTGCTTTACTGGCAGGGCTTTTCCGTGCCACAGATTGCCGAAATGCTGCAGGTCAAACGCCCGACCGTGCAGAGCTGGAAGCAGCGCGACGGCTGGGACGGTATTGCACCGATTTCCCGCGTCGAAAGCAGCCTTGAGGCCAGGCTGATTCAGCTCATCGTTAAGCCACAAAAGTCAGGCGGCGACTTCAAAGAGATTGACCTGCTCGGGCGGCAGATTGAGCGACTGGCGCGCGTTAACCGCTACAGCCAGACCGGCAACGAGGCCGACCTTAACCCCAACGTTGCCAACCGCAACAAAGGCGAGCGTAAGAAACCGAAAAAGAACTTTTTCAGCGACGAGGCTATCGCAAAGCTGGAAGAAATATTCTTCGACCAGTCTTTCGAGTATCAGCTGCAGTGGTACCGCGCAGGGCTGGCGCACCGTATTCGCGATATTCTCAAATCCCGCCAGATTGGCGCGACGTTCTATTTCTCCCGCGAGGCGCTGCTGCGCGCGCTCAAAACCGGCCATAACCAGATTTTCTTGTCGGCCAGTAAAACGCAGGCTTACGTGTTCCGCGAGTACATCATCCAGTTTGCGCGACTGGTCGACGTCGACCTGACCGGCGACCCGATTGTCATCGGCAACAACGGCGCAAAACTGATTTTTCTCGGTACCAATTCCAACACGGCGCAGAGCCATAACGGCGACCTGTATGTCGACGAAATTTTCTGGATCCCGAACTTTCAGCGTCTGCGCAAAGTCGCCTCGGGCATGGCCTCGCAAAAACACCTGCGCTCAACCTATTTTTCGACGCCCTCCACGCTGGCGCATGGCGCTTACCCCTTCTGGTCTGGCGAACTGTTCAACAAGGGGCGCAGCAGTATCGCCGAGCGTATCGATATCGATATCAGCCACACCGCGCTTGCCGGTGGTCAGCTCTGCGACGACGGACAGTGGCGGCAGATTGTCACCATTGAGGACGCGCTTGCCGGTGGCTGCACCCTGTTTGACCTTGACCAGCTCAAACGCGAAAACAGTGCAGAAGACTTTAAAAACCTGTTTATGTGCGAATTTGTCGACGACAAAGCGTCGGTGTTCCCGTTCGAGGAGCTGCAGCGCTGCATGGTCGACGTGATGGAATCATGGGAAGACTTTGCCCCGTTCGCCGATTATCCATTCGGATCCCGCCCGGTCTGGATTGGCTACGACCCGTCACACACTGGCGACAGCGCCGGGTGCGTCGTACTCGCGCCGCCGGTGGTCTCGGGTGGCAAGTTCCGCATGCTGGAGCGCCATCAGTGGAAAGGCATGGACTTTGCCGCACAGGCAGAGGGGATCCGCAAGCTGACCGAGAAATATAACGTTGAATACATCGGCATTGACGCGACCGGCCTCGGCCTCGGCGTTTATCAGTTGGTGCGCTCATTCTTCCCGGCAGCGCGCGGTATCCGTTACACACCTGAAATGAAAACCGCAATGGTGCTCAAGGCAAAAGACACCATTCGCCGCGGCTGTCTGGAATACGATGCCGGGGCAACCGACGTCACGCAGTCGTTTATGTCCATCCGCAAAACCATGACCAGCAGCGGGCGCAGCGCCACCTATGAGGCCAGCCGCACCGAGGAAGCCAGTCACGCCGATATCGCGTGGGCGACCATGCACGCTCTGTTAAACGAACCGCTTTCTGCCGGTAGCGGCATGCAGCCAAAATCTATTCTGGAGTTTAATTAAAAATGGGTAAGCAAAAATCCCGTAAAGCCGCTGCGCAAAAGGCCAGCAAGTCACAGCATCTGACCGCCAGCGCACCGCCAAAAACAACAGCGTTCACCTTTGGTGAGCCGGTGCCGGTACTCGATAAGCGCGATATTCTGGATTACGTCGAGTGCATCAGTAACGGCAAATGGTACGAGCCGCCGGTCAGTTTCTCCGGGCTGGCAAAGAGCCTGCGCTCTGCCGTACATCACAGCTCACCGATTTACGTTAAGCGCAATGTGCTCGCGAGTACCTATATCCCGCACCCGTTGCTGTCTCGTCAGGATTTCAGCCGCTTTGCTCTCGACTATCTGGTTTTCGGCAATGCCTTTCTTGAGCAACGCCACAGCGTCACCGGCCAGTTAATCAGGTTGCTGGCCTCACCGGCTAAATATACCCGGCGCGGGGTCGACGACTCGATTTTCTGGTTTGTGGAAAACTTCACTCAGCCTCACGAATTCGCCCCTGATACGGTTTTTCACCTGCTGGAGCCCGACATCAATCAGGAGATTTACGGCTTGCCGGAATATCTCAGCGCTCTTAATTCCGCCTGGCTGAATGAATCCGCGACACTATTTCGCCGCAAGTATTACCAGAACGGCGCGCACGCGGGTTACATCATGTATGTGACCGACCCGGCGCAGAGCGCGACCGACGTCGAATCGCTGCGCGAGGCGATGCGTAACTCGAAGGGGCTCGGCAACTTTAAAAACCTGTTTTTCTACGCTCCCGGCGGGAAACCGGACGGCATCAAAATCGTGCCACTGAGCGAAGTCGCCACAAAGGATGATTTTTTTAACATCAAGAAAGCCAGCGCCGCCGACCTGATTGACGCGCACCGCGTACCGTTCCAGCTCATGGGCGGCAAGCCCGAGAATATCGGTTCACTCGGTGACGTTGAGAAGGTGGCAAAAGTCTTTGTGCGTAACGAGCTATCACCACTACAGGACAGATTCAGGGAGGTAAACGACTGGCTTGGAATGGAAGTCATCAGGTTTAAAAATTACACCCTCGATAACCCAGAATAACAATCCCCAAGCCGCCGCGATGGCGGCTTTTTCATATCCCGCCATCATCACGCCTCAGACGCGCCACACGCGCGCAACTACATTAGACCACCAACGAGCCGACAGCGACCACGACAGCGCCGTCATGACGCGCTCAGACGATAATTTTTAATAATGCGCACCACCGCTGGCGCGCAATGCTTTCCCCGCCACGCCTGCCCGCTTTATGGGGCAATTTTAATGCAGTTGCATGACCACGCCGGATCCGTGCCAGCTCTGGCGGCATACAGCCAGAACATGCAACACATGATGCATGCAAAACCATGCACCTATTGCATACACGACTAAAAAAGTAGAGAGATTATGGTGAATGGCATAAAAAAACCGGCATTTAGGGTGCCAGTTTTGGTCGATTTTATAGTGGTTACTGACTACGCAATGCGCCAAAAACACTGTTGAGGCAAATACTGGCAACAATCAGCAGAAAAATTTTCGGCCACGGATTTTCATAAATGAGAGATAACATATTGATAACCTCGGCAATATAGTTAACTATTTGTTTTAATTTGTTAAAAATAGGGGGCTGCAGTACAAAAATTTGGTTTGCTCATCAAAGTTACTTAAACTTTGCCTTGCTTTAAGACACACACAAGAGATTCATATTAAGTAGAGAACAACATAAGGATACGAAATGGGATACGAGATTGACTTTTTAGCCGTTGGCGAAAAAAAAAGTGGGGATGCAATATGTATCAGATGGGGAAATCTTCACGGAACTCGGGACGAACAAAAAGTAGTTGTGATCGATGCCGGGTATGCAAGTACAGGCCCTCAGATCATCGAGCATTTAGAGAAATATTATAATACAAATACTATTGACCTTCTCATCTCCACCCATCCTGATAGTGATCATGTTGGTGGGTTAACTCATGTTATTGAAAATGCAGAAGTAAAAGAGTTCTGGATCCACAAGCCGTGGGAGCATAACGAGAACCTAGCGCAGGAGTTTGCTGACGGGAGGATAACAGATGAGAGTATCGCCAGACGTATGCAAGAAAACCTGCAGAAAGCTTATGATGCAGTTAAATTAGCAGAAAAAAAGAAGATTGAAATTGAAGAGCCTTTTCAGGGAAAAACATGGGACAACGCAACATTGGTGGTCGTTGGACCTACACAAGCTTACTATGAGACTCTAATCCCTGATTTTGCAAGAATGCCTGAAAAAGCAGTTGCTACATCGGGCACGGAAAGTATTAAAAGTGCCTATAATTATTTTGTTGAGAAAGCTAAGGAATTGGTTAAATATGTTGCCGATTGGTTCTCTGACGAAGGAATTGATGATAAAGATACTACTTCCGCACAAAATAACTCAAGCGTAATTATAAAGCTTGAAATTGATGGGAAGACTCTTTTGTTTACCGGGGATGCAGGGATTACTGCATTAGATATGGCTGCTGACCATGTAACTAGTTCATCGCTAGCATTTATTCAGGTGCCTCACCACGGGAGTCGAAGAAATATTGGGCCAGAAGTGCTAAATAAACTTGTCGGAAATATTGTTAGCGAGGGGGGGACTCGAAATATTTGCGCGTTTATTTCTTGTGCGCCCGGTTCGGAAAAACACCCACATCAATCAGTTATTAATGCGTTTACTAGGCGTGGCGTAAAAGTAATTACAACAGAAGGAAGCAATAAACGCCATTCTAACAATGCTCCGGCAAGGGAGGGGTGGACTACTGCAGCCCCTCGCTCATATTTAGCTAATTATAATGTGGAAGAATAATATGAAAAGCTGCCCTAGGGCAGCTTGTTATTTGCTTTGTTAATTCTTTTAACAATATATTTGACTTGCTTGATGTAGGAGATAATGAAAACAAAAATTAGAAATATTGATAGGTATTTCGATGCCTCGAAGCTACCCCCTGTTATTTTTGAAATAAAGTATGAGGCTGCAAGTAAAAGCAGAGACATAGACAGCAATGTTCTATACATGTTTGCCGTTTCTTGAAGGGTCTCTATTTTATTGTCTTTTTGACATGCAGAGATATATTCTGGGTAAGGGGTGAACTTCACTAATTTAATTGTTTTTAATAATGGTTCGACAATGATTGAACCAATTCTACCAATGATTAATCCGGCAAAATAATATAATACAATGTTTTTTATAATATCATCAGTAGATAACATTACTTTAGTGGAGCGCTCAAGTAAATAGACAAATAGAGCCCCGGGGAAAAGATTGTTAAATATATTGTATGATGAGATTTTTTCCCATAAACCATCCATCTTCATTCCACCCTATAGCGTTAACATGTGTCAATTGTTATGAAGATTAAAAGAAATAGCAAGATGTATTAAAGAGAAAAGACTACAGTAACCTCATGAAAGAGAAAAAATCTGCTCGCTGGTTTCCAAATCAATCTAACATAGAGATCATATGTAATACCCCCTTAGGGCTAACTAAATCGATGAAAAAATAAGCGTCATCGCTGTGTAAACTCGTTCATAAGGTTTCAAATACTAACTATCTAGAACTTATGCATTTTTCATCTAAAGATATTAACTCATACAACCTATTCAGCTTTATAGAAAATCTCTTCTTCTGCTTCGTGATTTTCGCTGTGAGCAAGATCAGCAATAAGAGTCAGGGCAAGCTTAAGGTCTGACGGCTTACAGTTTGCAATCAATGACACCTCTGCAATGAATTGCACACAAGCCCACTTTTGCTGTATCCGGCTGAAATGTTCGCCAACCATCAAATCTCTCCGATTAATGATAACTGTATGAATGTACAGTATCATATGTAAGCAATGAATGTGAAGCGATTTTATATATTAGACTAAGATATCTCCATGATATGGATACTGTTTAATCTATCTTCTTGGATGCGCATTTAGCCAGTGCCGCCACACGATCAAGTATTTCACGCCCTTTTGCGTGATGCTTTTTCACCTTAAACTCATAAGTTGGCGCGGCTCGTAATAATTCGCCAGATGATAAAGCGTGATACCACTTACCGTTAATAGAGCTTTTACCCCCCATTATGAGATGCAGACCCTCTCCTCGGCTGATGTTTATGTCAGTGCAGGCATGAATATTGTCTACTACTCTGTCAATAGCCGTACTCTGCTTCTCTGTTCCATGGCTGAATTTTTGCCTTGTTGCTGGTTTTTTCTTCCTGAGTCGGTTTACTAGCTCGCGCTTTTCACGCCGACTCAGCGGTTTTGTCAAATCCAGTACCGGTGGCTCGCTTTCTCTCCCCGTACAGTTATTGACAGAACTCCGAGAGGGCGCAGGAGCGCCCTTAACGTCAACGGCCAAATCAACGGCACGCTTCGGCACAATTTTCCACTGCGTTAGCCGGGTTAAAATCGGGGTGCCAGCACCGACAGCAGAATCGTACACACCACGGATGCAGACGGTTTCCTCACCGTACTGGTTAAACTCGGCGCGCGGTTCATACAGCGTGCGCACCTGCAAATCATCGCGACGAACAAACGGACCACCCTGCGCATTAACGTAACCAGCCCAGTCACCGGCGTCAGCGGCATCATGAACGGCGGCAAACTCAACGCTTAAACCGTGCGCGGTCTCGGTATCAGCGAGACGACGTAACTCACGATATACCGTCACCGGTGCGCCACCGATAAACTGAAATTGACGGATGTGCCAGCGAGCCGCCCATGCAGATACGGCAGGGGCGGTCTCTTTGAGCAGCTCACCGCTTTCGTCATCGGTTTCACCATCGAGAGCATAACCGTCGATATTTTTCGAAATGTATTTAGCAACATAGCCGGTAGCGCTGCCCTTTTCCGGGTCAATGGCCTCGGCATGAAAGCGCGCTTTTTTGGCTTTATCGCTTCTCAGTTCGTGGTGGTCTTCCTCCCACGCATAATCACGGATGATAAGGCGCACGCGCTCGACGTCCTCTGGCAACATGAACATCAGCATGTGCCAGTGCGGCGTTCCGTCGTGATGAGGCTCGGCAACACGGATGCCGAAAATGCGTATTTCTTCCCGATGCAGCTTGGCGCGTATGCGCGCCCAAAGGCCAGTTAGATAGCTCTGCGTGTCCGATGGGCTGGCACCATTCCATTTGCTGTTACGGTATCCCGCTTTAGTCGTGGCGTGATATTTAGACGGTGCAGTCAGGGTGTAAAACTCCCCGACATAACCGAGTTCATTGCAGATATTTTCAAACCCACGGATGCGGGTCATCAGTTCGCAGCGGCGTATCGCAGGATTAGCGACCGAACCGTCGTATTTTTCAATCAGGCTGATGCGGTTGCCGTCTTCGTCTTCGAGATCCAGTCCCTTGAGAAACTCACGCGTTCGGCGCTTCTGCTCGCGCCAGTCTGTTACGCAGTTTTTACTCGCGTAGGCGTGCTTTTTCTTGCTGACGTTGCCGACTGCAATTTGTATGTGTTCGCGCCATGCCGACGCGACACGACGCAGGCGATTACGCCACCATGACTCAGTAAACATACGGATTACTGCGGGGGCGATATCATCTTTGTTGAAGTATTTATTTGCCACGCGCTCCCAATGGGGAGGGGTGACATTGAATTGCAGAGAAATAAAACCAGCGTGCATGTACCAGGTGTATAGCGTTTTGAGCTCACCAAAACCTGAATCATCAATATTTGCCAGCTCAGAACGAATGAAATTAGCAATGTCACCGGCCAGCAAGTCAACATCTGCGCGCGACATGTCAGGGAGGCGGTTATATCTGGCGACCAGATTAACCATACGTGAAGCCAGATATTGCATTAGTCGAGTGTCAAAATGACCACCGAAAACGGCGGTTGATACATTGCTGTTGATACCCGCGCTCTCGTATTTTTTTGCGACCAGTTCAAGACGTGGCAATGCCTTTTTGCAGAAACTGATTAAAAAAGCATTGGCTCGTTGACTGCCCTGATTTTGCTCCAGCACCGTAGCGGTGCGATAAACGTCAAAACGCACGCACTCAGGCTGGAGAGAAAGCATCTTTCTCGCATGCAGCAAAGCCGCGAACATACGGTCGCGGCGATACTGTTGGTCATAGGTAAGATATGGGCTGGCTATTGCCGACCGTGGAGCGTTTCACGGATAAGCATAAGCAACCGTAGAACTATGCATCAGCGCTAGCCCCTTCAATGGCTGCAATGCATAGTTGCCCTACACGCTCAATTTCTGCCGCCATAGCGTCAATGGCGGTAATATCCGACCCATGAATATGATGGTGCATCAGGCCGGAAATAAGCTGGTTAATCTTCGGGTAATAGCCGATAGTGTCGAGCCATTCCTCACCAGCTTTTTTACCGGACTTAACGACTTTCTTTTCATTCAGAATGAATTGATACTGGTCGCTGGTAATAACCCATTTATCACCGATTTCTATGCGGAGGTTCATAACTCACCTCCTGCCATTGCTTCAATTATCGATAATATGTCGGTAGTACTGATTGTAGTGATAGATAACATCACCCAATTACCACAACCACTAATTAAGTTATCAATTGGTAAGATGTGAGTGATTTTTACAAGGAGTTTATTACCAGTGTATTCGCCCTCCCATTCACGCAATAACAGGAAATCACCACATTTAAAATCACGGTCATTGATTCTGAATTCAGCTTTTTTATGACCAGATAAAACATCTGCAAAAAACATCGGTCCAATTTTTAAACTATGAACTGTACTCATTTAAACGCCCCTGTAATGTTTTGATTTAAGTTCGTTGATTTGCTGACAGGTCACGCAAAAGGCCACGCCCGGAATCGCAACGCGGCGAGCTTCCGGGATTGGTGCATCACATACCTCGCAGGTAAAACGAGATGGCGCAGCAATACGGCTGCGCGCGTTGTTGATAAGGCGCTCACGTTCTGCCTGTTCGCGCTGTTGTGCGATATCCATTGCGTCGGCCATTAGTGCAACTCCTGAGATTCGTTTTCATAGCGGGTGGCTTCGCGGCGCAACAACTCAGCCGCTTCGATAGCGTTTAAACCTTTGTTAGTGATATGGGTAGCTAGTGCCTCAAGGCGGATTGAAACGGCTAAAGCGCGGTCTTTGTGTTCTTCTTTTTTGGCTGCTTTAAATAAAGCTGCTAATGCATCATCGTCAGCACTACTCGGTGTTGAAAAATAAATAACTCGACTCATAAATCCTCCTGAATTTAGGCAAAAGAATGCCCGGCGGGTATACGCCATTAATTACGGGTTTGTTTAATTAGCTAAAAAGCATTCATGGATGGAAATATGCCGTGGCAAAATCCCACCCCAGCGGGAAATTTTATTCATTGACGCAATAATCAGCTTGCGGCGTTCCATATCAAAATACTCATATGGTTTACCGACTTCATCAGAGCGAAACGCGCCCGGATTATTTCGGTTAGCAAGCGTTAAAACCACAAACTTAAAATCTTCATCAAGCTTATTGAAATTACGCAGCGCCTTATTTTCTGTTGCTTTCAGCTTTTGATGAAACCGTGCGAAACACTCCTCGCCGGTCATAGTCTTCGGTTGCTCTGTAATACAATCAGCATTGCTAAAAAGCTTGCTCGCCTGGGTATCATGAGCTGAAATTCTTTCGTTCATTTTGCCCCCATTAATGCATTTAAAAGCCGCTTAACCGCAGAGACTTTTTTTGCTGTTAAGCCGTTCAACAATTCGGACTGAGAGTTGCAAGGGTGCCAGCACTTTCCGTCCTTACCGGAGATCCAGCCGTGGCCGTAGTGCATGCCGGCGCTTTGCTTTTTAAGCAGGGATGCAAATGACGGTTCAGTATTCAACATAAGCACCTCACATCAGACCGAATGAGGCACCGAGGCCGCTCATGGTGTCTACAACGCTTGTCATTGCCGGGTTAGCCTGAAGCCGTGCCTGTAAAGCCATTGCCGACAGTGACAACATGCGAATACCAGCATTAACACTAGCAATCATATTTTGTTTGCGTGCAGGGGTAAGGCGGTCGCCTGAAACTGCGCCGCTTGCCAGTTCACCGAGTTCACTCATGGCGCGCATGACATAGGATTGCAGTTTCTCTTTTGCAAGTTCGTTGACTGGCACGCACGGCAGGCAATGGATCTGAGCCAGAAAACCATCGACAAGGGTAGAGTCTTCGGTCAGGTCTGTCAGTGTCCAGATTTCGCGCGGCGTTAACTGGTGCGGTTGTTCCGGGTTTAATTTGTTGTAAAGCGTATGCGGCTTGATGCCTGCTTTATCCGCCAGCTCTTTCACGTTATGAGTGGCTGCGAATTTTTTGCAGGCGTCGTCAAAGTGTGCATGTGACGAAACGCGAAAATCTAACATGCTGTAACTCCCTTTAACTTGCAAAATTAAGTTACTGGAATACGGCATAGCGCGAATTAATCGCCTGAGCGAGTAATCGCGTACGGAAGGCAATCATGTTGATACGGCCGAGGCCACCCTCTCGAGTACGGGGCACCAGTAGCAGCTCGCCGCGCTTTACCATCTCTTTAACGGTGTTCAGGCTGCATCCGTACTGCTTTGCAAACTCCTCATATGAGAGGAAGTCCGGGCCATTGGGGATTGCAATTTGAAGATTCATAGGTAATTATCTCCGGTTAGATTCATTTTTAGTATGTTCTCGCACATTCTCAGGGTGCAGGACGGATACTACTTTCCATATGAAAACCTGTAAAGGTTAAATTGAAAATAATTTAGGTATCCAAATGGATAAAGAAGAGCAATCCGTCAGAGATGTCATTGATAGAATCCTTGTTTCTTATGGAGTTAGAACAAGACAGGCTTACTCTGACCTCGCAAAAATTCCATTGCCCACGATTAGTAATTGGGTCAAGCGGGGTAAGGTTCCTGGAGACTACATAGTCCAATGTGCTCTCGATACTGGCGCAGACCTTAAATGGCTTATGGAAGGTGGTGAACTTACAAATGTAAGATTTGAGCCCGGTCATTACCCTATGCAGGGAATACGACTGATGGAGGCAATGCAAAGCTCAGGTGGGAAAGAGATTTTGCAGCGCATCATGCAGGCTTATGGCTTTACCATGCAAAAAGAGCTGGGCGACCATCTCGATATACCATCCGGCACGATGAGCGCTTGGGTTCGCCGTGAGCACTTCCCCGGGGATGTTGTTATCGTTTGTGCTTTAGATACGGGAGCATCTTTATACTGGCTTGCCACAGGTAACGGTGGACTTTATGAAAGTAATGTGACCTTACCCACAGAGCAAACGGCATTAGCCACAATTAGAAAATACCGCCTTGAAAACGGTGAATTAAAAAAAACAGGTAACTGGTTGGCTGACCCTTCAATGATTCCAGATAATCATGATGGTCTGATGTTTGTTGAGGGTATGGGTAAATCTTGGCTGGTTGATATTTCTGCGAAGAATATTGCTAACGGCCGCTGGCTCATCAGTATTGATGGTGCAATGGATGTGTTCAATGTGATTCGGCTACCCGGAAATAAAGTTCGGTTGTCCAATGGTTCTGCTGAGTTTGAATGCAATTTATCTGATATTACACCGTCAGGTACGGTTATTTTTACAATTGAGAAACATATATAAGGGATTTTATGATGCGCTCATTATTTGCTATTGGATTACTTGTTCTCTGTTCATCTGCGTTCGCAGCCGAGAAAACGCAGGCGTTAGATGGAGCATCATTTGGTAATACATGGCCTCTGACTTTTGAAAAGGCTACGGTTTCCTGTGTTAATGGTGCATATGCTTTTGTATATGATACCGCTACAGATAACCGTTATCCGCTTAACGGTATGGCTTCCAGCGCTGTTAAGTCCGGAAAAATGGAAGGTTACGATTTAGATACAGTGTGGAAAGATGACCCTAATTATTCCGGTGTAAAAATGTCAATATCTCCGGTTTTAGATTCAGCCCTGAATCTCTGTAAATAATTTATTAAAAAGGAATTGGTGATGAAAGAAAACAAACATGTTGAAAAATTTAAGTTAAGCCATCTGAATTCAGGTGAGTCTGTCATTGCGTGGGCGGAAGGATATATCGGTAAAATGATGGGTAGTGGAAAAAATACCCAGCATAATGGCGCGTTAATTGTGACGGAAACCAGAGTTGCTTTTTATCGTAAGGGATTTATTGGTGAGGTAATTGAAACTATACCTTTAAAATCTATCACCTCTATTGAGCGAAAGTCGACGCTTGGTCATAGGGTTATAAGGGTGCACACATCCCATGATGACCTTGAATTTAAAACATTCAGCAAAGAGTCAGAGCTTGCCCTCGTTGAAGCAATTGAAAGCGGGCGAGGGTTGAGAAGTGAAACAGTAGCCTCCGAAAAAAATAAGGCCAGTAGCGACCCTTTCGAACAACTCAAAAAATTATCAGAGCTTAAAGAGGCTGGGGTGATTTCTGATGAGGAGTTTCAGGCTAAAAAAAGCAAGTTGATGGATCTGATTTAAGTGTCCTTCGATATGGGGATGATACCTCGGTTTATAAGACAGTCTATTAGCCACAGTGCTAGATGTAGCAAATAGGGGGGGATTTGACTGTTAAAAAGCTTTCATCCGGTGAGTGGCTATGTGATTTTCGCGTTAATGGGAGAGAAAGCCGTCGCGTGCGTAAACGCTTCACCACCAAAGGTGAGGCAGTGGCTTATGAGCAATATTACCGCGATGAGGCCAAAGATAAGCCGTGGATGTCAGAGAAAGAAGACCGGCGCAAACTCAGCGAAATTATTCAGCTCTGGCATAATCTGCATGGGCAGGCGCTGGTTGCCAGCAAATCCCGTCTGGCTAAACTGCAAATTGTCTGCAACGGACTAGGCGACCCGATAGCATCACAACTTACAGCTAAGGACTGGGCGCATTATCGTGACCAGCGTCTAAGTGGCAAGATTGACAATGGTTATCATAAAGACCCGGCCAAGTGGGTAGCAAAGCCGATAACGGTCAATCGGGAGCAGCAATATTTGGAGGCCGTATTTAACGAGTTAAAGCGGTTAGGGGAGTGGAGTTTACCAAACCCTCTGGATAGCATTCGTGTCTTCAAAGAGGCTGAAAAAGAGATGTCCTGGCTGACGTTAGAGCAAATTCCGCAGCTCATGCTGGCATGTCAGAAGTACGGACATGAAGACCTTGCACAGATTGCCGAAATTTGTCTGGCAACTGGTGCGCGCTGGGGGGAGGCAGAGCGGCTAACTCGCCCCCAACTTTCGCCATACAAACTGACGTTTACAAAGACCAAAGGCAAAAAGAATCGCACTGTTCCCATCCCAAAATGGCTCTACGAAAAATTAGCTACCCGTCAAGGGAGGATGTTTAAGCCCTGCTATCAGGAATTCAAGAAAATGCTTTTGCTCACAGATATTGAGCTGACGGAAGGGCAAAAGACCCACGTCCTGCGTCATACTTTTGGTGCGCATTTTATGATGAATGGCGGCAACATTCTCGTACTTCAAAAGATACTCGGGCACGCAAACATTCGTGAAACAATGAAATACGCACACTTCGCTCCTGACCATCTTGAGCAGGCTGTCGAGCTGAATCCTCTGAGCTTGATAATGTCCACCGAATGACCACGCAGCATGTGCGAGGGTGGTTTAAAACATATCTAGGATGTGCGTAACTTATTGTTATTTTTGTATGTTGTTGATTTTTAATATCGATTACTAGAAGCGTCTTAACTAAGATTCGCTTTCGCGACATCCTGATAGAAAGGGCTGGCCAGATGGCTGGCCCTTTTTTTTATCTAAATTTTAACTATTTTGATGTAAATCAATTACAATATCGCCCGGATTTCGGAGGGGCGGTGAACGGCACTATTTTTTCACAATCAGCATTGCAACGGCGGGCCGCCTGGCTGGCGCTGTTTGCGATCCTGCTGATCGTGGTGGCGCCGCTGATCTCCGTTTCGCTACAGAAAGATCCCATGAGCGCAATGCCGGGCATGCATCATGCTATGCCGATGGGCGAGTCTCATGATGGGATGTCCGGACATGAGATGGTAATGATGCACGGCGCTGACAGCGCGTCGCAGCCGGCGCATAGCATGCCGGTCGATCACGCCGAAGCCTGCGGCTATTGCGTGCTATTAGCGCACGTACCGGGGCTGCTGTTCGCGCTGGCGCTGTTCTTCGCCATGATCCTGCGGCGTATCCGCCTGCCGGCTTCTCGCCCGGTATTAAAACACTGGCACTACTTCCCCTGGCTCTACCCTGAAACCCGTGCGCCGCCGCGGCTGTCTGCTTTTTCCCTTTAATAAAAATGAATCTGCGTACTGCGCAACGACCTCTTTTGCTTTAAAAAAGGAAGAGTATGACAACCTGCACCTCGCGCGCGGCATGGTTAAACCTGCTGCGGCGCCTCCATTTCTATATTGGTCTGTTTATCGGACCATTTATCTTTGTCGCGGCCTTGACCGGTACGCTGTATGTCGCCACGCCGCAGCTGGAAAACTGGCTGTACCATGAGGCCTTACAGGGCTCGCTCAACGGCGAAAGACAGCCGCTAAGCGCGCAAATTGCCGTCGCCAAAGAGGCTACGCAAAACAACCTCCGCCTGCAGGCCGTGCGCCCAGGTATTACCGCCGGCGAAACGACGCGGGTGATGTTTGCCGACCCGCGGCTGGGGGAATCAGAAAACCGGGCTATTTTTGTTGACCCGGTGACGCTACGGGTCAAAGGCGATCTGACGGTTTACGGTACCAGCGGTATTTTACCGCTGCGGCAGTGGATTGATTACGCGCATAAATCCTTGCTGTTGGGCGACAGCGGCAGACTGTACAGCGAACTGGCGGCCTCCTGGATGTGGGTTGCGGCGTTGGGCGGTATTGCGCTATGGGCGATGACCCGTCCGAAGCGGCGGATACACAATCGGCTGCAAAATACCCGCCGTCTGCACGTGACGCTGGGCTGGATGTTACTGGTCGGCATGTTACTGTTTTCCGCCACCGGCTTAACCTGGTCGCAGTGGGCGGGCGGTAACGTCGATAAGATGCGCGCCGCGTTTGGCTGGCTAACGCCGCAGGTCAATACGCAACTTCATGGCGGGGAGGCGATGCCGCCCGATCCGCACGCCGGGCACCACATGGCGCATATGGCAATGGATGAGCCACAGGTGAAAGTGACTGCTGATCGGTTCGATAGCGTATTACAGGTGGCGCAGGCCGCAGGTCTAACGGCCAGCAAGCTGGAGATCCGGCCGCCAAAAAGCGCTGGAATGGCGTGGACGGTGAATGAAATTGACCGTAGCTGGCCGACGCGGGTCGATGCTGTGGCCATCGATGGCCAGACGTTACAAGTCGTGGATCGTACCCGCTTTAGCGATTTCCCGCTGATGGCAAAGCTGACCCGTTGGGGCGTCGATTTTCATATGGGAATACTGTTCGGGTTGGCGAACCAGTTGCTGTTGGTGGCATTCGGGTTGGCCCTGTGCGTCATGATCGTCGTCGGCTATCGCCTGTGGTGGATCCGCCGTCCGGCACAGAGTGCGTTTAATCCTGCACAAACGTTGGTGCAAGCGTGGCTGGGACTAAGTGTCGCTGCCCGGGCGCTTGCGCTGTTAATAGCGCTCCTGCTCGGGCTGGCGGTGCCGCTGATGGGCGTCAGCCTCGCGGCGTGCCTCGTGGTTGATTACCTGCGCTGGCGCGCGGCTTCAGCGATGAGGCTGGCTAAGTCGGTAGACTAACGCGCTTAAGGCGTGCTGATCACCACGGTAACACGGCGGTTTTCAGCACGGCCTGCCGCGGTATTGTTGCTGGCGATGGGGTACTTTTTACCTAACCCGCGGGTGGTTAAATTACTGCGCGGAATTTTCGCGCCTTCAGCCCAGGCATCCGCCACGCTGTTGGCGCGCTTTAATGACAGCGCTTCGTTGTAGCTGTCTTCGCCGTAGTTATCGGTATGACCTTCAAGACGGCTATGGGTAATACCGGTTTCAGCTAACCGTGCGGCCATACTGTGGATTTGCTGCTGGCTGTCGGGACGCAGGCGATAGTCGTTTTTGTCAAACAGAATGCTGTCAGACAAACCTAAGGACCAATCACCGGCGGCTTCGGTAAAGCCGTAAGACTTCATTGCTGCGACCTGTTCTTTCGAGAACTTACCTGGCGCCTGGCACCCAGTGAGGAGAAAAGCAGCCAGAAGAGTGGGCGCAATAAATTGCCTGAGCATAGTCATTCCTTCTTATTTTTGTGTGTGATGAAAACGCTGGTTTTTCATCCGATACATATTCTGATCGGCCAGTTCCTGCAGCTCCTCCACCGAGGTGTGTTCCCAGGTCAAAGCATAGCCAATACTCAAAGAGAGCGTTGCCGTGTGGCCATTGTGGAGGTTGAATGGCTGAAGAAACTGTTCGGACAGCGTTGCGCAAAGCGCCTGGACTTCGGTTTCGGTATGCACATCGTGCAGTAAAATGGCGAATTCATCGCCGCCCAGACGCCATGCCTGATGTTGGTCGCCAACGAATGCCATCAGGCGGCTGGCGACCTCAATAAGGACTTTATCGCCGGCAGCGTGCCCCCAGTTATCGTTAATGAGTTTGAAATTATCGCCGTCAAGAAACAGCAGCGCCGAACTATGACGTGCCGCGTCATCGTCCATTAGCTTACCGATGACGTTGCGAAACGCCGCGCGATTCGCCAATCCCGTTAGTGGATCATGCAACGAGCTGCGCAGCAGTTGCGCATTTTTCGCCTGCAGTTGACGCTGCCAATCCTCCATTTCTCCCAGCAGGCTATTGAAGTCCTGGGCAAAGAGATGGAATTCCTCAATACGTTCTTCCGGTACACGGCGCGAGAAATGGCGGTTTTCGCGGATATCATGTACCACTTCGGTAATACTTTGCAGCGCGGCGACAATACCGCGATGCAGAGAATGGGTAAGCATCAGGGCGATAACGGACGCCAGCAGAATACTGCCGGTCAAAACGATCAGCGAAGTACCGAGAAAATGACTAATTAACCGATCGAGCGCCTTCAGACGAAGTTCACCGATTATTTTCCCCTGATGCCAGATTGGCTGGACAGTCGGTTCAGGAAACAGCCATTTACTAATATAACCACTGAATTTTTCGTTTTTAACTAAGGCGTCATTACGCCAGTCGGCGAAATGACGCTGATGGCTGTCCAGAAGCGTGGCTTCGGAAAATTGCCCCTGTCTGCCAAGCGTCGCCAGCGTATCATCTGCGGCGGTGGCATCGCCAAAAACCAGTGCCGCTTCGAGGCTGCGGCCCATGGTTGCCGCGGTGAGCTCAAGATTTTTTTGCGCGTACTGTTTTAACGTAATGACGGAGGCGGCGCTGAGCAAAAGCCAGACCAGCGTCATCGAAATCACTACGCTTATCATACTGATTCGGCGTAACGCGTTTTTGAAAGTGGGGCGCGGGGCCTGAGAAAAATCCTTATTCATGTGATTTCTTCCGGGCAAGCATCAGTACGTCCGGATTGACCCGTACACCGCTATGCGTCAGGACATCCAGATTAACGGAAAACCTCACCCTATCGTCATTTATGAGCAAGCAAAAAGCGCTGCCAAAAGAGCAATCGGTATTTTGTTCCGCTATGAGTAATAGAGGACGGGAGCCATATTTTTTTGTTAATGCAGACTGCTGATCCGGGGTTTCACTGCCGAAATACAAACCGTCGCAGCTGGCCTTTAGGGCTTCCTGTGAATTTCGAACTATCACCGGTTGATAAGGTAAATTTTCCGGCGCTTCCTGAGCCAAACTGCGGATATATCGGGAGGTGGAAAAAACGCATAACTTCGGCGGGCCGGATAAATTTGGCCAGCGCGTATAAGTCACAATCCCCGAAACTATGGCGCGAACGTTCTCAGATGTCTCAGCGGCAAAAGCGGGAACTCCCGCGATGAGCAAAAAGAAAAGCAAAAATAGACGGTAAAACTCTTTCATTAACGGGTCCGTCAAATCGTTATTGCACGGGAAACGCAGTTCGCAGTTGCCTGAGCGGAGAATAGCATTATTGGCAAAAAGCGTCATTAGCTGCCCCGGCCGCTTTGAGATAATCCTTACCAGGAATTTTAGTAAAGGAATGAGTAAAGCGCGGCGGCAAAAAAGAGTCTTCGCCATGTGTACATTTATATGAACACTTTTCTGGCAATCAGGTGCCAATTATTTTGCTGTTGTAAAGTAATGTTTACGTAATATGGATTGATATCTTTACTTTATATGATATGGTTACGTCATGCCCGCTGAGGCAACGACTATCGCAAACGAGCTATACAGGATCGCCATCATGCAAAAAGACGCGCTGAATAACGTACATATTACCGATGAACAAGTTCTGATTACCCCGGATCAACTGAAAGCCGAATTCCCGTTAACCGTGGAGCAGGAAGCGCAGATCGCGCACTCCCGTCAGACTATTTCCAACATTATTGCCGGCCGCGATCCGCGTCTGTTGGTGGTCTGTGGTCCTTGCTCAATCCACGATCCGGAAGCTGCTATCGAATATGCTCGTCGATTTAAAGCCCTTGCCGCAGAGGTCAGCGATAGCCTCTACCTGGTGATGCGCGTCTATTTTGAAAAGCCACGTACCACCGTTGGCTGGAAAGGGCTGATTAACGATCCGCACATGGATGGCTCGTTTGATGTGGAAGGCGGTCTCAAGATAGCGCGTCGCCTGCTGGTTGATTTAGTCAATATGGGCCTGCCGCTGGCGACAGAAGCGCTCGATCCAAATAGCCCACAGTACCTTGGCGATCTGTTCAGCTGGTCCGCCATCGGCGCGCGTACCACTGAATCGCAGACTCACCGTGAAATGGCATCCGGTCTGTCGATGCCGGTTGGTTTTAAAAACGGTACCGATGGCAGCCTGGCGACGGCGATCAACGCCATGCGCGCCGCCGCGATGCCGCACCGCTTCGTTGGCATCAACCAGGCCGGCCAGGTTTGCCTGCTGCAGACCCAGGGGAATCCGGATGGTCACGTCATTCTGCGCGGCGGTAAAGCGCCAAACTACGGCCCGGAAGACGTTGAGAAGTGCGAAAAAGAGATGGCGCAGGCGGGACTGAAACCGTCGCTGATGATAGATTGCAGTCATGGTAATTCCAATAAAGACTACCGTCGTCAGCCGGCGGTTGCGGAATCCGTCGTCGCGCAGATCAAAGATGGTAACCGTTCCATCATTGGCCTGATGATTGAGAGCAATATCCACGAAGGCAATCAGTCTTCTGAGCAGCCCCGTTGCGATATGAAGTACGGCGTATCCGTCACCGATGCCTGCATCAGTTGGGAAACTACCGATGCACTGCTGCGCGAGCTCGATAGCGATTTGCGCGGACATCTGGCGGCACGTCTGGGTTAAGAGGATTGTATGGTTGCTGAACTGACCGCATTGCGCGATCAAATTGATGAAGTTGATAAGGCGCTGCTTGATTTGCTGGCAAAGCGCCTGGAGCTGGTGGCGGAAGTTGGCGAGGTTAAGAGTAAATATGGCCTGCCGATTTATGTACCGGAACGCGAAGCCGCGATGCTGGCTTCCCGCCGGGAAGAGGCGGCGGCGCTCGGTGTGCCGCCGGATCTTATCGAGGATGTCCTGCGTCGGGTGATGCGCGAATCGTATTCAAGTGAAAACGACAAAGGCTTCAAAACGCTGCATCCGAACCTGCGCCCGGTGGTTATTGTTGGCGGCGGTGGGCAGATGGGGCGTCTTTTCGAGAAGATGCTGACGCTGTCAGGCTATCAGGTGCGGATTCTGGAAAAAGAAGACTGGCCGCGGGCAACAGAGATTGTCGCCGATGCCGGGATGGTTATCGTCAGCGTTCCGATCCATACCACAGCAGAGACGATTTCGCGTCTGCCGCCGCTGCCGGCGGATTGCATTCTGGTCGATCTGGCTTCCATCAAAGCCGAGCCGCTGCAGGCGATGCTGGCGGCGCATAACGGCCCGGTATTGGGATTGCACCCGATGTTTGGTCCGGATAGCGGCAGCCTGGCGAAACAGGTGGTGGTTTACTGCGACGGGCGTCAGCCGGAAGCGTACCAGTGGTTCCTTGAACAGATTCAGGTCTGGGGCGCGCGGCTGCACCGCATCAGCGCTGTTGAGCACGATCAGAACATGGCGTTTATTCAGGCGTTGCGTCACTTTGCCACTTTCGCCTATGGCCTGCATCTGGCTGAAGAGAACGTTCGTCTTGAGCAACTATTGGCGCTCTCTTCGCCGATTTATCGACTGGAGCTGGCGATGGTGGGGCGTCTGTTTGCCCAGGATCCGCAGCTGTATGCCGACATCATTATGTCGTCAGAAAATAATCTGGCGTTAATTAAGCGCTACTACCAGCGGTTCGGCGAAGCGATTGGCCTGCTGGAGCAGGGCGATAAGCAGGCGTTTATCGACAGCTTCCGTAAAGTCGAACACTGGTTTGGCGATTACGCCCAGCGCTTCCAGAGCGAAAGCCGCACGCTGCTGCGCCAGGCGAATGATAATCGACAGTAAGCCCGCTAAACGTGTATACAATAAAGCCAGAGGGGTAACCCGCTGGCTTTTTTATAGGGATGAAAAGATGGCACAACCGCAACCGCTGTTTGATTACGTCGGGCATCTGCCGGAATGCCCAACCTGGAGCGATGCCGAGCAGGCACTGTACTGGGCGGATATTCTGGAGTGCGAAATTCACCGCTACGATACACGCAGTAAAGAGCACCAGGTTCTGCAATTTCCCGAAGAAGTGGGCTGTTTTGCGCTACGCGAGAAGGGCGGTTTTATCGTCGCCTTACGTAGCGGTATCTGGCTTTGTGATGCCCGCGGTCTGCTGCAACGCAAAATCTGTGATAACCCAAGTAACCCGGATCTCGCGCGTTTTAACGACGGCGGCACCGACCGGGATGGCCGTTTTTACGCAGGTACCTTCTGGGGGCCGGGGGATTACAATGGCGCGCTGCTGGTGCGTATTGATAACGACCTGACGCCAAAGGTGGTGCAGTGCGATATTCATGGTGCTAATGGTCTGGCGTTTAGCGACGATAAGCGCTGGATGTATACCTCCGATACGCCGAACGCGGTGATTTACCGCACGCCGCTGGATGAGCAGGGCGAGCCGGGCAAACGGGAAGTACTTCGTCGTTTCCATCCTGGAGAGGGGATCCCTGACGGTGCGGCGGTTGATGAAGAAGGCTGTTACTGGAGTGCGATGTTTGACGGCTGGCGGATTGCCCGCTTTTCGCCGAACGGAGAACAACTGGAAGAGTATCGCGTGCCGGTGCGTTGCCCCACGATGGTGTGTTTCGGCGGCGCGGATATGAAAACGCTCTATATCACTACCACCCGGGAAAATATGGACGCCGACGAAGTGGCGCAATATCCGCTTTCCGGCGCCATCTTCACCCTGCCGGTTGCGGTGGCAGGGATGAAGAAACGGCAATTTATTGAACGTTAAGCCGGGTCGACCGGCACGACGTTTTCGCTCGGGTAACAGCCCAGTACTTTCATCGAACGGGTAATTTCGGCCAGCTCTTTTAAAGCCTTACGTAAGGGAAGGGATTCCAGGTTGGCCTGAATATCCAGATAAAACATCTCTTCCCACGGGTTACCGTGGATGGGGCGTGATTCCAGCTTGCTCATGATCAGGTTGTGGTTGCGCAGCACCAGTAGCGCTTCAACCAGCGCGCCAGCCTGTTGGCCGGTGGCGATTAACAACGTCGTTTTCGCCGGCACCTGATCGGATACGTTCACCGCTTTACGCGCCAGTACCAGGAAACGAGTGATGTTTTGCGTCTGGTTAGCCTGGCAGTGCTCCAGCACCTGCAGCCCGTACAGCGCGCCGCCGGCCTCGCTACCCAGCGCGGCAACGGTGGGGGATTTTGCCTGCGCGACTTTTTCCATCGCCGCTGAGGTGCTCTCGGTGTACTCGATTTTCCAGTGCGGATAGCGGCTTAAATATTGGCTGCACTGCTGGAACGGCTGCGGATGGCTATAAACGGTCTCGATCTTATCAGCGTCCGTTGAGGATGAAACGAGCACACAGTGATCGATTGGTAGCGTCAGTTCGCCGACGATCGACAGACTGGTATGCTGCAGCAGATCGTACACATCGTTGATCCCGCCGGAGCTGGTGTTTTCAATCGGCACGACGGCGTAATCGGCCTGACCGGTTTCGACCTGCTCAAAGATATCGGCGAATTTCGCGCAGCCGCTTTCGATAAATTGCTCAAAATGACGCGCGGCGTACTGGCGCGCGGCAAGATGTGAATACGAGCCTTTAGGCCCAAGGAAGGCGATACGCGCGGAGCGGGGGTTAATCTTATTAAGATGCTGCTGCAGTAGCGCCTGCTGGGTAAGAACGGAGTCTTCAATAATCAGCTGGAACAGGCGGGTAATGTAGTGGGCGTCCAGATGATGCTTTTTGCCAAGCGTCATTAAACGCTCCAGCAGGTCGCGTTCGCGGTCGATATCGCGTACTGGACGGTGCGATTCCAGCTTCGCTTTCCCGACTTCTACCGCCAGGCCGCGGCGTTCGGCCAGCAGTGCGAGCAGTTTTTCATCCAGGGCGCTTATTTTGTCGCGCAGGGCCAGTAATGGGTTTTCCTCGGTCATAATTGTGTTGCCTTTCTTGTTATCAATAAAAAAGGCCTCCCGCGTGGGAGGCCTTGTTATTCGTCTTCGCATTCTTTCTTATACGACGAACCGCCTCCCAGTCAGGGGAAGGTAAAAAAGAATGCGAAGAAGAACGGGAGTCGTTTCACGATGAATTCCTTAGGTTAGTGTGGATTACAGTACCTGTACTGTTTTCATCCTGTCAATTAAAAAACGAAAAACGCGCCCGAAGGCGCGTGGCATGACACAACTTAAGTTAAGGATTACTCTTCTTCTTCCACAAAGCCTGCCTCTTTCACCGATGTGGCGGCGCGGCGGGCTTCCCCTTTGTGTTGCACTTTATTCAGCTGCCGTTCCAGCTTGTTGATCAATTCGTTAATGGCGGCGTACATGTCTTCATGACGCGCGCTGGCAACCAGATGGCCGTTCGGCGTATTGATGGTTGCGTCAGCAATAAAACCCTGCGGCTCCTTAGAGAGAATGATGTGCGGGTTGATTAAATGAGTTTGCCACTTATCCAGTTTGGCGAGACGGTCTGCGACATGCTGGCGGATTGCCGGAGTAATTTCCATTTGTTTACTGGTAATGTTCATTGTCATAAATTTTACCTCTTGTCTTTCCCGTCTTGGTGAACCCAGCATACCTCGCCTAATGTCAAAATGTGTGATCTAAATCACATTTAAATGTCACTTTTTGTCAACGAATTCATTTTGTGAGACAGGACAGGAACGGATGAGATTTTACTTGTCGAAATGAAGAAAGGGGGCCATATTTGATGAGTTAACTCGGCGCTAAACCGCTTCAGCGCTGGTGTTCATCGAATAAAAAAACGGCAGCCCAGGGGCTGCCGTTTTGCTTTCAGTTATCACCCTCAGGTGTTTTTGCCGTTGGCGGCGATGATTTTGGCGACTTTGTCAGCTTGCGCGTTCATTTGCATCTGACGATAGGCGTTTTCCATCTTCGGCAGCGCATCGCGAGTGGCCTGCGTATCCGGGTAGTTACGCAGCATACCGTCAACGCGGTTCACGACGGCAACCCAGGCGCCGCGATCGGTGTAATAATCCACCACCGACAGCTCATACTTCGCCAGACGGTCTTTCAGGAACACCAGACGTTTGTAGGCGTCTGTAGCGTACTGGCTGTTCGGATAACCGCGAACCAGCTTCGAGAAATCATTGAATGCGTCGCGAGCGTGCTGCGGGTCGCGGTCGGAACGATCGACGCCGAAGAAGCCCTGCAGAGCGCTGTCATCAAGGGCCATGTTAGTCAGGCCACGCATATAGATGACATAGTCAATGTTTGGATGCGTAGGATTCAGACGAGCGAAACGATCGATTGCGGCCTGGGCCAGCGGCAAATCGGCATTTTTGTAATACGCATAAATCAGGTCCAACTGTACCTGTTGGGAGTAAGGACCAAATGGATAGCGATTATCCAACGCTTCCAGTTGCGTTATTGCCTGTTTCCAGTTACCGTCCTGCAACTTTTGCTGGGCGGTCGCGTAAATTTCATTCGGCGGATTATCAGGCACCTCCTCCTTTGAGCCAGAGCAACCCACCAAAGCCAGGCTCAGTGTGGCTGCTGCCACCAGGTATTTCATGCGCGTCATGACGTTTTGACTTCCTCAAAATGTTTATGCGGGAGAATCTCTGTTCCTGCTCCCGATTAAGACCAGCTACAATAGCACACTATATTAAACGGCAAAGCCGTAAAACCCAACGTTAAACGAAGAAGCTGTATATGGCACAACGAGTACAACTCACCGCAACGGTGTCCGAAAACCAACTCGGTCAACGCTTAGATCAGGCTTTGGCCGAATTGTTCCCGGATTATTCACGTTCGCGGATAAAAGAATGGATCCTTGACCAGCGCGTGCTGGTAAACGGCAACGTCATCGACAAGCCGAAAGAAAAAGTTTTTGGCGGCGAAGCCGTCTCTATCGATGTTGAGATCGAGGAAGACGTGCGTTTTGAACCGCAGGATATTCCGCTCAATATCGTCTATGAAGATGACGACATCCTGGTCATCAACAAACCACGTGATTTGGTTGTGCACCCTGGTGCGGGCAACCCTGACGGTACTGTGCTGAATGCGCTGCTGCATTACTATCCGCCCATTGCCGATGTCCCTCGCGCGGGTATTGTTCACCGTCTGGATAAAGATACCACCGGCCTGATGGTCGTGGCGAAGACTATTCCGGCGCAAACGCGTCTGGTCGAGTCACTGCAGCTGCGCGAAATTACCCGCGAGTATGAGGCGGTGGCTATCGGCCACATGACCGCTGGCGGTACGGTTGAAGAACCAATCAGCCGTCACCCGACCAAGCGCACGCATATGGCGGTTCACCCGATGGGGAAACCGGCGGTGACCCATTACCGCATTATGGAACATTTCCGTATCCACACCCGTTTGCGCCTGCGCCTGGAAACCGGCCGTACCCACCAAATCCGCGTCCATATGGCGCATATTACCCATCCGCTGGTGGGCGATCAGGTTTATGGCGGCCGCCCGCGTCCGCCGAAAGGGGCATCGGACGAGTTCATCAGCGCGCTGCGCAAATTCGATCGCCAGGCATTACACGCGACCATGCTGCGTCTGTATCACCCAATTACCGGTATTGAGATGGAATGGCACGCGCCGATCCCGCAGGATATGGTGGAACTGATCGACGCCATGCGCGCCGATTTTGAAGCCCATAAGGACGATATTGACTGGTTATGACAAAGCTGATTGTTCCGCAGTGGCCTATGCCGAAAGGCGTGGCGGCCTGTAGTTCTACCCGTGTGGGCGGCGTGAGCCTGCCTCCGTATGACTCGTTGAACCTTGGCGCCCATTGCGGCGACGATCTCCTGCATGTCGAAGAAAACCGCCGGCGGATGTTTGCCGCTGGCGGATTACCCTCTTATCCGGTGTGGCTGGAGCAGGTGCATGGCACCACGGTACTAAAATTGGATGGCGGGCCGTACGTGTCAAAACGCGCCGATGCGTCATACTGTAATACGCCGGGTACCGTTTGTGCGGTGATGACCGCAGACTGCCTGCCGGTGCTGTTCTGTAACCGCGCCGGAACCGAGGTGGCGGCGGCGCATGCCGGATGGCGCGGCTTATGTGAAGGCGTTCTGGAAGAAACAGTCGCCTGCTTTAATGATAAACCGGAAAATATCCTGGCCTGGCTTGGTCCGGCAATTGGCCCTGAGGCGTTTGAAGTCGGTGCGGAAGTGCGCGAGGCTTTCATCGCCAAAGATGCCCAGGCGCAGAGCGCCTTCCGTCCTGCCGGTGAAAAATATTTTGCTAATATTTATCAATTGGCTCGTCAGCGCCTGGCTAACGTCGGCGTGGAGCAGATTTTCGGCGGCGATCGTTGCACTCTAAGTGAAAAAGATGATTTTTTCTCTTATCGTCGCGACAAGACCACAGGTCGTATGGCAAGTTTCATTTGGCTGATATAACCTAGAGAATCAAGACGATCCAGAAGGCAAACTTATTTTTCACATAGTTCAGGTCTTTAACCTTGAATAATTGAGGGATGACCTCATTTAATCTCCAGTAGCAAATTTGACCTGTTTATGGGAGGAGTTATGCGTCTGGATCGTCTTACTAATAAATTCCAGCTTGCTCTTGCCGATGCCCAGTCGCTAGCACTCGGGCACGACAACCAATTCATCGAACCACTTCATCTAATGAGCGCCTTGCTGAATCAGGAAGGGGGATCGGTGTATCCTTTACTAACCTCGGCGGGTGTTAACGCCGTGGCGTTACGCAGCCAAATCGAACAGGCGCTGAGCCGTTTACCGCAGGTAGAAGGTACCGGCGGCGACGTCCAGCCGTCTCAGGATTTGGTGCGTATTCTCAATCTTTGCGACAAGCTGGCGCAAAAGAGAAAGGATAACTTTATTTCGTCAGAACTGTTCGTTCTGGCGGCGCTTGAATCACGCGGTACGCTGACCGACCTGCTGAAATCTGCCGGAGCAACAACCGCCAATGTGACTCAGGCGATTGAACAAATGCGCGGAGGTGAAAGCGTGAACGATCAGGGTGCCGAAGACCAACGTCAGGCATTGAAAAAATTTACCGTCGATCTGACCGAGCGTGCCGAACAAGGCAAACTGGACCCGGTGATCGGCCGTGATGAAGAGATCCGTCGTACCATCCAGGTACTTCAGCGCCGTACTAAAAACAACCCGGTGCTGATTGGTGAACCCGGGGTGGGTAAAACGGCAATCGTCGAAGGACTGGCGCAGCGTATCGTCAACGGCGAAGTACCAGAAGGGCTGAAAGGCCGTCGGGTATTGGCGCTGGATATGGGCGCGCTGGTGGCCGGGGCGAAATATCGCGGTGAATTCGAAGAGCGTCTGAAAGGCGTGCTGAACGATCTGGCGAAACAGGAAGGCAACGTTATCCTGTTTATCGATGAGCTGCACACCATGGTCGGCGCGGGTAAAGCCGACGGCGCGATGGATGCCGGCAACATGCTGAAACCGGCCCTGGCGCGCGGTGAACTGCACTGCGTCGGCGCCACCACCCTTGACGAATACCGCCAGTACATTGAAAAAGACGCCGCGCTGGAACGTCGTTTCCAGAAAGTGTTCGTTGCCGAGCCGACGGTAGAAGATACCATCGCCATACTGCGCGGTCTGAAAGAACGTTATGAACTGCACCACCACGTGCAGATCACTGACCCGGCCATCGTGGCAGCGGCGACCCTGTCGCATCGCTATATTGCCGACCGTCAGTTGCCGGATAAAGCCATCGACCTTATCGATGAAGCAGCATCCAGCATCCGTATGCAGATCGACTCGAAGCCGGAAGAGCTGGACCGTCTCGATCGCCGTATCATCCAGTTGAAGTTGGAACAGCAGGCGCTGAAGAAAGAGGCGGATGAAGCGAGCCTGAAGCGTCTCGATATGCTTAATGAAGAGCTGGCGGACAAAGAAAGCCAGTATTCGGTGCTGGAAGAAGAGTGGAAAGCGGAAAAAGCATCGCTCTCCGGTACGCAGACTATTAAAGCTGAGCTGGAACAAGCCAAAATTGCTATCGAACAAGCACGACGTCTTGGCGACCTCGCGCGGATGTCCGAACTGCAATACGGTAAAATTCCGGAGCTGGAAAAACAGCTGGCGGCAGCCACCCAGTCTGAAGGCAAAACGATGCGCCTGTTACGTAACAAAGTAACCGATGCCGAGATTGCCGAAGTGCTGGCGCGCTGGACCGGTATTCCGGTGGCGCGCATGATGGAAAGCGAGCGCGAAAAACTGTTGCGTATGGAACAGGATCTGCATCACCGCGTTATTGGCCAGGATGAAGCGGTTGAAGCGGTATCCAACGCCATTCGCCGTAGCCGCGCCGGGCTGTCTGACCCGAACCGGCCTATTGGTTCGTTCCTGTTCCTCGGCCCGACCGGGGTGGGTAAAACCGAGCTTTGCAAAACGCTGGCTAACTTCATGTTCGACAGCGACGACGCGATGGTGCGTATCGATATGTCCGAATTTATGGAGAAACACTCCGTCTCGCGTCTGGTCGGTGCGCCTCCGGGATACGTGGGTTATGAAGAGGGCGGCTATCTGACCGAAGCGGTCCGTCGTCGTCCTTATTCCGTCATCCTGTTGGATGAAGTGGAAAAAGCGCATCCGGATGTATTTAACATTCTGCTGCAGGTGCTTGACGATGGTCGCCTGACCGACGGGCAGGGGAGAACGGTCGACTTCCGTAATACGGTTGTCATCATGACCTCAAACCTCGGTTCCGATCTGATCCAGGAACGTTTCGGCGAGCTGGACTACGGTCATATGAAGGATCTGGTGCTTGGCGTGGTTAGCCAGCGCTTCCGTCCGGAGTTTATCAACCGTATCGATGAAGTGGTGGTCTTCCATCCGTTGGGTGAAAAACATATTGCTTCTATTGCGCAGATCCAACTGCAGCGTTTGTATAAACGTCTGGAAGAGCGCGGCTATGAAGTGCATATGTCCGATGAGGCGTTGAAGCTGCTGAGCGAAAATGGCTACGACCCGGTATACGGCGCGCGTCCATTGAAACGTGCCATCCAGCAACAGATAGAGAACCCGTTAGCGCAGCAAATCCTGTCTGGCGAGCTGGTTCCGGGGAAAACCGTCGAGCTGGTGGTAAAAGACGACCGCATCGTAGCAGTGCAGTAAGTCACAAAACGACAAAAACGGGCCCTTTGGGCTCGTTTTTGTTTAAAAACCAGGCAAGAATTAAAGTTCAAACGTTAATTTGGTTGAAAAGTGAGCGCTTGAATTGTTTTTTTGAATTTATGCTTGTCACTTCAGAATTACTCCCTATAATGCGCCTCCACTGACACGGAACAACGGCAAACAAGCCGCCGGGTCAGCAGGGTTTCAGCAGCGAAATGTGACGCTGAAAACCGACAGAGAAAAGTGAAATAAGCGCTTGACTCTGAATGAGGAAAACGTATTATACGGGACCTCGCAACGGTGAGCGAAAGCCGCGTTGCACTGCTCTTTAACAATTTATCAGACAATCTGTGTGGGCACTCAAAGTGACATGGA
>OAWL01000016.1_pt1 | contig 147944 bp, 143 predicted proteins | sample 1501391 | NCBI WGS metagenome assembly OAWL01 (sample SAMEA2580211, study PRJEB22360) | human gut metagenome | biome: human gut; feature: human-associated habitat; material: faeces | place: Denmark | collected 2008/2010
CCTAACTATCTTTGGGATTAAATTACCAACTCAAAATGTCCTATAACCCTAAATTTTATTTAGTTGATATCTATATGATAATAAATGGAGTATAATAGAGACATAGGTTAAGTCGTTGTATGGCGGCCAAAAATTCGTGTAGGTAAACAGGTAAGGAGTGACATGAGTATGTCAGAGGTATATTTTACATCGTTGCGCACACGCGTAGGGGAAAGTCTTTTGGACAAAATGGAACGACTTGTGCGCCGTGCCGGGATTGACAAAATTGATTTTAAAAACAAGTATGTAGCTATTAAAATGCATTTCGGTGAACTGGGCAACTTGGCGTATATTAAACCTCTATATGTAGCACGCATGGTAAAAATCATCAAAGAATTGGGCGGTAAACCGTTCCTTACGGATTGCAATACTTTGTATGTAGGCGGACGTAAAAATGCTATCGATCATATTGAATCGGCTTATCAGAACGGTTTTAATCCGTATAATACAGGGGCGCATGTTATCATCGCCGACGGCTTAAAAGGCCTTGATGAAACACTGGTACCGGTTCCTGACGGGAAGTATGTAAAAGAAGCTAAAATCGGCCGTGCTTTAATGGATGCTGATATCGTTATTTCTATGACTCACTTCAAAGGCCATGAATCAGCCGGTTTTGGCGGCGTAATTAAAAATCTCGGTATGGGCGGCGGATCTCGTGCCGGTAAAATGGAACAACATAGTGCGGGTAAACCGTTCGTACAGCAGGAAATCTGTGTAGGCTGTCATAAATGTGAACAGTACTGTGCCCATGATGCGGTACATGTAACGAATGGTAAATCTTTTATTACGGAAGAAAAATGCATAGGTTGCGGTCGTTGTGTCGGCGTATGTCCGGTAGATGCTATTTCGCCAAGATGGGATGAAGCAAATACTGTATTGAGTGAAAAAATGGCTGAATATACGGCAGCTATCGTTCGGAATCGTCCTCGTTTCCATATCAGCTTTGTCATGGATGTATCGCCATATTGCGATTGTCATGGTGAAAATGATATGCCGATTGTACCGGATGTGGGGATTATGGCGTCCTATGACCTCGTAGCCCTTGATCAGGCTTGTGTAGATAAAGTTAATGCACAGCCGCCAATGCCGGGCAGTATGCTGGATGAAGCAGAAGAAAAGAGTTGGAATCATTTCCATACGATTTCTCCGAATACAGATTGGGAAGCAGCTCTTAAACGGGCGGAAGAAATGGGTCTCGGTTCTAGAAGCTATGAAATTGTAGAAGTAAAATAAATATTGAAGATAATAAAAAAAGAACAACAGCCGAGGCTGTTGCTCTTTTGCATACATCGTAATGTACTTATTATTTGCTGTACAATTCGACGATGAGCGTTTCGTTAACTTCGATAGGAAGTTCGGAACGTTCAGGAAGACGGTTGAAAGTACCTTTGAAGCCTTCCAAGTCTTTAGTGATGTAAGGAAGTTCGAAAGAACGAAGTTCCTGGAAGTTTGTTTTGAACATTTCGTTGTCACGGGATGCTTCGCGAAGTTCGATTACATCACCAGGTTTGCACTGGTAGGAAGGAATGTCTACGCGACGACCGTTAACAAGAATGTGGCCATGGTTAACCATCTGACGGGATTGACGGATGGAGTTACCGAAACCGATGCGATATACGAGGTTGTCAAGACGGGATTCCAACAATACTAACATGTTTTCACCGGTAATACCCTGCATTTTTTTCGCTTTATCATAATAGCGTACGAACTGGCGTTCAAGCAAGTTGTAATATGCTTTAACTTTTTGTTTTTCTAATAACTGCATGCCATATTCGGACATTTTTTTCTGACGTTGGTCTTTCTTTACGCGCTTTAAAGCTTTGGAGTGACCGAAAACGTTCACACCGAAGCGACGACATAACTTAAAGCGTGCTTCTCTTCTCGTTGCCATGTGTTTATCACCTCATAGTAAAAAATAAAAATATAATAGCTGTATCCGAATAAGATACCCAATTATGATAGCATATTGGCGGCTAACTGTCAATTTATATTCACCGAATTACCGGCGATTTACAGAGATTTTGGTACGTTTTTAGTCCTACGGGAATGGGGTGAGATACTTCACTTGTTTTTTCAAGTGTTGGGGGATTAAGTTGGCCGCGGAGACAGAGCAGACTTGAATTTCACTTTGAATTTTACTTTGAATTTTGGTATACTTTTTTGGTAAGAAATAATATTGAAATGTAATCTTTTTTTATGTAGGTTCCTGTTTAAACTTTATTTAGTCTAAAAGTTTTACTTTACTTCAAGGTATGAATTAATAAATATTCAAAAAATATTCATGATAAGGATGAATGTATATATCAAGTGAATACTATTATAAATCAATACGAAGATTTAGGATTTTTTATTTAGAAACGGCAAAAAATGCGATTTTTATTTTAAATTATCGCAAAAATTTATTCGGTTTTTATATAAAGAAAACCACTTTCAATATTCGTTGTATCTTATGAAGATGAAATAATCATGAGAAAGCATGTGCTAATTATTATCAAGTAAATTCTAGAGAATTTAATGCAAAAAATCTATACTTATTTACTTGGGTATACTCTTTTTTAGTTGATTAAGAGTGTTTATAAATGAATAGATAAAAGTACTAATAAAAGTTTTGAATAATACTGTTAACGTCATCATTTAATGTTCGAAAGTATATAAAAATTTATAAATTTTTTGTACCTATCTCTTTTCTAACTGATTCAATACATGGTATACTATGGTTAAAGAAGAGGGACTACCTTCGTCAGTCGTTGAAAGATTTTTATACTTACTGAGAATGTATGAATATGTATTGCATGAAAAGGAGATGATAAGATGGATGAACTACCTACTCTGCAAGAGTTACAAAGTTTTATAACCTATAGTAAAATGGGTAACTTCACGTTAGCTGCTCAAGCTGCTAATATTACACAATCTGCTTTTAGTGCGCAGATGAAAAAACTGGAACGTTTAGTTGGTGTAAAATTAATAGCTCGCTCTACCCGTGGCAGCCGCCTGACAGCGGAAGGTGAGAAGTTCTTACCGGAAGCGGAGCATATTATCGAAACATTAGAACGAGCTATTCATAGCATTCGTTTGGCCAATAAATTGGAACAGCCTATGCTCAACGTAGGTATTTTGCGGAGTATCGGTGACGTGCGTATGAATGCGCATGTTTCGTATTTTCAACAAACTAACCCCAATTTCTCAATTTCCATTTATGATATGGAAGAAGAAGAAATGTTACTGGATTTGCGTGAAAACCGCATTGACATTGGTACTTGCTACTTACCAAATAATAAAGATATGAGTAGCTATGAAAGTATTGCTATCCGCGAAGACTCCGTAGTTTATTACGCACCTAAACGTGAGTTACCGGCCGGTAAAGTATTGTCTTGTGAAGAATTGTTGGATTATCCGATGGTTATGTATCCGCCAAAATACTTTATGAGTCATCGCTTGAAATCCTACTTCTCGGAAGAAGGACGTCAGTCCTTGCCGCATTTGGTTCGTTTATCTAATCCGTATGCTATGATTGACTATTGCCAACGCAATGAAGCGGGTGCTCTTATTTCCCGTCATTTGTTGGATGCACTTGGCATTAAGGATGGTATCTATGCCTTAGCTAAACCTTTAAACTTGCAGGTTTGCTTTGTGTATCGTAACAATAACTCCAAATGGGAAACCATGAAAACATTTATGGATTATATTGTACAAAAAGTAGGGACTAACGGCTGATTTTGGGGAAAATTTAGTTTTGTGCTTTACATAAGTTTGTCTCATCAAATTAAAACGCGGTTTGCACCTTTCGGGCAAACCGCGTTTATTGCATTATTTTGTTGGAACTTAGAAGTAATTAGAAGTCTGAGCACAGTGATGTATGCTCTTCTTCCTAAATAATGCCGTGTTTAGTCATACAAAGAGTTAGAAGTTTACATCCTTGCCGTAGTAAGCTGCTTCGTAGATCTTTTTAATTTCTTCCACGGTTGGTTTACGTGGGTTAGTTAATGTACAAGCATCATCAAGCGCACGTTGGCTCATGCGATCAAGTACGGCTAAGAATTTATCTTCAGGAATTACCGTATTTAAACCGTCTTTGATGGTTTTGCTTAAGCCTAAGCGTTTGTTGAGATTCCAAATAGCACGTTCAAGATTTTCAATACCGAGGATACCTTCTAATTGAGCGTATTTTTGGGTAGCTTTTTTGTTATATTGAATGATGTACGGTAACAAAATAGCATTGGCTTCACCATGGGTTAAGTGGAATTCACCACCGATTTTGTGAGCCATACTGTGAACGATGCCTAAGGAGCAGTTGGTGAAGGACATACCGGCCATAGTGGACGCATTATGTACTTTGTCGCGAGCTTGAATATTATCAGGTTCGTGGTAAGCCGTTTCCAAATATTCAAAAATCAACTGAATGGCATGGAGTGCCAATGGATCGGTGAAATCATCAGCGGCTGTGGATACATATGCTTCAACGGCATGAGTTATTACGTCCATACCGGTTTGTGCCGTAATGAGCGGTGGCATTTTGGATGGAATGCGGCTGTCCAATAAAGCGATGTCCGGAACTAAATCAGGGGATACCAACGGATACTTAATGTTGTTATCCGTATCGGTAATTACGCTGAAAGCTGTGATTTCCGAAGCGGTGCCGCTGGTGGAAGGAATGCCGATAAGGCGTGCTTTAGTGCGTAATTTAGGGAAGTTGAACTTAACAAGTTCCATGAAATCGTAACCCGGATATTCATAGTATACCCACATGATTTTGGCTGCGTCCATAGGGGAGCCGCCGCCTAAGGCAATGATCCAATCCGGTTGGAATTCGGCCATTTTAGCGCCGCCTTCTTTACAGGTTTTGATGGATGGATCCGGTTCTACGCCGTCGATAATTTGGACTTCCATACCCGCCTTTTCAAGTTGGGCTTTCGTTTCGTCGAGGAAGCCGAATTTGCGCATTGAGTTGCCCCCGGTTACGATGCTAGCACGCTTGCCTTCTAATTTAGAAAGGTGCGTGAGGGCATCATCGCCATGAATGATAGTATTTGGAATTCGAAATGTTGCATAAGCCATGGATTTTTCCTCCTAACGGTTACTTAATTCGAATAACGCTTATATTTGTATTGTACGCTTTTTTCAAGATTGTGACAATGTACAAAAGTGATTTAAATTATGAATAATTTAAATAGTAAAAGCTGTGAGAATGAGACCGTGGCTACATTGATTCCTTGGGGAATGTTATATAATATATGAGTGATATCTGCTAAATTAAGCATATATTTTTGAAAAAATATACGCTATTCATGAGTAAGCGGCATTTGACAATTCTTCGAAAATTTACGATTTAAAAGAGTATTTCACGAATTGTGAAAACAACGATGTCGGTAAATTGAGCCTTACCACATAAAGTAGGGCACACATTACTGAGGATGGTTTTAGTAACATAATTGAAGCGGATTAAAAGAAATGAAGGTGAATTATGAAAAAGATAGCCATATTGGTTAACGAAGATACGATGCAACGTTGTTCTTGCGGCGGTTGTTTAGGTGCGTTTATGGGCAAAAAAGATTCCTTTGAGCGCTATGAAGGTGAAGATATTGAACTGGTCGGGTTTACCCATTCCGGAGGTGATTTGACAAAGAAACTGGAAACACTTCGTAAAAAAGGCGTTGATGCGGTACATATTTCCACCTGCACGAAGAGTAAAAACGAGGACTACGAAGCTATTGCCGATGCTTGTGCCGAATATTTCGACGTTGTCGGTTATACGCATGGCAGTCCCGATGGTAAAGGCAAGGGTAAAATGGCAGTAGAATTAAAAGCGCGTCATCCGAAGGAGGCAGAATAATGGAATTACGCAAAAGTCAGACTTTTTTCTTAGGCTTGCAGCACGTATTGGCCATGTATGCAGGGGCCGTTATCGTACCAATTATTGTAGGCAGCAGTTTGAATCTTTCAACGATGCAAATCGCCTATTTAATCGGTGCCGATTTATTGACATCCGGTATCGCAACGTTACTTCAAGTATGGCGTAATCGTTTCTTCGGTATCGGATTACCGGTGGTATTGGGCTGCACCTTTACCGCTGTATTTCCGATGATTGCCATCGGTAAAGAACTGGGCTTGGGCGCTATTTACGGGGCTATTATTACTTCAGGTCTTATTGTTTTTATTATCTCTCATTGGTTTGGCAAATTAGTGCGTTTCTTCCCACCGGTGGTTACGGGATCGATTGTAACTGTTATCGGTGTTACCTTGGTACCGGTTGCGATGAATAATCTGGCCGGCGGACTCGGCAGCTCTGATTTCGGCAGTGCCATGAATTTGAGCCTCGGTTTTGCCGTTTTGGTATTTATCCTTATTTTAAATCGCCTTTTCAAAGGTTACATTCAAGCCATCTCCGTATTGTTGGGGCTGGTTGTGGGTACGATTGCGGCCTTCTTCTTGGGCATGGTGGACTTTACACCGGTTGCCGAGGCCTCTTGGGTCCATATTCCGCAGCCGTTCTACTTCGGTTTACCGACTTTCCATGCCAGTGCTATTTTGACCATGACCATTGTGGCCATGGTGAGCATGGTGGAATCGACCGGTGTGTTCTTGGCCTTGGGGGAAATTTGTGAACGAAAATTAACGCCTAAAGATTTGGCTCATGGTTATCGTGCCGAAGGTTTGGCCTCTATCATCGGCGGTATTTTTAACTCCTTCCCGTATACGACGTTTTCACAAAATGTGGGACTCGTTGAATTATCTAAGGTTCGTAAAACGACGGTTATCGTGGTTTGCGGTATTATGCTGGTTGTATTAGGTTTGGTGCCTAAGTTTGCTGCCTTGGCCACGATTATTCCGACATCTGTATTGGGCGGTGCTATGATTGCTATGTTTGGTATGGTGTGTGCGGCCGGTATTCGCATGTTGGGTAAAGCAGATCTTACTGATTCCAACACCATGCTCATTGCAGCTTGTTCTATTACCTTGGGGCTTGGCGTGACGGTAACACCTAATTTATTCGCCCAATTCCCTTCTTCTGTGCGCATCCTCTTGGAAAGCGGCATTGTAGTCGGTGCCTTGACAGCTGTTGTGCTCAACATTTTATTTAACTATGATAAAATCAAAGAAAATAAATAGATTTTTTTAAAAAATATATATTTAACGCTATAGTCCTATGAATCATCGTTTGAACTTCCGGTTTAATGACAATTCTTCGAATTTACGTTATAATAAGAAGGTGACTTAACAAGCGAATCAACAAATGGTACTTGGTCATTAATTGGTAGGAGGCGATGATTATGAAGATGTTTCCCGCAATTGATATGGTAGCAACAGGCGCTCAGATTCAAGCTTTACGGATTAAAAGCGGATACTCCGTTAAAGACTTACAAGAGGCATTCGGCTTTAACGACCCGCAAGCCATTTACCGATGGCAATGGGGGCAAAGCTTGCCGCGTGTAGATAATCTGGTGGCGTTAAGTGTATTATTTGGTGTAACAATTGACAGCATTCTCGTTCTGGAACAGAACGAGGATGCTGTTTCTGTTTTTATAACCCTATTTTCGGGCGGACTCTCTCCTATAAACTCGTATAACATATAAAGTCGTATAAGATTATTTTTATTTTATAGTCTATATTTTTGACTTTTTGTATACAATAAGCAGGAAAATCAAATTTATGCGTAGAAGTAATTATAAGAATGATATAAAATCATTTTTTAATGTGCGTGTTTTGAATGTATGAATTTTTTTGAATTGTTACTATTTAGGAGGCGGACGTATGACATTTTTATGGGAACAGGGTATTCCGGTGATTAAGTTGGATATGATTGCTACATTGGCGCTGGCAATTTTGCTATTGCTTCTAGGGCGTGTCATGGTTAATCGAATCGGTATTTTGGGGCGTTTTTGTATTCCGGCACCGGTGGCCGGCGGGCTCTTGTTTTCTATATTAATGTTAATCTTGCATCAGAGTAACATTTTAATCATTAAAATGGATACCTTATTGCAAACGCCGTTTATGTTGGCCTTTTTCTCCACAATAGGGCTTATTGCCAGTCTTAAATTGGTAAAAAAAGGCGGTAAATTACTATTGTTTTATTGGCTTCTTTGCGGCTTCTTGTCACTTATGCAAAACGTAATCGGTGTCTCTTTAGCCCAAGTATTTGATATCGATACGTTATTGGGTGTATTGATGGGGGCTGTATCTATGGAAGGGGGCCATGGGGCAGCCGGTGCCTTCGGTCCGGAAATAGAAGCTATGGGCGTATTCGGAGCCACCGCCGTAGCAATGGCGGCCGCAACTTTTGGCCTTGTTTCGGGCGGTTTAGTCGGCGGTCCGATTGCTAAGTACTTACTGAATAAGAATAACTTGAAATCCACTGAAGCATTGGAGTTGGCTGGTGATGGTACTGTAACGGCAACCGGCGGTAATAACGGTGTAAGCTCGAGTTCCGATGATGCCAAGGCGGCTAAAAAGGAAAGTGAATATGCGGAATCAGCGATTTCGGCTCACTCTTTATTTATTCACACGGCCATCATTGCCGTTTGTATGACCATAGGTTTAATGGTGGGCAGTTGGCTTAAAGGCAGCCTCGGTATTGCACTTCCAAGCTATGTAGGGGCTATGTTCTTTGCCGTAATTTTGCGTAATATTAATGATCAGCTCAACGTGGTTAAACTTCATACGGAAACCATTAATTTGATTGGTGATTATTGCTTAGGTGTATTCCTATCTATGGCATTGATGACACTCAAATTATGGGAACTTGTAGATTTGGCAATTCCGATGATTGTCGTGTTGGGGGCACAAGTAGTATTCATGATTGTATACTGTTTGTTTATCGTATTCCCATTGTTGGGTAAAACGTATGATGCGGTTATTATGTGTGCCGGTATGGCCGGTCATGGTTTGGGTGCAACGCCAAATGCGATGGCTAATATGAAAGCGGTTACTGAAAAATTCGGTCCGTCCACTAAGGCTTTCTTAATTGTGCCGCTTTGCGGGGCGTTCTTAATTGACTTATTTGCTTTGCCGTGCATCGTATGGTTTATTAACTACTTCGCCCATTGAAATTGAATAATATAATTTCAGGGTAAGTTTACATGAAATAAAAAAGGCTGCAGCCGGGGTTATACTATCTGAGGATATGGCGTGTAATATCTGTAAACAGTAATCCGGATTGCAGTCTTTTGTTATTTTATATGAGATATATCTACTACAATTTACACCTGCCTTTAATCAAAAATATGCATAATTAAGCAAAAAAAGTCAATGAAAATCATTATGAATCACCTGTGACTATAATTTAAAAGAATATAGAATATATTTTTAAGTTATAGGTTGTTGTTAACAGGAGAAATTGAATTTTTAACGAATACTTTAAATTGTGAGTGTAAAGGTATTCATTTGTGGGAGTATTTGTGTAGCATGGAGAAGAGTCGGATTGTCAGCTATAGTGTAGAAAATGTAGCCTATGGGAACCTGTAGTATAGAAGCTTTTGAGGGAATGCTATAGCCTTTTCGCGGTCGGGTGCGGGCCGCATCTTATGTGTAAACAGGGTGTTAGCCATAATTTTATTCTTGTTGGCTAGGAGGCGAAAGTATGAAATTTTTGTGGGAACAAGGTATTCCGGTTATTGAGCTTGATATGATTGCCACATTGGCACTGGCAATTTTATTGCTGTTATTGGGGCGTATCATTGTTAATCGAGTCGGCTTTTTGAGTCGTTTTTGTATTCCTGCACCGGTAGCAGGCGGTTTGTCATTTTCCTTGCTTATGTTGGTTTTACATGAGACTAATATTTTAAATATTAAAATGGATACAATTTTACAAACGCCGTTTATGTTGGCATTTTTCGCTACCGTAGGTCTGATTGCCAGTCTTAAGCTTGTAAAAAAAGGCGGTAAATTATTATTTTATTATTGGGCTCTTTGTGCCTTTTTATCCCTCATGCAGAACGTAATCGGCGTATCTTGGTCTAAAGTGTTGGGGCTTGATCCCTTACTTGGTGTTTTAATGGGCGCCGTATCTATGGAAGGCGGGCACGGTAATGCAGGTGCTTTCGGACCTGAAGTAGAAGCTATGGGTGTTTACGGTGCTACGGCGGTAGCGATGGCAGCCGCAACATTTGGCGTTGTAGCCGGTGGTGTAGTGGGCGGACCAATCGCACGCTTTTTCATCAATAAATATAACTTACACTCCACTGAAGAGGAAGAGTTGGCTGAGGATACTGAAAAAGCTGCTTTAGCACAGGATTTAGATCAAGTAGCCGGTCCGGATACAACCAGTGTAAACGAAGCGTTAACTGTTGAAAAAATCGAAGAAGGCAAGGAAATTAGTGAAGAAGTAGCCGCTCATGTATTTTTATTGCATGGTTTTATTATAGCTATTTGTATGGTCGTAGGTATGGAATTGGCCGTAGCCTTTAAATCTTGGTGGGGGATTGCCATACCGAACTATGTAGGCGGTATGTTCTTCGCTGTATTACTTCGTAATATTAACGATAAATTCCACTTCGTTGAGTTGCATAATCCTACCATCGGGCTTATCGGGGATGTGTGTCTCGGTATTTTCCTCTCCATGGCGCTGATGACGTTGAAGTTATGGGAATTGGCCGATTTGGCATTGCCAATGATTGTAATCCTTATGTCGCAAGTTATCTTTATGATTGTGTACAATATGTTCGTGGCGTTCCCTGTTTTGGGTAAAAACTATGATGCGGTGATTATGTGTGCCGGTATGGCCGGTCATGGTTTAGGTGCGACCCCGAATGCGATGGCGAATATGAAAGCCGTTGCTGAAAAATTCGGTCCATCCACTAAGGCATTCTTAATCGTACCGCTTTGCGGTGCGTTCTTGGTTGACCTGTTTGCGGTACCTTGTATCGTATGGTTTATTAACTATTTTGCACATTAAGGCATTGCCAAAGGCGTGAACGGCTATTATCAGAGAAGTAGGGTGTAGGACAGTATTAACTAATCCAAAAGCATCCGAGAAAGCATATAAAAATAAAGACAAAAAGAAGGAAGGCCCTGCTGCTCGGTAGTAGCAAGGCTTTCCTTCTTTAGGAGTGGGATTAAGGGGGATTCTATTTGAATAAAGCGAAATATATAACGTAGAGCCATCCGAATAGACCGTGAATAATGGCCCAAGGGATGGAATGCCAGTTGGCATAGCTAACAACCATAGCCAAGGCAGATCCAAACGAAATACCCGTCGTTACTGTTGCGGTTAAAAATTTCATTAACAAACCTCCCTATATATACGACAGTTCTAATGCAATTAAAACTGTCATGTTAAATCTGAATATTTCAATATAATTATAATGCATTTTGAGATATTTGTATAGTGAGATTTTTAGATATAAGGCTGAAATCGTTATTTTTTTGAAATAATTAACTAAATTGCGTCCGCTTTTTTGTACTTTAGCCTTTCCGCAAATTAGTTATGAATGGTGTATAATAAAATAAGCAATGATATTGTTTGATTAAAGAGAATTAGTATTATATTGCAGTTATGCTATATCTTAGTGAATAGCAGCATGTATAGAAGTAAGGAGTGATACCATGTCAGATTTAAAAGTTGGCGATAAAGCACCGGACTTTTCCGTTGTTAATGATGCAAATGAAATGGTAAGTTTAAAAGATTTAGCCGGTCAAAAAGTAATCTTATATTTCTACGCGAAAGATAATACACCGGGGTGTTCCATTGAAGCTCAACAATTTAACGAAGCTTATAAAAAGTTACAAGATGCCGGATACGTTGTATTGGGTGTCAGTCGTGATACCGTAAAACGTCATATTAATTTCAAAGAAAAATATGACCTTCAATTTAATCTCTTGGCGGATACTGATGAAGCCGTCTGCAACGCCTATGGTGTTATGAAAGAAAAGAAACTTTACGGTAAAATCTCTATCGGCATCGAACGCTCCACTTTCGTTATCGATGAAAAAGGCGTGTTGACCCACATTTATAGAGGCGTTAAAGCAAAAGAACACGTAGGACAACTGCTGGTTGATCTCGGCTTATAAATCACAACTCTAGAATAGCTTGCGAAATATATTCTAAAATTCTTAATAGAAAAGCACAATATACCTATCTCTCAACCCCCACCCGTTCGGCTAATGGGTATTCAAGATAGGTATATTGTGCTTTTTTCCCTTAGTACGATTTTCTAAAATTTCGCAAGCTGTTAAGCCGGTGCCAACTTACTCCACCACTGTCGCCGATATGCCTTTATCCCTTCCAGTACGACTTTTGACGCTTTCGCCGCCAGTGCTTTGCCGGCCGGTGGAATACCTTCTAAGCGATAGGCGATGCCCATTTCTTTATATTTTGAGGCACCCATCACGTGATAAGGCAGGCAGTCGATAGTTTCGAGGTTTTTCAAAGAACCGGCGAAGAAGCCGAGGCGGTACCAACGATCCGCATTGTCGGTAATAGTAGGAACGACTACATGGCGCACCCAAATAGGCACATTGTGTTCATCGATGAAGCGGGCAAATTTTAAGATTTGCTTGTTGCTTTGACCGGTAAGGGCGATATGTTTATCATCGTCGATTTCTTTTAAATCTAAAATAACGAGGCTCGTTACGGCCATAAGCTTTTCATAGGTTTCGCGCTGGCTTTCTTCAAAGTAGATGCCGCTTGTGTCGAGGCAAGTATGAATGCCACGCTCTCTGAAATAGCTAAAGAGCTCGATGACAAAGTCAATTTGCATTAAAGCTTCGCCGCCGGTGACAGTGAGACCGCCGTTTTTATAAAAACTCTGATTTCGCTCAAATTGCTCCCATACTTCTTCAATGGGAATATTTTTACCTTGCTGCGCATCCCACGTATCCGGGTTATGGCAATAGGCACAGCGCATCGGGCAGCCCTGAAAAATAGCACCATTCGTACACCGGGGCCGTCAACGGTGCCCATGGTCTCTAAGGAATGAATTCGTCCAATCATAGTACGCCTTTCAAAAAAAAATACGGTTGACCTTCTGAAGGATAGTTCAGCTTAAGGTCTAAGTCTTAAATATGACAATAGGCTCCTCGAATCGGGGAGCCTATTGCACTATATATAACTACTGAGAAGGGTATAAGGCGAAGTTACATTTGTTCGTGGAAGGTACGAGAAATAACTTCGTCCTGTTGTTGTTTCGTCAATTTGTTGAAGTGCACGGCATAACCGGATACACGAACGGTCAACTGTGGGTATTTTTCAGGATGTTTTTGCGCATCGAGAAGCATTTCACGGTCAAACACATTAACGTTCAAATGATGACCGCCTTTTTCAGAATAGCCGTCCAATAATTCTACTAAATTATCGATTTGTTGTTCGTTGCTCATATTACTTGTCCTCCTTTTCGGAAATGGAAACATTAGGCTCGCGACAGGCCAGGTTTTCATTATTGACAGGTAAACCGGTCGGCATATGGCTCTGTAAAACTGCATCAAGATCCAGATCGATGTCTAAATCACTCATACGAACCATGGTTTCTCCGTTTTTAGCGAGTGCATCCGGAATAATGGAGAAGGTGTTGGAAATACCGTCACTTGCATCGCGCCAAGGCATTTTGGCAACGGAAGCCATGGAAGAAACAGCCCCGTGAGAGTCGCGTCCGTGCATCGGATTAGCACCCGGTGCAAACGGTGTACCCTGTTTACGGCCGTCCGGTGTGCTACCGGTGGCGTTACCGTATACTACATTGGATGTAATTGTCAAAAGGGACATGGTAGGCACACTTTCGCGGTAGGTAGGATGTTTACGGATTTTGTTCATGAATGCGGATACAACGAAGGCCGCCAAATCATCAACACGGTCATCATCGTTACCGTATTTAGGGAAATCCCCTGTGATTTCAAAATCAACAGCTACCCCGTTTTCATCACGAATCGGTTTTACCTTGGCATATTTAATAGCGGACAAGGAGTCGGCTACTACGGATAAACCGGCAATCCCGGTGGCAAACCAACGCGTAACTTTGCGGTCGTGAAGCGCCATTTCCAATTTTTCGTATGCATATTTATCGTGCATGTAGTGAATGATGTTGAGGGCATTCACGTAAACGCCGGCCAACCATTCCATCATGTCGTCAAAACGTTCCATTACTTCATCGAAATCAAGGTATTCGGAAGTAATCGGACGATATTTAGGTCCAACTTGTTTTTTGAGTTTTTCATCGACACCGCCGTTGATTGCATAGAGCAAGCATTTTGCGAGGTTACAACGAGCGCCGAAGAACTGCATTTCTTTACCGATACGCATAGGTGATACGCAGCAGGCGATAGCATAGTCGTCACCGCTGTTAGGACGCATCAATTCGTCGTTTTCATACTGAATCGAAGACGTTTGGATGGACAATTTAGCGCAGAAACGTTTGAAACCGTCCGGCAAGCGAGGGGACCAGAGAACGGTGAGGTTCGGTTCCGGAGCCGGGCCTAAGTTGGTAAGCGTGTGCAAGTAACGGAAGGACATTTTTGATACCAACGGACGACCGTCGGAGCCCATCCCGCCGATAGATTCGGTTGTCCAAACCGGATCGCCGGTGAAGAGGTTATTGTATTCGATAATGCGGGCAAAACGCACCATGCGAAGTTTCATGATGAAATGGTCAACCATTTCCTGAATTTCTTCTTCCGTATAGCGGCCTTCTTTAAGGTCACGTTCGGCGTAGATGTCGAGGAAGACAGTGTTACGGCCGATGGACATGGCAGCACCGTTTTGCTCTTTAATAGCGCCTAAATAACCGAAGTATAACCATTGAATCGCTTCTTTTACGTCTTTAGCCGGTTGGCTGATATCGAAGCCGTAAGAAGCCGCCATGGCTTTTAATTCTTTTAAGGAACGAATTTGGTCACGAATTTCTTCACGGTCGCGAATGATCGTAGCCGTCATGTCGCCCATAGTGATGGCGAATTCTTTTTCTTTTTCTTCGATTAAGCGGTCAATCCCGTAAAGGGCTACACGGCGATAGTCGCCGATGATACGACCGCGGCTGTACGCATCCGGTAAACCGGTAATGATGTGTGCAGAACGAGCGGCACGCATTTCCGGGGTGTACACATCGAAAACGCCGTCATTGTGAGTTTTGCGATGTTTTTTGAAAAAGTCTTCCAGCTGAGCGTCCATTTCAAAGCCGTATTCTTGTAAAGCGCTTTTGGCTGTACGTAAACCGCCGTACGGGAACATAGCCCGTTTTAACGGTTTGTCGGTCTGGAGGCCAACGATTTGTTCTAATTCTTTAATGATGTAGCCCGGGCCGTGAGAGGACACCGAAGTGGCAATATCCGTGTCGGCATCAATAACACCGCCGTTTTTCTTTTCTTCATCATAAAGACGAAGGACTTCTTGCCAAAGTTTAAGTGTACGCTCGGTAGGCGCGGTTAAAAATGAGTCGTCCCCAACATAGGGGTTATAGTTACGTTGGATAAAGTCACGAACATCGATGGCTTTATCCCATACACCTGTAATGAAGCCTTTCCATGCAGTATTTTGCATTGTGGCACCTCCATTAAGGAAATGAAGAATTATTATAAGGTACTTTAAGTGTATACCGATTTAGTATTTAATTCAATAATTATAATGATATTAATTTTCGATTTAAATTATGCTAAAAATAAAAGATGTGTAAAAATAAGATGTTTTGACCTCTATTTATAAAAATTTGTGTCAGAAAATGAAAAATTATTTTTAGCTATCATTACAGTGTATGACTGAAAAATGTCTTTTTGGATTGTTTTGCGCGTAATCGATTCTGACATTTTCTATGACTTTATTATAAAACAAAGTAGAATGCTATTCGGTAGATATTTATATAAATTTAATAGGAATTAAAAATGTAGCGCTGCTGAAACACTTAAATTCACTTGTATTTTATATTTAAAAATTTAAATATAGACTAAACATAAACGTAAAAGGCTTTTTGAAATATAAAATAACACACTTACAAAATGTTTATTCTAAATTTACGTTTTTACTACTAGACAAGATAAATAAAAAATATTATCATTAACTCATAGAAAGATTGAAAAAATTAAATATAATGAATTAAGCTTACTTCCAAAGTAATCTATAATTATAAAATTCGATAATTTTTTTTTCGTAACACTTTGTTATGTATTATGTTTTTATCCCCTTGGACGGGGAAGGAGGTATTTTTATGGCATACACATTACCAGAATTACCATACGCTTACGAAGCTTTAGAACCGCATATCGATGCAGAAACAATGCATTTTCATCATGATAAACACCACAACACCTATGTTGTTAACTTAAACGCTGCTATTGAAAAACATCCTGAATTGGGTGAAAAAGACGTAGAAGCGTTAATCACTGATTTGAACGCTGTACCGGAAGATATCCGCACGGCTGTCCGCAACAATGGCGGCGGTCATGCTAACCATACTTTCTTCTGGAACATTTTAGCTCCGAACGCAGGCGGTAATCCTACGGGCGCTATTGCAGGTGCTATCGATGAAGCTTTCGGCAACTTTGAAAATTTCAAAGCTGAATTCGGCAAAGCCGCTACCGGTCGTTTCGGTTCCGGTTGGGCTTGGCTCGTAGTAAACAACGGCAAATTGGAAATCTTGTCCACCGCTAACCAGGACTCCCCGCTTAGCGACGGCAAAACTCCTGTATTGGGCCTTGATGTGTGGGAACATGCATACTACTTGAAATACAAGAATGCTCGTCCTGATTACATCGCAGCTTTCTGGAATCTCGTTAACTGGGATCAAGTAAACGCTCATTATGCGGCAGCTACTAAATAAGAGCTGACTGCTTGATGTGAGCCTCGAATGGCTCGTATAATTACATAGTTTGTGAAAACGCCCCCGCTTGCACAGCGTGCAAGCGGGGGCGCTTTTTTTTGCTCAATTTATTTTTTGAGGATAGGGGAAATGCTTGATGAAATTAATTAAATCTTTCATAGCGTAGGATAGATATTTGTTTTTGCGAAAGACTAACCCGATGGTCACGGTTAGGGGCGGATCCATGGAAATCAGTTGGACATCATTTCGATCTAATTTTGCTATATCCAATAAAAAGGAGAGCCCCACGCCTTTGGCTACAGAATCAATATTTGTTTTAATCTGATTGGATGAGAGTACGATTTTAGGCAAAAAGCCGCATGCTTCGCAGTGGGCCAATACATTTTTCCGATGGACCGAATCTATTTTCATCAAGATAAGCGATTCTTCTTTGAGTTTGTCAAAGGGGACTTGGGAGAGGCTATGAAAATGATGACCGCTGGGAATACATAACTTATGTTCACTTTTAAACAGGGGAATCGCTTCCAGCTTCGGCGATATATTATCGATAATGACGATCCCCAAATCGGCTTCATCGGCTAACACTCGCTCAGACACACCGACAGAGCCTTCTTCGAGGACATTTAACTCCCACTGAGGATATTCTTGGCGGAAGTGATTTAGCAACGGCGTGAACAAATAGGCACTAATCATCGGCGGGATACCGATGGTTACCGTGCCGGAGAGCTTATGTCGCTCATCTTTAATTTCGGCCACTGAGTTTTCCAGCTCGGCCAATACGTGTTTAATCGACGTATAAAATTGGTGCCCTTTTTCAGTCAAGGTCATCTTTTTATACTCTCTTTTAAACAACTCGACGCCTAATTCATCCTCTAACTTTTTTATGGCAACGGTAATATTAGGTTGTGATACATAGTGTTGCTGTGCGGCTTTAGTCATGTTACCCAGTTCAGCTACTGAAATGAAAAATTCTAATTGTTTTAACTCCATAGTACCATCCTTGCTGTATAGTGCGAATACAATGATACGCTAAATATACATATTGCGAATATAATGATGAGCTAAATATAAATTATATTTAGCCCTATAAATAAAATTTATTGCATAATTATTATAACATATTTCACAAAAAGTTATAGAGTTGTTATGCTTGTGCTAACAAAAGTTGTTACAACACAATGGATAAAAGTTTAGTGTATTTCAAATTAGGAGGGTTAACATGAGAGTATTACAGACAGAAGCCTTAATTCCTGTCATTGAAAAGTTATGTATCAAAGCCTGCTGTGAATTAAATGATAATGTAATGGATGCATTCCGTAAAGCCGTAGACAACGAAGAATCGCCAATTGGCAAAAAAGCCTTGGAAATCATTGTTGAAAACGGTGAATTTGCTAAAAAAGAACAATTGCCATGTTGCCATGACACCGGCGTAGCTGTTGTACTCTTAGAATGTGGCCAGGAAGTGGCTTGGGAAGGTATGCCGTTGGAAGATGCCGTTAATGAAGGGGTTCGTCGCGGTTATACGAACGGGTATTTACGTAAATCGGTAGTAGCGGATCCGTTGAATCGTGAAAACACCAATGATAATACGCCGGCTATGTTGCACGTTGAAATCGTACCGGGCGATCAAGTAAAAGTAATGGTTATGCCAAAAGGCGGCGGCAGTGAAAATATGGGGGCCTTTAAAGTATTATTACCGGGTGAAGGCAAAGAAGGGGTAAAACAATTTTTACTTGAAACCGTAGCTAAAGTAGGCGGTAACCCTTGCCCACCGTATATTATCGGTATCGGTATCGGCGGCACCATGGATACATGCGCTTGGATGGCGAAAAAAGCCTTACTTCGTCCTATCGGTGAACACAATCCAAATCCATACTATGCTGAATTAGAAAAAGAATTCTTGGAAGCAGTTAATAAATCGGGCGTTGGTCCTATCGGTATGGGCGGTATGGTAACGGCCTTGGATGTGCATATTGATTATCATGGTGTACATATTACAGCCTTGCCGGTAGCTATTAATTTCCAATGTAATGCAGCACGTCAAGCAAGTGAAGTTATTTAGGAGGCTATTATGGAACGGGATGTACAATTACCATTAACGAAAGAATTTGTAAAACAATTAAAAGTAGGGGACGTTTTATATTTATCCGGCTATGTATATACTTGTCGTGATGCGGCGCATAAACGTATTCAGGATTTGTTGGAAGCCGGCGAAGAATCACCGTTAGACTGGACCAATCAATTGGTATATTATGCCGGCCCATGCCCACCGCAACCGGGTCAGGTATTTAACTCCAATGGTCCTACAACTGCGGCTCGTATGGATCCGTTTGTAGAAATGATGTTCAAATTGGGCGTCGTAGCTTTCTTGGGTAAAGGCGACCGTGCACCTTATGTAGCCGATTTATGTAAAAAATACGGTGGTGTATCGCTATTAGGTGTAGGCGGTGCGTCAGCCATCAATGCAGCTCGTATTAAGTCGGCTGAAGTTGTTTTGTATCCTGAATTGGGCACTGAGTCTATTAAAAAGTTATACTTTGACCGTTTCCGCGTAATCGTAGGCATTGATACAGAAGGTAATGTATTGCAGCAGCAAGAAGTAGCAAAATATAAACGTGATTAAGCGTAGAGCGGTATTTACGTTCGTGTGATTAGAGAGCATACTTTTGGATTAGGTACATAGGGATAGTTATGAACAATAAGAGTAAAACGATAGCGTCTTGGATAATACCGATTATGGTCGGTGTTATCATAGCCGTTTTACCGGTGCCGGCGGGCTTGTCCACGCAGGCATGGTATTTGCTGGCTATATTTTTGAGTACGATTATTGGGTTCATAATGCAACCGCTGCCGATTGGCGCTATTGCATTAATCAGTATTACAATCACCCAATTAGCGAATGTTTTAAAACCGAGTCAAGCGTTAGCCGGCTTTGGCAATAGCAGTATTTGGTTAATTGTGGCAGCCTTTTTGTTTGCGAAGAGTTTTATAAAAACAGGGCTCGGTCGCCGCATTGCGTTTTGGTTAATTACTAAAATGGGAACGAGCACGTTAAAATTGGCCTATACGATTATTTTGAGTGATTTGATTATCAGCCCGGCCACACCGTCCAATGCAGCGCGCGCCGGCGGTATATTGTTTCCTATCGTAAGGGGCTTGGCGTCGGCTTTTGATTCCGAACCGAATAAAAATCCTCGTCGGGTTGGCGTCTTTTTGTTACAAGCTGAATATCAGGGGAACACCGTAACATCGGCTATGTTTATGACGGCGATGGCCGGGAACCCATTGGCCATTTTGTTGGCCAGTCAGGCTTTGGGTATTAATATGACGTGGGGCACTTGGGCGTTGGCTGCCATCGTGCCCGGTCTCATTGCGTTGACCGTGATTCCGTATTATCTGTATAAAGTGTATCCGCCGGAATTGAAGAAGACGCCGGAAGCACAAGCCTTGGCACAGCAGGAATTAGCGGAGATGGGACCTATAAGTTATGCTGAAAAAGCCGTAGCCGTTATATTCGTAGGGGCGTTGTTGTTGTGGAGCACATCGAACCTTACGGGCTTAAATGCAACCGTAGTTGCTTTATTGGGCGTGTCCAGTATGCTGGTAACAAAAATTTTGTCTTGGCAGGATGTATTGGATGAAAAAGGTGCTTGGGACACTCTCGTTTGGATGGGGACTTTGGTAGGCTTAGCGGGTCAGTTGGCTAAATCCGGCGTCATCGATTGGATGTCGGGGCATATCAGCAGTGCTTTAGTCGGCGTATCCTGGCTCGCAACATTGGTTATTCTATTGCTCATCTACTTCTATATTCATTACGGCTTTGCCAGCTTGACGGCTCATATTACAGCATTGTACTCGACCTTTATTACAATCGCTGTAGCAGCCGGCGCACCGGCCTATTTAGCAGTATTGGTGTTTGCCTTTGCTTCTAATTTATGTATGTCGCTGACTCATTATGCAGCGGCGCCGGCGCCGATTTACTTCGGGGCAGGTTATGTACCACAGTCGACGTGGTGGAAGTTGGGTTTCCAAGTCTCTGTTATTAATATAGTAATCTGGTTTGGCATCGGCTCCGTTTGGTGGAAAGTATTGGGCCTTTGGTAAAAGCAGATCTATATGCTTTGGTAGTGAAATTTAATAGTAATACATAAAAAACTTGGCTGTAGCTAAATGCGCGTTTAAAAGCACAATTAGTTACAGCCTTTTTTAGGTCATATGTATATGTTTTAAATTAGTTCCTTATTATTTTCAAAAAACTGAATAAACTCCTGTATGGCCGGTGTCCGAACAGTCTGTTTATTTGTTGCCAGAACAATGGTGATAGGGAAGGTAATATCTGTGAGGAGACAAACCAGATTATCTTTAGGCGTAACGACTTTGTCGGTCAGAAACGCGGCAGCTACAGAGCTACCCACTAATTGTTTAATAGTGTGGATTTGATTCGTGCGTAATCGGATTTTAGGGTTTACGTTATAGAGCTGGAAATATTTAGTGATGATGGCCTGTATATAGGATGTTTCTTTATAAAAAATCATGGGGATATTCTTGTAATCATTTAAGTTAAGCAGATGATTGGGGCGACTTTCGGCAAGTTGTACCAACGGATCGTCCGGACCGACATAAAGATGATATTCGGTTTTCAATAATGTAGTAAAGTCTAACAACTGGGCATCTGATTCATTTTCAATGAGGAATGCAATATCTAATTTTTGTTCTTTTAGCATTTGTTTTAAGCGAAGAACGCCGGATTCGTAGACTTCAAACTCTATATGGGGATAGGCTTTTTGGAAGTGGTTAAAGATGACCGGAAATATAAAGGGACTCATCATAGGGGCTACGCCTAAGCGAATAAATTGTCGACCTTTTTGTAACAGCTTGATGCGGTCCTCCAAGTTGGCTGTATGATTTAGTAGGGACGTTACTTCCTGATAGAATTGTTTGCCCGTTTCGGTTAATGTTAGTTGGCGTTTACTTCTATCAAAAAGAGATAGTTGTAACTCCGATTCTAAGTTTTTTAGGGCAACGGAAAGGCTGGGTTGCGTGATTAAGAGCTTTTTGGCTGCCTCATGGATCGATTTAGAGTTTACAACGATATAGAAATAATTCAGCTGTGTCAGAGTAATCGTATTCAATAAATCCAAAACAGAGCCCTCCTTTTATTGTATATGTGAAGTAATTTTCCTTTACAAATTATGATAGTTTAAAACTATCAAATGATTATTTATTAGTATTTTACACTATATAATATCAGCTGTATACTTTGAATTATAAGAAAGCAAGCATAAGCAGTGTGGCTAACATACAAGCCATAGGAAATGTAAAACTTAGGTATAGATTATTAATGGACAAGGTTAAATGAGGAGGACATTATGCACGCTATTGAAAAGTTATTGGCAAAAAAAGCCGGCTTGGATTCGGTTAAGACCGGTCAAATTATTAATTGTGAGATTGACTTAGCCGGGATTAATGATTTGTATTTGCAAACGGTTCGTTCCTTTTTTGAAATGGGGGCCACTAAAGTGAGTCATCCGGATCGCATTGCCATGTTTTTAGACCATTATGCACCGGCGTCTACGATTACTCAGGTCGATAATCAACGCCAATTCAGAGAGTTTTGCGAAGAACAACATATTAAAAAACTTATGGATATCGACCAAGGTGTTTGTCATCAAGTTGTGGCGGATAAAGGCTGGTCAAGACCGGGGCGCATCATTGTTATCACCGACTCACATACAACTACTCATGGTGCCTTTGGTGCTTTTGGTACCGGCGTAGGGGCTACTGATTTAGCGATTATTTTGGCAACCGGTCAATTGTGGTTCCGTGTACCTGAAATTATTAAGATTAATTTTGAAGGGACCTTACCGGAAGGCGTATATGCCAAGGATATTATCTTGCATGCCATCGGTCAATTAAAAGCTGACTTTGCCGTATATAAAGCGGTTGAATTTGCGGGACCTGTTATTGATGCATTGAGTGTGTCCGAACGCATGGCATTATGCAATATGACCACTGAAATGGGTGTCAAAACTTCCTACATCCAGCCGGATGCGGTAACTAAAGAATTTTTGGCAAGCAAAGGTTTAGTAGAAGGCCAAGACTATGAAGTTTACACAACTGATGCGGATTTCAAGTATGCCGATGAAATCACTTTTAATGTGAGTGATCTTACACCCCAAGTAGCGGCACCATCCAGTGTAGACAATGTGTTTGATTTGAAAAAATATGAAGGTCAGACGATTAATCAGGCTTATTTGGGTTCCTGTACCGGTGGCCGCGTAGAAGATTTAAAAGTGGCTGCTGAAATTGTGAAAGGTAAACACATTCCCCGTCTTGTTCGTTTTGTCATTGTACCGGCTTCCAAAGGTGTATTTTTAGAAGCTATGGCTAAAGGCTATGTACAGGCTTTGGTTGAAGCGGGGGCTACGTTCGTAACACCGGGTTGTGCAGCATGTTTAGGTACCCACGAAGGTATGATTTCATCCGGTGAATATTGTATTACGACAACTAATCGTAACTTCCCGGGCCGCATGGGCTCAACAGATGCTCATATTTTCTTGGCCTCGCCGGCAACCGTGGCGGCATCGGCTATTAACGGTAAGATTACCGATCCCACACCATACTTATAATGGGTAAGTAATGGTATACAGTGAAACGAGTAATAGTCAATGAGAAGAATAGTTATGGACAAAATTATTAAGGGCAAAGTATTTACTTTTGGCAACAATATTGATACAGATCAGATTTATCCGGGGCGCTTTGTAGAACTTACCGATTTAAAAGATATCGTACCGCATACCATGCAGGGCTCTGACCCAACGTTTGCGAGTACATTTAAAGCCGGCGACATTGTTGTGGGTGGTACCAATTTCGGTTGCGGATCTTCCCGTGAGCATGCGGCGATTTGTTTGAAAGGCATTGGAGCCGGCGCCGTAATTGCGGAATCATTTGCACGAATTTTTTATCGGAACGGCATTAATCTCGGCTTGCCGCTCGTGGTGTGTCCCGGTATTAGTAAACTGGATTTAAACCATAAAGAAATCTCGCTAGATTTGGAAGCAGGAACGCTCACAGCAGATGGTAAGGTTGTGGCTCAAGTGGAACCTTTCACGCCGTATGTGTTATCTATTCTTGAAGCGGGCGGCATCAAGAATATGATTCGGGCAAAACTGAACGCCTAATATATAGGAGGTATGGGTATGTTGGAAGATAAATACTTTCCGGGATTTAAACAACAATTTATAGAAACCGAGCCCGGTGTTAAAATTAATACTTGGATAGGCGGCCATGGGGATACGGCGGTACTTTTATTGCATGGTCATCCGGAAACGCATTTAATCTGGCGGTTCTTGGCGCCACGCTTGGCTGAGGAATATACGGTGGTTATGACGGACCTTCGTGGTTATGGCGATAGTTCAAAGCCAAAGGGCTTACCTGATCATGCTAATTATTCGAAACGAGTTATGGGGGAAGATCACTTTACGGTGATGAATAAGCTTGGTTTTGAAAAGTTCCATCTCATTGGTCATGATCGCGGTGCTCGTGTTTGTCATCGCATGATAGTAGATAAACCGGAGCGTATTTTAACCTGCACGATGATGGATATTTTACCAACATTGGAAATGTATGCCGATACGAATGAAGAATTTGCTACTAAATATTATCATTGGTTTTTCTATATTCAGCCAAATGGTTTTCCGGAAACATTATTGGGTGCGGCACCGGAATATTTCATTCGTTTTAATCTGGAGAGAAAAATCGGACCAACTGCACGGGCTAACTTTCAGGAAGACGTAATGCAGGAATATATTCGTTGTTTTTCAAATCCGGCTACAATTCATGGTATTTCGGAAGATTATAGGGCATCAGCCACGATTGACCGTGAGCTTGACAAAAAAGATATTGACGATAAGGTAATTATAAAGACACCGTTATTAGTTATGTGGGGCAAAAACGGTGTAGTCGGTAAACTTTGGGATGTATTAGCCGGTTGGCAGGCTAAAGCGGAACAGGTTGAAGGCTATGGCATAGATAACTGTGGGCACTTCGTACCGGAAGAGCAGCCGGATATGGTTAATCAGCATATTTTAGATTTCTTAGTAAAATATAAATCATAACTAATAAATTATAAGTGTCTTGAATTTAATAGCGTATATTATCGGTAAAGAAAAGCTGTCGAGCCAGGCGGCTTTTCTTTTTTTGCCATAATTTTAAGGACAAAACTATTGAGAAGTGGTATCATATACATAGAAACGAAATTATTCAATATAATAGAATGCAATTAATTACAATGTAATAGAATACAATTAATTGCAATATAATAGAAGGTAATTGATATAATATAAATCAGCAAGAATGCTGAACGTGTTTTTAGAATTAAACTCGTAGTATAAGAAATAAGGACACAACATGGATAACGAAAAGAATTTACGCATATTAAGCATTAATCCGTTTGCCTTGGCGCAGATGGATAATCCGACGGACGAGATGAAGTTGACGGCGTTGCGCAAAAACGGCATGGTGCTGCAGTTCATCAAAAATCCGACGCCTGAAATGATAGATATAGCTCTGTCGAACGCACCGCGGGCCATTCAGTACATTGAAAACCCGTCCCATGAGATACTGGAACAAGTGGTAAGCAAGGGCTGGAATAACTTGGGCTTGATTGAAAATCCCGACGAATCCTTGGTTCGCTTGGCCTTAGCCGAGTCGGGCTGGGCCATTCAATATGTAAAAGCCCCGAGCGAAGAGCTTCAAATTTTGGCGGTAAAGTCGAATTATGACGCCATCAAATTTATCGAGAACCCGTCCAAAGCGGTGCAACTCGCTGCGGTAGGTCAGAATTATCAGGCTCTCAGCTATATTAAAGAACCGGTACCGGAAGCTATTGATTTTGCGGTCACTTTAGACCCGCAGGCAGTACGCTTGTTGGGCACGGTGACGGTAGATCAAGCACTTCATTTTATCGGCATCAGCAGTTTGATTACCAAGTATTTGCCACCGGATTACATGATTCCACCAATTTACTTGGAAGAACGGTTGAAAGAAATTTTGGCTGATGAAAACACGAGCGAACAGTACGTGCGTGATTTACTTAATTGCACGTACATCGGTAAGCATAATAAAGGCTTTGAGGCGGATGTGGTCGGTCTTATCGACCAATTCGGTACGCAAAAAGCACGCCGCATCGCGGTTGATGAGCTTTTGAAGTTTTAAAGACTTTTAATACGGCCCATCGCAGTTGATGAGCGTTTAAAATTCTAAACTATTGAGAGCTAAGCAACTGAGATTTTAAAACTGTTCAAATTTTAATAGAGTTCGGACGCTTATGTAAAAGCTGTCCCGGATGAAAATCATAATTTAAAATATATTAAATAAGGGAAAAGGAAACATATATGAACTTTGTAGAAACAATGAGAAGTGTTGAGTTGGTATTATCGGCCGGTCAGGTACCGCTTTTAGTCGGTGAAACGGGGATTGGTAAAACCTCTTTGGCACATCGTTTGGCTGTAAAAAACGGCTGGTCACTCGTAACCATCGACGGCAACTTATTAAAAGAAGGCGAAATCGGCGGTTTACCGACGGTAGACAGTTTTTCACGAAAAATGAATGACGGCACGACGGTTACGGAAAAAGTGACTGTTTATGCTATTCACTATAAATTAAAGCAGATTGCCGACTATATGGCGGCCGGTCAGCAGGTACTCTTGTTCATCGACGAAATCAACCGCTGTGAACATGCGGTACAGCAGGAATTGATGAACTTGATTTTGAACCGTGAAATCAACGGCTTTAACCTTGGTCATTCCGTACATATCGTAGCGGCTATGAACCCGACGAACAGCTATGACTATCAGACGGTGGAAATGGACGTGGCCCAGCAGAACCGTTTCGTGTGGCTCCAGATGGAACCGGATTACATGCAGTGGCTCGATTGGGCGGCGGAAGCCAAATTGGAACCGATGGTTATGGAATTCATCAGTACCTATCCGGAATATTTACACAAGATGAACGAAGACGATATTTACGCCACACCGCGTAGTTATGAACGTGTATCGGCGTTGTATGCCATGTATAAAGCGAATAAAGAAGCCATCGGTAAAGATGTGTTCTTTAACGTTATCCGCGGTAATGTGGGCAAAGTGATTGCACAGGAATTCGTGAGCTTCGTAGAAGCTGACCATGAACCGCTTCTTACATATGATGATGTATTTACCGGTGAAATCATGGCGGAATCTGTATTGGAACGTCTTAAGAAAGAAAGTCATACCCGTCTTTATTTGACGGCTAAAAACTTAATGCGGGTCATTGAAATGAGAGCCAATCAGCTGTTTGTTGACGAAGCAGCGGCTCAGGTAGTGATTAACCGCTTTATGGACTTTTTAAAAGCTTATCCGGAAGACTTGCAAATGGCAGTTATGAAGGATATTCGTAACACCTACCCGCGTTTTTATAAGGAAGCCATCAAAAGTGATGAGTTTGTAAATAACTTCTTTGATTTACAGCGGAGCTTATAAGCTATGAATGGTGAAATAGATATTGTAACCAGACGCACATTGAAACCTGATTCGCAAGTCAATGCCGAAAAGGAAAAGAACGGCGGAGCCAAGCTTGAAGCCGGCAGCCTTAGTAATCAGGATCCATTGGATGCGGAACGCGTAGCCCTATTGGCGATTACCAAAAAACTGGTAACAGCTTGGCAGCAAGAGCGTGATGCGCTCCAGCGGGCCCAGGAAATTAAAGATAATGCTTATACGAATTCTATCGGCTATGCGATTACGGAAGCGGCGGCGTTGGCGGCGGGCAAACGTGATTTGACGGCCGGTACGAGCGATTTTACCGTCGATAAAGAGTATGAAAACCGCTTTTTCAAACTGGTGTCTAAATTAAACTTGCGCCTTATTGAAAGTGACTCTTTCTTCGGCTATTTCTTTTTACAGGTCGGTCAGGAATTACGTTTCGGTATGACCAGTGGCACAGGGATTAACTTCAAAGGCAGTCGTTATGTGATGTATTTTAACCCGTTAATTTTTCTCGACATGACGCCGGCGCAAATGATTAGTTCCATTAAGCATGAAATCCTTCATGTGATTTCACTTCATTTGGTGCGCGCTAAGCGCCTATATCAGCGGTATTCGCCACTCGCCATTAATCTGGCTATGGACATCGTGGTTAATAACTATATCGACCCGTTGCCGCCTAATGCGATTGACGTGAAGTGGCTCAATAAGAATTTCGGCACCACCGTGGTGGCCTTTAAGCCGTTGGAATGCTATGTGGATGAGATTCAGGCACACATAGATATTGCTCGTGAAACGGACGGTGAAACGGAAGTTGAGGATACGTTGAGCGATGCGCCTATGAGTAATTCACCGGATGTGGCCGATACCTTTGATGCGGCCAAGAGCCATGATTTGTGGGGCGAATCGGATCAGGTCGACGGCGATTCACAGCAACAGCTCACGAATAAGATGGTGGAAAACTCTGAAAAAGGGGAATTGGCCGGTTATTTGTCGGGGCTTTTGAGTGATATGAAAAAACACCAAGCCTCGTTGCCGTGGTCGGTGTATTTAAAACGCTTGGTCGGTTCGGTGGCGTGGGGGCATAAAAAAACGACGACCCGTCGTAGTCGTCGTCAGCCGGAACGTTTGGAATTGCGCGGAACCTTGCGCAAACGGCGTGCTAAAGTAGTAGTTGCCCTTGATTGCAGCGGTAGTATTACGGACGGTGCCTTCCGCCAGGCCATGCTTGAAGTATTGGAAATCACCAAGAGTTATGACTTTGAAATTACCGTCGTGGAATGCGATAGCGTGATTCGTCGGACCTACACGGTCAATGCTCTAAAAGACGTGCAGCCCCGCGTAACCGCCAGAGGCAGCACGCTTTTCACTCCGGTTGTTCAGTATGCCAACCAAATGCAAGCGGATCTGCTTGTTTACTTTACGGACGGTAAAGGTGAAAAGCATTTAAAGGTGGATCCGAAACATTATAAAATCCTCTGGGTTTTGGTGGGTGAAGAAGCTAAACTGTCATTAAAAAATCCATGGGGCCTTGTGAAACATTTGGCGCAGACTATTAAAGATTATGATATGACGGTCGACTATGAACGTGTAGACGGTTTCTCCATGAATAATCAGGAAGGTTTCTCTATGGCCAATCAGGAACGAGATTGGGAAAAATAAGATATGTAGGTTAAGTTTTAGTGACGCTTTAGCGAGCCGAAACTGAGACATAAAAAAATGCCACCAGCTTTCGGTGGCATTTTTTGTGCAAATTTTACTTTTACCCAATCCACAGTCCCACACTTACCAACAGATGATAAAGTGTCACGCTGATGGACGTAAATTTCATGGCTTCGTTCATTTTCACCACATCCGCATAACGTTGCAAGATGGCGGCACTTTTAAAGGCCGGGAACAAAGCGATGATGCTGAGTAAGGACGCTGACGGCAAATGCTCTAAGAACACCCATAAGAATAACCAGAGAATGCAGAAGATAAAAAGGGTGCGCAATAAGCGAATCCCTTCATCTTTGCCTAAGAGAATAACCAAGGTGCGGCGCCCGTGGGCTTTATCGTTACTGAAGTCGCGCAGGTTATTGGTCATCATAATGTTGCCGATGAGGATGGTGGACGGAATAGCGGGGATTAAGAAATCCCAGTATAAGGTGCCTGTCCAAGTATAGGCCGTAATATAGACAATGGCAAAACCCATGGCTATGCCGGAAGCAAGTTCACCGAAGGGGGTGCGCGAAATCGGTTTTGGACCACCTGAGTAGAATAAGCTGATCAGAATACAAACGGCGCCGGCCGGTAATAACCACCAAGATATTTGTGAGGCCAGAAAAATACCGAGAATAAGTGGTGTGATAGAAAAGATATAGCCAAGTTTTTTTACCTGCTGCGGCGATATTCCTTCACGTACGATGGTGCCGCTGTTGCCGGCGGCTTGATTTAGATCAAGGCCGGATTTAAAATCGAAATATTCATTCCAAATATTGGCGGCAATCTGCGAGCTCATGACGCAGATTAGAATTAAAAGCGTGTAAAACAGGCTTAGCCCGAAGCTGTGAACCGCCGTGTGCGCAGTTGCCGCGTAGGAAGCACCGAGAATAACGGGACTGAACGCGGCCGTAAGGGTACGAGGCCGGGCTAAGCGATAAAGTTGTGAAGCAGTCATACAAAATTAGTCCTTTCGACCGAAAAACGGTCCTATAGATAATTGCGGTGGGGATGGAAGTTGCGCCAGTAAAACGCCGAAGCACATGGAGACGAGCCCCCAGATTTCTTGATGATCAAGCCGTTCATCCAAAATCAAATACCCTAAAATACCGGTAAACACAATTTCAAGACTCAAAATGAGAGAAGCTTCCGTTGGCGGTAATTTGCGTTGTCCTAAAAGCTGCCCTGTAAAACCGATGCCGGCGGATAAAACGCCGCCCCAAACGATGAAAAGCCAAGAATCGGCGATATTTTGAAAAGTTGTGGTTTCCAAAAATAGGGAGGCTATGGCCGAGAATAAGGCACAGCCGAAGAATTGTCCCATGGATAATAAGAACGGATTATATTGTTTGGATACCGTATTTAACAGTAAAATGTGAATGGCCCAGAACAGCGTGGAAATCAGAATGATACCGTCGCCGTAAGAGGGAATAAAACTATCTTTTAAGCTCAATAAAGCGGCTCCAATGATGGCGCAAACCACACCGCCTAAGGCGGTCAGACTGAGTCGTTCACCTACAAACAGACCGAGTAAGGGCACGAGAACCACATATAAAGCTGTTAAAAAGGCGGCTTTTGACGCCGTCGTATAGGCGATGGCGTATTGTTGCAAACTGGCACCCAAAAATAACATAAAGCCTAAAGCCAAAGACGGCCATATGATGGAACAGCGAGGCTTTTTCAAAGGTGCTCCCGTTTTTATCCAGAAATAAAACGGACTTACGGTTAATACTCCCAACAGAAAGCGTATCGCATTGTACGCATTGGGACCGATTACATCAGACGCAAGACGCTGGGCTACAAAGGTGGAGCCCCAAACAAACGCAGTGAGTAATAAACATAAGCGAGCTTGTAACATAAAAAGAGGATTCCTTTCTATAAATGTAGAATTGTATAAAAATAACCCTTAACAATTGTAACTAAAATAAGTTTAGTTGTAAATTGTTACCCCCAAAGGTTTATTACCTTTTGTATCAAAAGGTGTAGTATTTATGTAAGTTTTGTACTTCCCATAAATACTTCATTACCTCTAGTATATCGGGTTAAAAGTTTATGTCAACACATATAATATATTTATTAGAAGAGATGAGGAATGTACTGTGATCAGTAAAGCACTATTAACAGATTTGTATCAATTTACCATGATGCAAGGGTTATTTAAGGAAGGCCTGCATCGTATACCCTGCGTTTTCGACCGTTTTTATCGTAAAAACCCATTCGATGGCGCTTATACGGTAGTAGCCGGCTTGGAGCATGTTATCGATTATTTGAAAAATCTTTCGTTCAACGAAGATGATATAGCTTATTTGCGTGAAACGGGTCTATTTGAAGAAGACTTTCTCGGCTATTTAAAAGATTTCCGCTTTACCGGCAGCGTCTATGCGGCACCGGAAGGGACTGTTGCCTTCCCGGGGGAATTATTGGTTCGCATTGAAGCGCCGAAAGACGAAGCTATGCTTATTGAAACACCGTTATCCATGTATTTAAATCATGAATCCTTGATTGCCACTAAAGCACGCCGTATTCGCAGTGTGGCCGGTAATGACAGCCTTGCTGAATTCGGCATGCGTCGCGCCCAAGGGACCAATGCCGCCGTTTATGGTGCGAGAGCATCTATTATCGGCGGTTTTAACGGAACCAGTAATGTGTATTCCGCATCACAATACGGGATTAAGCCGGTGGGAACTATGGCTCACAGCTGGATTATGAGTTTCCCTGATGAACTCACAGCTTTCCGTTCCTATGCGGAACAATACGAAGATATGTTGGTATTCCTCGTAGATACGTATGACACCTTGAAACAAGGCGTGCCGAATGCCATTCAGGTTTTCAAAGAAGTCAAAGAACGCCGTGGCGGTACTATGCCTAAAGGTTACGGCATTCGCCTCGATAGCGGCGATATGGCATACTTATCCCAGGAAGCTTATAAGATGATGGCTGATGAGGGCTTCCCGGATGCTACTATTTTTGCTTCTAATGATTTGGACGAATACACTATTGCTGATTTGAAAAGTCAGGGGAGTGTTATTTCATCGTGGGGGGTCGGGACTAAATTGATTACGGCCGACGGTACATCCGCTTTAGGCGGCGTGTATAAATTGGCCGGCCAATGGCGTAAAGACGGCTCTTTCATGCCGACCATGAAGTTCTCCGATAATGTGGAAAAAGTTACCAATCCGGGCCGTAAAAAGGTACTTCGCCTTATTAATCGTCGCAATCGTAAATTAATCGGCGATTTAGTATGTCTCCTTGATGAAATAATCGATACGACGAAACCGTATACGTTCCAAAATGCTATGTATCCTTGGAAACGTACTCATTTAGCGGCTAACAGCTTCGATGTAGTGGAGCTATTGGTACCGATTTTTGAAAAAGGCGAATTAGTCTACGATGTGCCAAGCTTGCCTGAAATCGTAAACTACGCCAATGAACAAATAAAATTGCTCTGGCCTGAATTTTTCCGTTTGAACCGTGCACCGGTTGTTAAGGTTAATATCAGCCAAAAACTTCACGAATTGAAACAGCAATTGTTGCTCGAAAAAGTGAAACATAATAACCCTGAATTTACTGAAGGTTAAGCGGTATAGACAAATATTGCATTCAGGGGTATTAAAATATGTAACGTAGTTGTAAAGGAGTGAATCAGATGAAACGGAAGTATTTAGGTGGTTTGGTTTTGGCCTCTTTATTGGGACTGGCTACATCTATGGTGCCGGGCGTATCTGCAGCCGAGGTACCTACAAGTTCGTTAGCACCGATTACTTTATCATACGGTATTGTTCAAAGTAGTGATGCGGCGACAACAAAGGTATCGCCGGATGCTACCGCTATTAGACCGCAGCTCGTAAGTACTGTTATGAGGACAGTAGATAATAAGACGGTGAATCTGCCGGCCGGTGTTACCGCTTTTGACTTAAAGCGGATGGTGACACCGCAAGGAATAGTTGACGGTACCAAATCCATGTCCGGTAAAGAACTGAATGAATCCTATGTTAAGGATATTCGTGAAATTGAGAGCAAGAAAGAGCTTAACATCGATGAGCTGAAGAATTTCAGCGGCACTATTTATCGTGATTGGAATATGTATCAATTACGCGGTGAAGATGCGGACGGCGTACATACGGCGTATGTCGTAGATTTGGCGTTAGGACCTGATTATATTAAAGGTGAACGAGCAAGTTTGGCCATCAGTAAAGCTTTGTGGGAAAAGGCCGATAAGTCGGTTAAAGATGCACGAAATGCGGCGGCTCAGAGTAATGACGGCGTAAATGTAACCGACTCATTAAAAGCAGCCAAAATGACGGCCGTAGCGGCCGGTTATGTGTCCGATGTGTCTAAATCGGGCGATGCGAAGGATCAGTTGGGTCAAACTTGGAATGTTGTGAGCGATTTGTACAAGGATCTTAGCAAACAGCAAGAAGATTGGCTTGCACCATATCCGACCGATTATGATGCGGATGCATTCTATGCGGCTACGGTGAAAGGTATTCGTGCTGTGCCGGTTATGAAGGATGCTACCGCATTTAATCAATTTGTTAATAAATATAAAAACAGCTTGGTAAAAGCGGTGGTAGTTGATCTTGACCGGGCCGCCGGTGATTTACGCAGTAAGGTTGCCACTAATGAACGAGCTAAAGAACAATTGGAATTAAATCGCAGTATTCGCGACGGGATTAAGAAATTCTTTGATACGTCGGATATTAAGGTAGATTATTTGAATTCGGCGGATCAACTTAATTCCGTGTTCGGACCGGTCATTTATGGTGAAAGCCGTGAGGCCGTAACTTTTGACAGTTATGAAATTCCGTTTGGCAGCTTGAACTTAGTTCGTTTTGAAAAAGACGGTCCTGTAGTAACGGTATTGACGACGAATGACGGAGATTTTAACTACTGGCAAAAACAGTGGCAACGTATGTACAATTTAGAGCCGCAGGTAAGAGCATTTGGGGCTAATACATCGGTTGTGGTTAACGCCAAAACTCCGACAACGCACATGAAGGCGTTAGGTCATGACGGAACGATTGTAGTACCTCGTGATCTTACTGTCCGCCGTTTGTCCGACACCGTGATTGTGCCGGCTTTATGGAACTTCTTTGAAAAAGATTTAAAAGAAGTGGTAGCAAAGGGGCCGGAACTTCGCGATTGGCAAACTAATGAACTATTGGTCGGAGATAAACGTTTAGAAAGTATTAAAGCTTACGAACGTGAAAAAGAAAGCTTACAGTATTTTGAAGATTATCGTCTCGGTGAAAAGACCGATGTATATCAGTGGCAAATGAAGGATAACGAAGGTCGCAAAACAGCGACTGTATTCGGTTTAGTATTAACGCCGCAGACGACAAAAGGGTTCTCGAACGTGTTGCAAAAAGATTTAATCGATTTGCAATTGCCTTTGATTAACTCCTATTGGATGCAAAGTAACGAAGAATTGCAACAAAAAGTTATGGCCGCTACATTGTTCAGCGGCATATCCGATTATGCGTATACTTCAGTAACAATAAAAGACCAAACTCCTTGGGCTTTGTTGCCTCATTATACACATCCTGCTTATATGGCGAGTGCTCGTGTATTTGTCAATGCTAACGGCTTTGAATTGCCGTACTACTTGCAGGGGGCGGTTGTATTGACACAGCCAAATCCGGTAGCCTATGTAATGCTTACGTCCGATTTGGAACGCGATGAATTTGCACCGCGTTTCGTGCAGTTCATTCAGGAACTATAAGGTGAACAATGATGGCACATGTGATAGTGCATAGCTTTTGTTTCGTAGGTATATAGCACTTGGCTTGTAGCCATATAGTTTAAAAATTAAAAATCTCCCTAGTAAATCTTAACGAAGGCTAGGGAGATTTTTGTATAGTTTTATGCTGATTAAAACGTATTTTTAGTCGTCCGTTTCGGCCATTTGAGCGGTTCCATATCAACGCCTTCCAAGGTGAGGAGTTTTACTTTAACAGCTAAACCGCCGGTATAGCCGGTAAGGTTTTTATTGGCACCGATAACGCGATGACAAGGTACGATAACCGGAATCGGATTGTGACCGACGGCACCGCCGATGGCGCGGGCGCGAATCCCCGTGTTGGCATCATTGGGGAACAGTTTTTTTGCCAGGTCGCCGTAAGTAATGAGCTGGCCGTGAGGAATGTCTAAGAGGGCCTGCCAAACTTTTTGACGAAACGGTGTACCGATGAAACGGATGGGTGGTATTTTAGCAGGATTTTTACCGGCAAAATAATCTTTTAGCCATTTTTCGGTGGTTTTGAAAATAGGCAATTTTTTATCTATTATTTCATTGCTATCCGTATCTAAACGGTATTGTTGGCTTGGTAAGCTGAGGCCGATTAGATTTTCACCGTCACTGTACATGGTGATGATGCCGTAGTCCGGGAAGGACGTGGTGTAGCTGTAAACCGTGTCGAGAGTTGCGTTTGGATTAGCAGTGGATTGAGTAGCTAATTTCGTTGACATAGTACGGATGCCTCCTTAGGTGGCTGTGATTAAATACGAATGCTTCAAAGAAATTTTCATAAGTTAAAAACGCTGAATAAGTTACGACTCTTAATTACATATCATTATTTTCAAAATGAGTCTTTGGCATTTTGACGTAAACATTTTAGGCTATTTTGTCCATTTGATATTGTACATCACTGTTAACTTATTCTATAATGAATCTATAAGTAGATTATACAAGTTTATTCGTGTAATTGTCCATGAAAGGAGTTTTTTATGAAACCTGTATTTACTGAAAACGCCCCTAAAGCCTTAGGTCCTTACTCTCAAGCTATCAAAACTAACGGCTTTTTATTTATTTCCGGTCAGGGCGGTATCAATCCTGAAACCGGCAAATTGGTTGAAGGCGGCGTTGAAGCTGAAACTTTACAAGCCATGAAAAACATTGAAGCTATTTTGAAAGAAGCCGGTACTGATTTCTCCAAAGTAGTTAAAACAACTTGCTTCTTAGCTGACATCAATGATTTCGCTAAATTCAATGCTATTTATGCTGATTATTTCGTAAGCAAACCGGCTCGCAGCTGTGTAGCTGTTAAAGAATTACCTGCCAACTTCTCCGTTGAAGTGGAAGTAATCGCTGTTGCTGAATAATTAGGCAATCTAGCTGAAATAGAATTCCAATAAAAAACTCCGGTACAAAGCATTAGCTGCAATGTATCGGAGTTTTTTTTATCTATAGGTTTGGTCTTATAGATTCAAGTAGATTTTACCTTGTAGATTTAAGATTGTGTTGTTTGTATGTATTGTCAATCTATTATTGAGCTTTCGGATGCAACCATTCGCTCCAGCTGAGTTCAAAGCCCGTCTGATAATTTTGTTGTACATACCGATAGAATTTGTTAATCATAACGGCTTTTTCTTCGTAATACGGATCCTTCCAGCTCCCCGTATCAGGTGTGGCTGCTACATTATTGCCACCGATGAGTTGTTGTCGTTCTAAAATATCCGCTAACGGTACATCCGGGTTTTTCATAATATCATACATGGCCATGAAAGCGGTAGTACGACCTTTACCGGCTTCGCAGTGGAAATGGAGCCAAGCGTTCTTAGGCAATGTTTTGTAAAAAGCAATGAACCGATCGATAGAGGCTTCATCCGGCCAAATGTGGTCGGTAGCGGTCAGGCGGACATAGCGCAATCCCAATTCTTTGGCTACCGTTTCTTCTGTCTTTGCAGAGGTTACCGCAAGCGTTTCTTCCGGACCGGCTTCTTTATTTTCAGCCAAAGCAGCGATAGGGAGCGATGTATTTACTAAGTCAGCAACATATTGGCATTCTTCATTGATAATCGTTTGATAGGATTTGCCCACATTACCCCAGTTGCGTTTGCCATAATGGCTTACGGGAATTCCGTTAATGAAGATGTGTGTTTCCTGCCGTAAATCTACTACATAAATCGGACCGTCCGTCTTGGTACGCAAGGTGCTTGCGATTTGGGCAAACTGCTTTTCAGACGGTTGGGAACTGCCGGAGATGTGCAAATCATCAAGCCCTTTACGTGTCGGCAGATTTAAATCGACTTCGTCGTCAGTCGTATCATTTGACTCAGTTCTGATTTTAGCCGGTTTTACTTTGAATCGGTCTTGTGATGTACGAAAAGCCGGTGGCAGGGTATTTGTGTTTTCATTATCTTCACGCCACATGTGAGCCGCATAGGGATTAATTAACCGTTTATCGGCGTACATTCGGTTAGGATTAATTGCTGTATGCGACTGCTTGGCCACAGCTTTCGTTGTTTTTTCGTGTTCATTTATGCTCTCTAAGCGAGTTTCCTGCGTCGGCAATTGCAAACGCGGAATGGCTTCTTTTGGCAAAACGGCCTCGCTGGCAAAGGCGGTATCGTAGAGCGTTGTGCCGATAATTGTCATCATGGCTGCTCGTTGCCATATAGAGTTTGATTTTGATTTCATAGGATTGTTCTTTCTATTACTTAAAATAGTTGTATTTCCCGAGAAATGGCTTAGGATGTTATAAGTATAGCACATTTGCCTGATTTGTATATATTGAGTGATGTGAAAGTAAAGTTTAAAGCAAAAAAGCCTGTAAATCTGATTTCACAGGCTTTTTTTGTGTTGTTTTTGTGTGTTGTGTGTGTTGAGTTGTTTTTTGTGTGTTTGGTTTTTAAGTGTGTGTTGTGTTAGAGAGGTATTAAAAGCCGGGATAGCTTTTAAAAGTTGACATCGGTGTAGGATGTCGGAGTTTTATGCTCGTATTGACGGTTGCCGTCATATTTTTGCATATAATTTTTGTTTTTGTGGTGTTCACCTTTATAATGGTCGCCTTTATGATGTTCCCCCTTGTGGTGTTTTTGACCGTCCATCATAGGAGGCATCCCTTGAGGCCCCACTTGGCCATTCATCATAGGAGGCATACCCATAGGAGGTTGGCCCATAGGAGGCATCCCTTGGTAATTGCCTTGACCGTCCATCATAGGGGGCTGTCCCATAGGAGGCATACCCTGGTGACCGCCTTGATCATCCATCATAGGAGGCTGGCCCATAGGAGGCATACCCTGGTGACTGCCTTGACCATCCATCATAGGAGGTTGGCCCATAGGAGGCATACCCTGGTGACCGCTTTGACCGTCCATCATAGGGGGTTGGCCCATAGGAGGCATACCCTGGTGATTGCCTTGACCGTCCATCATAGGGGGTTGGCCCATAGGAGGCAGCCCCTGGTGATTGCCTTGACCATCCATCATAGGGGGATGACTGTGGTGTCTGCCTTGCCCTTCCATGCGCTGAGGATGGTTGGAACGATAGTCGTTGTCTTGTTGCTGCTGCATATCGTTGTTATTATCCGGTTGATATTGACGTTCCTGGCCGCGATGGGATTTGCGGTCATAGTCTTTTGGCATTTGACCGGCATTGGTACGAGCGGCTCCGTAGGTTGCATCCGGCATTAAGAAGATGGCTGTATTAGCATCTACTTGATTGCGTGCCATGGCACGTGCCCGTAACATTCGGTCATAGATTGTAGGGCTGTTAGAGCCGTCATCCTGTGAGGCCGCTGCCTGATTACCTTCTATAGCAGCACTTGCTGTTGCTTGAGGAGATGTGGTCGCCTGTTGGGTAGCTGCCGAATCGGCAGCCATTGAGGTACCCCAAAAGGTACCGCCAAGAACACCAAGCAAAGCAACCTTTCTCAATAAATTCTGAGTCGATTTTTTCATAATAGGACTCCTTTGCTTATTAACTAGAGAGTATAGCGAAATTCAAGTCAGTGAGCACTTTGATGATGAAACTTAAACGCGGATCCTCCGTTTGTAACTTCTTCATCAAACTTTGAAAACTCAAACTTGTTCTTTAGTTTTTTTGCTATGGGTATAGCATACAGGGAAATTATGAAACTTGTGTGTAAAAATCGTGAAATTACGGTGAAATTTGGATGTATGATAAATGAATCAGAATATAAGATATTATTTATATATAGAGAGAAAAATTTTCGTAATATCAGCAAGAAATTTTTATTTTATAAACGTAAAAACCATGATACAATATATACGGTTCAAATTTGGTAACTTGTCGTATGATTGCGTATGGCTGTAAGTAGTGGCGAATCCTAAGGAGGTAAGGGCATGACGGATGCAGAATATATGCTGGAAGCTTTAAAAGAAGCACGTAAGGCCTATGACCTCGGTGAGATTCCAATCGGTGCCGTTATTGTTAAGGATGATGAGATAATTTCACGACATCACAATCGTCGGGAATTGGATCATGATGCTACGGCTCATGCTGAGATTTTAGTCATCCGCGAGGCCTGTGAAATACTTGATCGTTGGCGGTTGACCGGTTGCACGCTTTATGTTACTATAGAACCGTGTCCGATGTGCGCCGGTGCTATTATCAACAGTCGAATCGATCGTGTTGTGTATGGCAGCAGCGATTACAAAGGTGGCGCTGTGGAATCTTTATTCAATGTGCTGACTCATCCGGGGTTGAATCATGAGCCTGAGATTTTAAGCGGTGTGATGGCCGATGAATGCAGTCAGATAATGAAAGATTTCTTTAAAGAGCGTCGTAAAAATAAGGAGAAGTACCCAAGAGGCTGAAGGGACCGCACTCGAAATGCGGCAGACCGGCAACGGTGCGAGGGTTCAAATCCCTCCTTCTCCGCCATATTCAGACAAATAAAAATGATATAAAAGATATAAACTTAAAACGTCTTACAACCTTAAAAAAATAGGCTGTAAGACGTTTTTTATTTTCGTTTTAATTTTAAAACGAAAAATTAGTTATAGGAGGATTGGATTTTATCATATTAATATAAAACGAGATGACTTGAATGGTGTAAAAAGGAGCAAAATACTTGAATTTTTATGATATAATAACATCAAATACATAAAGAAATAATACTGAAATTTTTATAAAAATGTGGGAAGAAGAATAATAATGCAATCTTTGCAAAATGGAGGTAATAATGATAAATAGTCGGATTCGTCAATTAGAGCGCGAATTGTGGGAATCTGCGGATCTACTGCGTTCAAATTCCAATTTGAACTCTAATCAGTATTGTATGCCAGTTCTTGGGCTTATCTTTTTACGCTATGCTTATAATCGCTTTAAAATGGTAGAGACTGAAATTTTAAAGGTGAGACCTTCACGCGGTGGTCGGAATTTACCCATTGAAGTCAGTGATTTTGCGGTTAAGAGTGCTTTGTTTTTACCAAAAGAGGCTCAATACGAATATTTAATGCAGTTACCAGAGAATATTGCAGCGGCTAATCTTAAAAGTAAAGATGGTCATTCCATGACAAGTCTCGGCGAAGTTGTTAATAATGCAATGTTTTTAATCGAAGAACAAAGTGAGCAACTTGTTGGTGTATTACCTAAGACGTATACAGAATTTTCGGATGCTATTTTATCGGAGCTTCTTCGTATATTTAATAACTCTGCTCTTGATGATATTGAGGGTGATGTTGTTGGCAGAATTTATGAATATTTTCTAAATAAATTTTCTAAGAGCGTTGCATCAGATGATGGAGTGTTTTTTACACCTAAGTCGCTTGTAAAAATGATTGTAAACATTATTGAACCACAAAAAGGTGTTCTGCTTGATCCAGCTTGTGGGTTTCGTGTCATAATAGTGATAGAGGCAAATAGTTGTGTAAATATAAGGAGTTCAAGACTTCTACCAAAGTTTAAAACTCAAAAAATAAATAGTTGGTGTGCTGCTTAGAGTATCCATTTTGATAATGTGGATGCGAAACAAAAAGAGATAATAAGACTTCGTAAAAAATTGAAACAGGTTGAAATGGAGAATGATATTTTAAAGCAAGCTGCACTACTGTTAGGCAAAAAATAGACCTCATTATCTCGAACCGAGATAAATATAGCATTAGTGCAATGTGTAGACTACTTGGGGTCACAAGAAGTTTAGTCTATTATCATTTGAACAAAGAAAAAGATGTGAAATTAGATGAAGATGAAAAACTAATAGAAGAAATAAAAGAAATATTCAGAAGAAGTAGAAACAACTATGGAACACGCAAAATAAAAAAAGAACTAGGGAAAATTGGATATAAAATATCGAGAAGAAAAATAGGCCGAATAATGAAGAAAAATGGCCTAGTCTCAAACTATACAGTAGCACAATATAAAGTAATAAGATCCAAATGCAACGAAGAAGACATCCCTAACCTTTTAAATAGATAATTTGACAATAGAGACTATTTAGAAGCAATAGTAAGAGACCTAACATATGTAAGAGTAGGAAAAACATGGAATTATATATGTTTAATAATAGACTTAAACAGCCGTGAAATAATAGGATACTCATCAGGTAAAAACAAAGATGCAAATCTAGTAGCAGAAGCATTTTACTCAATAAGGCAGCCACTAAATCGTATAAAAATATTTCACACAGACAGAGGAAGAGAATTTAAAAATATAAAAATAGAAGAAATATTAAAGGTATTTGGGATAAAAAGATCGCTAAGTAAAAAAGGAAGCCCATATGATAACGCAGTAAGCGAAGCAGTCAATAAAGTAATGAAGACAGAATTCATATATCAGGAGAACTTTACTAATTTCCAAGAACTTAATCTAAAATTAGCAGAATACGTATATTGGTATAATAACCTAAGAATTCATGGATCTTTAGGATATAAAACACCAGTAGAATATAGAAAAGCAGAATAAAAAGCTCTGGAAGTTTCATAAATTAAATAAAATATATGAACAGACTGTCAAGGGCAAATTTCAACGAAATTTGGGCGAAGCCTTTACCCTTGATTGTCTGAGAATATATTTTATAATCTAAAGAAACTTTCAAGCTTGATAATGTTCGGTTATAAATTGTCTAAAAAAGGGTCGCCATTCCATGTATTTGGGTTCATTAGAAGAATGCCGAGCAATGGGTAACATGACGCTGATGTGTTTATACACAAAAAAGCTACACGTGCGTTGGCTGACAACAGGGAGCTAAGTAAATTAACACCAGCTAAAATGTTTGACGCTATTAATAAATGACAAGTATATGAAATTGGTTTTACCTAGTTTAAAAAAGAAATTATAATGAAAATATGGAGGCTAAGAATATGAAGATTAATAATGAATGTTGTTGTGGATGCAAAACAGAAAAGCCGGATCAAATTAAAGACAATTGTCCTGTATGTAATAATGAAGGGATTTCCGTTAGTAAAGTAACTGTTGAACATCTAGTGGTAGATGATTATCGTAATGCTGTTAACGGAGATCAATATAAGATTTGCATGAACGAGGACTGCGACGTTGTTTACTATAACTTAGATAATGAAATAAAATTCTTGAAAGACCAAGTTAGAGTTCCTATCTGGTTTAAGAAAGATGCAGATCCTAAGTATGCTTGTTATTGTAGCGAAGTCACAGAAAATCAGGTAATTGAAGCAGTTGTAAAGCATGGCGCGAAATCCGTAAAAGAAGTAAATGCCATCACTGGGGCAATGAAAAATTCTAATTGTAAAGAAAACAATCCGTTGGGAGTTTGTTGTCATAAGATTATTCAGGAAGCTATCGATAAAGGCTTGAAAATGAAATAATTACAGTCGATATGTTCCTACAAACGAGAGCCAATCTTTGATATGTTTCCATCTACGAGCGTGGATATGTTCCCCATAACCATAAGGGTTGAGACTATAGCGTTGATACAAAAGATGTAAATATAGAAATCCTGCATTTTAAGCAGTTTTATAAGCATTTTGTCTTCGATAAAGATGAAGAAGGATACGTCAAAAAGACTCAAAAAAACTACATGGATGTAAGAGTAGTTTTGCAACTGGTATGAGGAGAAACAAAGAAAAATATAATAAGATAAAACCCATTTTATACTTTCTACAAGAGTAGCTTAAATAAGGCTGCTCTTTTTTTATTTCAAAGAAAGGAGGTAGGGATGAATTTTGATTATTTTTATAATAGGCAATCTGAAATGTATAACTTCATTAGGTTGCCTATGGTATTAATGGAAGATGAGATTTTTGAGAGCATTTCTATTGAAGCAAAAGTTTTGTATTCATATATGCTTAATCGAATGGGTCTTTCATATAAAAATGGCTGGATAGATGAAGATGGAAAAGTCTTTATTTACTACACAATTGAAAGTATAAAAGATCAATTTAATTGTGCCAGTGAAAAAGCAAATAAATTAATAGCTGAGCTTGATATTAAATCAGGAATAGGACTGATTGAAAAGAAAAGACAAGGACTGGGAAAGCCTAACAGAATTTATGTTAAAGACTTTATGAGCATATTTAATAATATGGAATTAAAAAATCAAGAAGTTCGAAAAACAAAATTCCAGAAGTTCGATAATCGAAATTCAAGAGATTCGAATATCGAAAGTCAAGATTTTCGAAAATCGGAAGGTAACTATAACAATATTAGTAATAATGAGTTAAGAAATAATGATTTTAGTAAGGGACAAAAGCCTTATGGAATATATAAAAATATATTTTTGACTGATGAAGAATACAAGGACTTAACAAATGAGTTAGGAAACAGAATTAATGAGTACATTGATAGGTTGTCGTCATATATGAAAGCAAATAACAGAGATTATCAGGATCACAAGGCAACGATAATCAATTGGTATCTTAATGATCAGGCAAAAAATATTAATAATAATACAACAAGGAAAATGAATTACGATATAGGAGAGAGTTTATGAAAAGATTAAAAGATTTTGTATTAAGAGAAAATGATATTGAAAGAAATGGACATATCTATTGCAAGGTATGCGGTAAAAGAGTCGATGGAGAATTACTTGACCTTGGATTTACAAAGTTTATTCCCAGAATTAAATGCGAATGTGAAATAAAAAGAGATAAGGAAAATGAAGAAAGAGAAAGACTGATGAAAATATCATCATTGAAAAGAGATTGCTTCTCATCGCCGCTCCAACACCAATATACTTTTGAGAAATACTTAAATGAAAAAGGTCAAGCTTACAAGGTTGCTTACAATTATGCTAAAAGTTTTGAACAAATGAAGGAAGACAATGTTGGACTTTTATTTTATGGAGATGTTGGCAGTGGAAAAACTTACCTTGCTTGTGCAATAGCAAATGAATTAATTGAAAGAGAACAAGTTAAAGTTAAGATTATGAATTTATCTCAGGTTATAAATCAAATACAAAAATCAGTATTTAAGTTAGATTCAAATGAAATTATAAATAACTTATCTAATATTCCTTTGTTAATCTTAGATGACCTTGGAATTGAAAGGGATACATCTTATGCAAGAGAACAAGTATATAACATTATAAACTCAAGATACTTAAAGGGTAGGCCGACAATTTTTACTACAAATTTATCATTAGAAATTATTCAAAATCCTAATATTGACCTTGAGTATCAGAGAATATATTCAAGAATACTTGAAATGACAATACCAGTTAAAGTTACGGGAGAAGATTTTAGAAGAAAAATCCATCAAGAGAAGTTAAGAAAATACAAAGAGTTACTTTTATATGGAGGTGGAATAGATGATTAATGAAGAAGTATCTAGGTCAAGTCTTAATCTTGAAGTAAGGCTTGCAAAAGCAACAAGTAAAGCAATTCTTGATGCTTTAAAGAAAGTACACAAGCAAATAGAAGAACAAGGAGGCTTAAAAAATGTAATAAAAAATAATGGAGAAGAAGTAAAACTAAAGGATATGGTTAAAAAGGGACAGTTAGAAGAAATTAATCTAAAAGATCCTGAGTTAAAAGAACTAAAGAAAATTTTAAATAAACACGGAGTGAAGTTTTCTGTTATGAAAGATAAGGAAACTGGTAATCACTCTGTGTTTTTTCAATCTAAGGATATAAAGGTAATGGAACATGCCTTTAAAAAAGCAGTTAAGGCTTCTGAAAGAAAGGCCGATAGGAAAGATTCAATAACGAAGGCTATAAATAAGTTTAAAGATATGGCTAAGGACACTATCAGTAAAGATAAAGTTAAAAATAAACATAAGGAGCAAAGCTTATGATAAGTAATTTAAAAACATTTGAAAATAAGAATTTTGGGAAACTCACTGTTATAGAAAAAGACGGTGAGTTTTTCTTTATAGCAAATGAAGTAGCAACTATGCTAGGATATGTCAATCCAAGAAAAGCTGTTTATGACCATGTAGATGAAGAAGATAAGGGTGTAACGAAATGGAACACCCCTGGAGGAATACAGAATATTTCAATAATTAACGAATCAGGATTGTATTCACTTATCCTTTCATCAAAACTACCACAAGCAAAAATCTTCAAAACTTGGGTAACTAGAGAAGTTTTACCGAGCATTAGAAAAAACGGAGGATATATAGCAAGTCAAGAAAAGAAAACTAATGAAGAGTTACTTGCAGATGCAATTCTTGTAGCCAATAGAATTATTGCCGAAAGAGAAGAAGAAATTGAAGAATTAAGACCAAAGGCAGACTATTATGACAAATTAGTAGATTATAACCTACTTACAAACTTTAGAAATACTGCCAAGGAGTTAGGAATACCACAAAATCAGTTTATAAGCTTTTTAATGGATAAAGGATTAATTTACAGAGATAAGAAAAAGAAACTCTTACCTTATGCAGATAAGAACAAGGGATATTTTGAAGTAAAAGAATGGGTTGATCCACTAGGTACACTTGTAGGAATACAAACATTTATAACACCAAAGGGAAGACACTATCTACTAATTTTATTAGATAGCGAAGGTTTCTACGATGAATAAGGTATTAGAAGCCATTCTTTCTGATATTAAAAACTTAATTAAAATAGACAACCCAAAGAAATTTATATTATCAAACATTCCTTATCTATCCTTTTTCTACATTGGAAATATCTTTTCTAAGCACATCAATTCTTATGTAGGAGGAGATATTATTGATAGAATAATGGTGGGAATTTCTGATATAGGAACTTTATCTTATATACCAAGCCTTAATCCAAGGGACTTGTTAGTAGGTGTTTCAGTTGCTGCTCTTGTTAAGCTAATTGTTTATAGTAAAGGTAAAAATAAAAAGAAATATAGGCAAGGTAAGGAATATGGATCCGCAAGATGGGGAGAAAACAAGGATATTGCTCCATACATTGACCCTAAGTTTGAAAACAATGTACTAATAACTAATACTGAAAGACTAACAATGAACTCAAGACCTAAAAATCCTAAATACGCTAGAAATAAAAATGTATTAGTAATAGGTGGTTCTGGATCAGGTAAGACAAGATTTTATGTAAAGCCAAATCTAATGCAAATGCATTCTTCTTATGTAGTAACAGACCCTAAAGGCACACTTGTGTTAGAGTGTGGAAAAATGCTTTATGAAAATGGATATGACATAAAGATTTTAAATACAATAAACTTTAAAAAATCTATGAAATACAACCCCTTTGCATATCTGAGAAGTGAAAAAGATATTTTAAAGCTTGTCCAAACTATAATTGCCAACACCAAGGGAGATGGAGAAAAGGCAGGAGAAGATTTTTGGGTAAAGGCTGAAAAGCTATATTACACTGCTCTTATTGGGTATATTTATTATGAAGCACCTGAAGAAGAAAAGAACTTTAAGACACTTTTGGATATGATTGACGCAAGTGAGGTTAGAGAAGATGACGAAACCTATATGAACCCAATTGATAGGCTCTTTGAAGCTCTTGAAAAGAAAGACCCTACTCATTTTGCAGTTAAGCAATATAAGAAATATAAGCTTGCAGCAGGAAAAACTGCAAAATCAATTTTAATATCATGTGGAGCAAGACTTGCACCTTTCGATATAAGAGAGCTTAGAGAGCTAATGAGTGAAGATGAATTAGAACTCGATAAAATTGGAGATAGGAAAACTGCTTTATTTGTAATTATATCAGATACTGATGATACCTTTAACTTTGTAGTATCAATAATGTATTCTCAGCTATTTAATCTACTTTGTGACAAGGCAGATGATGTGTATGGTGGAAGACTTCCAGTTCATGTTAGGTGTTTGCTTGATGAGTTTGCAAATATTGGTTTGATTCCTAAATTTGAAAAACTAATTGCAACAATTCGTTCAAGAGAAATATCAGCAAGTATAATTCTGCAAGCACAATCTCAATTAAAAGCAATTTACAAAGACCATGCAGATACAATAGTTGGTAACTGTGACTCAACACTCTTTCTAGGAGGAAAAGAAAAAACAACTGTAAAAGAGTTATCAGAAACCTTAGGAAAAGAAACCATAGACCTATATAACACATCAGAAACAAGATCAAATCAAAAATCTTTTGGATTAAATTATCAAAAGACTGGTAAGGAACTTATGAGCCAAGATGAAATAACTGTAATGGATGGTGGTAAGTGTATATACCAGCTAAGAGGAGTAAGACCTTTCTTATCTGATAAATTTGATATTACAAAGCATAAGAATTACAAGTTGTTGGAAGATTATGATAAGAAGAACTTGTTTGATGTGGAAGAGTATCTAACAAATAGAGATAAAATAAAAATAAACAGGAACAGTTTGATTACAAGATTATGAATTAAGCCTAGGATAAAAATATTTTTGGTATAATATCTATATAAACCATGGAGGTAGGCATATGAGGTCTTATGAAAGTAAGGAAGAATTAAAAAATGAGATAAAGAAAACTTTTGGAAAATATATTTCAGAGTTTGATAATATCCCAGAAGAATTAAAAGATAAAAGAGTAGATCAAGTTGATAGGACACCAGCTGAAAATCTTGCCTATCAAGTAGGTTGGACAACTTTAGTTTTGAAATGGGAAGAAGATGAAAAAAAGGGAATTGAGGTTAAAACGCCATCTGACAAATTTAAGTGGAATCAACTTGGAGAATTGTATCAATGGTTTACAGATACCTATGCTCATAAATCGTTAAAGGAATTAAAAGAACAACTATCACAGAATATAGAAGATATTTACTCTTTGATAGATAATCTTACAGAGGAAGAATTATTTAAACCACATATGAGAAAATGGGCAGATGAAGCAACAAAAACTGCAACTTGGGAAGTATATAAATTTATCCATGTAAATACAGTAGCACCATTTGGAACATTTAGGACTAAGATTAGAAAATGGAAAAAACTTAATAATTTTGTGAATGTAATTAAATAATAAGGTTGGTGCTTTAATTGAATTATGAAAAATTTAAAAAAATAATAAATAGAAAAACCTCTATAATAGTATTAGATACAAATGTAATACTTGACTTAGCTCGATATTCATTATACAGTAGCAAAAACATATTAGAAATTTTCAAGGAGTGTAAGGATTTAATATGGATTCCGAATCAAGTGTATAAAGAATTTAATAAAAATAAATATAGCGTATTCGGACAATTGAAAAAAAAGTATCAAAATTTTGAAAAAGATTTACTAAGAGTAATTGAAAGGAGTCAAAAAAATTTAGAGAGTGTCTTGATTAAATCATCTAAATATAATTATTTTGGAAGAAAAAATTTGGAGAATGATTTAAATAACAAGTTAGTTGAATTAAAACAAATAATCAAATCTTATAAAAATAGTGTTGGTATTGAATATGATGAAATAACAACAGATTCTCCTGAAATAATTAAAGATATAGATAATCTTATTTCATATTTAGAAAAAAATAATAGGATAGGTAATAGGATAAGGTTTAGTGAACAATTAAAAATTATTAGAGAGGGTGAACTTAGGTATAAATATAAAATTCCGCCTGGATATGAGGACATTAATAAAGATGGAGTTGAAAAATTTGGAGATTTATTTGTTTGGAAAGAGATATTAGATTTACCAGTTGAAAAATCAGTAAAAGATATTATTTTTATTACGAATGATATAAAAGAAGACTGGTGGAGTAAGGATAGTCAAGATAATTTAGTAGTTCACGATAAATTATTAAGTGAATTTAAAGAAAAAAATCCAAATGTAAATATTGAATTTTTAACAACAGGAATGTTTCAGAATTTCGCTTCAAAAGTATATGATAGATATGATTTTAATGTTTATGTAGATTTAAATAGAAAAGATGTGTCATATGTAGAAAGAGTAAAACAAGATATTTCTAATGATATAGTTGACAGTATTTATAATAACAACTATTATTATCTAGAATCGTATGTTATTGGAAGTGAGGGTATTGAAGAATTAGATATAAATAATTGTGAATTCAATGAGATATTAGATACTTATGAAGAGTTTACAGACGAGATTGTTAGTATAACTTATGAGCTAGAATATTTAATAAATTTAAGTTGTGTATCCTTTGATTATTGGGGACGTGATGATGATACAAAAGAAGTCATACAATCACCACCAATAGAACAAGAATTTAGTGGAAGTGTCATAGTTAATGTCACAAGATTAATTAATAAAGATGATATCGAAGAAGATTCTTTTTATATTAATAATGATAAAGAATATACAGATATTGAAATAATTGAAATTCAGATAGATCAAGATTCTATAAACAAAAATGAAGAAGACTACGATGACTCTTATTTAGAAGAGGAGAATTACAATAATGATTATGCATTTATTTGCTCTAAATGTGGAAAGGGATTTAAGGATAGGCGAGAAGATGTAGGTGGTATTTGTCGAGATTGTTCATTTAATGATTAATAATATAGGATATTTTATTAAAGCAGTAATTATAAAGTTTACTGCTTTTTTTATACTCAAAATTAGGAGGTTAAGATGTTAAGGATAAGAGCTCCTACTTAGAACAATTTAATAAGGAATAATGTATAGCGATTGGAAATAAATAGATCCAGTCGCTTTTTTAATTGAAATTTATAGATTAAGGAGAAGAAATTAATGGATAGAGAAATGATAAATATTAATGCAAATTTAGTTAAAGAAGTGGAATTATCAGAATTTGAAAGAGATGGAGAAAAAGTAGATGTAGCAAATTTTACTCTCATTAAAAAATATGGTAAAGGAAAAGAATATATAAATTGTTCAGTCTACGGAGAAAAAAGCGAACGTGCAAAAGAATTAGATAAAGGAGATCTAATCCATGTCTTTGGATATTTCAAAGAAAACAAAAAAGGAGATAAGGTCTACAAGAATTTTATAGTTAAATCACTAAACAAAATAGAAAATAAGAAAGAAAACGAGGAGGAATAATATGGAATTTTTTACAGCTGGAGTTGGAGTTTTAAAGACACTTGTAACTGCAATTGGTGCAGGTTTAGGAGCATGGGGAGTTATTAACTTGATGGAAGGTTATGGTAATGATAACCCTGGTGCTAATGCTCATGTACGGTAAGGAAGCAAGCAACCGAAAACAAGAGATAGACCGCCAGCACTACACTATTCCGAACCAAAGACCAAAAGATAAGCATTGTGGGAAAATCTAAACTTTTGGATTTTCCTACAATGCCAACTACGGCGGAATCCCTCCCACTCCTTATATCTTTCTGTATACATTGAATTTGTATTTAGTAAAATGCAGACAACACCACGGATCGGCTTTTGGTTGGACAATTCCAACCAAACACCACAGCAGACAGCAGAAAACATTCTGAACGCTAGGAAGCCGGTATGATTGTTACATATAAGGGGAAGAAAAATTTCTTTTAGGTACTTGCTTTCCTAAAACTGATGTGATACAATGATTAAAACTGATGTGATACAATGATTTAATCCAGAAAAGGAGTAAAAAATATGCGGCAAGGTATTCTTAAATAAAACTATAATCAAATAGTGGGAACAAAGGATTATGATAGCTCCTTTTGTAGGGGCTTAGTTTTTTGTACCCAATTTAAGAATACTTTTGCCTTATCAATTTTGACATATCCCCAAAAACAGCAATCACAAACAGGTGTATGCTGTATATGTGTATGTCCGCAACTTATAATCCCCAGTGGTAAAAGTATTTTACTGCTGGGGATTTTTATGCCCTTTGGGGCTGTAAAGGGAGGACAATCACATGAAAATAATCAATATTGGAATTCTTGCCCATGTAGACGCTGGAAAGACGACCTTGACGGAGAGCCTGCTATATGCCAGCGGAGCCATTTCAGAACCGGGGAGCGTCGAAAAAGGGACAACGAGGACGGACACCATGTTTTTGGAGCGGCAGCGTGGGATTACCATTCAAGCGGCAGTCACTTCCTTCCAGTGGCACAGATGTAAAGTTAACATTGTGGATACGCCCGGCCACATGGATTTTTTGGCGGAGGTGTACCGCTCTTTGGCTGTTTTAGATGGGGCCATCTTGGTGATCTCCGCTAAAGATGGCGTGCAGGCCCAGACCCGTATTCTGTTCCATGCCCTGCGGAAAATGAACATTCCCACCGTTATCTTTATCAACAAGATCGACCAGGCTGGCGTTGATTTGCAGAGCGTGGTTCAGTCTGTTCGGGATAAGCTCTCCGCCGATATTATCATCAAGCAGACGGTGTCGCTGTCCCCGGAAATAGTCCTGGAGGAAAATACCGACATAGAAGCATGGGATGCGGTCATCGAAAATAACGATGAATTATTGGAAAAGTATATCGCAGGAGAACCAATCAGCCGGGAAAAACTTGCGCGGGAGGAACAGCAGCGGGTTCAAGACGCCTCCCTGTTCCCAGTCTATCATGGCAGCGCCAAAAATGGCCTTGGCATTCAACCGTTGATGGATGCGGTGACAGGGCTGTTCCAACCGATTGGGGAACAGGGGGGCGCCGCCCTATGCGGCAGCGTTTTCAAGGTTGAGTACACCGATTGCGGCCAGCGGCGTGTCTATCTACGGTTATACAGCGGAACGCTGCGCCTGCGGGATACGGTGGCCCTGGCCGGGAGAGAAAAGCTGAAAATCACAGAGATGCGTATTCCATCCAAAGGGGAAATTGTTCGGACAGACACCGCTTATCAGGGTGAAATTGTTATCCTTCCCAGCGACAGCGTGAGGTTAAACGATGTATTAGGGGACCAAACCCGGCTCCCTCGTAAAAGGTGGCGCGAGGACCCCCTCCCCATGCTGCGGACGACGATTGCGCCGAAAACGGCAGCGCAAAGAGAACGGCTGCTGGACGCTCTTACGCAACTTGCGGATACTGACCCGCTTTTGCGTTGCGAAGTGGATTCCATCACCCATGAGATCATTCTTTCTTTTTTGGGCCGGGTGCAGTTGGAGGTTGTTTCCGCTTTGCTGTCGGAAAAATACAAGCTTGAAACAGTGGTAAAGGAACCCTCCGTCATTTATATGGAGCGGCCGCTCAAAGCAGCCAGCCACACCATCCATATCGAGGTGCCGCCCAACCCGTTTTGGGCATCCATAGGACTGTCTGTTACACCACTCTCGCTTGGCTCCGGTGTACAATACGAGAGCCGGGTTTCGCTGGGATACTTGAACCAGAGTTTTCAAAACGCTGTCAGGGATGGTATCCGTTACGGGCTGGAGCAGGGCTTGTTCGGCTGGAACGTAACGGACTGTAAGATTTGCTTTGAATACGGGCTTTATTACAGTCCGGTCAGCACGCCGGCGGACTTCCGCTCATTGGCCCCGATTGTATTGGAACAGGCATTGAAGGAATCGGGGACGCAGCTGCTGGAACCTTATCTCTCCTTCATCCTCTATGCGCCCCAGGAATACCTTTCCAGGGCTTATCATGATGCACCGAAATACTGTGCCACCATCGAAACGGCCCAGGTAAAAAAGGATGAAGTTGTCTTTACTGGCGAGATTCCCGCCCGCTGTATACAGGCATACCGTACTGATCTGGCCTTTTACACCAACGGGCGGAGCGTATGCCTTACAGAGCTGAAAGGATATCAGGCCGCTGTCGGTCAGCCGGTCATCCAGCCCCGCCGTCCAAACAGCCGCCTGGACAAGGTGCGCCATATGTTTCAGAAGGTAATGTAAAGATACATAATCGTCAAGACGGCAACAATCAGAAGTTATGGAGGGTAACAATGGAATATAGTAAGGAAGATTTAATGGAAGCAAAAAAGCAAATTTGGGGAGTGGGAGAGAACATGGGAACAGAGGAAAGTAAAAAAATCTGGGAGGAGAACGCACAATTTTGGGATAATGCAATGGGTGACGAATCTAATGAATTTCACAGAGAGGTAGTGCGTCCCAAAGTAACGGAACTTCTATCTCCTAATCCTGCGGATTACATTTTGGATATTGCGTGTGGCAATGGAAATTATTCTTCGTATCTTGCACAAAGAGGCGCTTCGGTTGTCGCTTTTGATTACAGCAAAAAAATGATAGAATTGGCTAAAAGACGGCAATCACAATATGCAAAACAAATTGAATTTTGTGTGGCGGATGCGACCGATAGAAAAAGTATATTAGAATTAAAAAGAAATCGAGCCTTTACAAAAGCAGTTTCTAATATGGCAATTATGGATATTACGGATATTGAACCACTTCTTATGGCTGTTTATGAACTGTTGCAGGAAAGCGGAATTTTTGTCTTTGCAACGCAACACCCTTGTTTTGTCACGTTGACTGAAAAATATATGACACCGCACAGTTACTATGATATAGCGATTGAAGGGCAACCGAAAGAGCAGATTTATTATCATCGTTCCATACAAGATATTTTTAACCTTTGTTTTAGAGCTGGATTTGTCATTGATGGATTTTATGAAGAATGTTTTAAAACCAACAAAGAAATTCCTATGGTAATGATAGTAAGGCTTAAGAAGGTAAAACGTGATAGCTTAAAATAAATTCAAGTTTGTCGGGTAAATAGCAAACCCAGCCGAGCCAGTCAACGGTAAAATGAACGGGCTGTGCCCGCCGTATGACAGCCCCGTCTGTCCTTGCTGGTGGGTAATCAAGGGGCGACAGCAAAAAGTGCTGCCGCCCTTTCCCATAATCGAAGAAAGAGGGATTTTCCATGACTGAATACGAAGCCTATCAAGAACATATCCGCTATACCCATGATACCTATTGCCGGATTGTTATTCGCCATGCGTCCTTTGACGCTGCCCGTATGCTGGCGGCGAGATGGAAACGGGAAATCTCCCTTGAATATCTGACCGAAGAAAAGTTTGTCCAACTAAGCACCACAGACGAGTATTTTCAAGTGCCGGACTATGGCGAAACTTATCCGTTCTCTGTCCGGGGGCAGACGATACTTTTAGATAGCTGTTCTCTTGCGGCTGCTCTTGCCCGATTGCCGGAACAGACGCAGGAAGAAATCTTTTTGTACTACTTTCAGCACTTGACGCAGAAAGAAATCGGAGAACAAAGCGGCTGGACACGCAGCACAATCGGGCGGCATATACGGCTTGCCTTGAAGCGGCTGAAAGAGGAAATGGAGGTGCTGTCCCATGAGTAACCGACTTCTCCCCTATGACACTATCATAAAGGCACATGAGGGCGACCCCATAGCGATACAAGCCGTCCTTGACCGATACGCTGGATATATCCGCTACTTCTCTAAGATGAACGGCTATTACAACTCTGATATGGAGGACTACATCAGAACAAAGCTGATTGAAAGCCTGTTCAAGTTCCGGCTTGACCGATAACATAGAAACTGAATATCCCGCCGCCCCGCAGCGGCACATGAAGCAGTAAATCCGAAAAAGATTTGCTGCTTTTTTTGCGCTCATTTTTGGCAAATTTCCAAAAGTTCCGTATTAGATAGTGAAACCAAAAAAGGCTGCCGTTTTTTTTAGACAGCGGGCAAAACGCAGCTTCCGAAACGCCTTATTGTCGGGAAAGACCGAGCCGCCGGAAAAGTTCTTGCCGGAAAGTCCGTCATTTTTGCTTTTTGCGGTGTTGTAGGGAGTAAGAGGAAGAACGCCAGCCCGCAGCCTTTTATGAAAAAGCTGGTTATAGATTTTCTGAAAAAGTGGCAGTAGGAAGTGAACGGCAGTCCGGCAGTTTCTTAGAGCAAGATTCTACCGCAGTACCAAAATTCGCTTTTCGCTCATTTTGCCCCTGCGGGAATCTTGTTGGGGAGTGCCTTCCCCAAACCCTGCTTATGCGGCTTGCGCCGCTTAAAAATCCCTCAAAATAATTTTTCGGATTTTTCAAAAACAGTTCCGCTTTACACCCTGTTTTTCTCCTATTAGTGAGAGGACACCACGCACAGCCGAAGGAGGTTTTACCATGCGAAAACGATATAACACGCCGCACCGCAGCCGGGTAGTCAAGACACGCATGACCGAGGAAGAATACGCCGAGTTTGCGGAAAGGCTTTCTGCTTACAACATGAGCCAAGCCGAGTTTATCCGGCAAGCCATAACCGGGGCAGCCATACGCCCCATCATAACCGTTTCCCCCGTCAATGACGAGTTGCTTGCCGCTGTCGGGAAGCTGACCGCCGAATACGGCAGGATCGGCGGCAACTTAAACCAGATAGCCCGGACGCTGAACGAGTGGCACAGCCCCTACCCGCAGCTTGCCGGGGAGGTACGGGCGGCGGTTTCCGACTTTGCTGCCCTAAAGTTTGAAGTCTTGCAGAAAGTGGGTGACGCTGTTGGCAACATTCAAACATATCAGCTCTAAAAATGCGGACTATGGCGCAGCGGAAGCCTACCTCACATTTGAGCATGACGAGTTTACCATGAAGCCCACCCTTGATGAAAACGGGCGGCTGATACCGAGGGAGGATTACCGCATTTCTTCCCTTAACTGCGGGGGCGAGGATTTCGCCGTTGCCTGTATGCGAGCCAATCTCCGCCATGAGAAAAATCAAAAACGGGAAGATGTGAAAAGCCACCACTATATCATCAGCTTTGACCCACGGGACGGAACAGACAACGGCTTGACCACAGACCGGGCGCAGGAACTGGGGGAACAGTTCTGCAAGGCACATTTCCCCGGACACCAAGCCCTAATCTGCACCCACCCGGACGGGCATAACCACAGCGGGAATATCCATGTGCATATCGTCATCAACTCCCTGCGGATTTATGAAGTCCCGCTTCTGCCCTACATGGACAGACCAGCCGACACACGGGAGGGCTGCAAGCACCGCTGCACCAACGCCGCTATGGAATATTTCAAGAGTGAAGTCATGGAGATGTGCCACCGGGAGGGGCTTTACCAAATCGACCTCCTAAGCGGCAGCAAGGAACGGATAACGGAACGGGAATACTGGGCGGCAAAGAAAGGACAGCTTGCCCTTGATAAAGAGAACGCCGCCAGAGAAGCCGCCGGACAGCCGACCAAGCCCACCAAGTTTGAAACGGACAAGGCGAAGCTGCGCCGGACGATACGGCAGGCACTTTCCCAAGCTACCAGCTTTGACGAGTTTTCTTTCCTCTTGCTGCGGGAGGGCGTGACCGTCAAGGAGAGCCGGGGGCGTCTTTCCTACCTCACGCCAGACAGGACAAAGCCTATCACAGCCCGGAAGCTGGGGGACGATTTTGACAAGGCTGCTGTCCTTGCCCTGCTCACGCAGAACGCCCACAGAGCCGCCGAACAGACCACAGCCATACCCGAATACCCCCACACCCAAAAGGGACGCTTGCGGGAGGAAAAAGCCAAAAAAACCACCCCGGCAGACAACACCTTGCAGCGCATGGTTGACCGGGAAGCCAAGCGAGCCGAGGGCAAGGGCGTGGGCTATGACCATTGGGCGGCAAAGCACAACCTAAAGCAAATGGCAGCTACCGTTACCGCCTATCAGCAGTATGGCTTTTCTTCCCCGGAGGAACTGGACGAAGCCTGTTCTGCCGCTTATGCCGCCATGCAGGAAAGCCTTACAGAGCTGAAGCAGGTGGAAAAGACGCTGAACGGGAAAAAGGAGCTGCAACGGCAGGTACTTGCCTATTCCAAGACCCGCCCTGTCCGGGACGGGCTGAAACAGCAGAAAAACGCCAAAGCAAAAGCAGCCTACCGACAGAAGCACGAAAGCGACTTTATCATAGCAGACGCAGCCGCCCGCTATTTCAGGGAGAACGGCATTTCCAAGCTGCCGAGCTATAAATCCCTGCAAGCAGAGATTGAAAGCCTTATCAAAGAGAAAAACAGCGGCTACAACGATTACCGGGCAAAACGGGAGGAATACCGCCGCTTACAGACCGTCAAGGGCAATATCGACCAGATTTTACGCCGGGAGCGCAAGCCTGTGAAAAGGCAGGAACAGGAACGATAAAAACGACCCCAAAATGTACCCGAACCCATACAGAACAAGGGGGCTGCCCCGTACCCTATCCGCAATACCAAAGGATTTTTTAACGGGCTTACAGGGCAGAAAAACCCCGAAAATGATACCGAGATGATACAGAATTACCGCCGATACCGCCACACCAGCGGAAACGGCAGAAAGGAGCGCACCCATGCCAAGAATGAGCAAGAAACGGCGGCTGGAATGGTCTTTTTTCCTGCGGCAAGTAAAAGTCGGGAATACCACCTGCGACCGTATCACATACAACGACCTCTGCTGGGGCTGTACCCATAGCTGCAAGCAGAGCTTCCGGGCGGTTATCATACTCTGCCCCCGCTACTACTCCAAACGCCGGAAAAAGGAGGACAGGGACAATGGCAGATAACCGCAAGTATTACTACCTCAAGCTGAAAGAGAACTTTTTTGACAGCGACTCCATTGTGCTGCTGGAAGATATGAAAGACGGGATTTTATATTCCAATATCCTCTTGAAGCTGTACTTAAAATCGCTGAAAAACGGCGGGAAGTTGCAGCTTGACGAGCATATCCCCTACACAGCGCAGATGATAGCGACACTGACCCGCCACCAGATAGGGACGGTTGAGAGGGCTTTAGAGATTTTCCGGCAGTTGGGGCTTGTGGAGCAGCTTGACAGCGGGGCTTTTTATATGACCGATATTGAGCTGATGATAGGACAGTCCTCTACCGAAGCCGAGAGGAAACGGGCTGCAAGGCTGGAAAACAAGGCACTTTTACCGCCCCGGACAAAAGGCGGACATTTGTCCGACATTCGTCCACCAGAGATAGAGATAGAGTTAGAGAAAGAGATAGAGATAGAAAAAGAGAGAGAGGGAGAAACGGGACACCCCGCCCCCGCTGCTTATGGCAGATACAACAATGTGATACTGACCGATACAGAGCTTTCCGGGCTGAAAACAGAGCTGCCCGACAAGTGGGAGTATTACCTTGACCGGCTTTCCTGCCATATCGCTTCCACCGGGAAGCAGTACCACAGCCATGCAGCCACCATTTACAAGTGGGCGCAGGAGGACGCTGCCAAAGGCAAGGCTGCCCCGAAACAGGGCATACCCGATTATTCATGCAAGGAGGGCGAGAGCTTATGAAAAACGAGATTGAAGCTATGATTACGGACATTACAACCACTACCACCGAAGCGGAGGATTACACAGGCGAGGACGGGCTTTTATACTGCGGTAAGTGCCATACGCCCAAAGAAGCCTATTTTGCAGAGGGAAAGACTTGTTTCGGGCGTGACCGCCACCCAACAGACTGCGACTGCCAGCGGGCAGCCCGTGAAAAGCAGCAAGCCGCCGAAAGCCGACAGAAGCACCTTGAAAAAGTGGAGGACTTGAAACGCCAGGGCTTTACTGACCCTGCTATGCGGAACTGGACATTTGAGCATGACAACGGCAGAAACCCACAGACCGAAACCGCCCGCTTTTATGTGGAGAGCTGGGAAACCATGCAGGCTGAAAATATCGGCTACCTGTTTTGGGGCGGCGTGGGGACGGGAAAAAGCTACCTTGCCGCCTGTATCGCCAACGCCCTTATGGAAAAAGAGGTTGCCGTCTGCATGACAAACTTTGCAACGATACTGGGTGACCTTGCCGCCAGCTTTGAGGGCAGGAACGAATATATTTCCCGCCTTTGCAGCTACCCTCTGCTGATACTTGATGATTTCGGTATGGAGCGAGGAACAGAATACGGGCTGGAACAGGTTTACAGCGTGATTGACAGCCGTTACCGAAGCGGCAAGCCGCTGATCGCCACGACCAACCTCACGCTGGAGGAATTGCAGCACCCGCAGGACACGCCCCACGCCCGTATCTATGACAGGCTGACTTCCATGTGCGCCCCCGTCCGCTTCACGGGCAGCAACTTCCGAAAGGAAACCGCACAGGAAAAGCTGGAACGCTTAAAGCAACTGATGAAGCAGCGAAAGGAGAGCCTATGACAGAAACGAAACAGACAAGCACCACCAAAACAGACCGCCGCCCGGACTGTGTGACGGAAATCCGCATGGGCAACTCCGTCCTTACCGTTTCCGGCTTCTTCAAGCAGGGCGCAACCGACACCGCAGCCGACAAGATGATGAAAGTGCTGGAAGCGGAAGCTGCTACACAAAAAACGGCGATTTGACCGACCATAAAGAAGCAGATTTGACGCTTTTGCCGCTATACAGACAGCCGCCCCATGTGGTACAATCAAGGTACGGAATAGTGGGGCTGGCTGTCGGAAACGGAGGATTTTATGTTAAGACAGACCAACCAACAACCAATTACCGCCCTTTACCCAAGACTATCCCATGAGGACGAGCTGCAAGGCGAAAGCAATTCCATTTCCAATCAGAAGCGTATCCTTGAAACCTATGCAAAGCAGAACGGCTTTTCCAATCTGCGCTGGTACACGGACGACGGTTATTCTGGTGCGAACTTTCAAAGACCCGGTTTTCAAGCCATGCTTGCGGACATTGAAGCCGGAAAAGTCGGGACAGTTATCGTAAAGGATATGTCGAGGTTAGGGCGAAACTACCTGCAAGTGGGAATGTACACGGAAATGATTTTCCCACAGAAAGGTGTCCGCTTCATCGCTATCAATGACGGAGTGGACAGCGCACAGGGCGACAATGACTTTGCCCCGCTGCGGAATATCTTTAACGAATGGCTGGTGAGAGATACGAGCAAGAAAATCAAAGCAGTAAAACGCTCAAAAGGCATGAATGGCAAGCCCATCACAAGCAAGCCTGTGTATGGCTACCTCATGGACGAGGATGAAAATTTCATTATTGACGAGGAAGCTGCACCCGTAGTCAAGCAGATATACAACCTCTGTCTTGCCGGGAATGGTCCGACCAAGATAGCCCGTATGCTCACAGAGCAGCAAATCCCCACGCCGGGAACGCTTGAATACCGCAGGACGGGCAGCACCCGCCGCTACCACCCCGGCTATGAGTGCAAGTGGGCGACCAATACCGTAGTGCATATCCTTGAAAACCGGGAATACACAGGCTGTCTGGTAAATTTCAAGACAGAAAAACTTTCTTACAAAGTCAAGCACAGTGTAGAAAATCCCCCGGAAAAGCAAGTGATTTTCGAGAACCACCACGAGCCTATCATAGACACCCAAACATGGGAACGGGTGCAGGAGCTTCGCAAACAGCGCAAACGCCCAAACCGCTATGATGAAGTGGGTTTGTTCTCCGGCATACTGTTCTGTGCGGACTGCGGCAGCGTGATGTATCAGCAGCGATACCAGACGGACAAGCGCAAGCAGGACTGTTATATCTGCGGCAACTACAAGAAACGCACCCATGACTGTACGGCGCACTTTATCCGCACCGACCTCTTGACCGCTGGTGTACTCTCCAATCTGCGGAAAGTGACCAGCTATGCGGCAAAGCATGAAGCCCGGTTTATGAAACTCTTGATTGAGCAGAACGAGGACGGGGGCAAACGCAGGAACGCCGCCAAGAAAAAGGAACTGGAAGCCTCCGAGAAACGCATAGCCGAGTTATCCGCTATCTTCAAGCGGCTGTATGAGGACAGCGTGACCGGGCGCATATCAGACGAGCGTTTCACAGAGCTGTCGGCAGACTATGAAGCAGAGCAACGGGAGCTGAAAGAAAGAGCCGCTGCTATTCAAGCGGAGCTTTCCAAAGCACAGGAAGCCACCGTGAACGCAGAAAAGTTTATGAATGTTGTCCGGCGGCATACCAGCTTTGAAGAACTTACCCCTACTCTGCTGCGGGAGTTTGTAGAGAAAATCGTTGTGCATGAGTGCAGCTATGACGAGAACAAGACCCGCAGACAGGACATTGAGATTTATTATTCTTTTGTTGGCAAGGTGGACTTGCCCGAATAACCGCCCGACCTATCCGACACAATGCGCAAGTGCCGGATAGGAACGGCAAAATTTTTTACACTTCTATTACTTCTTTATCGCACATCAGTAAAATCTCAAGGTATTAAGCAGCTTATGGCTGGTGGAGGAATTGTACTAATCGGTATTAAGTTAATTCCACTACTTGCAAATGTTTTAAATTAGGAGAAAGTCTATGTTTGGTATCTTTGACAAGCTAACTGAATTTTTTAAGGATATGCTACTTGGAGGTATCAAAGCAAATCTTGAGTCCATGTTCTTAGATATAAATGACAAGGTAGGAGTTATTGCAACTGATGTTGGGAAAACGCCAATGGGTTGGAATGGAGAAGTATATAACTTCATAAAAAATATTAATGATAATGTGATTGTTCCAATAGCAGGTCTTATCATAACAGCAGTTTTATGTATTGAACTCATAAATATGGTTATGCAAAAGAATAATATGCACGATACAGATACTTTTGAGTTTTTCAAATACATTATAAAGATGTTTATAGCAGTCTACCTTGCAAGCCATGCCTTTGAATTTTCAATGGCAGTCTTTGATGTGGCACAAAATCTTGTAAACAAAGCGGCAGGGGTAATCACTACTTCTGCCACTGTTTTAGGAAATCAGATAGTTGCAATGGTTGATGCATTAAAAGAAAAAGAAATAGGTGAGCTTTTAATGATACTAGTTGAAACAAGCCTAGTGAGGATTGCAATTCAATGTATATCTTTAACTATTACATTAATAGTATATGGGCGTATGTTTGAAATATATGTCTACTCATCAGTATCATCCATACCATTTGCTACTATGGGAAATAAAGAATGGGGTCAGATTGGAACAAATTATATCAAGGGACTTTTTGCCTTGGGACTACAAGGTTTGTTTTTGATGATATGTTTAGGTATCTACACCGTTTTAATAAGAACGGTACAGATTACAGATATTCACGCAAGCTTGTTTAGTATATTAGGATATGCTCTACTACTTGGACTTATGATGTTTAAAAGTGGAACAGTTGCAAAAAGTATTATGAATACGCACTAGGAGGAATAAATGTTAAAAAAGAAAAATTGTGCTTTATTGGGACTTGGATTTTTATTGGGAGGAACTTATGAAATCTTAAAAGAGAAAAAAAGAAATGAAGAGATTAGAAACTTAAAGAGGAGAATAAATAGACTCGGAAGATGTCATAATGAATTTGTTATGTATCAAGGAGAATACAATGACAGAAATGAAGAAAAACAAGAAGAATTAGAAGAAAGAATTAGCTACCTAGAAGAAGAAACAACATCTAATTATGACCATATACTTGAACTTTCCAAAGAAGAAGTAGAGGGAGATTAAAATGGCGTACGTACCAATACCAAAAGATTTGGACAAGATTAAAACAAAGGTTGCCTTTAACTTAACTAAAAGACAACTTATAGGTTTTTCTGTGGCAGGACTAATTGGCATACCAACCTATTTATTTATGAAGAAATATCTACCTAATGATGTTTCTATTATTGTAATGCTAATAGTAACCCTGCCAATCTTTTTTATAACCTTATATGAAAAAGATACCTTAACTTTTGAAAAATATTTTAAATTTTTCTATCTTCATAAGTTTTATCAACCAGCTAAGAGAATAAGAAAGGAGGCATACCTTGAAGCAAAGAAAAAAGCAAATCAGCGACTTAAAACTAAGGGAAAAACAATTAAAAAAAGACAGAAAGGAAGTAAGAAGGTTAAAAACAAAGAAAGATCCAACAAATAGTCTTCTAAGTGTACTTTTAAAGAAAGAGAAAAAGAGATTTACTGTTGAGGACACTATTCCATATATAAGAATGTTACCAGAGGGCATTTGCCAGTTAGATGAAAAAAATTATTCAAAGACAATTTCATTTCAAGATATAAATTACCAGTTGGCATTGGAAGAAGATAGAGATTTAATCTTTAACCAATTTGCCAACTTTTTAAATTCTTTTGATCCAAGTGTACACATCGAACTTTCGTATGTAAATCAATTAGGAAGAAATAAAGACCTACAAGATGCAATTAAAATTGCAGACAAGGGAGACTTCTATGACGATGTAAGAAAAGAGTTTAGGGAGATGTTAAAGCTTCAACTTGCAAAGGGCAATAACGGACTTAAAAAGATGAAGTATATAACCTTTACCACAGAAGCCGATAACCTAGAGCAAGCAAGAGCAAAGTTAAATAGACTTGAAGTGGATATTTTATCTAACTTTAAATCTATGGGGGTAAGAGCAGAAAGTCTTGATGGCGAAGAAAGATTAAGACTTGTTCACGATATGTTAAATCCAGACAAGAACTTTAATTTTTCATATAAAGATTTGAATAAGAAAGAGTCTACAAAATCACATATAACTCCCAATATCTTTAATTTTGCACCAGCAAATAATTTTAAATTTGGGAAATATATTGGGGCAGTAAGCCATTTTCAAATACTAGCAAGTGAGCTATCAGACAGAATGCTATCTGAGTTTTTAGATATTGATGACAATATTTATGTAGCATTTCATATAGATGTAGTTGAACAAGCAGAAGCTATTAAACTTATTAAGAGAAAAAACACAGACCTGGATAGAATGAAAATTGAAGAACAAAAGAAAGCAGTTCGTGCTGGATATGATATGGATATTATTCCTTCAGATATAAATACTTTTGGGGCTGATGTTAAGTCCATGTTATCTGACTTACAAAATAGAGATGAAAGGCTATTTGTAGTATCTATAGTTATGATGAATTTTGCTAGGACTAATCAAAAATTAGAAAACACTATTGCTCAAATCTCATCAATTGCAAACAGACATAATTGTCAGGTAAAAAGATTATCTCACCAACAAGAGCAAGGACTTGTTTCTGCCTTACCTCTAGGAGTTAATCAAGTCGAAATAAAAAGATTTTTAACTTCATCATCAACGGCAGTATTTATGCCTTTTACAACAGAAGAGCTATTTATTGATTCGGCAAATTCTTTGTACTATGGATTAAATGCCCTTAGCCAAAACTTGATTATGGCAGATAGGAAGAAACTAAAGAACCCTAACGGTCTAATATTAGGTACACCAGGTTCTGGTAAATCTTTCTCAGCAAAGAGAGAGATGGCAAATGCAATTCTTGTAACAGATGATGATGTAATTATTTGTGATCCTGAGGGCGAGTATTCAAACCTTGTAAAACAATTTAATGGAGAAGTTATTAAAGTTTCAGCAAAGTCAAAGGATTATCTAAATCCATTAGATATTAATATGAACTATGGAGATGGGGACGCACCTTTAAAGGATAAGGCAAACTTCATAATGTCTATGCTTGAACTTGTAGTAGGAGGATCTGGTCTTACTGCTGCAGAAAAATCTGTTATAGATAGGTGCTTACCAAAGATATATCAAAAATATTTTGAAGACCCCAAACCAGAAAATATGCCTATACTAGGAGATTTATACGATATGCTCCTATCTCAAGAAGAGGGAGTTGGTAGGAAACTCGCAACAGAAATGGAAATTTATGTTAAGGGAAGTCTTAATGTATTTAATAATAGGTCAAATGTTGACTTAAATAGACAACTGCTCTGTTTTGATATAAAAGAGCTAGGGACACAACTTAAAAAAATAGGTATGCTTGTAATTCAAGACCAGGTTTGGAACAAGGTTTCCCTTAATAGAGGAAGCAAGTCTACAAGATACTATATAGATGAGTTTCACCTTTTATTAAAAGACCCACAAACTGCCTCATATTCAGTAGAAATCTGGAAAAGATTTAGAAAATGGGGAGGTATTCCAACAGGTATAACTCAAAACGTAAAAGACCTTTTAACAAGTCAGGAAATTGAAAATATCTTTGATAATACAGACTTTGTTCTAATGTTAAATCAAGCATCTGGAGATAGAGATATTCTTGCTAAGAAATTAAAAATATCGCCTTATCAGTTAAACTATATTACTAATTCAAACGCAGGTGAGGGACTATTATTCTTCGGGAATACTATTGTTCCCTTTATAGATAAATTCCCTAAAGATACCATGCTATATAAGCTAATGACAACAAAACCAGAAGAAGCTAAGTAGGTGTGATATGGATAAAAAACTAAAAAAAGATTTTCAAAAGAAAATTATAAGAAATAGGGACGCTCCTGAAACGAATCTTGAAAGTAAACTTGTTCATTCAGATGATTATACCAATAAGATTATTAAGACTAGGAATAGGTTCGGAGATAAAATTTCAGAAAAAGAATCTAAACTTATTCATGAGAATGTATTAGCTAAAGATCAAAAACAAGATAAACTAAAAGATTTTCAGAAGTCTAAAAACAAGGAAAGAATTAGAAAAGAAGTTTTAGATAATAAGGATAAGGTTGAAGAAACAAAACAAGCTAATCTTGAAATAAGGGCAGATGAAAGCTTTAAACTTGATGAAGACTTAGATGTAGACTTCAAAAAGGTAAATTTTGATAGTGAAAATAGTAGAAATATTAATTCTAATAAACTAACAACAGATGATATCTCAGCTAAGGCTCAACCAATAAGCAATAAGACGGCATCAAGTAAAATACAAGTTCTTAAAAATTATGAGGATAAACTTATTCATAGTAAGGATAAATTTCAAGACAAAATCAACGAGAAAGAGTCTAAGCGAATCCATACAAGTGAAGATAAACCTATTGAAGCGAAGAAAAGTAAGAGAATATATAGAAAAGATAAGCTTGTTAAAGATGAAGTAAGTAAGAACGAGAGTAATACTAATATCGATAAAAAGCAAAAGCAGAAGCTTTATCAAGAAAAGAAGTTTAGAGATAAGGAAAAATTTTCTAAAGAAATAGATAAAGAAAATAAGCTAAGCCAAGTTGATACAGAAAAAACTTTTGATAATCCTGAGTTTAAGGACAATAATCAAGAATTTATAAAAGATGAAAAGGAAACAAGCCTTAAACCTTCAGAACAAAAGAAAGTTAATAAAAAGAAGACTTACTACAAAAGAAAAAATTATGAAAGTGATAAATTCACTCGAAAGAAAATTGATGACTTAAAAAATGAATCTAAGAAAGTTACAACTAAAGATTCTAAGAAATCACAAGATGTTAAAGATTTTATCTCAGATAAAAAGATTGGAGAGCTTGAAAAGTCTAAAAGCAAGCTAAAGGATAATATTTTAAAGAATAAAACTAAAGGAAGTCTATCTTCTGGGGTTTTATTATCTGGAGCTAAGTCATCAGAGTTAGTGAGAGATTATTTAAGTTCAGGATCTGACAATACTGGTGTAGAATCTGGAGAAAAGGCCGCTAATGTAAGCTCTAAACTCCAGCATGGAATAAGGAAGTATAAGCTAGACAAAAAGAAAAAGTCCTTAAAAAAGCTATCTAAACTTGATAAGAAAATAAGAAAGAGAAAAAGCAAGTTGGAGTTTAAAAGTGGTTTGGAAGATTTAAAAAAGTCAGACGCCTATATAAAGAAAAATAGATTTAAGAAGTTTTACCAGAGAAAACAAATGAAAAGCATGATAGCTAAAAAGCACGAAACAAGACTGGTAGATAGAGTTAAAAAAGCTATTTTAAGTTTAGGTAAGGCTTCTAAAGAGCTAATCGTAAGAAAAAGTAAGATGGTTCTATTTCTAGTAATAGGACTAGGTCTTATGCTATCAATCATGATTGGTGGTGGAAGTGTTGGTATGAGTGGACTAAGCAACTCAGTAAACTCAGTAATGACAACAACATACCTATCACAAGATACAGTTCTAAGTGAAGTTAATCAAGAATTTTCATCAATGGAATATGACCTACAATCACAAATAGAAAGTGTAAAAACAAGTCATCCTGGATATGACGAATATATCATAAATAAAGAAGGAGAAATTGGTCATAATACCCATGAACTTTTATCCTATATAACTTCAAGATGTGGAGAAGTAAAATCAGCATCTGAAGTAAAAGGAATTTTAAAAGAACTTTTCGACAAGATGTATAAGCTTGACTTTAAAGAAGAAATTGAAATTAGAACAAGAACAGTAGCAAGAACAAGATATGATAGTCGTGGTAATCCTTATACTAGCTATGAAAAAGAAGAGTACGAATATAAAAAGTTAATTGTAACTTTAAAGAAAAAAGAAATGGATGAAGTTGTTAGGGAAATATTTAAAGATTATCCAGACAATGTAGTTCATTATGAAGCTCTTCTAGAAGCCAAGGGGAATATGGGAGATGTTTTTGGATCAGGTAATGGGGACTTAGGAGAAATAGTAGATAATCCAAACTTTGGAAATCCTGGTCTTGCTTTTGATTCAGCTACTGCCAAAGCCTTATTTAATGAAGCAGAAAAACATATAGGTAAAAGATATGTGTTTGGAGCAAGTGGACCATCTAACTTTGACTGTTCAGGTTTTGTATGTTGGTCATTTACAAAGTCTGGTGTAAAGAGAATGCCAAGAACAACTGCATGGAGAATATACAAAGACTATTGTAATCCAGTAAGTCCAAGTGAAGCTCAACCTGGAGATATTATATTTTTCCACTCAACATATAACAGTGGAACACCAATATCTCACGTAGGAATATACGCAGGTAACGGAATGATGATTCACGCAGGAGATCCAATTCAATACACATCAATAAATTCAAAATATTGGAAATCACACTTTTATGGTTTTGGAAGACCAAGATAGAAGGGAGATATTATGTGAACAGAAAACTTGTAAGTATTAGAAATAAAAAGAAAAAAATAGAAGAGAAATTGAAAGATTTAAATGCAAAATACAAGGAAATTTGCGATGAAGAAATACAAGTTGAAAATGAAGAAATAATTGTAACTCTTAGGAGGAACAATATTAGCTTGGAAGAATTAATGGAGAAAATTAATGATAGAAAAAGAGAAGAAAAATTAAAAGAAAAGGAGAACATTCATAATGAAGAAATTTAATACGAACAGACTAAGAGCCTTTTTTATGGCTCTTTTATTAGTTTTAACATCAACTGTGCATACAAGTGCATTTGCAAAGTCTGATGTTACTTGGACGGAAGATGATTTTATGTATTCCTCTGAGGGAAATATAATCGCTTTTAGTGATAAAGGTTTAGAAAAGAAAGAGAAGACAAATATTCTAGTATTTCCTGAAGGAACGAAATCTATAAATGGAAATTATTCTTTAAGTCATTCAAACGATGAACTTAGATATAAAAGAGAATTTGGACTGGTAATCACGTCCTCTAATAAATAAAGCCTGTAACCATGCGTGGTTACAGGCTTTCTCATTTACAGAATATGCTCGACGGTGTTGACTTTTTTAGTCGTTACACAACTGTTGCTCAACCGGTATCAGATTTTTTTGTGTCGGGAGCAGCTCAACGGCATCGACTAATTGTTTAATTGTCTTATGCGTATAGGTGCCTTCCGTTAGGTCTTTGATACTATGGCCCATGATAAGTTTTATGATGTGCGGTTTAATATCGGCATTGGCAGCCATCGTCGCAAAAGTGTGCCGGCCATCGTGTGGCAGGTGCCCACCTTTTACCCATTGACGTCTGAGTTTGGCGTAGTCACCAATAACACCGGCCAATGTTTCATCCCGGTTAAACCGAGCTTTATTTACAAGCTCAAATACAAAGGGAAGTATGCATTTGGCAATTGGGATGACACGGTTTTTACCGGCCTTCGTTTTATTACCTCCAACAACATAACCGTCTTTTAAATACGTATTTTCAACGCGTAAATTGATTAATTCTCGTGGACGCATTCCGGTGTAGATGTAAATCAGTTTGAGCTTATTGATGCCTTCATCCTGATTCTGCCATAACGCTAGTATCTCTTCTGGTGTGTAAGCGGAGTGAATAGTACTTTCTTCAGCCGGTGGGCGTACTACAAATTTAGAGTAATCCTTAACATCTATATCGTGTTTAATGGCTGTAACGAACGTAGCTGACATGGCCAATACGATTTTATTAATCGTGGATCGTGACGACTCCTTATTGTCATCTACAATTCGTTGCAGATGGATTAGTTTCACATCGCCTATAGGCATATCCATTAATTCGTCCAGCCGTCGTTCCGCTAAGTCGTAATTGGCTAACGTTGATGCGGTAATACCTTGACGTTCCTTGTCGGCTTTCATCCATTTAAAGCACGTGCCAAAGGTAACGTCTTGTTTTTCAAAAACTTTTGGATCACCTTTATAATTCTTTAGAAATTCGAGGGCCTCTCGTGCAGTACGAAAGGTACCAACGGTTTTCCGAATCATACGGCCTTCTTCATCTTCGCCGATGGTGATAACGGCCCGGTAGGGCTTACGTAACGGTTTGTGGGTCATCTTATATACGGAACCCGAACCATTTGCTCTTCTCATAAAAAATCACGCTCCTGTCTTAAAAATAGGTATGGTTAATAGACCTGGAGCGTGTACCGTGATATAATTAAATTACTGAGTATGCGGCACTTCTCCAAGTGTTGTATATGAATCCCTCATCCGTTGCCGCGGGTGGGGGATTTTTTTGCTTTAATTGATTAGAAAGGGATATTATCCTCATCCCAAGGGGTTCCCTCTGCTGTAGTGGCACTGTTTTGTGCGTCGCGTTCATCTTTCCATGATGTTAGAGCTTTTTCTTTGAAATAAAGGCTTTCTGTCCCACATTTAGGACAATAGCGAAAATGTGGTTCTAATTTTTCGCCACAATCTTCACAGACATTTTGAGTAGGTAGCGAACAAATCGGGCAGTAGTTCCAATCGGAATCTATGTTTTCTAGTTCGCAACGCGGGCATGTTTCTGTTCGTCCGTTATCTATATTTTGGGGATATGTTTTGTAGTCCATAATAGGCAACTCTCCTGTTACATCTCCGTAAAAAAAGTTGATAAGATAGTTATTTTTGTGATACCACATAAGGCTTTTATTGCCACAAACCGGGCAATATTCTATAGACCTCGTATTTGCTACAAATAAATGACATCAGCAATATGTTTTGTATTGCCGCGATAGGAATAGTAAATAATTAATGCCTTCATTACAATCGCCTCTAATCTTTTTAATACAAGCTTTAATTTCAGTGCCAGTATAATCCTTGGAGTCGACTTTAAGTCAAGTATGTAAAAATTTAATTTACATTTTGAAAAAGAGGATTTGTTACTTCTCATATTGAATTATATTAATTAAAGGACTAATTAGGAGAAAGGAGGAGACCGATGGTAACCTATTTACTGATTGGTGGTATTATGCTGCTTGGAATTGAATCCGTTGTGCCGGGCACTTGCGTATTTGGTGTGAGCGGAATGATTCTGTTATTGGCGGTACTCTATTTATATTTAGGCGCCGGAGCTACTGCAGCTGTAGTGGTAGCTATTTTATCCGTTATTTCACTGGCTGTCGGCATATGGTTGATAAAAAAAGTGCCGCACAGTTGGATTGGCAAACGTTTGACTTTAACTTTGGAATCTACTAAAGATCGCGGCTATAGCGGCAATGATGAACGGGTAGATTTATTGGGTCAAGAAGGAGTAACGCAATCGGTGTTAAGGCCGGCCGGAAGGGCTCTTTTCGGTGAAAATATTATTGATGTTATAACGGACGGCGAGTTTTACGAACCGGGGACGAAAGTCGTGGTAGTAGCGGTTACCGGTGGCCGTGTGGTAGTCAGAAAAGTTGAGTCTGAAGAAGCAAAGTAGTTTGCCATATTCTTAGAGTCCTGTATTAAGGACTTGTACTGAATTTTTTATATAAACAAATGAGGAGGCTCTATGGAAGCGATAGTTAATTTCAGCTTTATGTTTATCATTGTGGCAGTCGTCGCAATTGTGGCCCTGTTTTTCCATTTTGTTCCGTTGGGATTATGGATTTCCGCATTAGCGGCCGGGGTTAATGTAGGCATTTTTACTTTGATCGGGATGCGTTTGCGTCGTGTATCACCGTCGAAGATTGTTTTGCCGCTGGTAAAAGCTAATAAAGCGGGCCTTTCTGTTAATGTAAATCAGTTGGAAGCTCACTATTTGGCAGGCGGTGATGTAGACCGCGTCGTAGATGCTTTAATTGCTGCTGAACGTGCGTCGATTCCGCTTACGTTTGAACGTGCTGCTGCCATTGATTTGGCCGGTCGTGATGTATTGGAAGCAGTACAGATGAGTGTTAATCCTAAAGTTATTGAAACACCGACTATTTCCGCTGTGGCTAAAAACGGGATTGAGCTTAAAGTTCGTGCCCGTGTAACAGTGCGTGCCAATATTGACCGTTTAGTTGGCGGAGCCGGCGAAGCAACGATTATTGCTCGTGTCGGTGAAGGTATTGTAACGACGGTAGGTTCTTCGGAAGAACATACGGATGTACTTGAAAATCCGGATCACATTTCCCGTACTGTATTGAATAAAGGTCTTGATGCGGGCTCCGCTTTTGAAATCTTATCCATCGATATTGCCGACGTTGATGTAGGACGTAATATCGGGGCTCAACTTATGACCGATCAAGCGGAAGCGGATAAGAATATTGCCCAGGCAAAAGCGGAAGAACGTCGTGCCATGGCTGTGGCCAAAGAGCAGGAAATGAGAGCGTATACGCAGGAAATGCAGGCAAAAGTTGTGGAAGCACAGGCGGAAGTACCGCAGGCTTTATCTCAAGCATTGCGTGACGGTCACATGGGCGTTATGGATTATTACAATATGAACAATATTATGGCTGATACTAAGATGCGTGAAACTATTGCTGAAGGGGAAACGACGGAGTTAACGACTCAGCCGAACCCACGTAATAAATAGCGAGGTTTAAGCTATGGATTTGGGGTTAATAGTAGTATTGCTTCTATTGGGGTCTGTAATTTTTGATAATCGCAAAAAACGGCGTAATTCTCAGAATAAGAATCCTAACGAAGACAATGCTGATATAGAAAATCGGACCGGTTTTGACTGGTCCGAACCGGGTGAGCAAAACAGGCCGGGACCACGGTCTCAGCAGCCGACGAATCCTATGCCGTCTAATGAGTCGCGAAATCAACCTTCGAATGGTGACTATACTGGCACACAAGGCACGGGTGGCACGGAAAATACCCGTGCTCGTGGGCAAGGTAAGTCGCCTATGTCTTGGGAAGAGATGGAACGCTATTACGGCATTAAGATGGAACGGAAGGAACCGACGGCACCGAGAACTCAGCCGACACGTAAAGAAGCTCAGGTGTATAGAGAATCCACCATGTCCGGTGAGACAAATCGACGCGTTGGTGTTCCTATGCCACAAGAAGCCTCTTTACCGCAAGAAGCTTCGTTACCGCAGGAGGCACCTCGTCCTAGAGATGTATCTTCACCGCAACAGCGGCAACCTGAACCGGTTATTGTGGCGTCAGAGCAACGAGCGGAAGCAAAACGTAAAGAGTCGATTCGTCCGGCACAAACCGAAACAGCACGTCAAGTGCCGAAGACGGTCACTATTTCACCGAATCGTACGACTATTCCGTCTGCCCAACCGGTTAAAACAATGCCTGCATCGGCTGCTTGGCAACCAAATGCAGCTGTTACAGGGCGGCATATATTTCATGGCGGCAATCATCGTTTACCGCCGGGCGGTTTAAGAGCGGGCATTATGTGGTCTATGATTTTGCAACCGCCTAGAGTTAAGCAGGGTGTGTATCGTCGCTAATATGAATTAAGTAGGTTTACGAGGTAAAATGTGATAAATGTGACAATTATCACATTTTCAATATTGTATTAGATTTATACTATTTGTTAGCGCGATTTGTATTAGCCTTGGTTAATACTATTAAATTAAATAGAGTCATAATTCGTCCCTCGGATTGCTTTCTATATTGACGCGATTCGAGTGGCGTGTTACGATTTAGACAGTTGTATTTGAAGTTGATATAGGTATGTCATTATAAAGAAATGAGAGGGCTATAAGATGACATTTTTAACAGAAGAGGTGAAAGCACGCCTCATCAAAGATTTACCGAAGTTTGCTAAAGTAAGCGAACAGTTTTTTAACAAAGAAATCTCAGTTAATGACTACAAAGGCTTGTCCGGCCCGTTCGGCACTTATGCAGAACGCGGTGCGAATACAGGCATGTTCCGTTTGCGTTTACCGGGGGGACGTATTACGCAAAAGCAATTGGCCTTTTTAGCTGATTTATTCACTCGCAATGATTTACCTCATTTACATTTTACGACCGGCCAATCTATTCAGATTCACAGCCTTCAGGGACCACAAATCATTGAAATGTTTAAAGAATGTCACGCTCAGGGAATTTATTCTCGCGGTGGCGGCGGTGACCATCCGCGTAATATTGCAGCCAGTCCGTTGTGCGGTGTAACACCGGGTGAACCGTTCGACATCACCCCATATGTGCAGGTGGCCAGCGAATACATTTTGACTTTAATTCCTGACTTCAAAATGCCGCGTAAACTTAAAGTTGCTTTTACTAACGGTCTTGAAAACGCTACCCACGTAACTTTCAAGGATTTAGGTTTCTGGGCACAGGCTGACGGTACCTTCACTGTATATGCAGCAGGCGGCCTCGGCGGCAATCCGCGTAAAGGTATTTTATTGGCAGAAAAAGTAGAGCCGTCCGAAATTTTATATTATATTAAAGCTATGGTTCGCACATTTATTGAAAATGCGGACTATAAAACACGTAGCAAAAACCGCACCCGTTATATGGTTGCTGAAATGGGTGAAGATAAATTCCGTGAAACATACAATAAATTCTTATTGTTTACTAAACGCGTAGAAGACTTGGACTTCACTGTACCTGATACTACAATTACTAAAACCGGCAACGGCAAATTATCCCAAGAAGAATTGGCAAAAGCTAACGGTTTAATCGGTGAACAGGTTCAAGACGGTTTATATTACGTATACTATCATCCGGTAGGAGGTCATGCTCAGCCGGTAGTGGCTCGTGACGTATTCCAATACGTAGGTTCCTTGGAAGGCACCGAAGCTCGTATGACCGGTGAAGAAGGTACGTATTTCATTAACTTGACGGCAGATGAAGCTCGTAAAGTATATGATCTTATTAAAGATGACAGCTCTACCTCCAATTTCTCCGCCAGCGTATGCTGTGTTGGTGCGTCTAAATGCCAGGTAGGTTTCCAGAATTCTCAGGTAGCTTACAAAGACATTTTGGCTCACTTAAAAGCGGAAGGTATTGATGACAGCTTGTTACCAAAAATCCACATTTCCGGTTGCCCTTCTTCTTGCGGTACCCATCAGATTGGTACTTTAGGCTTACACGGTTTTGTTAAACAAGTTGACGGCAAACCGCAACCTGCTTTCAATTTATTTAAAGGCGGCAGTGATGAATTGGGCGTTGTAACTTTCGGCGAACCTTTAGGTGCCATTACAACTGCTGATTTACCGGCCTTCTTTGCCGAATTGGCACAGATTTTAAATGCAGCCGGTGTTGCCTATGATATTTGGATTCAGGACCATGAAGCTGATTTCGAAGCATTGGCTAAAAAATATATCTAAAAGAAACATCAACTATACATAACGAAAGCCCCCTCGTGGTGAGGGGGCTTTTTTATATGCTTATAATTTTTTGCTTTTATGACAAGAAACCTTGGTTTCTGTGATGCGGAGCTAATTACGCTAATTTATTATTAAGCTTTTAATTCTTCCAGGAATTCAGTAATGCGTTTTAACGCTTCCTTGATGTTGGCTAAGGAGTTGGCATAAGCTACACGGACAAACCCTTCTCCGCAATCGCCAAAGGCATTGCCCGGTACGACCGCCACATGTTTAGCATAAAGCAATTTTTCGCAGAAGGTTTCTGAATCAAGACCGGTGGAACGGATATCAGGGAACACATAGAAGGCCCCTTCCGGTTCAAAACAAGTCAGTCCCAATTGATTGAATGTGTTAACTAAAAGTCGACGGCGAATATCATACTGATCGCGCATATATTCAATGTCTTTGTCACCGTTTTGCAAGGCTTCGATGGCGGCATATTGAGCAACCGACGGGGCACTCATAATGCCGTATTGATGGAGCTTCGTCATTTGCGTAATGATTTCTTTTGGACCAAGAGCCATACCTAAACGCCAACCCGTCATAGCAAAGGCTTTGGAAAAACCGTTGATAACGATAGACCGCTCTTTCATGCCCGGAATGGAAGCAATCGTTACATGCGGTTCGGAGCCGTAGGTTAACTCGCTGTATAATTCATCGGAAATAACGAGTAAATCATGTTCTTCGATAACTTTGGCGATTTCCTCTAAATGTTCGCGGCGCATAACGGCACCGGTCGGATTATTAGGGAATGGCAACACTAAGAGTTTAGTGCGCGGTGTAATATGGGCACGAATATCTTCGGCAGTAAGGCGGAAGTTGTTTTCCGCTTTTGTTTCTACCGGTACGGATACACCTTTGGATACTTCTGTAAGTGGCGTATAACAAACAAAGCTGGGTACCGGAATCAGGACTTCGTCGCCTTCGTTAATGAGGGCACGAAGCGCTAAATCGATGGCTTCGGAACCCCCGACAGTAACCAGAATCTCAGTAGCCGGATCATAGCTTACCTCGTATTTACGATTAAACCAACGGCTGATTTCTTCTCGCAAGTCTGAAAAACCGCGATTCGGTGAGTACCAGGTTTTTCCTTTTTCCAAGGTATCAATGCCGGTTTCACGAATATGCCACGGCGTAGTGAAGTCCGGTTCGCCGATACTGAGAGAAATGACATCGTCAATTTCGCTGGCAATGTCGAAGAAACGGCGGATTCCGGACGGTTTTACATTGGTCAGCTCACGATTTAAAAATTTATCATAATTAATCATAGAACACATTACTCCTTGTTTCTTTTTGTGCTTCGTCATGGTAGATAACGTTGCGGTCTTTGTAGCGGCTTAAGATAAAATGAGTGCCTGTTCCTTGTACGCCTTCCAAGGTGGAGAGGCGACGGGCTACAAAGAGGGCGATATCGCGCATGCTTTGCCCTTGAATGATAACGGTCAAGTCATAACCGCCGGACATGAGGTAGACACCTTCCACTTCTTCAAATTGCATGATGCGGTGTGCCAATTTATCAAAGCCCTGATCGGGTTCAGGGGTAACTTTGAGCTGAATGAGGGCTGTTGCTTTATTGGCATCGATGGCTTCCCAGTCGATTACGGCTTGATAGCCTTTGATAATTCCTTCCGCTTCGAGGGCGGCGATACGTTCAGATACCTCAGCTTCGGCTACACCTAACATGGCCGCCAATTGGTCATGTGTTAATTTCGCGTCTGTCGCCAAAAGGTCGAGCAGCTTTTTGTCAGTAGCAGTTACAGTAAAATTACTCATAATTAATATCTCCTTTCAAAGGTCGGAAACGAAGCATCCGAGGTATCAGACAAACAAGGTAAGTCTCAGTCTGTTACAGTTTAGTCTGACAAGATAACGATTTTTGTCTGACAATATAGTATACAATTTATTGTACCACTCTTTAAAGTTGAATTAAATAGAAAATTCAGTATTGATGCAGAAGATGCATGATAAAGATGAGTTTAGTGTCGGTATATAATGTGGTAAAGAATATTTTAAGCTGCCGATAACTATAGGATAAATAAAAAGCCGTGCGCCTATTACCTTGAAGGGTAAAGCGCACGGCCGGTCAATCTCTATCAATGTTTCTATCAAACAATATCAAAGTGTATGTTTATTATTTGGTTACTACTTTAAGTTCTACAGGAATCTTGCTATCCACAGTTTCACCCTTAATAACTTTGGAAGCAGTATCTACAGCAATTTTACCCATCAATTCAGGTTGTTGTGCAATAGTAGCCGCTAAAGTACCGTCTTGAACAGCTTTTTCAGCGTCTGCCGTACCGTCAAAACCTACGATGAAAAGTTGTTTGCCGGCAGATTTAGCAGCCTGGATAGCACCGAGGGCCATTTCGTCGTTGTGAGCAAAAATAGCTTTTACATCAGGGTTAGCTTGAAGAATGTTAGTGGAAACGTTTAAGCCTTTAGTGCGGTCGAAATCAGCACTCTGTTTAGCTACAACGTCTAAGGATTTGTCGGCAATATTGTGGAAGCCTTGACCGCGTTCGCGAGTAGCGGAAGCACCCGGAATACCTTCGATTTCAGCAACTTTTGTGCCGGCACCGAGTTTGTCAACAATTAATTGAGCCGCCATTTCGCCGCCTTTAACGTTATCGGAAGCGATATGAGCTACGACTTTACCTTTATCGGTAGAGCGGTCAACTGTGATTACAGGAATGTTTTTAGCATTCGCTGCTTCAACGGATGTAGCGATGGCTGCGGAGTCAACCGGATTTACGATCAATACGGACACGCCGCTTTCTAATAAGTCGGCAACGTCATTGGCCTGTTTTGCAGGGTCGTTTTGAGCGTCAACGATTTTAACTTTAAGGCCTAATTCTTTAGCCTGTTTTTCAACACCGTCTTTTAAAGATACGAAGAACGGATTGTTTAAAGTGGACACGGAAAAACCGATAGTGCCTTGTTTTTTATCGCTGCCACCGTCTTTAGAAGAGCCGCAACCGGCTACGAGACCGATAACTAAAATAACGGCAGCAATGATTGTTAATAATTTTTTCATTCTAACCTCCTACGCTTTTTTGCGGTCCCCGAGGACTGCAAGTAGAATTACAATACCTTTGACGATTTGTTGATAGAAACTGGAAACGTCGAGAATATTTAAACCATTGTTGAGGGTACCGATAATGAGGGCACCGATTAAGGTACCGACGATGTGACCGCGACCGCCGGCGAGGCTGGTACCGCCTAATACTACGGCTGCGATGGCGTCAAGTTCATAACCCATCCCTGCTGTAGGTTGAGCCGAGTTGAGGCGAGAGGTAATGATGGCACCGGCAATGGCACTGAGCATACCGGTTAAGGCGTAAGCGAAGATTTTTACACGGTTAATTTTAATACCCGCAATGTAACTTACTTTTTCACTGCCGCCGATAGCATAGGTCTGACGGCCGAGGGATGTTTTTTGTAAAACAAACCATAAAATAAGGAAGGATACGAACATGGTAATGGCCGGAACCGGCAGACCTGCAATGTCGCCTTGTCCGAAGCCGTGGAATAACGGATCCGAAGTCAAACCGCTGATAGGGTTACCATCTGTAAATACCAAGGTGGCACCGCGATAAATGGTCATGGTAGCCAAGGTGGCAATAAATGGCGCTACTTTACCGTAGGCGATGACAATCCCGTTGATACCGCCTAGGATGATGCCCACACCGGCGGAGGCGAGAATGGCCACTTCCGGATTCATGCCGCCAACGATGAAGTTTGCCATGATGGCACTGGATAAGGCGAGAATAGAGCCAACGGATAAGTCGATACCGCTCGTTAAAATAACGAAGGTCATACCGAAGGCGATAATCGCATTAATGGAAACCTGACGTAATAAGTTACGCAAGTTGGAGAATTCCAAGAAGCTGTCATTTAGAAATGCGATGATAATAAATAAGGCAATCAGGCCGATGAGAGGGCCTAATTTTTTGAGTTTTTCTGTAATATTTTGGTTCATTATTGTCCTCCTGTTGCTAGGTTCATGATAGTTTCCGGTGTTGCGTCACTATGGTTTAAAATACCGGCTACGGCACCTTCGTGAATTACCATGACCCGATCACTCATCCCGATAACTTCAGGGAGTTCCGAGGAGACCATAATAATGGAAACCCCTTGGCTTGTTAATTCATTCATTAAGTCGTAAATATCGCGTTTTGCACCTATGTCGATACCGCGAGTCGGCTCGTCCATGATGATAATGGACGGGGATAAACCTATCCATTTAGCGATAACTACTTTTTGCTGATTACCGCCGGATAATGAGGAGGCGGGTAAGTGAACCGATTGAGTTTTTACGCCTAAGCGCTTGGACAAAGTATCGGCAAAACTTACGAGTTTATTGCTATCCAACACATGGTTCGGACATACTTGACCGAGGTTAGGTAGGGTAATGTTTTTACCGATGGAAAAATCCAGAATGAGACCTTCACCCTTACGGTCTTCAGTAATAAAGGCAATGCCCGCTTTGATGGCATCTTCCGGGTTTTTGAAATGTAAATGTTCACCGTTTAAAGTGATTTCGCCGCCTTCATGCTTATCAATGCCGAAGATGGCACGCATAATTTCCGTACGACCGGCACCCATGAGGCCCGCAACACCTAAAATTTCACCTTTGCGCAGGTCAAAGGAAATGGTGCTGTTAAAATCTTTCGGTTTGAGCCCGTTAACGGTGAGAACAACTTCACCCGGTGTGGTTGTTCGGTCAGGATAGAATTCGTCGATGGAACGACCTACCATGTGACGCACCACTTCGTCGACCGTAGTTTCCTGAACCGGTTTAGTGCTGATGGTGTGACCGTCGCGCATAACCGTGATAACATCGCATTCACTGAATACTTCTTCCATGCGGTGAGAGATGTAGACAATGGCAACGCCTTGTTCTTTTAATTGGCGCATCATGCGGAACAAGGTTTCCGTTTCACGTTCGGTAAGAGCTGCCGACGGTTCGTCCATGATTACCACTTTGGCATCAAGCATTAAAACACGCAAAATTTCCGTCATCTGCTGTTGCCCGACGGAACATTCACCGGCTTCTTTAGTGAGCGGTAATTCGATATTAAGTTCCTTGCATTTTGCCTGTGCTTCAGCCAGCATGGATTTGCGATCGAGCATACCGAGACCGTTTCGTTTCGGTTGCATGAGATACAGATTTTCCAGGAGACTTAAATTAGGCCAAATATTTAATTCCTGATGAATAAAGGCAATCCCGTTTTTCTCTGCTTCCCTCGGATTGGCGAAGGTAGTGGCTACACCGTCGATAGTAATAACGCCGGCATCAGCTTTGTGCAAGCCTGTGAGAATGTTCATTAAGGTTGATTTACCCGCCCCGTTTTCCCCCATAAGGGCGTGAACCTCTCCGGCTTTTAAGGTAATGACCACGTCTTTTAGAACTTGGTTAGTTCCGAAGGCTTTGGCAATATCTGTCATCTTGATTTCCATTGATAACTCCTAAACGTTTATTTCTCGTCGTTGAAAATGCAGTCTGCCTGTAAGATTACATTGGCATACGGTGTTGTTTCACCGGTGCGGATAATACATTTACAACGTTTGGTTGCTTCTTTGAAGGCTTCGTGATCGGTTGTTTTCCATTCGTAGCGATCCTGCGGATAGAGTTCTTGAAGAACGGCATAATTATGTGGATTCATTTCTTTCATCGGTGAGGCGATGTGAATGGATTCAGACTGCATATGTTCTTTTAAAAGACGCACGACGGCTTCAAAGCTTGGCGTGCCGAACGTAAGGGCTAAGTCGATTTTTTGAACTCCGGCCGGTACGGGTAAACCGCAATCGCTGATGCAAATTGTATCGGTGTGGCCTAAATCGGCTAATACTTTGGCAATATGACTATTTAAAATACCACCTTTTTGCATGATTAACTCCTTTTCGCTAAGAAGGCTGCGACTTCATCAGCTGTAGGCATACCTTCCTGAGCTCCTAATTTTAAAATGGAAAGTGCAGCGGCGGCATTGCCGTATTGAAGCGCTTCTTCCATCGATTTATTGTTGGCAACAGCCGTGGCAAACGCACCGTTAAAGGTATCGCCGGCGCCGGTTGTGTCTACCGGAGTCACGGTGAAGCCCGGCACGGTATGAACTTTACCTCCTTGTGCATAGGCAACGCCTTCTTTGCCGAGGGTTACGATAATTTTACCTTCGTTGGCGAGCATGGTAGCTTCGGTTGATTGCGAAGGATATAGTGCAGCTAATTCGTGTTCATTAGGTGTAATATATGTGGCGGCATCGAGCCAAGCCGGATCCAAATCGGCGGCCGGAGCCGGGTTTAAGAGGACTTTAATGCCGTTTTTTGAGCATTTTTCGGTAATATAGCCAATTGTCGATAAAGGAATTTCGTTTTGTACGAGCACTAAATCGGCTTTCATGATGGCGTCCCATGCATTATCCACAACCTTTTCGTCCACTTTGGCATTGGCACCGGCAATAACGATGATGCTGTTATCACCTTCTGCTAAGGTAATATGGGCGGTACCGCTGTTTTCACCTTCAATCACGGTGAGATAGTCGGTATTTATATTGTATTTGTGGAGATTGTCCAATACCATGCGGCCATAGGCATCATCGCCGATGCAACCGACCATGGTAACCTGAGCCATCAACTTGGCGGCGGCTACCGCTTGGTTAGCGCCTTTGCCACCCGGCGAAATATTAAGCCCCGAGCCCATGATGGTTTCACCGGCTGTGGGACGTTTATCGGCCATGACGGTAATATCCATGTTACAACTGCCGATAACTACAATGTTATTCATTGTAACCTCCTTAGTATTTAATAGCGATTACTCTAGTATACACTAAATTTCGCTAATTTAACAGATAGTAAAAGTCTTAATTTAGTATATACTAAATAATCGTATTTGCCTACTGTTAAAATACAAAACATATGCATAATTAAATGTTGTGGGACGCTATGTTGAAAGCTGTAAATAGTGAATCAATATTAAATTTATGATATTTTTTTAAAAGATACGAAAATAGGAGATTAGCAATTTTAACAGCTTTAAAATAGGTGTATATATGTTGAATTAGGTTTAAGGGATTATTTTTGGTATAATATAGTAGATATAGCAAAATAAGAAATTTGAAAAAGGAAGGTCTGACAGTTAGTATGAGTGATAATAAAACGCCGATGATGAGTTTGGAAGCGGCTATTGGGGCTCGACGCAGTATTCGCCGTTATGAGACTGTGCCCGTTGAACGTGCTAAAATTGAGCATATGATTGATATGGCTAAAATGTCGCCATCGCCTAAAAACCGTCAAGCGTGGCGTGTACGCATACTTGAAGGGGCGGCAAAAGATCAATTTGTAGAAATGGGCTATACCTGTTTACAGGCGTTAAAAGAGACGGACCAAAAGTTCGGCAGTCTTGAGATTAGTTTACATGCTATGAAAACGGCCGGGGCTGTACTGATTGTATATAATCCTTTTGATGATGATATCGATTATGATCTCATTTAGAAGAAAAGTGATTTACAGGCCTTAGGTGCGTTTATTAATACGATTCTCTTGATGGCTACTCAAGACGGGTTAGGTTCTTTATGGATTAATGATATTTATTTCATTCAGGAAGAAGCCAAAGCATGGCTCAATATAAGTCATGAGATTGCGGCGGTTTTAACTATCGGTGTTCCCGCGGAACATCCTTTTGCCAGACCTCGACTTAGTTTGCGCGATATCATTGATGAAGGGGGAGCTTATTGTTTTATAAATTGGATATTTTAAAAGGAGACTGCACATGAGTGAATTACCAAATTGCCCGAAATGCGGCGAAGCGTATACGTATGAGGACGGACATCTTTATGTATGTCCAATGTGTGCTCACGAATGGTCGGCCGCCGATGCGGAAACTGCCGAGAGTGGCTTAGTTGTTCGTGATGCTAATGGGAACTTATTACAAGACGGCGATTCCGTAATTATTATTAAGGATCTTAAAGTAAAAGGAGCATCTGTGCTGAAGCAGGGGACTCGTGTCAAAAATATTCGCCTTGTTGAAGGTGATCACAATATCGATTGTAAAATTGACGGTTTCGGTGCCATGGCATTGAAGTCTGAATTTGTGAAAAAGCTGTAAGAGTTTACAAAAAGAATAGTGAATATCAAAAAAAGACAGGTTCGTCATGAACCTGTCTTTTTGCTATAAGCATTATGGCTTATTTTGTATTTTATTATAAGCTGAAAGTTTTGATTTCAGTTTCGTTAATGGATTTTGCAATATCGTCAGCCAATTTAGCAAATAATTTTAATTGGTCTTGATGTAAGGCACCGCGAATATCGAGTGGTGTACCCACAATTTCCATATCTTTGATTTGGTTGGTGAAGTAGTCCACCATGCGTTTCATAGCGGCGGAAGCCCAAGAATGGTTACCCACAATGGACACCTTATGGTTATGGAAGTTAAGTGCTTTCAATTCGTAAAGTAAATTTTCCATAGTAAGGTATAAGGCTAAGTTATAAGTAGGGGCCATACAAACGAGATGGCTGTATTTCCATGCGTCTGCAATGATGTAGGACGGATTGGTTTTGGATACGTCATAGATTTTAATATCCGTAATACCGCGGAAGGATAATAAGCGAGCTAATTGCTGTGCCATATCGGCGGTGTTGCCGTACATGGAACCGAAAGCGATAACTACACCTTTCTTTTCAGCGGAGTAAGTGCTCCAATGCATATATTTTTTAATCATGTATTGGATGCTTTCCGGCGTACGCCAGATTGGACCGTGAAGCGGTGCAATCATTTTAATGCCCAACGGAAGGACTTTTTTGATGGCGTTTTGTACCTGAACGCCGTATTTACCAACGATGTTGGTGTAGTAACGACGAGCTTCGTCTTCATACACTCGTTCAAAATCAAGCTGGTCGGCAAAGATGTTGCCGTTGATAGTACCGAAGGTACCGAAGGCATCGGCGGAGAAGAGCACGCCCGTACTGGATTCAAAAGTACAAGTTACTTCAGGCCAGTGAACCATTGGCATGGTATAGGAATGTAAGGTGTGTTTACCTAAGCAAATGCTGTCGCCTTCTTTAACTTCATAATAGTTTTCAGGGTGTGGACGGCCGTAGAATTGTTCGAATAAACGGAAGGTAGTGCGGTTGCCTACAAGTTTAACATTCGGATAGCGGTCAATGAGTTCAACCAAGGTAGAGCAATGGTCCGGTTCCATATGGTTAACAACTACATAATCAAGCTGACGACCGCGTAGTAAAAATTCTACATTGTCAAAAAATTCTTGACGGATGCTGTCATCAACGGAGTCTACGATACAAGTTTTTTCGTCATCGATAAAATATGAGTTATAGCTTACGCCCAAAGGAATGGGAAACAAATTTTCAAAGCGTTCCGTATCCCAGTCGTTGCTGCCTATCCAATAAATATTATCTGTTAATTTCTGTGCGCATTGCATGTGCTTACATCCTTTCACTTAAGAATAACAAGAGCTGGTTATGTCTCTAAACTTATTCACCATCTTTTATGATACAAGGAATTATATAGATATGCAACTTATACCGTTGAAAAAACGACATTTGTCATGCCGTTTTTTTCATTTACTATGCATTTTTTGAAATAATAGATGGCTTGAAACATTTTATTTACTCAAATAATGCACTAATAGTATTATTTGTTAATTATTTGAAGTAAGCTACGCCGGAAGCAAATACAGGCATACCCTGTTTGCCCGGAACGTTTTTAGAAATGCCGTAACCGGTACGTTCAATATGGCCCATTTTACCGAAGACGCGGCCGTCAGGACTGAAGAGACCTTCGATAGCGGCAACGGATTGGTTAGGGTTGAAGCGAGCATCGTAGGAAGCGATGCCGTTTAAATCAACATACTGCGAAGCAATCTGGCCTTTGCGGTTGAAGTCGACCACTTGAGCCGGAGAGGCAATGAAGCGACCTTCGCCGTGAGAAATCGGAATCGTATAGATTTCGCCGGCTTTGCAGAGGCTCATCCAAGGGGATTTTGTGGAAATAACTTTGGTGTGAACCATGCCGGAGAGATGGCGACCGATGGTATTGTAAGTTAAAGTAGGGCTGTCCGTGGTCATAGGGGCGATTTCGCCATATGGTAAGAGACCTAATTTGATCAACGCTTGGAAGCCGTTACAAATACCGAGTGCCAAACCGTCACGGTTGTGCAATAAATTGTGTAAGGATTCACTTAAGTACGGATTGCGGAACAAGGTAGCCATAAACTTACCGGAACCGTCCGGTTCGTCACCGGCACTGAAGCCGCCCGGGAAGAAGACGATTTGCGCTTTGTCCAGTTTACGTTTCATTTCCTGAATGGATTCTTCCAATTCCGCTACGGTGCGGTTGCGAATAATAACAATATCGGCTGTGCCGCCGGCACGTTCAAAAGCAAGAGCGGAATCGTATTCACAGTTAGTGCCCGGGAATACAGGGATTACGACACGTGGTTTAGCAACAGAAGGTGCTTGATGAGGTTTTGCTTTTTGATCGTGAATGTAGGCAACCGCTTCACCTTGACCGGATTTGGCAGTCAATGGGAAGATTTGTGCTAACGTGCTTTCGTAAGCTTCTTCAAGATCTGCTAAGGTAAGTTCAATGCCGGCTGCTTTGATAATCGGTTCTTTGGTAAGCGTACCAAGGATAGTTACATATTCATCTTGCGCCCAAGCCTTAGCTGTAGCTTCGTCAGTTTCGATAATCCAGGAACCGCTGTGCGGTGCGAATAACATATCTTTTGCTTCGTCGTTAAGTTCTACGCCGATGCGGTCACCGAGGGCCATTTTAGTGATGGCTGCGGCAATACCGCCCGCTTCTACTACATAAGCGGCAGCCACTTTGTCGTCACGCGCTGCTTGCGTAATACGGTCCGCCTGGGCTTTGAAAATATCAAAGTCAGGGGTGTCGTCTGCTTTACGTGGGAAGTCTACATGAAGTACTACATGACCGGCTTCTTTGAAGTGCGGTGTTAAAATATTATCTACATGAGCCGTTGTTACCGCGAAAGCAACGAGGGTAGGCGGAACAGTGAGATCCATGAAGGTACCGGACATGGAGTCTTTACCGCCGATGGCGCCGATGCCTAATTCTTTTTGTGCTTTATAAGCGCCGAGTAAAGCAGCTACCGGTTTACCCCAAGCTGTTTCGTCTTGGTTCAAACGTTCAAAGTATTCTTGTAAAGTTAAATATACGGAGCTGCGTTCGCCGCCGAGAGCTACGATTTTGGCAACCGCTAAAAGGATAGCTTGCTGAGCACCGTGGAACGGACTCCATTCGGAGATGTACGGATCGAAACCGTGAGTCATAAGACTGGCTGTGGTGGTTTCCGCATGCAATACTGGCAATTTGGCGGCCATGCCCTGTACCGGAGTTTTCTGATACAAACCGCTGAACGGCATAAGCACCGTACCGGCACCGATAGTGCTGTCAAAACGTTCGCCTAAACCTTGCTGTGAGGTTACAGCCAAATCTTTCATGGTGTCGAGCCAGTGTGCTTTGATATCTGTTACAGCAGTTGTGTTGTAATAGCCGGAAACAGGGGAAGCTACATGAGCTTTCTGATGCTGATTGGCACCGTTAGTATTTAAGAAATCACGGGAGATGTCGACAATGTTAGTGCCCTGCCAAGTCATGATGAGACGATTGCTGTCGGTTACATCGGCAACGATAGTAGCTTCCAAGTTTTCTTCATCACAGTATTTTTGGAATACTTCCCAATCTTTGGCGGCAATTACGCAAGCCATACGTTCTTGGGATTCGGAAATAGCAAGTTCGGTACCGTCGAGACCTTCGTATTTTTTAGGGACCGTATCAAGGTTGATTAAAAGACCGTCCGTCAATTCACCGATGGCAACGGATACGCCGCCTGCACCGAAGTCGTTACAACGTTTGATTAAGGTGGTTACTTCCGGACGACGGAATAAGCGTTGGATTTTGCGTTCCGTTAACGGATTACCTTTTTGAACTTCCGCACCGCAAGAGGCGAGGGAGGATAAGTCGTGTTCTTTGGAGGAACCGGTAGCACCGCCGCAACCGTCGCGACCGGTTTGTCCGCCTAATAAGACTACGATATCGCCCGGTACCGGTTCTTCACGACGCACGTTGCTGCGAGGGGCAGCACCGATAACGGCACCGATTTCCATGCGTTTGGCTACATAGCCCGGATGATAGTATTCACGAACTTCGCCGGTAGCAAGACCGATTTGGTTACCGTAGGAGCTGTAACCGCGAGCCGCACCGGTAGTAATCTGTTCCTGCGGTAATTTACCTTCCAAGGTTTCGTCAAGCGGTGTAAGCGGATTACCGGAACCGGTAACACGCATTGCTTGGTACACATAAGCACGGCCGCTCAACGGATCGCGGATACAACCGCCGAGACAAGTAGCGGCGCCGCCGTAAGGTTCGATTTCCGTTGGGTGATTGTGCGTTTCGTTTTTAAATAATAAAAGCCATTCTTCGGTTTTCCCGTTTACATCAACCGGCACAATAATAGTGCAGGCATTGATTTCTTCGGATTCGTCGATTTCTTTGAGACCGCCTTGGGCACGCAATTCTTTAACAGCTAATGTTGCCATATCCATTAAAGTACGAGCTTTTTTACGGCTTGCATAGAGCACAGCGCGACCGGCCATGTATTCTTCGAGGGCGGCACGAATCGGTGCGGTTTCCGGAGTATCATCAATAGTGATATCCGTAAGTTCCGTCATGAATGTGGTGTGACGGCAGTGGTCGGACCAGTAAGTGTCTAAAACGCGGATTTCCGTGATGGTTGGGTTGCGTTTCTCCGTATTGGCGAAATAATCCTGAATGAGAGCCAAATCGGCATCGCTCATGGCAAGTCCCAATTCCTGACGAAGGGATTTCAAAGTAGCTTCGTCGGCAGTAATGAAGTTTTCAAGACTTTCAACCGGCATTGGCGGTTGTACATCCAATGCTAAGGAAGTCGGTATTTCTAAGGATGCTTCACGAGAATCAACCGGGTTAATATAATAATGTTTTATACGTACTAAATCATCTGCACTGAGATTCCCTTCCAAGGCAAACACACGTGCCGTGCGCACCGTGGCACCCGATTTGAGGGTTAACATAGCAAGACATTGTTCAGCGGAATCGGCGCGCTGGTCGTATTGGCCGGGCACGTATTCTGTGGCAATAATATGCGTATGTTCCGTTTCAGGGAGGGTGTCAAAAAGCTCATCTACCGGTGGTTCGGAGAAAATGAGTTGTTTGGCATTGGCTAAATCTTCGTCAGATACGCCTTCAATGTCATAGCGTTCGTAAATGGTGACAGCTTTGACAGGAATATTCAGTTCCGTACGAATAGTTTGATACATAGAAGTAGCTTCGTGAGCAAAGCCTTCGCGTTTGCGGACGAAAATGCGATGAATTGACATAATAAGCCTCCTCTTAACATTGTCATTGGTGTACTGGCTATTGTGCAGTTGTTTAATAATAGATATAATATACCTATATTGACAATTCTAGTATATACGGTTTAGACTTATTAGTAAAGAAAAATTTAATTAGAAGGAATTGATAATCTCTTTCTTGTAATTAGTTACAGTTATTAATAAATAAGCATTTAACAAGTAATTTTAAAATACCGATAAGTAGGCTTGAAATGACTATTACACGTAACGTGATATATGGTATTATAATAATAGTTAAAAACTGATTAATAAGTAGCTAATTGTAAGAGACTAAGCAGTTTGAACATAAGTTGGGGTTTGCGTGATAGTTGTTACTGTAAAGGAGAGAAGATTATAATGAGTATTTCTACTGATTTATATCGTACTTTTTTAGGGGTGGGTTTACACCTGTCTTTTTCAAAAGCGGCGAAAGAGATAGGTGTTTCGCAGTCGGCCATCAGTCAGAGTATTAAGCAATTGGAAAAAGAGCTTAACATGGTGTTGTTCGAACGTACGACCAAATCGGTGTCGTTTACTCCGGAAGGTAAGGAATTATTTGATACTGTGGCCAAAGCGTTCTCCATTCTTGATAACGGTGTAACCCAATTGCAGGATCGTTTGACTCATGAACAGGAAAGCGTAAAATTAGCGGCTACCGATACATTATGTCGTCATTTCCTTTTGCCGTATTTTAAAAAATGGCAAGAACAGGAGCAGGAAACGGGCCTTCAGATTACGAACCGTCCGTCCCCTGATTGTGTAGCCATGGTTGAAAAACGCGAAGTGCAGATGGCCATCGTTAACACCTATGAAGGTTTGGAATCCAATCCTCAATTGGAAGTTATTGAATTGCACACCATGCAGGATATTTTCGTAGGCGGACCGTTTTATAAAGGCATGGGGACGGTTGATTTGAATCGACTCTTACAAGAACCGTTGCTATTGCTTACACCGGGGGCGGCAAGTCGTGTGTTTTTTGACAAACTGACTAATAAAGCCTTCAAAAAACCGTCCTTTGAATTGGGCAGTCTCGATGTATTGATGGATTTGGTAGAAATTAATATGGGTATATCGCTTGTACCGGATATTTTGGTAAAACAGAAAATCAAAGAAGGGCGCGTGGTGGAAATCAAAACCGATATCGTAGTACCGCCGCGTAAAATTGCTTTGGTTCGTTCCCGTTTGTTGCCAATATCCCAAGGAGCAGCTAAATTTATTGACCTTCTGCTTAAGAAGTGATATTGTAGAAGAATCAAGAGGAATATATTTAAGGAGATTTTCGCATGGAATTATTAAAACAACGCATTATGGAGGAAGGCATTGTTCTGAACAATCGCGTCCTAAAAGTCGACAGCTTTTTGAATCATCAAATCGATCCGAAATTGTTTGTTGCTATGGGTAAGGAAATTGCGGAACGCTTCAAAGATAAGGGCATTCAACGTATTGTAACCATTGAAGCTTCAGGTATTGCCGTGGCTTTGCCGGTAGCGATTGAAATGGATGTGCCGCTCGTTTTTGCTCGTAAAAAGAAATCTATTCTTATGACGGATGATGTATACCATTCTGTGGTATATTCCTATACAAAAGAAGAAAACTATGACGTGACTATTTCTAAACGTTTCTTGCCGGAAGGTGAAAAAGTGTTGATTATCGATGACTTTTTAGCTAGTGGTGAAGCAGCTATGGGGCTTTGCAAATTAGTGGAAAGCGCCGGTGATACCGTGGAAGGTATTGCTATTGTAATCGAAAAATCCTTCCAACCCGGTCGTGAGCGCTTGGAACGAGCCGGCTATGATGTTCAGTCTTTAGTACGCATCAAGGCATTTGAAAATGACCGTTGCGTATTTATTGAAGAATAAATGTAATTAAATTAAGGGAGTGGAAGTTATGAACAAGAAAGCAGAAAAATTTGACCAGTTTTTAGAAGCAGGGAATATAACCAATTGGTTTGTAAAAGAAGAACATCAAGATGATGCCAATTCGGTTGTATATCGTGGTCATTTTGATGTGGCTGCACAGCAATTACCGTTATTTGTCGTGCTTGATGACACGGTATTTAATTTGATGCGCTTGATTGTGACTACCGGTGCCGTGCCTGAAGATAAACGCGAAGCGGTTGTTGAATACTTGAACGAATTAAACGGCCAGTTTAAAATCTTCAAATATTATTTGGGTGCACAAGACCATGTTGTGTACATGGATATTAGTGTTCCATCCGCTGAAGACAGCTTTAATCCTGAATTATTGGTTCGTCTTTTAGCTGAAGTTTTGGAACCGCATTTGGAAGAATTCTATCCTAACATTTTGAAAAAAGTATTGGGGACAGAAGTAGATCCTACTGAAAAAGTAAACTAAGAGGTGTATCGTGGCGAACGCTAAGAATGAAAAAAGTCCAATATTTGAAAAGTTTTTGATTAGCGAAGAAATAACCTGTTTTGATAAACGTAATGTTGAAGATGAAGAAGGTACGGTTGTATATCGCTCTTATATTCAAACTGAAATGGGCGATATGCCTATCTTTGTGTTGCTTGATGCGACAATTTACGGTGTCATTCGTGTCCTTGTGGGCGCTAATGTGGTGACAGCGGATAATTATCAGGCAATCAGCGAGTTTATCAATCGTGAAAACAGCAAATATAAAAACTTCAAATATTATATTGAACATGATGACAACAGTTTGTATTTAGACTGCATTTATATTAGTCCGAATACGGCGTTCGAGCCTGAACTTCTATATGTGTTAATGCAACAAATCGTTCAATATATGCCGGGGGCCGTGCCTGCTTTGAAAGAAGCTATGGGAATTGAACAATTACCGGATCCTTTTGCGCAATATGCCCATGAGCATTGATAATCAAGATGTTCTCTTATGTAAATAAGAGAGCATCTTTTTTTATAAATTACTTTTGGCAATGTTCGATGTAATCCGAACATTTAGCAAAAATAATCTTCTTATATTCGGATATTGTGTTGACTAATAAGAGGGCTTTTGTTAGAATTTAGATAGAAAGTCTAATTCTGACCGCAGGGTAGTTTTTATTCTACAGCTAGGAGGTAAACACATGAAAGTTGGCATTGTAATGGGTAGTGACTCTGATTTAGGAGTTATGAAGAAAGCCGCCGACGTATTAAAGGAATTCGGCATTGACTATGAAATGGTTATTGCATCCGCTCACCGTACGCCGGAAGAAGTTAAGAAATTTGTAACACGTTTGGAAGCCGAAGGCGCTATTGCTTTTATCGCCGGAGCCGGTGCGGCCGCTCACTTACCGGGCGTTATCGCCAGTTTCACCGTATTGCCGGTAATCGGTGTGCCGCTTAATGCGACAGCCTTAAAAGGTATCGATGCTTTATTGGCTATTGTTCAGATGCCATCCGGTATGCCGGTTGCAACTATGGCTGTGGACGGTGCTAAAAATGCAGCTTTGTTTGCTGTACAAATCGGTGCCGCACAGGATGCTGAATTGAAAGCACAATACAAAACATATCGCGATGACATGGCAAAAGCTGTTATTGCCAAAAATGAAAAACTGCAAGCGGAATTAAATAAATAATATAAATGAAATATTTGGATTTTAATCGTATCAGTAAGAGTGCGATTAAAGGATTAAAGTAATGTTTTGACAAATATCTGAGAAATCACAGGAGGCCACATTATGAACATGTTATATGAAGGTAAAGCTAAACAAGTATTTGAAACTGAAAACCCTAAAGAATATTTAGTACATTACAAAGATGATGCAACGGCATTTAACGGCGAGAAAAAAGGCACCATTCATGACAAAGGTGTTTTGAACAACAAAATTTCTTCCTTCTTCTTTGAATTGTTGACTAAAGAAGGCGTACCTAACCATTTCATTAAACGCCTTAATGATCGTGATCAATTGGTTAAAAAATTACAGATTTTACCTTTGGAAGTTATCGTGCGCAACATCGTGGCCGGCTCTTTGTCCAAACGCCTCGGCATTGAAGAAGGTACTCCTTGCAAACGTCCTATTTTGGAATTCTGCTACAAAAACGATGATTTAGGCGATCCGTTCGTAAACGAAGACCAAATCCTTGCTTTGGATTGGGCTACTGAAGAACAATTGGCTTTGATTCGTCAATATGCTATGAAAGTTAATGATGTTCTTAAAGCATTCTTGGCTGACAAAAAAGTTACATTGGTTGACTTCAAATTGGAATTCGGCGTTCATGACGGTGAAGTATTGTTAGGCGACGAAATTTCCCCTGATACTTGCCGTTTCTGGGATAGCGAAACTAACGAAAAACTCGATAAAGACCGTTTCCGTCGCGACCTTGGCAATGTAGAAGATGCTTACAAAGAAATGTTATTCCGCCTTACCGGCGAACGTGCTTAATAGGAGACAGCGATGCATTACGACTCTGTATTTGACAAGTGGCATGAAGAGTGTGGCGTATTCGGTATTTACGACCGTCATTTGAATGTAGGTAATTTTACCTATTGGGGGCTTTTTGCTCTGCAACATCGCGGCCAGGAAAGTGCCGGCATCGCCATCAGCAATGGTGACGATATTGAAGTGACCAAAGGCATGGGCTTGTTAACGGAAGCGATTAAACAGTTGCCGGAAATTGAAGGTGGTTTTATCTCCTCCGGTCACGTGCGTTACTCCACTACAGGTTCCAATAATCCTAAAAATATCCAACCGCTTGTAATTCATTACCAAGGCGGCGACATGGCGGTAGCTCACAACGGTAACTTAACCAATGCGTTGGGGCTGCGCCGTGAATTGGAAGACCGCGGCTCGATTTTCCAGACTACAATGGACTCGGAAGTTATCGTTAACTTGATTGCCCGTTCCAAAGCAGCCAACACGGAAGACCGCATCATTGAAGCGGTGCGCCGCATTGAAGGGGCGTTCTCCCTCGTTATCAGCACGAACGATAAATTAATCGGCGTGCGCGATGCCAACGGGTTTCGTCCGCTTTGCCTCGGCAAAACCGAACACGGTTATGTGCTTTCCTCGGAAACCTGTGCTTTGGATGCGATTAAGGCAGATTTTATCCGCCACATCGAACCGGGCGAAATGGTTATCATCGATGATTCCGGCGTGCGCAGTCGTTTGTTTGTGGAATCGGAAAAAGAAATCAATAAAGCACTTTGTGTGTTTGAATATATTTACTTTGCCCGTTCGGACAGTGAAATCGACGGTCAAAGTGTTTACCAGGCTCGTCTTAATATGGGCCGTGAATTGGCTCGCGAAACTAAGTATGATGCCGATCTTGTTATGTCCATTCCGGACTCCGGTACAACGGCTGCCTTAGGTTATGCCCGTGAATCGGGGATTCCGTTTGGCGAAGGTCTTATTAAAAACCGCTATATGGGTCGTACCTTTATTAAACCGGATCAGGCACAACGTGAATTGGCCGTGCGCATGAAATTGAATGCGGTGGCCGATGTGGTTAAAGGCAAACGTATCGTTCTTATTGATGATTCCATCGTACGCGGTACTACCAGCGGTATTATTGTGCGCATGCTCAAAGAAGCAGGTGCCAAAGAAGTATACATGTGTGTCAGCTCGCCGGCTATCGAATATCCTTGTCATTACGGCATTGATACATCGGTGCGTAAAGAATTGATTGCGGCTACACATACGATTGAAGAAATCAGAGAATATATTAAAGCGGATAAACTTCATTATTTAAGCCGTGAAGGCTTATGTCGTGCAGTGAGCGGCGTTCCGGAAGCGGAACTATGTTTTGCCTGCTTCGACGGTGATTATGCAGTAAGTGTTCCTATGGACCAAGATGAGGGAGGCAAATATGTGCTCGAATAAAGGCGGAATTACCTACCGTGATGCCGGTGTTGATATCGATGCCGGTAATAAAGCGGTCGAACTTATGAAAGCAGCGGTAAGACGTACGTATACACCGGGTGTAGTCGGTGATATCGGCGGTTTTGGCGGTTTGTTTTCGTTGGCCGGTTTTGATATGAAAGAACCTATGCTCGTATCCGGCACCGACGGTGTAGGCACTAAATTGCGTCTCGCCATCATGATGGATAAACATGATACCATCGGCCAAGACTGCGTAGCTATGAGTGTTAACGACATCCTCGTTCAGGGGGCGACACCGTTATTTTTCTTGGACTATATTGCGGTTGGTAAATTGATTCCGGAACAGGTAGCAACCATCGTTCGCGGTGTAGCGGAAGCTTGTGAAGAATCCGGTTGTGCTTTACTCGGCGGTGAAACGGCTGAGATGGCCGGCTTCTATGGCGACGGTGACTATGATGTGGCCGGTTTTGCCGTAGGTATCGTAGATAAACCTCGTCTTTTGACCGGTGAAAACATTAAAGCCGGTGATGTACTCTTGGGCTTACCATCAACCGGGGTTCATTCCAACGGTTTCTCCTTAGTTCGTAAGATTGTCTTTGATCATAAAAAAATGTCCTTGCAGGATGAAATCCCTGAATTCGGTAAAACTTTGGGTGAAGAATTATTGATCCCGACCCGTTTATATCCGAAAGCAGTATTGCCATCCATTCGTAAAGGTCTTTTGAAAGGCATGGTTCACGTAACCGGCGGCGGTTTCTATGATAATATTCCGCGTATTCTGCCGGAAGGTACTACCGCTCGTGTAAATGCCGATGCATGGCCTGAATTACCTGTATTCTCTAAATTGCAGGAATGGGGCAATGTAGATGTTAAAGAAATGTACCGTACCTTCAATATGGGTATCGGTATGATTTTGGTAGTTGATCCTGAAAACTTGGCAGCCGTAAAAGCACAGCTTGAAAAGCAAAACGAAGCTGTTTATGAAATCGGCCGTATTGAAGAAGCCGGTGCGGAACGCGTAATTATGGAAGGTCGTGAATTCATTGGCTAAGCGAATTGCTGTTTTTGCCAGTGGTCGCGGTTCCAATGCTGCCGCTTTATATGAAGCTATAAAGCAAGGTGAAATCAATGCAGAGGTTGTGGTCGTATTGAGCGACCACGCCGATGCACCGGTTTTGACACGTGCCAAAGAATGGGGCGTGCCGACTGTTGTAGTGGAACGCAAAGGTTTTGATTCCAAAGATGCCTTTGAAGAAGCCATGCTTGAAGCGATTGCGCCATATGAGCCGGAAGCTGTTGTGCTGGCAGGCTATATGCGTTTATTGGGTCCTACCTTTATTAAACCGTACGAGTACAAAATTTTAAATATTCATCCCGCTTTGTTGCCGTCTTTTCCGGGGCTTCATGCTCAGGGACAGGCCGTAGCGGCAGGGGTGAAAGTAAGCGGTTGTACCGTTCATTTTGTAGATACGGGGATGGATTCGGGCCCGATTATTATGCAAGCCGTTGTGCCTGTATATGCCGATGATACGGAAGATACATTGGCAGCACGCATTTTACCGGAAGAACATAAAACGTATAAAAAAGCACTGGCCCTCTTTTGTGAGGACAAATTATCGATTAAGAATCATATTGTACACATTGAGGACTAGCCTTTGGGCGGTCCTTTTGTGCCCCTTTGAGGCAATTTTATTGGCGTAGGTCAGTTGTAGGAGGTCTTGTATGATTAAAAATGCACTTATCAGTGTATCCGATAAAACCGGCATTGTAGATTTTGCCAAATCCTTGGCAGAATTGGGTGTCACTATTTATTCCACGGGCGGTACATTCCGCACCATCGCTGATGCGGGGGTAACTGTACATCAAGTGGACGAATTGACAAAATTCCCTGAAATGATGGACGGTCGTGTGAAAACGTTGCATCCTATGGTACATGGCGGTATTTTGGCGGTACGCGACAATGAAGAACATGTAAAAGCTATGCAGGAACACGGCATTCAGCCGATTGATTTGGTTGTTGTTAATTTATACCCATTCCGTGAAACTATTGCCAAACCGAATGTGGCTTTGGAAGAAGCAATTGAAAATATTGACATTGGCGGTCCAACCATGGTTCGTTCCGCCGCTAAAAATAATGCGTTCGTAGGTATCGTGGTAAATCCTGAACGTTATGATGAAGTGATTGTTCGCTTAAAAGCTGACGGTGACTTAGACCGTGATTTCCGCTTCGCTTTAGCTAAAGAAGCGTTTGCCCATACGGCAGCTTATGATACGGCGATTGCCAACTACTTCAGCGAACAGCTCGGGCAGACACCGTTCCCTCCTGAATATTTACAGGCTTATGAAAAAGTTACCGACCTTCGTTATGGTGAAAACCCTCATCAGAAAGCCGCTTTTTATAAAGAAATCGGTGAAGCCTCCGGCATGGGTGCCATGAAACAGCTTCATGGCAAAGAATTGTCCTATAACAATATTGTCGACATGGAAGCGGCTTGGAATATGGTTTGGGAATTTGAAGAACCGGCGGCCTGCATTATTAAACATACGAACCCTTGCGGCGCGGCTATCGGCAGCGATTTGCATGATGCGTATGTAAAAGCCTATGAAGCCGATTCCGTATCTGCTTTCGGCGGTATTGTAGCACTTAATCGCGAAGTGGATGAAGCAACGGCTACGGAAATGAGCAAAATCTTCTTGGAAGTTATTATGGCTCCTAAATTCTCCGCTAAAGCGTTGACTATTTTGACGGCTAAGAAAAATATCCGCCTTATCGAATTGGCTAAACCGGAAGCTGACCAAGTAGTGGTTAAAAAAGTATCCGGCGGCTTACTCGTTCAGACGGAAGATGATTTGAAAGAAGATGAAACCTCTTACACGGTAGTAACAAAAGTTCAGCCTACGGAAGAACAGTGGCAGGAACTTCGTTTTGCTTGGAAGATGGTTAAACATGTTAAATCTAACGCCATTTTAATTGCTAAAGATCTTCAGACTTTAGGCGTCGGGGCCGGTCAGATGAACCGCGTGGGCGCCGCTAAGATTGCCCTTGAAGAAGCGGGTGAAAAAGCAAAAGGCGCGGTACTCGCATCGGATGCATTCTTCCCGTTCGGCGATACGGTAGCAACCGCAGCGGAACACGGCATTACGGCCATTATTCAGCCGGGCGGTTCCATTCGCGATGAAGAATCCATTGCAAAAGCCGATGAAGCGGGCATTGCCATGGTATTTACTCATGTTCGTCATTTTAAACATTAATTGAGGAGGCTTTATGAAAGTTTGTGTAATTGGTGGCGGCGGTCGTGAGCATACCTTAGCGTGGAAATTGGCTCAAAGTGATTCGGTTACTAAAGTCTATGCCATTCCGGGCAGCAAAGCTATGGAAGATGTGGCAGAATGTGTAGCCATTGATTGGCAGGATTTTGCTGCGGTAACGAAATTTTTACAAAAGGAAGCGATTGACCTTGTTGTCATCGGTCCGGAAGCTCCGCTCGTGGCAGGCCTGGCTGATGCGGTGCGTGCGGCAGGTATTGCCGTATTCGGCCCTTCCAAAGCAGCGGCTCAATTGGAAGGCTCTAAAGTATTTGCCAAGGACCTCATGAAAAAATACGACATTCCGACTGCTGCTTACGGTGTATTTGATGATGCGGCCAAAGCAAAAGCTTTCATCGATGAAACCGGGGCACCTATCGTTATTAAAGCGGACGGTTTGGCTGCCGGCAAGGGTGTAGCTGTAGCCATGACGGTGGAAGAAGCGAAAGCCGCCGTTGATGATATGCTCTCGGCTAATCGTTTCGGCGATGCCGGTCATATCGTTGTTATTGAAGAATTCATGGTTGGCGAAGAGGCATCTTTATTGGCCTTTGTGGATGGTACTACAGTAGTGCCGATGATCGCTTCGCAAGATCATAAACGAATTTTCGACGGTGATAAAGGACCTAATACGGGCGGTATGGGGACCTATGCACCGGCGCCGGTTATGACGGAGGCTTTATTAAAAGAAGCTTACGATAAAGTGCTGGTACCGATGGTTAAGGCCATGAAAGCAGAAGGTATGCCATATGTGGGCTGTCTGTATGCCGGTCTTATGATTACCCCGGAAGGACCTAAAGTGGTAGAATTTAATGTGCGTTTCGGCGATCCGGAAACGCAAGTTGTCTTGCCTTTATTGGACGGCGATTTAGGCGAAATTATGATGGCTTGTGAAAACGGTCGTTTAACCGAAGATATGGTTAGTTGGCGTGACGGCAGTGCAGCCTGTGTTATTTTGGCGTCTGCCGGCTATCCGGAAACATCCCATAAGGATGATGTAATTGACGGCGATTTAAGCTTTACGGAAGATACCTTGGTATTCCATTCGGGCACCTCGTTTAAAGATGGTCATTATGTAACGGCCGGCGGTCGTGTACTCGGTATTGTAGGCCTCGGAGATGATTTGCAAAAGGCACTCGATAAAGCGTATGAACGAGTGGCCAAAGTACGCTTCGAAGGGCGTCAGTATCGCAAAGATATTGGTCAAAAAGCATTTGCTCATTTGAGATAAAATTCATCAATTTGTGAAGTTTGTAATCAAATTATTTACGCCTGTTGAATAATAGGTGTATAATAATATCAGAATTTTTCTATTTTGAGTAGTATATGATAGGCCAATGAAGCGGGGCGTGATAGTATGGCTTTATATAAAAATCTTAAACGAGTTCGTACGAGGACGGGTAAAAGCCAATTGGAAGTAGCACATAGTGTAGGGATTAGCAATGCAGCTCTTTCCAATTATGAAACCGGTTATCGTGAGCCCGATTTGGAAACGTTAAAGCAATTAGCCGTATATTATGGTGTATCCTTAGATGAATTGGCTGAGGTTAAGCCTAGTGCACCTCCGGTTTACGACTTATGGGCTGTTATTAAGAACAAGGAAGTAGCCTTTAATGGCAAACGTTACGCCTTGAAGCCGTCACAGCGTCAACAACTGCGCAAACAGTTGGCCGATTTTTTTGAAAAATATGACCCGCTAGTCGATAAAAGCGAAAAATAAGGTACCCATAGGTAATCGAAATGATATGAATGTCTATAGTAGTTGTAGCTATATTTAGCCTATTCATAATACAAGTAATGAATACATCGAATTTAATTGTAAGTTGTAAGTAATGGTATGTATGCATTAAAATAGATGAAGTACTAAAAAGGAGCTCGATCTCGATGTTTGGCATTGAGGTCAGCTCCTTTTTGGTCTTTTTTTGAATTTTGCTGTTTGAAATTTGAAAAGTCGATTATTAGAAATAGTATAAAAGTTTTTCCGACTTCGAAATTCAACTAAACAAAATAGAAAATTTCGATATAGAAATTTTGACGATTATAGAACGATTGTGGAACCCGGTTCTACCACGAGTCCTTTTTGATGATGTTCCGCTTCTAATTTTGCCACAAACGCATCCGGATCTTGGTCGATTACCGGCCAGGTTTTGTAGTGAACCGGAATAGTTACGTCAGCTTTAATTAAAGAGGCTGCCAATAAGGCATCTTCAGGACCCATAGTGAAGTTGTCACCGATTGGCAAAAGCGCATAATTAAGTTTGCCGAAGCGATTTAAGTATTGCATGTCGCTGAAGAATGCAGTATCACCGGCAAAGTATAAGGTTTTGCCGTAGAAGGTAACGATAACGCCCGCTGCATGACCGCCCGGAATACCGGCACCGTGGAAGGCCGGGGTAAGACGGATGGAACCGAATTCAAAATCATGCTTGCCGCCCAGGTGCATGGCGTGAGCTTTGAGGCCTGCTTCTTCCGCTTTGTGAGCTACTTCGGCGGTGGAAATAACAAGGGCATTATTGGCTTTGCCGATAAGGTCGGCATCGCCGTAATGGTCGCCGTGACCGTGGCTGATGACAATGTATTGGCATTTGATATCTTCCGGTTTAGCTTTTTCCCAGGTGTTCCCGTTGAAAAAAGGATCAAATACGATGGTTGTTTCACCGTTGGATAACATAAAGGTTGCATGACCGTAATACGTTAATTTGACTTCCATAAAAGACGCCTCCTTATGATTTAAATATTAGACTACTGTTATAATTAATGATACCATAGAAATAGATTGAATTACATAAATTTTACGGATAAGAATCAATTAGTCGAAGATTCGAATTACTGACAATACATTGTTTTAAAGTAAAAATTCATGAGTTGAGGATACATTATGGAATTGACACATTTTGATGAAGCCGGTAATGCACGCATGGTAGATGTAAGTGAAAAAGCCGTTACGTCCAGGACGGCGGTGGCGGAAGGCTACATCTTGGTTAATGAAGAAATATATGAACGCATTAAGGCCGGTACGATGAAAAAGGGCGATGTGTTGGCGGTAGCACAATTGGCGGCTATCATGGGCGCTAAAAAGACATCCGATTTAATTCCCTTGTGCCATCCCCTTATGCTCACTAAGGTAGCGGTGATTTGTGAACTTGATGAAACACGCCGTGCCGTACGGATTGAAGCTACGGTGAAAACATCGGGGCAAACCGGTGTTGAGATGGAAGCTTTGACGGCTGTTCAGGTGGGGCTCCTTACCGTGTATGATATGTGTAAGGCCATCGATAAGAGCATGGTTATGGGACCGGTATATTTAATTGAAAAAGAGGGCGGCAAGAGCGGTCATTTTATTAATCCGAAGCGCCCAGAAGTATAGTTTTTGGGCGTACGGTGGTATATGCTGTTGTTCAAATATATACTGTGTCATACTTAATAAACACTTGAACCATACTCTATAATTAGGTAAAATAAGATGTTAGATCAAATAGATTAAATGACAGAAAAGAGTGTATTATGGAAATTGTATTGGTAGAACCGGAAATTCCCGGCAATACGGGAAACATTGCCCGCCTTTGTGCGGCCAATCACATGACCTTGCATTTGGTAAAACCTTTGGGGTTTAAGTTGGAAGATAAATATTTAAAACGAGCCGGTCTCGATTATTGGGATCTCGTGGATGTACAGGTTCATGAAAACTTGCAGGAAGTATACGATAAATATCCCGACCGTCGTTATTTTTATGCGACGACGAAAGCTAAACATACATATGCCGAAGTAGAGTATCAGATTGGTGATATGCTCGTGTTCGGTAAAGAAACAAAAGGGTTACCGGAAGAGTTATTGGCAGCGAATTACGACCATACGATTCGCATCCCTATGATAGCGGAAGCCCGTTCCCTTAATTTATCCAATTCGGTGGCGATTATTGCTTATGAAGCAATGCGTCAGCTGAGTTTTCCGGATTTAAAAAATTTTGGTCATTTAACAATGAAAGGTGGAGTTTAATACTATGAACTATGATAAGGCTTACGAATTACAAAAAGCGATGCGTGAAAGCGAAGAATATAAAGCATTGATGACGGCTCAGGCTGCTGTTGAAGGTGACAGCACCGCCAAGGGTTTGATTGAACAGTTCTTGATGCAACAGATGCAATGGGAATACGCTAAAATGGCCGAAGCTCCTGAAGCGGAAGAAATCGGTAAAAAATTAGAAGAATTGATGCCTATGATTCAGGCTAACTCCGGCGCTCAAGCTTATTTACAGGCGCATGTGCGTTGGACTCAAGTTTCTAATGACATTTATCGTATTATCAGTGAACCTATTACAGAAGGAATGAAAATTCTTGAAAAAGCTAAACAGTAATTTACAAGCTCTTTATACTGATTTACAGCAAATTGTAGCGCCCGGTTCACTGCTTTGCAATGAGCCGTTGGCTGCCCATACAACCTTTAAAATCGGTGGACCTGCCGATATTTTTGTGACGCCTCAAACTATGAGTCAATTGAGTCAAGTTATGGCGGCGATTCATCAAGCTGATGTACCGCTCACCGTTTTGGGGAGCGGCTCCAATGTCTTGGTGCTCGATGGCGGTATTCGCGGAGTCGTGTTGTCACTCAGTGATATGCGTGAAACCATGGCGGCTATTGACGGTGTGATGACTGTCAGTGCAGGCTATATGTTAAAAGACGCTTCGGAATTTGCTTATGCGGCCGGGCTTACCGGCATGGAGTTTGCTATCGGTATTCCGGGCACTTTGGGCGGGGCCGTATTTATGAATGCCGGTGCCTATGGCGGCGAGATGTGCCAAGTGGTGAGTAAGGTTCGCGCCGTTGATATGAGCGGTCACGTATCGGAATACACGGCGGATGAATTGGCGTTCGCTTATCGTCACAGCCGTTTTCACGAAAGTCATGAAATTATCGGCGAAGTGGATATCCGTTTAAAAGAGGGCGATAAGGATGAAATTTTAGCCCTTATGGAAGATTTGACGGAGCGTCGTCAAAGCAAACAACCGCTCGAATATGCCAGTGCCGGCTCAACTTTTAAACGCCCACCGGGTTATTTTGCGGGGACTTTGATTGAGCAGACGGGTCTTAAAGGCCTTGCCGTAGGGGATGCGGAAGTATCCCAGAAACATGCGGGCTTTGTTATTAACAAAGGTCAGGCATCGGCTAAAGATGTGTTAAATTTAATCCATAGTGTGCAGGCTCGCGTAGCCGAAGCCCATGGCGTGAATTTAGAAACCGAAGTGCGCATTATCGGTGAAGACGCACAAAATTAAGAAGTATCATAGAATTAAGCGGATTTAATTTGTGCCGTCGCAACAAAATTTTAAATAAGGTTTGGCTCGAATGGGTAGGAACCTATATCTAGGTTTTTCTATTTGAGCCAAAAATTATTATATCGGGAAATGTTAAAATGTGGTTGACACCACTCTGTCAAACCATGTATAATATTTCGGTAAGCATTTGAATCTTATTCCATTAGCCCCGGAAAGAGAGCAGGATGCTTTTTGGTAAAGTTAGTCGTTATGAGGAGGAATTAGCAGCATGAAAACCACATATATGGCCAATCCGAACACTATCGAACGGAAATGGTATGTTGTTGACGCTGAAGGTAAAACTTTAGGACGCCTTGCTGCCGAAGTAGCTAAAGTTCTTCGGGGCAAAAATAAACCAACTTTCACACCACATGTTGATACCGGTGACCACGTTATCGTAATCAACGCTGAGAAAGTTCGTTTCACAGGTAAAAAATTAGAACAGAAAACGTATTTCCGTCATTCCGGTTATCCGGGTGGTTCCACATTCGTTACCCTTGGTAACATGTTGGCAAAACACCCTGAACGCATTGTGGAAATGGCAGTTCGCGGGATGCTTCCTAAGAACAAATTAGGCGCTCAAATTTATCGTAAATTGAACGTTTATGCAGGTCCTGAACATCCACATGCAGCTCAGAAACCTGAAGTTTTGGAATTTGATATTCGGTAATTTCCGGGAGGAGGAACATACACATGGCAGTAGCTCAGTACTACGGTACAGGCCGTAGAAAATCTTCCGTTGCCAGAGTTCGTCTGGTACCGGGCACAGGTAAAATCACGATTAATAAACGTGAATTAAACGAATACTTCGGTCGTAAGACTTTGGAATTGATTGTAAAACAACCGCTTAACCTTACCGGTACGGTTGAACAATATGATGTAATCGCCAGCGTTGCAGGCGGCGGTCCATCCGGTCAAGCAGGTGCAATCCGTCACGGTATTTCCCGTGCATTGTTGGGCGTTGACGAAGAACTTCGTCAGTCCCTTAAAAAAGCCGGCTTCTTGACTCGTGACCCACGTATGAAAGAACGTAAAAAATACGGTCTCAAAAAAGCCCGTAAGGCATCCCAGTTCTCGAAACGTTAATTTTCGATTACAAACAGAAAACCCTACAAACCTCGGTTTGTGGGGTTTCTTTTTTTATCCGCGGAAATTATTGTTTTATCGTAATACTTTAACTTTACTCTTTAATCCTTTATTCATTCAAATCCTATTGATTTTATATCGAAAAAAATCTATAATGAAGTTATAAATATGATATTTATAGAATATTACGATTGATTAAGAAAAGAGGAGATATTATGAAAAAACGTGCATTATTATTAGCTGTTGTAGCAGCAACTGTGACATCCGCAGCTTTTGCTACACCACAAACTCAATGGCAAGAAGGTCAATGGCAGGTTGATTTGGGGGCTTGGAATACTGAAGCCAGTGCTGATGCCAATAAACTTGTCGGCGAAGGTGGTGATTTTACTACCGATAATAAATGGAACTTTACCGGCGTCGTAACTTACGGCTTGAATGATCGCTGGGCTGTTCAATACAATTACTATGGTTTGAAAACCGATGCGAAAGATGGTATCGGTACCGATGGTAATGCTCAGGAAGTGAATGCACTTTATTCCATTAATAAAAACTTTGCCGCCTATGCAGGTTATAATCGTATTAAAAACAAAGTAACTGCTGATGGCGACAATTTATCTCAAACTAATAATGTAGCTCAAATCGGTATTATCGGTAAAGCACCTATTACCGACAAATTGGATGTATACGGTAAAGCCGCTATCGGTACTCAGAATACGACAATTTGGGAAGCCGGTCTCGGTTACGGTATTACGCCTGACTTAGATGTAAATGTAGGTTATCGTTATGTAAACACTAAATTGACTGATAAATGTGATTTCGGTGCTCTTGATGATGCCAACATCAGCTACAAAGGTATCATTGCCGGTCTTTCTTATCGTTTTGGCGGTAGCAGTGAAGAAGCTCCTGCTCCGGCACCGGCAGCACCTGTTTATCGTCCACAGCCACAGCCTCAAGCTGCGCCTGTAGTACAACAAGCTCCGGTACAACGCAATGATTACTATTTAGAAAGCGTTCACTTCGGTTTTGACGAAGATCAACCACTTGGCACTGAACAATCTAAATTAGATCATTTTGTACAGGTAGCTAAAGCTAACCCAACCCATACTTTCAAATTGGTAGGTAACACTGACTCCCGCGGTACTGACGGTTACAACAATGCTCTTTCTCAACGCCGTGTTGACAATGTAGCAGCTTATGCACAGAGCCAAGGCGTACCGGCTTCTCAGTTGGTACTTAACTACAAAGGCGAAAATGATCCGGTAGCTTCCAATGACTCTGATCAAGGTCGTGCCGACAACCGTCGTGTAGATATTTGGGAAAACAAATAATAATCAGCGTCATAATATTTCACAATGCAGTTTAGGTGATACATGACTCGATTTTGCAGTTAACATGCAGTGCTGAGACATATAATGAGGATTCCATTAATGGAATCCTCATTTTTTAATACTATAGCTAAGATAACAGGCTTCTTACATTTAACGGTAAAAAGCTTTTTAATATATATAAAATAATTTACATAAAATAAAAGCTGAGTGAGATTTATAGTATACGCTTGGCCGGCTATTTATTATATTGCGAGAGAGGTGTTGCGTATGAATACATTTGTTATCGTGTTAGTTGCCTTTATGGCGGCTATCGGGCCGTTAAGTACGGATATTTATTTACCGGGCTTACCGACTATTGCCCGAGATTTAGGTACAACCGCATCGGGTGGCCAACTTAGTTTGACCACTTGTTTAATCGGTCTGGCTTTGGGGCAGGTTTTAATCGGGCCTTGGAGCGATGGTGTAGGCCGTCGTAAGCCTGTTATGGTGTCTTTTATCGGTTTTGCTATAGCTTCATTTTTGTGTGGCACGGCTGCAACATTGACAGAATTTCTCGTGTGGCGCTTTGTGCAGGGGGTTGCCGGAGCTGGTTGTATTGTGTTGAGTCGTTCTATTGCCAGTGATACGCATAAGGGCAATGAATTGACGCGTTTTATTGCCTTGTTGGTTTTAATTACATCCGTTGTACCTATTGCGGGACCGGTTATTGGCGGTCTAATTCTGCAATATTGGAATTGGGAAGCTATTTTCTTATTATTAACGGCTTGCGGTATCATTGGTGCTGTATGGTCTATGGCTGTGTTACCGGAAACTTTGCCGGTAGAGAGACGCTTGCAAGGCGGGCTGAAAGAATCTGTTCGTAATATGTCGGCTTTGTGGAATAATAGAAATTATCGCGGTTATTTCTTGGTACAAGGTTTTGCTTCCATGGGGCTTTTCGGCTATATCGGTGCGTCTCCGTTTATTATGGAAGGACTGTACGGTTTTACGCCTACCGAGTTCAGTATTTTCTTTGGCGTCGGATCCGGTTGCTTGGCTTTGGGGGCACAGATATTCGGGCGTATCAGTAAGAGTCTCGGGGAGCGCACTGTATTGTGGTGGGGCAATGTTGGCGGTGCCATATTAGGATTAATTCTCTTGGTAATCGCAGCCATAGAACCACAGAGTCCTTGGTTTATTATGATTGCTTTGGCGTTCGTAATTTTCAGTTGCGGTTGTACTTTACCACTCAGCTTTTCCAGTGGTATGAATGCCCATAAAGGGATGGCCGGCAGTGCTTCCGGTTGGTTAGGGGTTATTTCTTTCTTGGCCGGTGCTGTTGCCTCACCGCTGGTAGGTATCGGCGGTGGTCATAGTATGTGGCCTATAGCTGTCTTGGTAGTGGGTGAACATGTGGCCTCTTTATTGAGTATGAAAGCGTTTACGACCGAATCGGATTAGTTAATATTAAAGACCGGCAATTATGGAATTGTCGGTCTTTTTTTATTCATACTTTATTGAAAGGAATTCTTTAACAGGGTAAAATGTAATAAAGACACATACATGTTTTGTGTGTTTAATTTTTTTGTAAGTTAATCCTATTTAAAAAGAAGGATTTAAAAAATTTATAATTAAATGAGGAGAGAGATTATGATTAAAGATAAATCCATTGAAGAAGCCAGAGCAGAGATACATTTTACCCGTAAAATGAATGCCTGCCCAATTGATTTTTCACCATTCCAGTCCAGCAATCCGCGTGAAGATCGTACCCGTCAATTCCTGAATCGCTTTTTAGGCCAGCGGGAGGACTATGTAATATGAGTCAACCGACTGATGCTAAAACGGCCAATACGGTAGTTAAAGCGACCGCCACAGTAACTAAAACGGTGCCGGTGGGGATTACCTATCGCCAACTGACCAAGGACGACGGGGCGGCCTATTACAACGTGCTCATCGATGGCTATGCCAGTAATTTGGCAGTGGGCGTAGATTTTTCAGCCAGTCACATGACGGAAACGGAAGCCATTGCTTGGGGTGAAACGCATCCTACCTACGGCCTTTTTGTCGACGGTGAATTGGCCAGTTCCATTACTTTGCGTATGCCGTGGGGACCCAATCCGGGACCTCGTGAATTCCCTCATATCGGTCATTTTGTCACATCGCCCCGTTTTAAAAAACAGGGCTATGCCAAGAAAATGCTGGCGTGGATAGAAACGGCTATATTGCGTGATCAACTGAAATCGCCGCTCGTGACCTTGGGCACGGCCGATACCCATCCGTGGCTCAAAGATATGTACTTGAGCATGGGCTTTAATATCACTAAAGTGACTCAATTGCCGGGCAAAAAGCATCATACGATTTACTTTGAGAAGAAAATTGTATAATAAACTGTATTTAAAAATTCTATCCTGCTATGGCACGATAGAATTTTTTTATGCGTAATATTCAAAGTGAAGACTAGGTGTCCGCCGGATTTTATGGTATACTGCAGTGGGAGATAGTATTCTGTGGAAACTATACTCTATCTGACACACAATGCTTCATGTATGAAAACAGCCGTTTACGTATGGGCAATCGCCGCTTGTGGCAATGTCTAATACAGGGAAGGGCTTAGTTTGTCTGTTTTCGGTGTTCGATGGATACGTCTCCTCGAACGCCGTTTTTTTATTGTCTTATTTTGAGACAACAGTAAAGGAGATATACATGATACGTGAAGTATTAGCGGGTAAAATTCACCGCGCAACGGTGACTCAAGCCGCTTTAGATTATGTGGGCAGTATTACGGTAGATACGGAACTGCTCGAAGCTGCCGGTATTTTGGAATACCAGAAGGTAGATATTGTAAATGTAAATAACGGTGAACGTTTTCAGACGTACACGATTAGCGGCGAAGCCGGTAGCGGTGTGATTTGTCTGAACGGTGCCGCCGCTCGCTGCGCTTGTCCGGGCGATACGGTTATTATTATGGCCTATGGACAGTTAAGCGATGAAGAAGTTAAAACTCATAAACCGTCCGTGGTGTTTGTGGATGAAAAGAATGCCATTGTAAGGGTAACAAATTACGAAAAACATGGTTTGTTGGCCGATATGAAGTAATTGTGCTGTCAGAGCAGAGCTATCTTCACAAACATACTTGTGAAAGGACGTAAAATATATGAAAACAGTAACAACGATTAAAGAAGTACGCGACGCGGTTAAAGCATGGCGTCGTGCCGGTGAAACCGTAGGTTTGGTACCCACTATGGGATTCTTACATGAAGGTCATGCATCGCTTATTAAAAAAGCGGTAGCGGATAATGACCATGTGGTGGTATCTACGTTTGTTAATCCGACCCAATTCGGTCCTAACGAAGATCTTGATTCCTATCCGCGCGATGAAGCTCGGGATGCGGCTTTATGTGAAGAAATGGGTGCCGATTTGATGTTCCGTCCGGATCCTAAGGAAATGTATACGGATGCGAAAGTATCCGTTGTAGTTAAGGATATGAATGAGCATTTATGCGGTGTATCGCGTCCGATTCATTTTCACGGCGTTTGCACGGTAGTCACCAAATTATTTAACATTGTTACACCGGATAAAGCCTATTTCGGTCAAAAAGATGCCCAGCAATTGGCTATTATCCGTAAGATGGTAGAAGATTTGAACAGTCCGGTTGAAATCGTAGGTTGTCCGATTGTCCGCGAAGCAGACGGCCTCGCAAAATCTTCGCGCAATACCTATTTATCACCGGAAGAACGCGAAGCGGCTCTTTGTCTGTCTCGTGCGATTTTTTATGGCCAAGACCATATTAAAGCAGGGATGCCGGCAGAAAAATTATTGTCGGTTATGACGGATATTGTAGCCGATGAACCGCTTGCCAAAATCGAATATATCAAAGCGGTCGATGTGTTGACCATGGAAGATGTAGATGTTATCGATCGTCCTGTGTTGGTTGCTATGGCCGTTTATATCGGTAGAACACGCTTGATTGATAATTTCAGTTTTAATCCGGCTGACAAGGCTATTTAAATAAGGCGGGTGATTTTATGAAACCGTTGCTTTCGACATTAAAAAGCCTGACCGGCTTTGTGACTAAGTATATCGGTGTGATTATCATTGCGTTTACGATTTGGGCGTGTATAACGCCGTCTGTGTTCAGTTGGACCGTAAGCTATACATCGGTCTTTTTGGGCGTCGCCATGTTCGGCATGGGGCTCTCCATTCGTGCTAAGGATTTTAAAATGGTGCTCGCCAATCCGAAAGAAGTAATTTTGGGCGGTGTATTGTTACAATATACGATTATGCCACTCACGGCCTACGTGCTGTGTAAGGCACTTAATTTGCCGACGGATATTGCCATCGGCGTCATTTTGGTAGGCTGTTGCCCCGGCGGCACAGCCAGCAATGTAATTACTTATATTGCCAAAGGTGATGTGGCTTTGTCTGTAGGCATGACCATTGCATCGACTTTATTGGCTCCTTTATTGACCCCGTTTTTGATTTATTCGTTGGGCGGTACTTGGGTAGAGGTATCTTTTTTAGCCATGGTATTGTCCGTCGTTAAAGTTGTTCTGATTCCTGTGTTGGTGGGGATTGCCATTCATCATTTCTTCGGTAAAAAATTGGAAGCATTATTGGCTACTATGCCGCTTGTATCATCCGTTGCCATTGTTATGATTATTGCCGGAATTATTTCGGTGAATGTGACGAAGATTTTTACGGCCGGCCTGGTGGTCTTGGCGGTTGTAATCTTGCACAATCTTATCGGCATGGCTTTAGGACTTACGGCGGCTAAAGTATTGCGTGTTTCTTATGCTAAAGAAACCGCTATTACTATCGAGGTAGGTATGCAAAACAGCGGGCTCGCCGTATCGCTGGCAACCCTCCATTTTGCTATGAATCCGTTGGCTACTTTACCGGGGGCGACTTTCAGCGTATGGCATAATATTTCCGGTGCTGTTTTTGCATCTATTCGTCAGAAACATGACGGCACGGAATCAATGATTTCGTCGAAGATAGTGAAGAGTGCCGAATAAGTTGATTGCAGAATTATGTAAGTTATAAAGGAGTAGCGTATGGATGAACAAGCATGGGAACAGTTGCTTAATATTAAGACGGCCGGTCGTGACGACAGTCAGTTTGACGGCGAACATCATCCGTATGAGCCGACTGATTATGCGGTGCTTGAACGTTTGATAAGTACGGGCTATATCGGCAAACATAATGTTCTTATTGATTATGGCAGCGGTAAAGGTCGGGTCAGTTTTTTCTTGGCTCATGAAACTCGCTGCCGTTGTATCGGCGTGGAATTTGATGAGCGTTTATGGGAACGGTCTTTGGCCAATCAAAAGACAGCCGTGGTCGGTAAGCGTGTAGAATTTATTCATGATGATGCGGTTACTTTCAAAGTACCGAAAGAAGCTGATTGTTGCTTTTTCTTTAATCCTTTTGCCTTACATACTTTGAAGCGGGTATTGGCGAATATATTCGACTCTGTTTATCAAGAAACGCGGCGCATGCGACTCTTTTTCTACTATTCGTATGAAGAAACCGAAGCATTTTTGCTTAATCATGTAAATCTTCAAGTGGAAGATGTGTTGGATTGTCGTGATTTATTTGACGCTGAAGATATACGTGAAAAAATATTAGTCCTAACTGTGGACGATACGATTTTTAGATAAAAAACTGCGACCTGAAGTCTATTTATAAGGACTTCAGGTCATTTTATTATTGAATATTATATTAAAAATTAATAAAGTTTTCTATACATTTAAATCATAGAATCAGTAAACACTTGATTCCTACTGAAATCATCGGGATAATCGTTTAGGCAATTTTTTGATAATCACATACTATAATGTAATATTAGGATTGCATTATTCATATTTGATAATTGACACTCCAATCAGACGCGTTACAATAAGGTCGTAGATATTTCTACTAGGGTGACAACATTGTCTGTGACGGACGTATTTCTTATCAGCTATCATTATTTATGATACGAACCTTCGCCTGCAATGTTGTTAAGACATTGGAGGTGTTTTTTGTGGAAATGAATGGGTTGTACATTGTAATCGCCTCGGCGTGCATCCTCGTTTTAGCTTACCGCTATTATGGGGCTTTCTTAGCCGCCAAGGTACTCGTGTTGGACCAGTTCCGTCCGACACCGGCCGTTGTTCATAACGACGGTCATGACTATGTGCCTACCAATAAGTGGGTAACATTCGGTCACCATTTTGCGGCCATTGCCGGTGCAGGTCCTTTGGTAGGTCCTGTTATTGCCGCACAGTTCGGGTATTTACCGGGTTTATTATGGATCTTGATCGGGTCGGTTGTAGCCGGTGCCGTTCATGACATGGTTATTCTGTTTGCGTCGGTTCGTTACGACGGCAAATCCATTGCCGATATTGCGAAGGAAGAAATTTCCAATTTGGCCAGTGTCGGTGCCATGCTTGCCACCTTGTTCCTTTTGATTATCACGTTGGCTGGTATGGCCGTAGTAGTAGCCAATGCGCTTCATAACTCCGCATGGGGCTTCTTCTCCGTAAGCATGACGATTCCAATCGCAATTTTTGTAGGTATTTATTTACGCTGGCTTCGTCCCGGCAAAATTCAGGAAGCTACGGTTATCGGTGTAGTACTTATCTTTGCAGCTATTATTTACGGTCCTCAAGTAGCCGCTTCTTCCTATGCAAGCTGGTTCCTTTATGACTTACAGACCATCGAAATTATGTTGGCTGTATACGGGTTCTTTGCGGCCGCATTACCTGTTTGGTTATTGCTCGCACCACGTGATTATTTATCCACGTACTTAAAAATCGGTACTATCGGTGCGTTGGCTTTAGGGATTATCATCGTAATGCCTATTATCCAAATGCCGGCCGTTACCCAGTTCATTCACGGCGGCGGTCCTGTACTTAAAGGTTCTGTATTCCCATTCATTTTCATTACCATCGCCTGCGGTGCTTTGTCCGGTTTCCATACAGTAATTGCTACCGGTACAACACCTAAGATGATTACTAACGAAAAAGAAATCTTACCTATTGGTTACGGTGCTATGCTTACCGAAGCATTCATTGCCATGATGGCTTTGATTGCCGCTACCGCTTTACATCCTGATGACTATTTTGCCATTAACTCCACGGCTGAATCTTTCAAAGCATTAGGACTTCAAGTCCATGAATTACCGGCCTTATCTCAGATGGTCGGCGAAGATTTAATGCACCGTCCGGGCGGCGCTGTTTCCTTGGCTGTCGGCATGGCGCACATCTTCTCCCGCTTGCCTAATATGGATCATCTCATGGGTTACTGGTACCATTTCTGCATCATGTTCGAAGCTTTATTTATTATGACTTTGATCGATGCCGGTACTCGTGTAGGTCGTTATTTGTTACAAGAATTGTTGGGTCGTTTCTACAAACCGCTTGAAAACGTTAACTGGGCACCGGGGGTATATGGTTGTGCTGCGTTAATTTGCCTCATGTGGGGTTACCTCGTATTACAAGGTAACATCGGTATCATTTGGCCTCTATTCGGTGTATCCAACCAGTTGCTCGGTACTATGACCTTAGCCGTAGGTACTACGGTAATTATGCGTCTCGGCCACAAACGTTACGCTTGGGTAACCGGTGTACCATGTTTCTTTATGGCTATCATCGCTATTGCCGCCGATTATGAAAACGTATTCTACAGTTACATTCCGGCCGGCAAATGGACCTTGGTTGCCTTCAGTGTTGTCATGTTCCTCATGATTGTTATCGTATTGGTAGAAGCCATTCGCAGCTGGATTCGTTTGGCAAAAATTCCGCAAAACTATAAGACACAAGCCGAAGAAGAAGCTGAAAGTCTTAAGAAATACGGTGCCGTTAAGGTTGAAGTTAAATAAAATTCTTAAAGCTGAGATATATAGCTTTAAACAGGTTCATGTGAACCTGTGCAGGCTGAACTTGGTTTGAATGACATTTATATAATAGCCGCCCCGGACTTGTTCGAGTTTGGGGCGGTTATTTGTATATACATAATATATTCAATCTTAATCGCGGAAAAGCCGTAAAAATTTTGTCAAATAATGGCCTCCCGATACCCATATATTGAAGTTCTTGCAGTTTTGTGCTAGAGTAAGCTTATGAATGATATTCTATAGTAATAGGAGATTACAAACAATGAGTGCACAACCAATGACAGTTTCGTACAACTATCGAGAACAGCTCTGTGTTGACTCGGCTCCGGGCCCCGGCACCATCGTCATTTTTGGTGCTTCCGGTGACTTGACTAAACGAAAATTGTTACCAGCTATATATGCTTTGTTTGAGCGTAAACTATTGCCTGAAAAATTTGCCGTAATCGGTGTGGCTCGCACGGAAATGACCAATGAAGCATTTCAAGAAGAAGTGCGTGAAGCTATGGCCGCTAATGGCGATACCGTAACGGATGAGTTCTTGGCAAAGTTCTCTTACGTAGCCGGCCAGTATACGGAATCGGCTACCTTTGAACAGCTTGAAACTGAGCTTAAACGTGTCAGTGAAGAACACGGTACCGAAGGCAATGCATTATTTTATCTGGCTATGCCGCCGACAATGTTTGAACCGATTGTAAAAGGTTTGGCGGAACAGGGCTTGCTCGAAGAGGACGATGCTTGGTCCCGTGTTATTATTGAAAAACCGTTCGGACATGATTTGGAAAGTGCTGTAGCACTTGATAAATCCTTGAAACGTTATATTAAAGAATCACAGACTTACCGAATTGACCATTATTTGGGCAAAGAAACGGTACAGAATATTTTGATGCTTCGTTTTGCCAATGCAATTTTTGAACCGCTTTGGAACCACACCTATATTGAAAAAGTGGAAATTACGGTAGCGGAAGAATTAGGCGTTGAAAAACGTGCCGGTTATTATGATAAAGCCGGTGCTTTGCGTGATATGTTCCAGAACCACATGGTGCAGATGTTGTCCCTGATTGCCATGGAACCGCCGGCTATTTTTGAAGCTGATGCATATCGTGATGAAATTGCCAAATTGATTTCGTCCATTCGTCCGTTGGAAGGACAAGATCTCGGCAAAATCTCTGTTCGCGGTCAATATGTCGAAGCTGTTGACTCGGAACGTCCGGCCGTAGGTTATCGTAAAGAAGAAGGGGTAGCACCGAATTCTCAAACAGAAACTTATGTGGCGCTAAAACTCTTCGTCGATAATTGGCGTTGGCGCGGCGTGCCGTTCTATATGCGTACAGGCAAACGCTTACCTAAAAAATCCAGTGAAATCGCTATTACGTTTAAGCCGATTCCGCATTCGATTTTTAAACCGATTCGTCCGAAGGACTTTAACCAAAATGTGTTGTTATTGCGCATGCAGCCGCATGAAGGCATGGGTTTATCTTTGGAAGTTAAATCACCGGGTTCCAAACTTTGCGTAAATACTTTGGAAATGGATTTCTCCTACAGTGATTTTATGCAGGGAGAAGATATTCCGGATGCTTATGAACGCTTGATTTTGGATGCTTTGCTGGGCGATCAGACTTTGTTTGTTCGCAATGATACGGTAGAAGCTTCCTGGCGTTTATTTATGCCGTTATTGCGGGCGTGGGAAGCCGATTTGGATAATGTGCCGCTTTGTTTCTATCCGGCTTACAGTGAAGGACCGAAAGAAACCAATGAAATCTTAGAAGGAGGTTCCTTACAATGGCGCAAGATTTAATTCGTTCATTTGAAACGGCTCAAGAAGTAGCGGAAGCGGTGGCGAAAGATTTTATCGCTTACACCAATCAGTGTATTGCCGAAACGGGGACTTGCGTGGTGGCTATTTCCGGCGGTACAACGCCGAATACTTTATTTGAGTTGCTTAATACCGACGAATATCGTGAGCAATTGGATTGGGAAAATATATTCTTCCTCTGGGTGGATGAACGTTTTGTACCGCAATCTAATCCGGATAATAATTTTTATCGTGCGAAAGAACGCCTTTTTGCCTCTATCGGCGGTTGCAGTCATTTCTATCCGGTGCCTACTAACAGCGGTACGGTGGAAGAAGCGGCTGACGCTTATGAAAAAGAAGTGGCAACGGTGCTCAGCGCGAATGAAAAAGAAGGCGTAGACTTGGCTTTGTTGGGCCTTGGTGATGACGGTCATACAGCTTCTTTGTTTGCCCGTTCAGAGGCTCTCAACGAAAAGAAACGAAATGTAATTCCTGTAACGGATGGCAAGGTTTGGCAGCGCGTGAGCATGTCATTCCCGTTTTTGGCCAAAGCGAAAAACGTATGGTTTACCGTAGTCGGTGAATCTAAGGCGGCAGCACTCGGCCGCGTGCTTCGTCAGCGTAAAGAGTATATGGATGACTCATGGGAGGATCGTATCGGTCATGTACTTCCTGGCGCTGTACTCTCACAGGACACCGTAACATGGTATGTAGATAAAGCCGCTAAAAATTAATACTTAAATTGACAATTCGCTATGACATTTTCTATAGCATTTTAGTGGGGTTTCATGTTACACTGTAAATAGAAATGATTGTTATTGTAGCTAAACGAGGTGAAAATTATGTTTAATTTCGGAACACAAGAATTAATTTTGGTGCTTGTTATTGCGCTTGTTGTGTTCGGACCGGGAAAGCTACCGGAAGTGGGCAAAGCCATTGGCAAAGGTATCAATGAATTCAAAGATGCCGTAAGCTCTGATAAGAAAAAAGAAAAAGAAGAAAAAGTATCTGATGTGGCTAAAGTGGAAACGATTGACGTGGAAGCGGGCGCCGTTAATGATAAAAAACATAAAGAAATAGAATAAATTGATAATAAGGCCTCCCTATGCCGTCAGGCCCGGGGAGGCTTTTGCGACTAAATCGTTATAAATTCTTAATTGTATTTACAGATTCACTTTGTGAATCGGAAGATTGGAGGAACACACTATGTGTAAAGATTGTGGTTGCGGCAGTACAGGGCATGCTCATCAGCAGGTATTCAATGTACCGGGAATGATGTGCAGTAATTGTGAAAATACAGTAAAAACAGCAGTACTCGGTTTACCGGGCGTTATGTCTGCTGATGTGGATTTGAAATCCAAAGATGTAACTATTTCCTATGACAGCAGCAAAGTAAATGCTGATGCCATTAAAGAAGCCATTGATGCAACGGGCTTTGAAGTAGCTTCCGTTTCCGAAGCAACTCATGCTCATGAAAGCGGCGGGCTCATGGGCTCTTTAAAACGTATGTTTAAGTAAAATAGCGATGCGTCCGTTGCGAGGGTAACGGACGTTTTTTGCGTTAAGCGTATTGGCAGTCCTTAGCGTTGAGGAGTTAATCATGATTAAAAAGTTTGACAATGAAACCTTTAATTGGGAGGGTGTAGACACGTTAGTCTATAAACAGGACGGCAGTCCCTTTAAGGATGTGACTCGTCAGGTGCTGTTTGACGGCGCTTTCGACATTCCCTGCCAATTTCGTTATTTTGAAGTAAAACCGGGTGGTTATTCGACCTTAGAACACCATGAACATACTCACATGGTTATGATTTTCAGAGGGCATGGGCAATGTTTATTGGGTGAAAATGTGGTGGATGTAAAAGTAGGCGACTTTATTGAAATCCCAAGTCATACGATTCATCAGTTCCGCGCCAATAAGGGCGATTATGTAGGATTTTTATGTCTCGTTAATGTAGATCGGGATAAGGTGAAAATTCCGTCCCCGGAAGAAATTGAAGCCTTAAAAGACAATCCGACCGTCAAAGAGTTTTTAGAAAGTTGTTAAAAGGTGTAAGCTGTGTTATAATTAACTGTTATTTAATAGATTGACACTTTAAGCTATACCTTTAGATATAGTTAATATGTTTATAGCGAAACAGGAGGCATACATACATGATTCGCGAAGATATTCGTAATGTTGCAATTATTGCACACGTTGACCATGGTAAAACAACCTTGGTGGACGCCCTTTTAAAACAAAGCCATATTTTTAGAGAGAATGAAAAAGTGGCAGAGCGTGTTATGGACTCTAACGATCTTGAAAGAGAACGTGGTATTACGATTTTGTCTAAAAATACGGCTGTTATGCACAACGGCGTAAAAATCAACATCGTTGACACCCCGGGCCATGCTGACTTCGGCGGCGAAGTAGAACGCGTACTCAACATGGTTGACGGCGTATTGTTGTTGGTTGACGCTTTTGAAGGTCCGATGCCACAGACTAAATACGTACTTCGTAAAGCTTTGGAACAGAAATTAAAACCAATCGTAGTTATCAATAAAATCGACCGTCCGGACCAACGCGTTCATGAAGTAGAAGACGAAGTATTGGAACTCTTCATGGAACTCGAAGCCGATGACGATCAATTGGACTTCCCGGTTGTTTATGCATCTGCTCGTGACGGTATTGCCAAATTGTCTATGGAAGACGAAGGCAAAGATATGCAGCCTTTATTTGAAATATTGCTCAAAGAAATTCCGGCTCCGCAGGGTGACATTGACGGTCCGTTGCAGTTCATGGTTACAACTCTTGACTATGATGATTATGTTGGCAAAATCGCCGTTGGTCGTATCGTACGCGGTCGTATGAAAACTAACCAACCGGTTGTTATCATGAACGGTGAAAGCACTCGTAAAGCAAAAATCGGTCGTGTTTACACTTACAACGGTTTGAACCGTGTAGAAACCGATGAAACTGCTATGGGTGATATTACCGCTTTTGTTGGTATCGAAGACATTAACATCGGTGAAACCGTAGCTGATGCGGAACATCCTGAAGCATTACCGGCTATTACTATTGATGAACCTACTTTGGCCATGGTATTCTCCGTTAACAACTCTCCATTCGCCGGTCGCGAAGGGGATTATGTAACAAGCCGTCATTTACGTGATCGTTTGTTCAAAGAAGTAGAAACCAACGTATCTATGAAAGTAGAAGAAACCGAATCTCCGGACGCATTCAAAGTATCCGGTCGCGGCGAACTTCATTTGGCTGTTTTAATCGAAACTATGCGTCGTGAAGGGTATGAATTACAGGTAGGTAAACCTCGCGTAATTTACAAACGCATTAACGATCAGCTTTGCGAACCATTGGAATACTTAACTATCGACGTACCTCAGGAATTCATGGGTACCGTTATGGAAAACTTGGGCGCTCGTAAAGCCGAATTAATTAACATGACCGAATTGGCCGGCTACCTTCGCTTGGAATTCATCATTCCGGCACGTGGTCTTATCGGTTTCCGAGCTCAATTCTTAACCAGCACTAAAGGTAACGGTATCATGAACCATGTGTACCATGGCTATGCACCGTTCAAAGGCGATATTCCGGGTCGTACCCGCGGCGCTTTGGTAGCCTTCGAAGACGGCGAAACAACTCCTTACGGCTTGAACTCCGTACAGGATCGCGGTACTTTATTCGTAGGGCCTAATGAAGCGGTATATACCGGTCGCATTATCGGTGAAAACTCTCGTGAAACCGACATGGACGTTAACCCTTGTAAGAAAAAACATGTTACCAACATGCGTTCCAGCGCTTCTGACGAAGCTGTTCGTTTGACACCGCCTCGTATTTTCAGCTTGGAACAGGCTTTGGAATGGATTAACGATGATGAATTGGTAGAAGTTACACCGCACAGCATTCGCATGCGTAAAACTATTTTGGATCGTGCCGCTCGCGCTAAAGCAGCTAAAAACGGTCGCTAAGAATTATTATGAGTTGGTGGCAGCGACGGTCGTCGCGTAAAACACAGTCTAAGACATATGAATTACGAATAGCCGGTGAGCTTATACCGTATACGGTGACGTGGAAGGCCGTTAAAAACATGAACCTTCGCGTCATGCCGGACGGTACGGTCAAGGTTTCGGCACCGTGGCGTATGTCCGCTCAATCCGTTACCCAATTCGTGTCGGAGCATGAAAGCTTTATTGACAAAGCACGGCAACGCTTTAAGGACCATCGGGCCAATCAGGAGAAAGTTGTATCTTATCGCTATGAGACGGGTGAGCTTTTTCCTATATTGGGATATGAGGCTCGCTTGGAAGTGGCCGAGATAGAGGCGAATCATGCACCGTATGTTTCGTGGAGCGAATCGGAGCCGGCCGTCCTTTACATGTTTGTTAAACCGCATAGTACGGTAGCTGAACGGGCAGCCTTACTGGAGAAGTTCTGGGAGGGTTTGGTCGAGGATGTCGTAAAGAGTATGCGTGATCGTATTTATCATCGCTATATTGAAGCCGGTTATGATGTACCGTATCCGAAACTTCGAATTCGTGAAGTGAAAACACGTTGGGGGTCCTGTTCGCTAAGAACAGAACGAATTATGATTAATCAAAAATTATTAATCGGGCCCCATTTATTTCTGGAATATGTAATGATTCATGAGTTTGCCCATTTTATTCAACCTAATCACTCGTCACGATTTTGGCAAGTGGTGGCTGAATTTATGCCACAATGGCAGACGGTGCGACGTGAACTGACTTATTACTTCAGAGGTCGTTAACGAATATTCGTATCAATGTGCGATGAATTGAACAGAAAATTTCCAACTTATGCTATAATTAAATAAGGTACAGATACAGTAAAAGGACTGACCTCGGGGTCGGTCCTTTTTATATAATTCTTGATTGAGGAGGGAACCATGAAACCATTTGTTCATTTGCATAGCCACACTGAGTACAGTTTGCAGGATGGTATCAGCCGCCTGCCGCAAATGGTAGCCCGTGCCAAAGAACTCAATATGCCCGCTTTGGCAATTACGGACCATGGTAATATGTGTGGGGCCATCTATTTTTATAAAGAAGCTAAAAATGTGGGTATAAAACCTATTATCGGCTGTGAAGTATATGTGACGACGGGCAGTCGTTTTGATAAAGACAGCAATAAGCAGGAACGTTTAAAGCATCTTATTTTGTTGGCAGAAACCATGGAAGGGTATCAAAACCTGACTAAAATCGTATCACGCGGCTTTACGGAAGGTTTTTATCGCAAACCGCGCGTGGATCATGAATTACTAAAGGAACACAGTAAAGGTATTATAGCCCTTAGCGCTTGTATTCAAGGGGAAGTGCCGCAATGTTTGTTGCAGGATAATCCGGACGGCGCTAAACGGGCTGTAGAGACATATTTGGATATTTACGGGAAGGATAATTTCTTTTTGGAAATCCAAAATCACGGTTTGCCGGCGGAAGTAAGAGCCCAGGAAGGTCTTATAAAACTCGCGAAGGAATACGGTGTGGGACTGGTATGCTCCAATGATTTTCATTATGTTCTTAAAGAAGATGCGGATGCTCAGGATATTAAAGTGTGCATCGCTACCGGGGCCAAAGTGGCCGATACGGATCGCTTAAAATTCCCAAATGACGAATTTTATATGAAAAGCGGCGATGAAATGGCGGAACTTTTCGGACATATTCCAGGTGCTATGGAAAATACCTTAGCCATTGCGGAGCGCTGTAATGTAGAGTTCAATTTTGATGAACATCATTTGCCTCATTTTGATGTGCCGGATGGCGAAACGGCAACGACCTATTTACGCCATCTGTGCGAACGGGAGGTACCGCGCCTTTACGGGACGATGACGCCGGAACTCAAAGAGCGCCTTGACTATGAGTTGTCGGTTATTGCCCAGATGGGTTTTGACGACTACTTCCTTATCGTGTGGGACTATGTCCGTTATGCTCGTGAGCATGATATTTTGGTAGGCCCGGGCCGTGGCAGTGCGGCTGGTTCTGTAGTAGCTTACTTACTCGGCATTACCGGCCTTGATCCGCTGAAATATAATTTGCTCTTTGAACGTTTCTTGAATCCGGAACGTGTCAGCATGCCTGATATTGATATCGACTTTTGCTACGAAAAACGTGGCAAGGCGATTGAATATGTTACGGCGAAATACGGGCAGGCCCGTGTGGCTCAGATTATCACTTTCGGTACGGAGGCGGCTCGTGCCGTTATTCGTGATGTAGGGCGTGTACTCGATCATCCGCTCCCCGAAGTTAACCGTTTGGCTAAGATGATTCCCAATGAATTGGGTATTACGCTGGACAAAGCGTTAAAAGGTAAAGATTTAAAACAACTCTATGAAAATGACCCGAAGGTGCGTGAACTCTTCGATTACGGTCGTAAGTTGGAAGGTATTGTACGTAATGCGTCCACTCATGCGGCGGGGGTCGTAATTTCGGCGGCACCGTTGGAAGATCATGTGCCGATTCAAAATGCCAACGACAGTGGCTTTGTTACGCAATATGATAAAGATAATATTGAAGAATTGGGCCTTTTGAAAATGGACTTCTTAGGGCTCCGTACCTTAACCGTTATGGATGATGCCCTAAAACTCATCAAAGCCAACCGCGGTATCGATTTGGATCTTGATAACATTCCGCTCGATGATAAGGCGGCCTGTGATTTATTGACCAGAGGGGATACACCGGGTGTATTCCAACTTGAATCGGAAGGGATTACTAAACTCGTAATGGATCTTCGCCCCGAGCATTTTGAAGACCTCATCCCACTTGTTGCTTTATATCGTCCGGGACCTTTGGGGAGCGGCATGGTGGAAGACTTCATTAAACGTCGTCACGGGGAAATGGAAATTACCTATCTTCATCCGCTGTTGGAACCGATTTTAAAAGACACTTTCGGTGTTATTCTCTATCAGGAACAGGTTATGCAGATTGCGTCCGCTATGGGCGGCTTCTCACTGGGGCAAGCCGACCTTATGCGCCGTGCTATGGGTAAGAAAAAGGAATCCGTGCTTAAAGCACAACGGGAATCCTTCATTGTCGGCTCGGTTCAAAATAATATTCCGGAAGCCGTCGCCAATGAAGTATTCGATTTGCTCGTATACTTTGCAGGCTATGGCTTTAATAAATCGCACAGTGCGGCGTATGCCTATATTGCCTATCAGACGGCGTATTTGAAGGCTCACTATTTTCCTGAATTTATGGCGGCGACCATGACCAGTTTTATGACAAACGTGGATAAGCTGACTTACTATATTAATGATTGTAAAAAACACGGCGTTGAAGTACTGGGTCCGGATATAAATTACGGGGAACAGGCCTTTGCCGTACAGAACGGTGCCATTCGTTTCGGCCTAGGCGGTGTCAAGAGTGTAGGCGATAATGCGGTGGAACAGCTGCTCTTGGAACGCCGGCGTAACGGTTTATACAGTTCTATTTTTGATTTTTGTAAACGCGTTGATTCGCGTGTAGTGAATAAGCGTTTGTTGGAAAGCTTAATTCGTTGCGGCGCTATGGATAGTTTTAAAGAAAATCGCAATCAGCTCTTAGCTATGTATGAAGGGGCTCAAGGGTTGGGACAGCGGCTTCAAAAAGAAGAGGCTCGGGGCACCATGAGCCTCTTCGGCGATGAACCGTCCGTGGCGGAAACCATTGAGGTGCCGGAACTTGAAGACCTTTCCATGGATGAAAAATTACGCGATGAAAAAGAATATACCGGTTTTTATATTTCCGGACATCCGCTTAATGCGTATGAAGCGGAATTAAAAGGCTTGTTTGAAATGGGAAAACTTAACGAAAATCCGGAACAGTATGATAAGCAGGAAGTCACCGTAGGCGGTCTTATTGTAGAAAAGACCGACCGAATTACCCGTCGCAATGATGTTATGTCTGTTTTGCGACTGGAAGATTACTCCGGGGCGGTCTCCGTCGTTGTGTTCCCACAGAAATTTCAGCAATATCAATCTATGCTGGCTGTCGATATGGCCGTGCGTATTTCGGGGCGTATTGATGCCGATGAAAAGGGAGTCCAGATTATCGCGGATACGATTAAACCGCTAAAAATTAATTATGATACGGCCAAGCGGGTTATTTTGCATATTCGGCCCGGTTTTGATACGGCCGAAGCCAGCAATGCATTGAAAAAAATATTGCTCAATGCAAGTGGGACGATACCTGTCACTTTTTATTTGCATCGTCAGCGAAAACGCATAGATGTAGCTAAGGAATATTACTTTGCCCCAGGGAGTGAAATATGCCGGGCCGTGGAAGAAATTTTAGGGCCCGATAGTGTAGAAATACTTTAGTTTATTAGTGTATAATGAGTACTATGAAGGGAAAACATAGGCTTTATTCCAATCCATTATGAGTGAGGTATTTACTATGAAAAAGACAAAAATTGTTTGTACTATCGGACCGAGCACTGATGCGCCCGGCGTATTGGAACAAATGCTGCAGGCGGGGATGAATGTAGCACGTTTTAATTTTTCACACGGTTCCTATGAAGAACATAGGAAACGTATGGAAGCTGTGCGAGCGGCCTCGAAGAAAACAGGTATTCCTGTAGCGCTTATGCTTGATACTAAAGGACCTGAAATTCGTTTGGGTCATTTTAAAGAAGGCAAAGTTATGCTTGAAGCAGGTAAGCCGTTCACATTGACTATGCGTGATATTGAAGGCGATGCCACCATTTGCTCGGTTAATCATAAAGGCTTGGTAGATGACGTTAAAGTAGGCTGTGAAATTTTATTATCCGACGGTTTAGTTACCTTGCAGGTAGAAAAAATCGAAGGTACGGAAATTTATACAACCATTAAAAATAACGGACCTATGAGTGACCGTAAACGTGTGGCCGTACCGGGTATTCCGCTCAGCTTGCCACCGGTTTCGGAAAGCGATATGGCCGATTTACGCTTTGGTTGTCAGATGGATGTGGACTATGTGGCCGCTTCCTTTATGCAACGCGGTACCGACGTAGTGGACATTCGTCGAATTTTGGAAGATGAAGGCAAAGATATTAAAATTATCTCTAAAATCGAAAATGAAGAAGGCATCAACAATTTAGACGATATTTTACGAATGTCCGACGGTCTCATGGTAGCCCGCGGTGATTTGGGCGTTGAAATTCCGGCTGAGGAAGTACCGGTTCTTCAAAAAATGATGATCACCAAATGTAATAAAGCCAGCAAACCTGTTATTACCGCCACTCAAATGTTGGAATCTATGACGAATAATCCGCGCCCGACTCGTGCTGAAGCCAGTGACGTGGCCAATGCCATCTTAGATGGCACGGATGCGGTTATGCTGTCCGGTGAAACCGCCGGCGGTAAATATCCGGTGGAAGCCGTACAAACAATGGCTCGTATTGCCGAAGTGACGGAACATTCTACTTTGTATTGCAATATTGATCATCCGTTTGTTGTGGATACGGTTCAAACCACCGATGCTATCAGTGTGGCTACCGTAACGGTGGCTAAGAACCTGGATGCGGCTGCTATCATAACCTGTACGGAAACGGGTAAAACGGCTATGAGTATTTCCCGTAATCGTCCGCGTGCCAAAATTTTGGCGGTTACACCGCATGAAGCGACCGTTCGACGCGTACAATTATATTGGGGCGTTGAAGCAGTACTCGGTGCCGGCCATGAAAATTCCGATGAAATGGTATACAGTGCCATCACATCTTCATTAGCCGAAAATCGTATCGAATCGGGCGACTTGGTTGTTATTACGGCCGGTGTACCATCCGGTAAGGCCGGTACTACCAATATGATTCGTGTACATGTAGTCGGCAAAGCTGTATTGAGCGGTGACGGTGTCGGTAAAGGGGCAGCTACCGGTCGTGTTTGCATTGCTTATGACGGAGCTATGGCTCAGCAAAACTTCCGCGACGGTGATATTTTGGTCGTTCGTACTTTAGAACCGGACTTAATGCCGTTTGCTAAACGAGCCGGTGCAATTATTGCAGCTGAAGACGGCTATACTTCGGCAGCAGCTATTGCCGGTATTAACTTCGGCATTCCGGTAATCTTGGGTGTAACCAATGCGGAAAATGTAATCAGTAATGGTGAAGTAGTAACGGTTGACGGTTCGCGCGGCAAGGTATTTGAAGGTATTGCCAACGCACGTTAATTATACGGCTCATATACATTAGATACAGTTTTACGAATATTTTGGTTGCGGTACGTATTGTGCCGCAACCAAAATTTCATATTGGCGAGGCAGATTCCGGGTGCCCGACAGTGTTTGAGTAAGGAGGTAATTATGAATTATTCAATGCCCGTAAATTCCGAACAATCGGTGATTTCTCAAATTGTAGCACATAAACTGCGCAATTCTATGCTCTGGATGGGCTGGGGGATTTTAACAACTTTTATTACCCTGATGGCAACAATCATTAATGATGATTGGTTGGAATTGGCTGAATCCAGTTACAATATTTTATTGCTTCTGGAATTAGGGGTTGTCTTTTTATTCAGTGCTCGCCAGTTGCGAGCAAGTTTGTCGGCATTGAAGGGCATGTTCTTTATTTATTCAATCTTGAATGGGCTTACGCTGGCTGCTTTGATCATGGTGTACGGTACAACCGCCTTTTTCTACGCTTTCTTGGGCACACTTGCTTTCTTTGGTACTTTTGCGGTGCTCGGCGGTGTTGTTAAACGTGATTTGACTTCGTGGACCACTTATTTATTGGGAGCTGTTATTGCACTTATTATTGTTAGTCTGTTAAATATTTTCCTTTTCGACAGTGAATTTGTTGATTTGGTATTGGGGGCGTTTGGTGTTATTATCTTTACGATTTTTACGGCTGTAGACGTAAATCGTATTAAAGGTATTTTAACCGCTGTAGCGCTTGAAGATGACGATATATTGGAACGTGTTGAATTAATCGGTGCGTTAATGTTGTATTTGGATTTCATTAATATCTTCTTGTCTTTTTTGCGATTTTTCCGTAGAGACTGAGGAGGGATTTAATGGATGAACGAGAATGGCAAACCTTTGTAACGGTTGTTGAAGAAGGCAATATTACTAAGGCCGCTGAAAAGCTATTTTTATCCCAACCGGCGCTCAGTTATCGATTGCGCCATTTGGAAGAAGATTTGGGCAGTCCGCTACTTATAAGAACCAGTGAAGGCATTACGTTAACACCGCAGGGGGAAGTATTCCATACCTATTGCCGACGTATGTTGCAGGAAATGGAAAGTTTAAAACAGGCTCTCGGCGAAATGAGCGGAGAGATTCAAGGAACATTGAAAATCGGCTCGTCGATTAACTTTGCGGACTATCAACTGCCGCATTTGCTGGCGAAATTTACGAAACAGTATCCGAATATCCATATTCAAGTAAAAACCGGTCACAGTTCTCATGTTAATAAGATGTTTAATAGCGGCGAAGTAGCGGTAGCTATAGCACGCGGTAATTATAAAGAAGCAAGTAATAGTATTAAACTTTTTGAAGAACCTTATTGTTTGGTTTATAAGGATCCGGTTACCATTGAAGAGTTGGCAGACTTACCACTTATTCAATATCGTTCGGACGGTTCCATTACGAACGTTCTTGACACATGGTGCAATGAAAATCTGCCGAAGAGTCATGAAGCGGCTATGGAAATGGACTCTATGGTTACATGCCGTCACTTCGTGCGTGAAGGTCTCGGCTGGTCTATTTTACCGTATTTGGGACTTGGCTCTTGCAAGGATGAAGGTATCTATGTAGAGCCGATTTATCAGAAGAACGGTGAACCGTGGGTGCGTAGTACGTTTTTATACTTCAATGAAGTGAGTGATAAGCTTATTGCGGTTAAAACCTTTATAGATTATGTACAAGACTATTATAAAGATAATTCACCGGTAACGATAAAGTTTTAAAAACAATATAAAGACAATTGTTGAATTGAGTTGAACGAATCTAAGATTTTACTTTTTGTAAAGTCAAAATTTATATTTTCTTATATGAAAATTGCAAATACGGTGAGAATTTTTAAGAATCTTTTTGAGAAATGCAAAAAGATTCTTTTTTTATGCATGTTTAGAATATATTACTAAAAAGCATTTGTGGAATAAAAAAATGTGTATAAAAAATTTATGCAGTACATAACTGCTTTTTATTATCTTTTAACTAGGAAGGTCGATATAATGTTTTTAGAAGTAAGAGATAAAAAAATGTTTAAAATTCAATTCTAAAGTATTTAAACTTATATTGCTTTTCAGATATTTAAATGTTGATGTATTTCCTTAACTTTTATCGTAATTTATTTTTTAGTAATTTGAATCGTCAGGAAAGGATGCGAAGCTATGAACAAATTAGTAAAGGCAGCGACTGCCGGTTTTGACGAAAAGCAAGATTGTCTTGTAACAGTTGAACCGATTGCCGCCGGTATTGAAGTAGAATTAACTTCTAAAGTTCAACGCCAGTATGGTAAACACATTGAGGAATTAATCGTAAAAACGGTTAAAGAAGCCGGTTATGACGGTGTAAAAGTTATTGCCGACGATAAAGCTGCTTGGGATTATGCGATTAAAGCTCGTGTACTCGGTGCCTTAGAACGCGGTTCCGAACCAAAAGCGGCTGCAGCTCATGACGAAACTCGTCCGGTAGAAGTTAAAACTTTGCCTTTAAGTGAAGCAGCTAAAGCACGTATTTCCCGTAGCATGATGTTCGTACCGGGCAATACCCCCAAAATGATTAACAGCGCTGACATCCATGGTGCTGACAGCTTGATGTTTGATATTGAAGACTCCATTCCTGTAACGGAAAAGGATACGGCTCGTTTGATGACTGCTGAAGCGTTAAAAAGCATGACCTTCAGATCCGAAACAGTAGTACGTATTAACCATCCGACTCAGACGCCTTACGGCTATGATGACCTTGATGTAATCGTACCGGCTAAGCCAAACTTGATTCGTATTCCTAAAACGGAAGATGTTTCCGAAGTTGAAATCGTAGCCCGTAAGATTGAAGAAGTAGAAAAAGCTAACGGTTGGGAAGAAGGTACGATCAATATTATCGTAGCTATCGAATCCGTTAAAGGTCTTTATAATGTTCGTGAAATTTGCCACGCACCACGTGTTGTAGGTATCGCTTTAGGCGCTGAAGATTATCGTGCCGATCTTCGTACCGGTAAATCCAAACCGGCCGTTGAATTGACATTCGCTCGTCAATCCATCTTATTGGCTGCTCGTGAAGCCGGCATCCGTTGCGTTGATACCGTATTCTCCGATGTTAAAGATCCTGAAGGTTTTGTTGAAGAAGTACAGTACATTAAAGCTCTCGGGTTTGACGGTAAATCCTGTATTCACCCAAGCCAGATTAAATTAGCTCATAAAGTATTTACTCCGGATGAAAAAGAAATTGCTCATTCCGTAAAAGTATTGAACAGCTATGCTGATGCTTTGAAAAATAATAAAGGCGTAATCGCCGTAGACGGTAAAATGATCGATGGTCCTATCGTAGTACGTGCACAACGTATCGTGGACAAAGCACGTGCTGCCGGGATTAAAGTAGAAGTAGATGAAGGAGCTGAAATCAATGTTAAATAAAGCAAATCGCGAAATTCCAATGAATATTCCGGCTCTTGAAGGTCGTGAACTGTATCAAGGCGAGTTCGCTGTTGAGCCTAAAATGCACCGTGCCGGTCGTCCGGTTGCCAAATACAATCAAGGCGGTGCCGATAAAGTATTAGCTTCTATTGATGAAGCAATTGAAAAGACCGGCTTGAAAGACGGTATGACCGTATCGTTCCACCATCATTTCCGTAATGGTGACTATGTTATGAAAATGGTTATGGAACGCATCCAAGCTAAAGGTATTAAAGATATTACAGTTGCATCCAGCTCCTTGAGTCCTTGCCATGATTTCTTGATTGACATGATCAAAGACGGTACGGTAACTGCTATCGAAACATCCGGTTTACGTGATGCACTCGGTAAATTCTTAACGAAGAACCCAGGCGTATTAAAACGTCCGGTAGTGATTCGTTCTCACGGTGGTCGTGCTCGTGCCATCGTATCCGGCGAACTTCACATCGACGTAGCTTTCATGGGTGCACCTACTTGCGATCGTCGCGGTAACTTCACCGGCATGCAGGGTAAATCCGCTTGCGGTGCTCTCGGCTATGCCATGATTGACTCCCACTATGCTGATAAAACCGTAGCCATTACCGATAACTTGGTTGACTATGTATATCCATACTCCGTACCTCAAACTGATGTTGATTACATCGTTGAAGTAGAAGCTATCGGCGATCCTGCAGGTATTGCTTCCGGTGCCGTTGGTTTCACTAAAAACCCGGTACAGATTAAAATCGCTGAAATGGCGGCTGAATTCTTGGATCAGGCAGGCATCATCAAAGAAGGTTTCTCCTTCCAGTTAGGTGCCGGCGGAGCTCCATTGACAGTTGCTAAATTTATCGGTCAGAAATTAAAGGAACAGGGCGTTAAAGCCGGTTTCGGTATCGGTGGTGCTACCGGTATTTTGGCAGGTATGTTGGAAGACGGTTTAATTAACGCTATCTATGATACCCAAACATTCGATACTGATGCGGCCGCTTCTTTACATAGAAACCCAAATCATATTGAAATCAGTGCTTCCATGTATGCCGATCCTTGGACCGACAACATGACGAACTACCTCGACGTAGTATTCTTAGGTGCTACCGAAATCGATACGAACTTCAATGTTAACTGCATGACTGATTCCAACGGTATCCTCATGGGGGCTTCCGGCGGTCACAGTGATACAGCAGCCGGTGCTAAATGCACAGTTATTACTTGTCCGCTCGTTCGCGGCCGTTTACCGATGATTCTCGACAGCGTACAGACAGTAATTACACCGGGTGAATCCGTAGACGTTATCGTAACTGAACGCGGTATTGCTATTAACCCTCGTCGTACCGATCTTATCGAACGCTTCAAAGATTCTAATTTGCCAATCTACACAATTGAAGAATTACAGAAATTGGCATTTGACTTGGTAGGTAAACCTGAAGGTATTACCGTAAGCGATAAAGACGAAGATGTAGTAGCTATCGTTGAATATCGTGACGGTACCATCATCGACGTAGTTCGCAAACCTTTAGACTAATGTCATTAATGTCTGCTCCAATCGGCAGTAATGCTGACTGTGATTAGGAAGTCGACTTTAATAAAAAAACTCCTGTGAGTGAGGTTCTATTGAGGAATCTCACTCGGCAGCGAGTTGTCAAAAGCATTATATATTGTAATATGATAATTTTCTCATTTATTTTGTTACATGTGTAAAGGAGGATTTTCTCATGTTTTTAGGTTTTCTTGGCTTATTGATGATTGTTATCATCGTTTGGGCCTTAATCCAATCTAAAACAAATCCGGTGCCGATTTTCGTAATCGTACCGATTATTGCGGCAGTTATTGCCGGTTTCGGTCCTGAGGACATTTTTAAATTTATCCAAACCGGTGTTTCTAAAACCTGGTCTACAGCGGTATTATTTATTTTCTCTATCGTATACTTCTCTTTAATGAGTGACGTAGGTTTATTCGATCCGATGGTTAACTACTTGGCTAAAAAAGCCGGTAACAACATTATGTTGGTAACCATTGCTACGGCTATGATTGCCGTAATCGGTCACTTGGATGGCGCTTTGGCTTCCACATTGTTAATCACAATCCCTGCTATGTTGCCAATCTATAAGAAATTGCACATCCGTCCGGTTGTATTGGTTTGTATCATCGGTGCTGCTATGAGTATCATGAACTTGGTACCATGGGGTGGTCCGGTAGCTCGTACAGGCGTTGTATTGAACGCTGATGTTAATGCTTTGTGGCAGGACTTGATTCCATTGCAAGGCGTTGGTCTCGTAATCTTGTTGGTATTTGCCACTTACATGGGTATGGTTGAAAAACGCCGCGGTGCAGGTCTTAATCCTACCGGCGAAGCTGCTTTGCTTGATTCTTCCATCGTTCCGGCTGACAGCAATGCAACAACTGCTGATATCGAAGCTATGAAACGCCCTAAATTGTTATGGTTTAACGGTATTTTAACATTAATTGTTATTTTATTACTCTGCTTCACGAAGATTCCTTTGTACGGTGCCTTCATGTTCGGTTTGGCTATTGCCTTAATCGTTAACTTCCCAGGCGCTAAAGCTCAGGCTAAAGCTATTAAAATGCATGCCGATACAGCTTTGACAATGCCTATGATTTTGTTGGCTTCCGGTGTATTCCTCGGTGTATTGAGCGGTACTAAAATGATGGACAATATGGCCAGCATGTTGATCGCTCTTGTACCTGATTTCTTAGGACCACATTTGCAGACTGTATTCGGTATCTTCGGTGTACCTATCGGTATGTTACTCGGTACTGACTCCTACTTCTTCGGCTTGGTACCATTGGCTATCAGCGTAGGTCAGAAATTCGGTGTAAACCCTCAAGATATGGCTATGGCTATGTTGATTTCCAAAAACTACGGTGTATTGGTAACTCCACATGCGGCAACTACATTCTTAGCTTGCGGCTTGGCCGGTATTGAAATTAAAGATATGTTGAAATTCTGTGCTCCACGTCTTTTCGTAATGTCCTTAATTTCCTTGGCTTGCGGCGCGATGTTAGGTTTATTCCACATCTAAGCCGACGGTTTACGGTGAGGAATTATTAATAAAAACATAATATAATGCATATAAAAACGACGCCGCTCCTTCGGGAGCGGCGTCGTTTTAGTTTTATTATCGGCACTTAATCAGTGAGGTGTGAGTGATTAAGGCGTTTTGTCATTAAAAATGCTTTCGCCCGGTTGTAACGGGTTAGGGACATTTTGGGGATTGCTGTTAAAATCTTTAAGTGACGGTTTTTCGGGAGCAGCTTGCGGTACGGTGATTTCCGGATGAATCCACTCCAACTGCATGAGGCGCCATTGGAGATTATTGATTTCTTTGCGCAAGGTCCAAATATCTTTTTCTGCCTCTTTTAGTCGAGCTGCGTGAGCATTACTGATATGTTCCAGATTGGTGATGCGATAGTCGAAACTGTCCATATCACTCATATTATATTGACCGTATACCCGTGTGGCCAATTCATCGATTTGCGCCTGCTGATAGGCGATATAGCCGGCCATGGCAATAATGATAAGCCAAAGCCAAAAGGTTGTGCTTTTTACCAAACGGCGCAAATGATTACTGAGATTTTTCAATCGTTGGGGGCGAGGTCGTTCCTCACTCATGGCGCTTATTTCCCTTCGCTCACAACAGAACCGCTTGGTAACGGTAATTTAGCCGTTACAAAGTCAAGCCATAAGCGGGAAGCGTGAGACAAGTAGTGACCTTTTTTCCAAATTACATATAAGGTGTGAGTAATTTCCGGACGAACCAACGGACGTACCACTACGCTGGTGCCGACTTTTGTGTTTTCACCTTTGGTAGGGCAGAGGCGGCTAGGCAATAAAGCAATGGCCAAATGAGCACCTACAGTTTGTAACATGAGGTCGCGTTGGCTGGTTTCGAATACGATGTGCGGTTGGAAACCGGCATGTTTACAAGATTTAACAACTTCATCATGAAGATTGAAGTCGTCTTTATGAAGTACGAAGGATTCTTCGGATAACATATCAAGGGAAATTTCTTTTTCCTTAGCGAGCGGGTTATCGCGCGGTAAGATTACGCACAATGGATCGCTGGTGAGGTAGAAGGATTCAAATTCCTTAGGATTTGGTTTTGTACAAATGATACCGATGTCGATGAGGCCTTCTTGGACGCTGAGTTCGATTTTCTTGGAGCCGTGTTCATATAATTCCAATTCAATCTGCGGATAGGCGCGTTTGAATTCGCCTAAAAGCTGTGCAAAGATCGGTGCATCCGTAATCGGTGGTAAACCGATGAGGATAGAGCCTTGCTCTAAACGGAATTCGTTCTCAAAATCAACCTTTAAATGTTCAAACATGAAAACAACGCGTTTAGCATGGGTTAAGAAAATAGTACCGCCGTCAGTTAATTCTACGGACTTGGCATTACGCATGAAAAGAACAACGCCTAATTCGTCTTCTAAGGCCTTAATAGTACGGCTGATGGCGGATTGGGAAATATGCAGATTGCGAGCTGCCTTACTGAAACTTTTTTGATCGGCTACTTCTACAAAGTACTTTAAATGATGAAAATCCATAATACACCTCGACTAGTTAAATAATATATGAAAAACTCGAAACTGCTTTTCAAGAATGCGTTACGGTCATACCTTTCGTCTTAAAGGGACCAAAAGGGGATAAAAAAGTTCTTATTGAAAAGCATTCGCAATATTGAGAACCTATGAAAAAATATCAAGTCAACATCTCATAATTAGCAAACCGGATATGCCTGTTTGAGTTGCTATATACACTATATAATTGTATAATTGAAGCATGAGGCTATATCGATTTGTTATTTTAGGAATGAAATAAGTCCTCCAAATGCAAAAGAGTTTTAATAACTATTATATTATTACATTTTTGCAAGATAGGCAATGCTTTTACGAAAATTACAACAAAGAATGCATTAAATTTAACGTCCTTTGTTGCTTGCAATGTAGAAGCAATGCGATTTGAAAGCGATTTGCCAATATGTATGTCAAAAATTTATATGCGGTATAAAATCCTATAGTGTATTCAATATACTATAGGGTCTTCACGTGCTTATAAGGATAATATAGACATAGATATGCGCTAGGTGCGGGGGAATTTGTTCCTGAGATAATAAGGGTAAGCAAGTGTAAAACTCATTCTTAATGCTTAAGGAGGCTTTTTTAACATGCGTAAAATGAAAACTATGGACGGCAACCAGGCTGCGGCTCACGTTGCATACGGTTTTACTGAAGTAGCAGCGATTTACCCAATCACTCCGTCTTCTCCAATGCCGGAACACGTTGATGACTGGGCTGCAACAGGTCGTAAAAACATTTTCGGCCATACAGTACAGGTTGTAGAAATGCAATCTGAAGCCGGTGCTGCCGCTGCTGTACACGGTTCCTTACAAGCAGGTGCTTTAACAACTACATTCACTTCCTCTCAAGGTTTATTGTTAATGCTCCCTAACTTGTACAAAGTAGCCGGTGAATTATTACCTGGCGTATTCCATGTAGCAGCTCGTGCTCTTGCTGCACACGCATTGGCCATTTTTGGTGACCACCAGGACGTTATGGCGTCTCGTGCCGCAGGTTGTGCAATGCTTTCCGAAGCATCCGTACAGGAAGTTATGGACCTTTCTCCTGTAGCTCACTTGACAGCTATTAAAACTCGCGTACCATTCATCAACTTCTTCGATGGTTTCCGTACTTCTCATGAAATTCAGAAAATTGAAGTTCTTGACTATGACGAATTAAAACCATTAGTAGATATGGAAGCAGTTGAAGAATTCCGTAAACGCGCTTTAAATCCTGATGCTCCTGTAACTCGCGGTACTGCTGAAAACCCTGATATTTACTTCCAGCATCGCGAAGCTTCCAACCCATTCTACCTTGAAGTTCCAAACGTAGTAGAACATTACATGGCTGAAATCAACAAAATTACCGGCCGTAACTATCAGTTGTTCAACTACACCGGTGCTCCTGATGCTACCGACGTTATCGTAGCTATGGGTTCCAGCTGCCAGGTAGTAGAAGAAACTGTTGACTACTTGAACAAACAAGGTCGCAAAGTTGGTTTGGTAACAGTGCACTTGTTCCGTCCATTCGCTACCGATCGTTTCGTAGCTGCTTTGCCTAAGACAGTAGAACGCATTGCTGTATTAGACCGCACTAAAGAACCTGGTGCTTTGGCTGAACCTTTATTCCTCGACGTACAGGCTGCTTTAGTACAGAACGATATCAATGCTAAAGTATATGGCGGTCGTTATGGTTTGAGCTCCAAAGACGTTATCCCTGCAGATATCGTATCTGTATTCGATAACATGTTTGCTGATGCTCCTAAACGTTTCTTCACTTTGGGTATCGAAGATGACGTAACCAACTTGTCCTTGAAACGTGCTGAAGGCGTATCCATTACTGCAGAAGGTTTAACCGGTTGCAAATTCTGGGGCTTCGGTTCTGACGGTACTGTAGGTGCCAACAAATCCGCTATCAAAATCATCGGTGACTACACTGATATGTATGCTCAAGCATACTTCGATTATGACTCAAAAAAATCCGGTGGCGTAACGATGTCTCACCTTCGTTTCGGTAAGACTCCAATCAACAAACCTTACCTCGTAACAGAACCTGAATTCATCGCTTGTCATCGTCAGTCCTATGTTCATGAATATGACCTTCTTCGCGGTATCAAAAAAGGCGGTACATTCCTCTTGAACTGTACTTGGACTCCTGAAGAATTAGAAGAAAAATTACCTGCAAAACTTCGCCGTACCATTGCTGAAAAAGAATTAAACTTCTACATCATCAATGCTGCTGAAATTGCTCGTGAAATCGGCTTAGGCGGCCGTATCAACATGATTTGTCAGGCTGCATTCTTCAAATTGACAAACATCATCCCTGTAGATAAAGCAATTGAATACCTTAAAGACTCCGTAGAAAAAACTTACGGTAAAAAAGGTCAGAACGTTGTTGACATGAACAATGCCGCAATCGACAAAGGCGTTGGCGCTCTTGTTAAAATCGACGTTCCTGCATCTTGGAAAGACGCTGTTGATAACGGTGCTAAAGAAGTTAAACCTGGTTGCCAGTCTTGCCCAAGCTATGTAGAAAACATTGCTAACCCTGTAAATGCTCAAGCAGGTTATGATTTACCTGTAAGTACTTTCACCGGTTTCGAAGACGGTACTTTACCTGCAGGTACTGCTGCTTATGAAAAACGTGGTGCTGCTCTCTTCGTTCCACACTGGATCAAAGAAAACTGTATCCAATGTAACCAATGTGCGTTCGTATGTCCGCACGCAACTATCCGTCCTGTATTGGCAACAGCTGAAGAAGTAGCTGCCGGTCCCGACAACTTTGAAGCAATCCCTGCTTTAGGTGCTAAAGATCTTCAATTCCGTATTGCTGTATCTCCACTTGACTGCTTAGGTTGCTCCAACTGTGTAAATATCTGTCCTTCCCCTAAAGGCAAAGCTATTGAAATGCATCCTATCGACGGCGAAATGGAATTTGCTGAAACTTGGGATTATGCAGTTAAATTACCTAAGAAAACTAACCCAATGAAGAAAGAAACTGTTAAAGGCAGCCAGTTCGAAACTCCACTTCTCGAGTTCTCCGGCGCTTGCGCAGGTTGTGGTGAAACTCCATATGCTCGTTTGATTACTCAATTGTTCGGTGACCGTATGGTTATTGCCAATGCAACCGGTTGTTCCTCTATCTGGGGTGCTTCCATGCCTGCATCTCCATACACTACTAACCAGGAAGGCTTCGGTCCTGCATGGGCTAACTCCTTGTTCGAAGACAACGCTGAATACGGCTATGGTATGTTAGTTGGTGCTAACAAAGTTCGCGCTCAGTTGGCTGAAACAGCTCAGGTTGTTGCTGAAAATGCAGCTCCAAGCTTGAAAGAAGCTATTGAAAACTGGGTAGCTGCTAAAGACCAGGGCGAAGGTTCCCGTGAACGCGTTGCCGCTTTAGTTAAAGAATTGGAAGCTGCTGAACAGACTCCTGAAGTTAAAGAAATGTTAGCTAAGAAACAATACTTAGTAAAACGTTCCCAATGGATCTTCGGTGGTGACGGTTGGGCATATGATATCGGTTTCGGTGGTCTTGACCATGTATTGGCATCCGGCGAAGATATCAACGTATTCGTATTCGATACCGAAGTTTACTCCAACACCGGCGGTCAGTCTTCTAAATCCACTCATACAGCAGCTGTAGCTCAGTTCGCTGCCAGCGGTAAACGTACTAAGAAGAAAGACCTTGGCATGATGGCTATGTCTTATGGCTATGTATATGTAGCTCAAGTATCCATGGGTGCTGATAAGAACCAGTTGATGAAAGCTATTACCGAAGCTGAAGCATATCCAGGTCCATCCTTGATCATTGCTTACGCTCCATGTATCAACCATGGTATTAAAGGCGGTATGGGTAACGCTCAGGAAGAACAGCGCCGTGCAGTTGCAGCAGGTTACTGGGATCTCTATCGTTACAACCCAGCTCTTAAAGAAGCCGGTAAAAACCCATTCAGCTTGGATTCCAAAGAACCAACTGAAAGCTTCCATGATTTCTTAATGAACGAAGTTCGTTATGCATCCTTGAAGAAAGCTGCTCCTGAAATGGCTGAAGAATTGTTCGCTAAAACTGAACGTGACGCTACCGAACGTCGTAAGAGCTATGTACGTCTTCAGAAAGGTTTTGACGAAGTACAATAATTCAAAACAGCATATAGGTATTGAGACTGTTACAACTACAATGTAGAGTGTAAAATTACCTTAACAGGTAATCAGTCTCGACCTATATTATAAAAAAAGGCCCTTCGGGGCCTTTTTTCTTATACCAATATAACAAGAATGCGGCTTGAAGATACCTAAGTGTCCTCAAGCCGCATTCTTGGTTTTAGGGGATTTTGTTACAGCCCATTTTCTCCATATACTATACTTCATCATCAGTTACAGCTTTTGTTCCGCGTGTACCGGTTCGAATCCGCATAGAATCTTCCACATCATATACAAAAATCTTACCGTCGCCGACTTCACCGGTTTGCAAAGTATCACGAGCCGTATTCATAACAAGATCAACCGGTATATCACATACAACTGTTTCTACTTTTACCATAGGTACTAAATTTACAGCATATTCTTTCCCACGATATACTTCTGTATGTCCTTTTTGTTATCCGCATCCAAATACTTGAGAGACCGTCATACCTTGAACACCTATGCGATTTAAAGCTATTTTTAAATCTTCTAATTGTTCTGCTCGAGCAATTATATCTACTTTTTTTCATCCGTTTCACGCTATCACATCCTTTGTATTTTAATCAACACTAATGTATAGGTTGTAAAATCTGTTTTCATTAAAACCCTTCTATACTAATGAATGGTGATTAGACGTTATAAAACGGCCACTGCTCTTAAATTCAGATTGATTATACGCTTCTTCACCATGCTCACTAATATCAACTCCTAAAGATTCAGCGCCAATGCTGACACGCATATCCATAAAGAGACTAATTACTTTAAAAATGACAACCGTGCCAATAACAGAAAAAATAACAGCTGCAGCGATAGAAATTAATTGAGGCAGCAATAAATTGCCACCATAGAATAAACCGTTGGCACCATCCGGATTCACCGTAACCGTAGCAAATAAACCGGTCGCAATAGCTCCCCGTATACCTCCTATGCCATGAATACCAAAAGCATCAAGGGAATCATCATAGCCAAGTTTATTCTTCAAAATGGCTACAGCCGCATAACAACAGACAGCGCCAATTAAGCCAACAAAAATAGCAGCTACAGGGGTTACAAAACCGGCTGCCGGTGTGATAGCAACAAGGCCGGATACACCACCGGATACAGTGCCCAATACAGTAGGTTCCCCACGATGATACCGTTCTGCCAATACCCAACCGACAATGCCGATAGCCGCCGAGATTTGAGTTGTTAACAGGGCATTCGCTGCTAATGAACCGGCTCCGAGAGCAGAGCCCGCATTAAAGCCGAACCAACCGAACCATAATATGGCACCGCCGAGGACTGTCATTGGTAAATAATGAGGTAGCATGGGCATATGCCCATAACCGCGACGCCGACCTAATAATAAGCAAAGTACGAGACCGGATACACCGGATAATACATGAATAACAAGACCACCGGCAAAGTCGAGAGCCCCTAATTTTGCAAGGAAGCCACCGCCCCATACCCAATGGGCCATAGTGTTATAAATTAGTAAGGACCAAATAACGGCAAATATGACAAACGGTGCAAAACGCATTCGCCCTGTAATTGAACCACTCATAATAGCCGGCGTAATAATAGCAAACATACATTGGAATGCAATAAATGCCATTTCCGGAATATTCGCGCTTTCCATATCATTATTTTCAGTACCGGTAAGTCCTATTTTATTAAGATTGCCAATGATACCGTCAACATCGTTGCCAAAAATTAATGTGTATCCTATAAGCATAAACTCCACGGAAATCACACCAATTAAAAAGAAGCTCTGCATAATTGTATTAAGTACATTTTTACTTCGCTCCATACCTCCATAAAATAAGGCGAGTCCCGGCATCATAAAGAACACTAGGGTTGCCGACACGAGCACCCATGCCGTATTTCCTGTATCACTACTTATCATAATAGACTCCTTTCATAAACAAAAAGCGCCTAGTTTCAGAATCATCTGAAAACTAGGCGCCGTTACCTGACTATTTTATTTGTAAGCTTACACGTACATACTATATCAAGTGTTAATATATGTCAATAGACTTTATAGAATATAAAGTTCTATTTGGCTGGCCTTTTTTGCCTTATAATTACGATGATGAGTGACAGCCGGAAATGGGGTGGGACTGTATTATAAGAGTGATAGCTTATATTGCTAATTTGAATGGCACGTCATATAATATGAGTAACTAACACGCCTACTAAATTTAGAAAGCCTGTAACCACGCATGGTTACAGGCTTTCTCGTTTATAGGTTAGGCTCTTTTATGTACGATTTTCTACTTGTTACTCAACCGTTGCTCAACCGGTAATAAATTTTTTTGAGTAGGTAGAAGTTCCACGGCATCGACTAATTGTTGGATTGTTTTATGTGTGTAGGTGCCTTCGGTAACATCTTTAATACTATGGCCTATGATAAGTTTTATGATGTGCTGTTTAATATCCGCATTCGACGCCATTGTTGCGAACGTGTGCCTGCCATCGTGAGGTAGGTGACCGTCCTTCTTCCAATGACGTATCAATTTTTCATATTGCCCTATAACACCGTATAGCGTTTCATGATGTTTAAACCGAGCTTGATTAATAAGTTCGAACATAAAGGGCAGTATGCACTTGGCGATAGGGATGACTCGGTTTTTACCGGATTTAGTTTTACTTCCCCCAATAACATAACCTTCCTTTAAATGCGTGTCCTCAACTCGTAAATTGATTAACTCTCGTGGCCGCATTCCGGTGTAGATGTAAATAAGCTTGAGTTTATTAATACCTTCATTTTGATTCTGCCATAAGGTTAATATCTCTTCCGGTGTATACGGTTTATGAATATTCCTCTCTTCAGCAGGGGGACGTACCACGTATTTAGAGTAGTCCTTGACTTCAATATCATTTTTTATGGCCGCAGTAAATGTACCTGACATGGCTGCTACGATTTTATCAATGGCTGACCGGGATAACGTTTTATTATCATCTATGATACGTTGTAAATGAACAAGGCGTATCTCGCTTATAGGCGTGTCCATTAATTCCGTCAATCGTTTTTCAGCCATTTTATAGTTGTCTATCGAAGATTTACTGTTGCCTCGACGTACCTTATCGGCCATCATCCATTTAAAACATTGACCAAAAGTTATGTCCTGATAGTTAAAGGTTTTTGGATCGCCGTTATAGTCCTTCAGAAACTCCAGGGCCTCCCGTGCAGTTTTGAACGTACCGACCGTTTTTCTAATCATACGGCCTTCTTCATCTTCTCCGACGGTAATAACAGCCCGGTAGGGCTTACGTAACGGTTTGTGGGTCATCTTATATACAGAACCCGAACCATTTGCTCGTCGCATAAAAAATCACGCTCCTGTCTTAAAAATAGGTATGTTTAATAGACCTGGAGCGTGTACCGTGATATAATTAAATTACTGAGTATGCGGCACTTCTCCAGGTGTTGTATATGAATCCCTCATCCGTTGCCGCGGGTGGGGGATTTTTTTATTTTGGATTATTAGAAAGGCATATTATCCTCATCCCAGGAGGATGCTTCAGTTATTGTAGGGGAATTATGCTGTGTGTCGTATTCATCTTTCCATGATGACAGGGCTTTTTCTTTAAAATAAAGGCTTTCTTTTCCACATTTAGGACAATAGCGAAAATGCGGATCTAATTTTTCCCCGCAGTCTTCACAGACGTTCTGAGTGGGGAGTGCACAAACTGGGCAATAATTCCAATCAGAATCTATGTTTTCGAGTTCGCAACGTGGGCATGTTTCTGTTCTTCCGTTATCTATATTTTGGGGATATGTTTTGTAGTCCATAATGGGAATTTCTCCGTAATCTAATTCTATAAAGTCATAAATGTATAAATTAGTATTATACCATAATAGGTTGTGCTTTCCACAAATTGGGCAATAATTTGGAGACTTAGATGTAAAGCGGTAGTGACAATTAATACAATAACTTGCATTAATGAAGTCAAAAAATTGCGTTTGAAAGAAGAAGTTAATATTATTTTTTTCTTGTAAAACATTTAGCTTTTTAACGATATTTATACAAGCATTGGCTGCAGAATAGGATATATTAAAAATTGCTTGAATTTCCGCAATGTGTAGTTTTTGGTAGATACTATTTAAAAGGCGAACAAGTCTTGCGGGACGGATAAAAGCTCCTGCAAATGTATCAGCTTCTCTTTCTAATACTTTGTATTGTGCTGCAGATAAACCTGAACGAAAATACAAAGTTTCTTCAAAGTCAATACAATGATTAAGTAGAATATGCCCAAGTTCATGTGCTAACGTAAATCTAATTCTATCATCTGATTTTTGGTCATCATAGAACGTAACGTAACCAAAATTAGGGATAATAGTCGTAAAAGCGTCCATATCATTTTTGTCAAAAGCATCTTTTGTAAGAAGGTTAGATAAATTTGGATATAATGAAATCAGTGGTGCCGCTTCACTTAAGGAGAAACATTTAATATTTTTAATCTTATAAATATTAAATATGTCGATAGGGTATTCACGTATATCTAAATCGGACAGTAATTCATAAGCTTTTTTCTTAGCATACTCGTACCGAGGGCGCCTAGGGAGAGGTTTAAATGCTCTTATCATTTTCTTCCTTTTTTTCTAATCCTTTTACTAATGCTTCAAGTTGGCTCAGTATTAACTCCTGATCTTGTTTAGGTAGTGTGCCAGCCCTAGCTAATATAGGCATAGAATTTGTTTCTTTTATAAATTCTAATGCCTTCTTTTCATCAGCATTCAAAGTTAAAGGAGTATCTTCTTCTGTTAGTCCCATAAGATAAGACGGCTTTACATTAAACAGTTGAGCTAACAGAGCAATTTTATCTCGTCGCATATTAGCAATTTCTCCTGATTCCCAACGAGATACAGTAGCAACATTCACTCCTACAAAATTAGCGACTTCTTGCAATGTTAAGCCCTTATTAAGCCTTAATTTTTTTATTACATTTTCCATAGCTCACCCTCCTTTTAAACTTATTATATACATAACTTTGCGTAAATGCAATATTTTTGATGAAAAATTTTATTTTTTTTGCATTTACGATTGACAATTTGCGTAAATGCGTATAAAATTAAAATGTAATTTGCGTATAAGCAAAAAAAGGAGGTGATTAATATGAATAAAAATTTACTTAAATATCATATCGCCAAAAATGATATGTCTTTAGAACAATTTTCTAAGGTATTAGGAATAAATGTTTCTACCTTATCTAGAAAATTAAATGGTGAAAGCGATTTTACTCGAAATGAAATAGTATTGATTAAGATCGCCCTTAAATTGTCGGCCGATGACATTGATACTATTTTTTTTATTTAAAAATTTGCGTAAACGCAAAAAAGGAGGAATCTTATGAATGAATTAATACCAATTAAAGTTAAGTCTGATGATAGTCAATTTATTAGTGGCCGTGATTTGCATATGTTCTTGGAAATTGGAACACAATACACAAAATGGTTTGAAAGAATGTGTGAATACGGTTTTAGTGAAAATGATGATTTCAGAACTGTTAGTCAAAAAAGACTAACAGCTCAAGGTAACGAATCTACCTTTTTAGATCACGAACTGACTATTGAGATGGCTAAGCAATTGTGTATGTTAGCTCGAAATGATAAAGGCAAGCAAGCACGAGAGTATTTTATTCAAATTGAACGGGATTGGAATAGTCCAGAAAAAGTCATGGGGCGAGCGTTAAAGATTGCAAATAATGTAATTAACAATCAGAAAATAACGATTGCACAACAAAATCAGCAGTTACAAGAATTACAGCCAAAGGCTACTTACTATGATTTGGTATTACAGAATACTAGTTTATTAAGCATCACTCAAATTGCTAAAGATTTTGGACTGAGTGCTAGACGATTGAACCGGTTATTAGAAGAAGAAAAAGTCCAATATAAGCAAAGTGGCCAATGGTTTTTGTATCAAAAATATGCCGATAAAGGGTATACCAGTAGCAAAACAACTGTGTTAGATGCAGATCGTTCGGTAATGCATACTTACTGGACGCAACAAGGAAGATTGTTCATTTATAGTTTATTGAAAAATAAAGGACATTTACCTTTAATCGAACAAATGGGGAGATAAAATCATGAAAATAAACATTATTGCCAATACTGATTCTTTTAGAGATGCATACCTTTTCGTCAAAGGTACTAAACAATTAGAAAAAGCAGCGGGCATATCCTGTACTCTCACGATAGTAGCCAATACACAGGATATGATTAAGCCGATAGCAAAGACGGAGGGACTAAAAAATGATTAAGCCAATCACACAATTTTTTAAACTGCTTTATCAAGCACTGTCCGGACGGGACTACGATACCGGGAAGAAACGAGAAACTGCTGAGGAACACTTACGGGATGCCCGGATTACATCACGAATTAACATCGTGATTATTTGGTTGGCCGTCCTTGTTACGATTTTGAACGTAACCATGTTCATACTACGGCGAGTTGGGTATTGATTAACCAAAAAAGAATTGTGCTAATGCTATTAAAACACTAACAATGGCAAGATATTTTGCTATATCGGAGTTCTTAGTTGCTAGTCTGCTTTCTTTTAAGCTAGCTTCAGCGATAGCGATGCTTTTCTCGGCGAGCTCATCAGATTTACGTTGTTGAAGTAGCTGGGCAAGTCGATTATCCCCGGCAACAGATAAATCAAAAGTATCTTCCGGTTTAAATTCGTACGGGGCGACAAATTCGGCAGGTTCATCGAGAAATTGGAAGTAAGCTGTTTTAAAACGGTTAGGACTGAATACTCGCACTGTTCTTCCCAAAGGCTCTTCGGAAAGAAACTCAGGATCATCGCATAAATAGCTATTCATGGTCGACGAATTAAGAGCCGGTACCAGTTCTTTAAAACTAGCGTAGGTATTTTTACCATCGTGAACTGCCCAAATGAGCTTATCGATTTGAGTATTCGTTAACGTAAATGCTGCTTTCTCGTATTCATCGACTTTAGCCCAATAGGCATCGTATTCTTGCTGTTGCCAAGCATTCCTTATTAAAGGACTGGTAAGCGTTTGATTAACGCTTTGTGCCCACTCTTTAGCACTGCTAAGAGGTTTTGTGAATTGCTGGACATCCTGTGCTAAATCATGGACTGCCGATGAAGGTTTTGTAGCTTGTTGCACAAGGGGATCGGTTGGGTTGATTTTATCATCTGACATTGATTTAATCCTTTCTGCTGATGCGTAATAATTTCTATTCATATTATATCAAATTTTAACACAGGAAAGGAGGAAACGTGAAATGACAATACAAGAGCTTGTTTACAACGTGTACCGGGATACGGACGTATACAAAAATACCGAAGTATCGGAGCTACTTAATATCTCATCGGCACAGGTTCGTATCGCTAAATCAAAATTAGCCCGGAAGGGACTTATATCGGTCGAACCGTGTGGCGGCGAAGTGAAGATACTCAAGCCGTTCCGGGAAGATATCGTAGCACCTGAACCAACTTTTAAAGCTGCCATTTACAAAGAAATGCTGGAGCTTTATTTGGAAGACTTCCGGAACCAAGACACCTTTAGAGATCGTGTACTGGTTGGCCAAGAGATTCGCATGATTTTAAAACAGATTTAAGGAGGTAATAGTATGAGTGACAAGACTCTAAAAGTAAGTGAAGCTGCTGAACTGATGGGCGTTACCGAACAGTTTATACGTGCGGCGCTTAAGCGCGATAAGTTTCCACTATGGGGTAAAGCTGTCCGTATGAAAGAAGGCGGCAAGCATTATCGCTACATTATCTTAAAGGAACCATTTATGAAGTACATTAAAGGTGATTGGGATGCGACGGAAGTCAACGCAGAAGGCTAATAAGGAAGTAGCACCTGCCTATCCGGTAAAAGCTATTGACACACCTATGCGAAAAGTATGCCACCGGTGCGGTAGAGAAATCACACATAGGCCTAATCGCTTAATGTACGACAGTAGCTATGGCGTCATAACTGTATGTGATGTGTGCTGGGCTGCTAATTTAAGGCAAAAGAGGAGGTTATCATGAGTAAAATAATTACCCGGTTTTTACTAATTCGTGACGGCGATGAAGTAAAACGGCAGATTGAAGAGCAGTACGGCTCGGTGAATAAGTTTTGCGAAGAACGTGGAGTTGTCCGGAGAACATTAAACAAGGCATTAGCCGGTGAAGGTATCACGTTTGGGCCGGCCACTAAGATTGCATTAGGCATCGGAGCCTTTGAAACCTTCGATGAATTTGAATCGGACCAATATTACGAATAGTAAAGGAGATAAAGAAATGACTATTGAATCGTTAATGGCCAATATATGGCTAATGATGCTCGAAGCCTTTGTATTGGGTGCTGTGGTAACTGTTATCGCCGGTTTGGTAATTCGTGAAGTGCTGAAACGTCGAAATTATCACGATGTGGTGGTCGATGTAGTTGAACCGGAATCCCCAAATTGGGAAGTAAATTTAGCTAAAGCCTTTAATCAAGAAACATTAACCGATTGGAAAGGCGTACGGAAAGGAGCCCGAAAATGAAACGTAAAGTTGAATTGATGCAGTTACTCGAAAAACTTCGCACACATGCAAGTGAAGTTACCAAAACAGAAGGATTTGTACCCGCTGAAGTAGCCTATACAATCTGGGACAGCTTAGTCGAGTTAGACGACGATGTTGAATTAAAGTTATCCGACGAGGAGCGTAACATGATGACGCTCGTGATATCGTTAGCGGCTGCTCTCGAAAATGCTTGCCAATTAATGGGAGCCGGTTACGAAAAATATGCCGTAAGTGTAATGGCCTCGTCGTATCAACTTACAGATGCCTTGTCTGATTTTTATGATTTGCTCCAATAGTAACTATAAAGGAGGTGGTTCCGATGCACGATGTAAGCCTTTTAGGCAAAAGAAAAAGTCCCTTAACTGCGGGAACAGTTAAAGGACAATAGAAAAAATATCTACTTAACGTAAGTATACCACGTTTTCAAGAGAAAGGAAAACTAGTCATGATCGAAATTAAAATTTCCGGTAACACCGCCGAAGAAGTAAAAAGTAAAGTAATATCCTTGTTTAACCAATTAACTGCTGCAACAGAAGCCTATGAACAGACTAAGCAAGTAGCACCGAAAAAAGCAACTCTTAAGGAAAAAGCGCCAGCAAAAGAAACTAAACCGGCTAAAGCTGAACCGGTAGTCGATACAGTATCGATTGAAGTACCGGCTGAACCTGAAAAACAGGAAGAGCCTGCACCACCAGCACCACCAGCACCACAGGAACAAAAGACAGAAGATGCTAAAGCCTACACCGTTGATGAAGTACGTGCGGCCGCTAAAGAGTTTTTATTGGCCGACCAAAAAGAACGCAAACCTTTATTAACTGCATTCCTACACGATGAATTAAAGGTCAAGGATATTACGACTATGGATCCTTCTTTATATGGTCGTGTGATGGACTTTGTAAAGTCTCATGAGTAAACACGCACTACTGTCTGCGTCGAGTTCCTACAGATGGCTGAGGTGTACGCCCTCAGCCCGTCTGGAACAGCAATTCGAAGATGAGCAGTCCCCTTACGCAGCGGAAGGGACAAAGGCCCACGCCTTAGCAGAAACGCTCCTTAACCGTTTATTGTTTGATATGAACTACGATGAGAGCGAAGCAGAACCGGAAAACTATAGCCGTGAAATGTCGGAAGCCGTTAGCCAATATGTTGATATTTGTATGGAAAAGGCTAATGAAGCCCGGAAGCGTTCAGCCGATGCTGAAATTATGGTAGAAGCACGGCTCGACTATTCAGAGTGGGCTCCCGAAGGATTTGGTACAGGTGACATGGTGATAGTGGCTGATGAGGTACTGGAAGTCGTTGACCTTAAGTACGGCAAAGGCGTTCCGGTATCGGCGATAAATAATTCGCAGATGCGACTATATGCGTTAGGTGCTTATGCGGCTTATGGCCTGCTTTACGATATTAAGAAGGTGAAAATGACGATTGTTCAACCAAGACTTGATTCGGTAACCACCGATTCAATGGCTATAGAAGATTTACTCGCTTGGGGTGAAACAGTTAAACCGGTGGCCAAAAAAGCCTTCGAAGGTGAGGGCGATTGTGTGGCCGGTAGTCACTGTGGCTTTTGTAAAGTACGACATTTATGCCGAGCTTTAGCCGATACATGCCTTGAGGAGTTTTACAAAATGGGCGGCAAAAAGACGAACTTGCTAATGGATAGTGAAGTAGCCCATATCCTCGATATGTATCCGGTAATTAAGCGATGGCTCGAAGATGTAAACGACTACGCTATCCAAAAAGCCGTTAGCGGTGAAAAAGATTGGCCGGGTTATAAAGTCGTTGAAGGCACATCAAAACGGAAAATCACGGAGCCGATAAAAGCGGCACAGGCGTTATTGGCGGCCGACTATGAGGCATCGGAAATTTACAGGCCTCAAGAACTTAAAACTATTACGGATTTGACCAAATTATTAGGCCGTAACGGTTTTAATGAAATAGTCGGTCCGTTCGTGGTAAAACCACCGGGAAAACCGACATTGGCTCCGTTATCGGACCCACGGAAACCGATGGAACTAAATACTGTAACTGCAGAAGATTTTGATGATGATTTATAAAAGAAAGAGGTAATGATTATGTCTAAAGTTAAAACCCGTTTAGTTCGTTTATCCTATGTTACATTGGCCGAAGCCAAACCTGATATGCAGGGCAATAAATTTTACAGCACGCAGATTTTAATCGACAAGAACGACAAAGAAACTGTGAAAGCTTTCCAGGATGCGGTCGAAGAATTGAAACGCGATCCGAAAGCTTTGGCCAAAGTGAACAACAACGCCAAAGCTATTACAGTGCCGTTTCGTGACGGTGATACGGATACCGCTGATTATGTGGCCAACGCACCGGATGTGTATGCCGGCAAGTATTTTGTGAACGCTAAAAACTCGAAACGCCCGGAAGTTCTTGATATGGATAAGGATAAGACAAAGATAGAGCCGTATGAAATCGAAGAAAAAGTATATAGCGGATGCTACGCACAATGTATATTGAATTTATATGTGTACAACTCTAATGGTAATAAGGGTGTCGGCGTAGGTCTTTCCGGTGTACGAAAAGTTAAAGACGGTGATCGCTTAGGTGGGGTAACCGTATCGGCTGATGATTTTGATGATGATTTAGTAGCTGACGACTCCGATATCTTATAAGAGGTATCTGTATGGAACTCTCAATCGATATTGAAACGTATAGTGAATGCCCGATTAAATATAGCGTGTATCGATACGTAGACGATCCTTCGTTTGAGATTCTTCTATTCGGATATTGCTTTGATGACGGGCCTGTTGAGGTCGTGGATTTAACAAAAGAAGAGCTGCCGCCACAAGTAGTGGCGGGCGGCGCCCACCACGCACATATCAAAACAGTGTTCCGGT